>Ga0207657_10003237_pt1 | contig 17428 bp, 12 predicted proteins | sample KBSC33metaG_FD_184316 | JGI IMG/M metagenome (GOLD analysis project Ga0207657, IMG submission 184316) | Corn rhizosphere microbial communities from Kellogg Biological Station, Michigan, USA - KBS C3-3 metaG (SPAdes) (version 2) | ecosystem: Host-associated > Plants > Roots > Rhizosphere > Soil ... | reverse complement strand
CACATACCCTTTCCGGGAAGCGGACCTGATCGTCAGTTTTCTAACCCGTGATCTGGGGAAATTGCGTGGAGTGGCCCGGCGGGCGCGCCGGCCGAAGAGCCCCTTCGGCTCGGGGCTGGAGCGGCTGTCGCAGGTCCGCATGGCGTACTTCCAGAAGGAGAATGCCGAGCTGGTCAATCTGTCCGGCTGCGAGCTGATCGAGTCGCAGTTCGGTTTGCAGTCCGAGTATGCGTTGAGTGTGGTGCTGGATTATTTCACCGAGGTCGCCGAACAATTGTTGCCCGCGCATGAACCGAACGAAAAGTTCTTCCGCCTGATGGTGGCGATGCTGGCGCATCTGCGCGCGAACGGCAATCCGTGGACCGCGATCACTTATTTCACGGTCTGGACCGTGCGCCTCCTCGGCCTGTGGCCCGAGGCCCACGTCAGCGACGAGACTGTCGAAATCGTCCACGAAATGTTCGAACAGCCGATCACCGCGCTCGCTCCGCGCGCCTGGTCGAAGAGCACAGCTAGCGATTTGCGCCGGATCCTGATCCGAACCATGGAACAACACGCCGAACGCCGCTTCCTCACCGTTCCTTTGCTGGAGGCCCTGTAACCTCTCGTGGATTCCTTTCAGCAAACTCTCTTCAAGTTGAAGCGCTATTGGGATAAGCGCGGCGCCATCATTCAGGAACCCTACGACGTCGAAGTGGGTGCCGGAACCATGTGCCCGGAGACTTTCCTGCGCGTGCTGGGTCCCAAACCCTATCGCGTCGCCTATGTGCAGCCCAGCCGCCGCCCCGCCGACGGCCGCTACGGCGAAAATCCCAACCGCCTGTACAAGCACATGCAGTTGCAGGTGATCTTGAAGCCTTCTCCCGATGACATCCTGGATCAGTATTTAGGCAGCCTCGAAGCCATCGGTCTGGACCTTTCCAAGCACGACATTAAGTTCGAAGAGGACAACTGGGAATCGCCCACGCTCGGCGCCTGGGGCATCGGCTGGCAGGTGATGCTGGACGGCCAGGAAATCACGCAGTTCACTTATTTTCAGCAATGCGGCGGCATTGATTTGGATCTGGTGCCGGCTGAAATTACTTACGGCCTCGAGCGGCTGGTCGCGTTCCTGCAAGGCGTCGAAAGCGTCTACGACATCGAGTGGACTAAGGGTGTAAAATACGTCGACGTCCGCCTCGCCGACGAGCTACAGTTTTCCGTCTACAACTTCGAGATGGCGAATGTCGACCGCCTATGGCGCCTCCTCGGCGAATACGAAGCCGAGTGCAAAGAGCTGCTCGCACAATACGAAGATTATCCCGATAAGCAGCGCTTCCCGGTGCTGGCGACCTACGATCAGGTGTTGAAATGTTCGCACCTGTTTAACCTGCTCGACGCCCGCGGCGCGATTTCGGTGACCGAGCGCGTTGGCGTCATCAAGCGCGTGCGTGATCTCGCGGTGGGGACGGCGAAGCTGTGGGCGGATCAGCAGCAGGAGGTTGCGTGACCTTCCTCCTGGAGATCGGCACCGAAGAAATTCCGCACTGGATGATCCCCGGCGCGCTGAAGCAGCTTGCGGCGATGAATCTGTTTGGCGCAACGCCGCAAGTCGACGCAACCGCTCGCCGCTTGGTTGTGCGCGCGAGCACCTTGCCGGAACGAACTCCAGACGAAGAACAAGTCATTAAGGGACCACCTATCTCCGCCGGTGACAAAGCCGCCGCGGGTTTCGCGAAGAAGCAAGGTGTCGAACTCGCGGCCATGACTAAGGTCGGCGACTACTACGAACTCCGCAAGCAGATCCCCGGCCGCGCCGTGCGCGATATTCTTGCCGAAACTCTTGCGGCGACCATTCTCGCAATCCAGTGGCCCAAGACCATGTATTGGACCGGCGGGAAAACCGGACCACGCTTCATCCGCCCTATCCGCTGGATCGTGGCGCTGCTCGACGACCAAGTCATCCCCTTCGAACTAGCCGGCGTCAAGAGCGGCAGCATCACGCGAGGTCATCGCATTCTGGGATCGCCTTCCATTCCGGTCACTTTCGACACTTACGAAAGCGAACTCCGCAAGAACTTCGTAATCCTATCCGCCGACGAGCGCCGCAACAAGATAGTCACCGAAATCACCGCACTCAACGCCAAGCCCGACGCCGATCTAGTCGAGACTCTAACCTTTATCACCGAATATCCCACCGCAATCCGCGGCGATTTCGACCCGGCCTTCCTGGAACTGCCCGCCGAAGTCCTGACGACGGTGATGCGGCACCACCAGAAGTATTTCTCCGTCGAATCCGCACCCGGCAAGCTTGCGCCGCACTTCGTCGCCGTGATGAATACCAGCGGCGATCCCGAAGGCCTGGTCAAGCGCGGCAATGAACGAGTCCTCAAAGCGCGCTTCAATGACGCCCGCTTCTTCTGGGACGTCGATCAGCATAAGAAACTCGCCGACCGCGTCGAAGATCTGAGCCATGTCACCTTTCAAGCCAAGCTGGGATCGTATCTCGAAAAGACCGAACGCATCGTGAAACTGGTGGAGGAGTTAGGCGGCAACGCCCACGCCCAGCGCGCTGCTTACCTTTGCAAGGCCGACCTCACCACCGAAATGGTGAAGGAGTTCACCGATCTGCAAGGTCAAGTCGGTGGACTGTACGCGCGGAACCAAGGCGAACCAGGGTCCGTAGCCAAGGCTATCTACGATCATTACAAGCCGCTGAGCATGGATGGCGAAATCCCGTCCACCCACGAAGGTCAGCTCGTCGCATTGGCCGACAAACTGGATACGTTACGCGGCTGCTTCGCCGTCGGCCTGGTGCCGACCGGCTCGAAGGACCCGTTCGCGCTCCGCCGCGCCGCACAAGGTGTCGTCAAGATACTCGTGGAAGCGAAACTTGACTATAAACTCGATGATCTCGTCACGGGTGACCTTCGCGAATTCCTCCTGGATCGGATCAAATATTTCTTCCGCGAGATTCGCGGCTTCAAGTACGATGAAGTGAACGCTGTACTCGCCTCCGGTTGCGGCACTCTGTCGGATGTCGAAGCCCGCCTCACAGCTCTCGCCGCTGTCCGTCCCACCGAAGACTTCGAGCCGCTCGCCGCCAGTTTCAAGCGCATCCAAAACATTCTGAAGCAAGCCGAATTCGAACCTCACGACGTGCTAGATCAGTCCTTGCTGGAAGACGGTCCGGAACGCGCGCTCCATGCGGATTTCAGGCGCGTCCGCGACGCCGCGAAATCCGAAACCTATCCCCAGGCTCTGGAACAAATCGCTTCCCTGCGCCCCCGCGTCGACACTTTCTTTGACAAAGTGCTGGTGAATGCCAAGGACGAACGTGTCCGCAACAATCGCCTCACTTTACTGCACAACCTATTAACCGAATTTTCGACGATCGCCGATTTCTCGGAAATCGTCACCTCAGGAGACCACAAATAAAATCATGAAGAACTACGTTTATAGCTTTGGCGGCGGCACAGCCGACGGCGACGGCAAGATGAAAGATGTCCTCGGCGGCAAGGGCGCCGGACTCGCGGAGATGTGCCGCGCAGGAGTGCCCGTGCCTCCCGGCTTCACCATTTCCACCGAAGTCTGCAACATCTATTTCGAGAACAAGAACAGCGTTCCCGCCGAGATCAACCAGCAGGTGCTTTCCGCGCTGGCGAAGCTCGAATCCCAGCTTGGCAAGAAACTCGGCGATCCCAAGAATCCGCTGTTGCTGAGCGTTCGCTCCGGCGCGCGCTTTTCCATGCCGGGCATGATGAATACAATTCTGAACCTCGGCCTGAATGACGCCACCACCGAAGGCTTGGCCGCGCTCACCGGCAATCCGCGCTTCGCCTACGATTCCTACCGCCGCTTCATTCAGATGTTCGGCGAGGTCGCGCTCGATATAGACATGGAGAAGTTCGATCACATCTTCGATACGCGCAAGCACAAGGCGAAGGTGAAGCTCGATACCGACCTGACCGCTGAAGATCTGAAGGCCATCATCGAAGACTACAAAAAGCTGGTCCAGAAGGAAACCAAGAAGCCCTTCCCGCAAGACGCCCACGTGCAACTCGCCATGTCGCGCGACGCCGTGTTCCGGTCGTGGTGGAACCCCAAAGCTTCCTACTATCGCAAGATGGAAAAGATCCCGGATGAAATCGGCACCGCCGCCAACGTGCAGGCCATGGTGTTCGGCAATCTGGGCGATACGTCGGCCACCGGCGTCGGCTTCACGCGCGATCCCGCCACCGGCGAGAAGATTTTCTACGGCGAGTTCCTGGTCAACGCGCAAGGCGAGGACGTCGTCGCCGGTATCCGCACCCCGCAGCCGATTCACGATCTGGAAAAGATCATGCCGGCCGCGTACAAGCAACTGCGCACCATCACCGATAGTCTCGAAAAGCATTATCGCGACATGCAGGACTTCGAATTCACCATCGAAGATGGCACGCTCTACATGCTGCAAACCCGCAACGGCAAGCGAACCGGCCCGGCCGCCGTGCGCGTGGCTGTTGAGATGGCCGAAGAAGGCATGATCGATAAGAAGGAAGCCGTGCTGCGCGTGGCTCCCAATCAGCTCGATCAGCTCCTGCACCCGGTGTTTGACGCGCCTTCGCTCAAAAAATTAACGCTAGTCGCCAACGGCATCGCGGCATCCCCCGGCGCCGCTGTTGGCCGCTGCGCCTTCAGCGCGGAGGACGCCGTCGCTCTCTCCGACCACGGTCCCGTGATTCTGGTTCGCAAAGAAACCACCCCCGACGACATCCATGGTATGGACGTCGCGAAGGGCATCTTGACGGCAGTCGGCGGCAAGTCCAGCCACGCCGCTGTAGTTGCGCGCGGCATGGGACGCCCCTGCATCGTGGGCGCCGGATCCATCAACATTAGCGAACGCGACAAAGCGTTCACCACCACAGTCGGCGGCAAGCCCCTCACCGTCAAAGAAGGTGACTGGATTTCGATCGACGGCACCAGTGCCAACGTCTACCTCGGCAAGGCGCAGACGAATGAGCCTGATCCCAACTCGTCCTACTTCGGCAAGCTCATGAAGTGGGCGGATACCTTCCGCGGCAGTTTCGGCGTGCGCGCTAATGCCGACATCCCGCGTGATGCTAAGACCGCCCGCCTGTTTGGCGCCGAGGGCATCGGACTGTGCCGCACCGAGCACATGTTCTTCGCCGAGGATCGCATCCCGCACGTGCAGGCCATGATTCTCGCGCGTGACGAAAAGACCCGCCGTGTCGCGCTCAAGAAGCTGCTGCCCATGCAGCGCAAGGATTTCGCCGGCCTGTTCACGGCCATGGATGGATTCCCGGTGGTGATCCGCACGCTCGACCCGCCGCTGCACGAATTCCTGCCCAAGCGCGAAGACCTCATGGTCGATCTCGCCCGCCTTCCCTACGCCGACTCCAAGGCCAAGAAGGAAATGTCGGAAAAGTACCGCATCCCGGTTGGCGAATTGAAGAAAGCGCTGCCGCCGCTGCTCCATCGCGTGGAAGAGCTGCACGAGTTCAACCCCATGCTGGGCCACCGCGGCTGCCGTCTCGGCATCACCTATCCCGAGATCACGGAAATGCAGGCCCGCGCCATTTTCGAGGCCGTCGTGATCGTCGCCAAAAAGGGCATCAAAGTGATTCCCGAAGTCATGATCCCGCTGGTGGGCGACGCGAAGGAACTGGAACACCAGAAAGCCATCGTCAAGCGCATTGCCGACGAAGTCTTGTCGGAAGCCGGCCTCAAGAAGCAGCATTATATGATCGGCACCATGATCGAGATCCCGCGCGCCGCGATCACCGCGGACAAAGTCGCCGAGTACGCGGACTTCTTCAGCTTCGGTACCAACGATCTCACGCAAACTACCATGGGGCTCTCGCGTGACGATTACACGAAGTTCTCGAAAGAATACGAGAACCTCAAGATCTTCAAGGCCGATCCCTTCGCGGCAATCGATCAGGAAGGCGTGGGCAAGTTGATCGAGATGGCGATTAAACTGGGGCGCCAGACTCGTCCGGATCTCGAAATCGGCATCTGCGGCGAGCATGGCGGCGAACCCAGCTCGGTCGAATTCTGCTACCGCGTGGGCATGAACTACGTTTCGTGCTCGCCCTACCGCGTGCCCATCGCGCGGCTGGCCGCGGCGCAGGCAGCGATCTCCGGTAACGACAAATCGGAAAGCATGCGGACCGCGTAGGCAGTTATTGCACCGGTTGACTTGAACGGGACAGCGGCGAAATGCCGTTTGTCCCGTTTTTTTTGGCTAGCGCTTCGCGCTCAGCGAAGAATGGACAGCGGCAGACTTCTGCGGTCCCGCCAGCAGATCCGCGATTTTGCGCACGTCTTCCTGAGCGCCCGCGCGATCGCCTTGATGACGCCGCGCCGAAGCGCGATTCTCATACGCGTTCAAGAAAGTGGGCTGCAGCCGGATGGCCTCACTGCAATCGGCAACAGCTTGATCGAACTGCAGTAGGCGCAGATGCGCATAACCCCGCAAATTGTAGGCGGCCGCCGACCAGGGATCGGCATCGATCGCGTGGTCGAGAGGGCTCAGCGCTTCGTGGAACTGATTCTTCTGAACCAGCTCGCGGCCCTGCCGGACGTACTGGTTCGCATCGGCCTGCTGGGCCGCGGAGGGCGCGGCGCCTTGCACTCGGCTGACAATCGCCGATGGTCTCGCTGCGGCCGATGGTCTAGCGGCAGTTGCAAACGGCTGGGTTGGAGGCGGCTGGGTCGCAACCGGTTGTGTTGTCACCGGCAAAGCCGCGAGAGTCGGAGCCACCACGGCCTGCGGCGCCCCCACAGGCTGCGCTGCGACCGGCATCGCCGCCGCTGCAACTGGCGTTACGGTTGTCGAAACCGGCGGCGCTGCGCTCACCGAAGCGGACGCTGACTCCTGTAACGCCTTTGCGAGCGAGCCTCCCAATGGCAGCGGCTGGTTGAAAGTTTGCGCCGTTACCACCGCGCGATTCACGTCCTCCACCGCGCGCTCCGCTAGCTTCATCTTCAGGTACGACTCAGCGCGGCACAGATATCCTGCCGCAGAGTTGGGATTGATGCGCACGGCGTTTTGGCAATCATTCAACGCCTGCTCCGGCTGACCGGCGGATTCCAAATTATCCGCCCGCCCGAGGTAAGCCTTCTCGGATTGCGGCGCCACCGCCACCGCTTTAGTGAAGTCCGCCGAGGCCAACTCGTGGTTGCCTTGCAATTCATATAAGCGCCCGCGCAGCAGGTACGCATCCAGATATCGCGAGTCGCGCTGGAGGGCCATACCCGCGTCGGCCAGCGCCTTCGCGTCTTCTCCGCTCGCCGCCAGCGCCAGAGCACGGGCTAAATACGCACGTGAGCTATTGGGCTGCAAGGCGAGAGATTGCGTGAAATCCGAAACCGCGTCGGTGTTTTCGCTGAGCTGGAACAGGCAATAGCCACGATGCAGAAACGCCGCGTCGCTCTTGGGATCAAACTGAATCGCGCGGCTGTAAGCCTCGATGGCCGGCCGGTATTGCCTCTCGTTTTCAAACTGCCTGCCTTGCTTATAGGCATCCAGCGCGTTGCGCCAATTCGACCTGGGGGCGACCGGCGCCGTGCTCGGAGCCACCGCAGCGACGGCCTCACCTTTGCCATTCTTAGCTTCTTTCATCAGCCGCTGAACAGTACTTTGCAGTGACTTAACCTCGTTCTGCAAGCGCTTCAGGGTTTCTTGAAGCTGTTGGAGCGTGTTAGGCAGATTCTCTTGCGAGAACAGGCCGCTCGCCGGAAGCAAAGTCGCGATCGCAATCGTGATGAGCAAACCGAATCGCCGTGACATATTCCCTCTTGTCATCAAAGTATCGCAGTTTATCCCCTCCGTAGGCATGGGGTGGTCAGTACTAGCTGCAACGCCCAAACTCTCTTAGGTCTACCGGTCAACCACCCCTACTTTCCTGGTATGACACGTGCTTATACACAGCCGTGGGCTTGACGGAATCAGTCAGTTGCGGGGAAAATCCGAAAAAATTCCCCGTTTTGCCAAGAAGGTTTTACCGGCTTCCAGGGGGCATAAGCGGCCTCATGGGAGAGCGGGCGCCCGTCACGCCGCCTTCAGTAGGAAGAAACCACGCTTTAACAGGACAAAAAGGAGATTACAAATGAAAACTACACTTCTAACGGTGGGCGCGCTCGGATTGAGCCTCTTGGGGACGGGATGCGTCGCTACCCACAAATATGTCGCGAAGACCGTCGCCCCGGTAGAGCAGCGCGTAGGCGCCACCGAGGCTAAGAATACCGACCAGGATAAGCAGCTCACAACCCATACGTCGGAGATTGCCGACCTGGATAAGGACGCTTCCCAGACCAAGGAGCATCTGCGCGACACCGACGCCAAGGCGACCCAAGCCGGTGAGGCTGCGAAGATGGCGGATCAGAAGGCTGGCGCTGCCCAGCAGTCTGCTGACGGCGCGAAACAGGCCGCCGATGGCGCGCGCACTTTCGCCGAGCAGGGCCTGAATAAGATGGATCAGTCGATGCAGGCCATGAACAAGTTCCAGGTCGCCAAGGAAGACTCGGTTCTGTTCGAATTCAACCAGGACAAGCTGACTGCCGAAGGCAAAGCGAAGCTGGATGAAATCGCGCAGCAGGCCATGGGCATGGAACGCTACGTAATCGAGCTGCAAGGCTTCACCGACAAGAGTGGTTCGCCCACCTACAACGAGACGCTGAGCGAAGCCCGCGTGCAAGCCGTGGCGCGCTACCTGGCCAATGAGCATCAGATCCCGGTGCGCAACATTTCGATGCTGGGTGCGGGTTATGCCCGGCCGGTTGCCGACGACAAAACGCGCGAAGGCCGCAAGATGAACCGTCGCGTAGAAGTACGGCTGTGGGTTCCGGAAAGCCAAGGCAAGGCCGTGGCTTCGACCGGCGGCGCACAGTAACTTTCCCTCCGACAGGGCAGTCGCATGAGCGGCTGCCCTCTCAATCCCTCTCGGTTCCCTTCCTCCTCTTTCCTGGCACTCCGCCTCCACTCGGCACGTAAGATTCGGGTGCCCACTGGGATCCGGTCGCAATGTGCGGAAGCTCGATCTCTCCGCGGATTCCAAAACAGTGTGGCCGAGCGGACTACCCCAAAGCCGCCTTGGGCGCGCCCCAATAGAATTTGCAATGGAAAGTGATCGAGGCAACGATCGAGAGAAAAGGCCGCCGAGATGGCGAAGAGCACGCGCACCCGCGCACCGCCCCTAGCTGAAATCGGCCGAACTAGATTTACGCCACTCGGCGGAACTGACCACGCTCGGAGTGTGGCTTCTCGGCGGTTTTCCGTCCAAGGGCAGCGTGAACCGAAAGATTGCGCCTTCGCCGGGGCGCGATTCAGCCCAGATACGCCCCCCGTGTGCTTCGACGATGCGGCGGGAAATGGCCAAGCCTACGCCGGTGCCGGGAAATGCATCTGGTTGGTGCAGCCGCTTAAAGGGCGCAAAAATTGTCGACGCATATTGAGGATCGAAGCCGATGCCGTTGTCTCTAATGGCAATGGTCCATTCCCGATTCATCTGTTCGGCGGTGATGTGGATTTGCGGAATCTGATCGGGCTTCCGATATTTCAAGGCATTTCCAATCAAATTCTGGAACAACCGCACCATTTGTCCGCGGTCGACGGCGATGGTCGGCATCGGATCGTGGGTGATGCTGGCGCCGCTTTCTTCAATGGCCTGGGTGAGGTGAGTGAGGGCCGCCTCCAGGTCTTCATCCAGGGCGACGGATGTGGGCCGCTCCTCTTCCGTGGTGGCGCGTGCATACTCGAGCAGGTCCTGAATCAAAGTGCTCATGCGCTGAGAGGCGTTGACGATGAAACCCAAAAACCGGTCTGCTTCTGCGTCGAATTTGCCGGTATATTTCCGGGTGAGAAGTTCGGCGTAGCTGGACATAGTCCGCAGGGGTTCCTGGAGATCATGGCTGGCCACATAAGCAAATTGTTCGAGAGCGGCGTTGGATTCAGACAAGGAATCCTGCAACTGCTTGCGCGCGGTTTCGTCGCTCATGATTTTGACGTAACCGAGGAGAGCGCCGGCATCATCGCGAATGGCATTCATGAATCCATTGGCGAAGAATTCTGTCCCATCCTTGCGGCGGTGCCAGCGAATGTCGGTGGCTGAGCCGGAATCCTGAGCCTTGCGCATCTCCGCCTCGCACACCTCCATGGCTTTCTCCGCGGGTGTGAAAATGATGCTGGCGGGCTGACCGATCCATTCCTGCTCAGAGTATCCCAACAGGCGTTCAACACCGGCATTCCACGACTGTAGAATCCCATCCGGATCCAGCGTAAACATCGCGTATTCGGTAATTTCTCGGACTTGGTGCCGGTAAAGATCCATGGTGGGTAATGAGGCGGGAGGCTGCATTTCAGTATAACGTGTATTGACTTTGGGCTTCCTTTCTCTCACAATAAGTAGGCGAATAAAAGGCGAATATGAAGGCTCTCCCTAATGGCGCGATTAGCGAAATATTTGGCTGTGTTTCATCCGGCAAAACACTGATATTGCATAAGTTATTAGCCTCCGCGAGCACTCGCGGCGAGTTCTGCGCCGTGGTGGATTCGCGCGGCGCTTTCGACCCGCTTTCCGCCTCCCGCGCGGGCGTGGATCTGCGGCGTTTATTGTGGGTTCGCGGCAGCCATCACGCCAACCATTGGATGGAGCAAGCCTTTAAAGCGGCCGACATGATTTTGCACGCCGGAGGCTTCGGCGTAGTGGTGCTGGATCTGTGCGACGTACCGCTGCGCGACCTCAACAGCATCCCGCTGTCTTATTGGTACCGCTTCCGCCTTGCGGTCGAAAACACTCCTACCAGTTTGATTGTCACTGGCGATCAGCCGCTGGTGAAATCCTGCGCGCGCGTGCAACTTGAAGTGAAGCGCGAGCGCCTGGTGTGGCGCGGGCCAGTCTTTGAAGGCATCGATTTCGAAGTAATACCGCGCAAGGCCCGCGCAATCGTAAACCAAGAAAATCTGCGAATGGCGGGATGATTCATGTTCGCATGTGTGTACGCGCCGTCTTCTGAGCAGGCAACATTACTTGCGCTGGCATCTTCGTTTTCGCCGCTGGTCGAAGACACCGCACCCGGCATGGTGATCTTCTCCATTGTGGGCCTGGGACGCTTGATCGGCACGCCGCAGGAAATCGCCGCCGTAGTCGCGCGCCGCGGCGCCGAAGCGGGCATCCAGGCCAACCTTGCGATCTCGGCCGATCCCGACACCGCCATGCTCGCGGCCCGCCACCTCCGCGGCATTACGCTGATTCCGCCTGACCGTGAAGCCGATCGCCTGGGTTCCCTTCCCGTGCATGTGTTGCCGGCGGAACCCGAGCTGATCGAAACCGGATTGATCGAAACACTCGACCGCTGGGGCATCCGCACGCTGGCCGAACTCGCCGCACTGCCGGAGTTGGGTTTCATCGCACGATTTGGCGATGCCGGTGAACGTATCTTGCGTCTAGCGCGTGGCGAAACGCACCGGTCGCTGCGTGTGATGACGCCACCGGAAAGCTACCAGCGCCGCGTTGAACTGGAGCATCCGCAGCGCCTGCTCGAACCGCTGCTGTTTGTGATTTCGTCGCTATTGAATGAGTTGATGCAGGGGCTATCGTTCAATCGCGTGACGCTCACATTGAACCAAATCCCCCGCACGCTCGAATTTCCCGTGCCGGTTCGCGATTCGAAAGTGATCCTGAAGCAATTGCAATTCGATCTCGAAGCCCATCCGCCGCAGTCGGCCATCCTCAGTGTCGAGGTGCAGTTGAATCCCACCGACCCGCGCGTTTTGCAGCATGGCCTGTTCATCCCGCAAGCCCCCGCGCCAGAAAAATTGCAACTGACGCTGGCGCGCTTGACCGCGCTGCTGGGCGAAGGCAACGTCGGCTCGCCCGAGCTGCTCGACACCCATCGCCCCGACGCTTTCGTGATGCGCGCGTTTTCTGCCGAAGCTCCCGCGACCCCGGCCCAGCCCGCCGCCATCCGCTTCGCCTTTCGCTACTACCGTCCTCCCATCGCCGCGCAAGTCCGCGTGAAAGCCGAGCGTCCAGTTTCCGTGAACGCCCAACCAATCCTGACCGCCACTGGACCCTGGCGCGCCTCCGGCGAGTGGTGGACCACCGCGCCCTGGGATCGCGAAGAGTGGGACGTCGAGCTGAGCAACGGCGGCTTATATCGCGTGTACCAGGCATCGCAGCGCTGGTTTCTCGAAGGAATGTATGACTAGCAACACCTACATCGAGCTCCACGCCCGCTCGGCCTTTAGCTTTCTCGAAGGTGCATCGCTACCCGAAGCCTTGATCGCACGCTCGGCCGAACTCGGTTCGCTCGCCATGGCGCTGCTCGACCGCAACAGTCTTTCGGGCGCCGTGCGCTTCCATAAGCAGGCGCAGAAAACCGGCGTGCGCGCGATCATCGGCGCCGAAGTGGTCGCGGCCGAAGGCTTCCGTTACGCGCTCCTGGCCGAGTCGCGCCAGGGCTATCAAAACCTGTGCCGCCTGCTGACCAAAATTAAACTGCGCACCGGACATGGCGATCAGGAAAGCGCCACCGCCACCGCGGAAGACGTCGCCGAACACGCCGCCGGTCTGGTCTGCCTCACCGGCGACAGCCAACAAATCGAGCGCATGGTCCACCTCTTCGGATCGCACAACGTCTTCGTCGAACTCCAGCGCCATTACGATCGCGATGAGGAGCATCGCAACCAGGCCGCCATCGCTATCGCCCGCAAGCTGCAATTGCCGCTGCTCGCAACCAACGGCGTTTCGCATGGCATGGAAGACGAGCGCGACCTGCTCGACGCCCTCACCTGCGTCCGCCACAAGACCACTATTTTCGAAGCAGGCAAGCTGCTCGCCAAAAACGCCGAGCGCCATCTCAAGAGCGCTGCGCAGATGTGCGAGCTCTTCGCCGATCTGCCCGAGGCCATCGCCAACACCCAGAACCTCGCGGCGCGCCTGCAATTCACACTCAGTGACCTGGGCTACAAATTCCCCGCGTATCCAGTTCCGCCCGGCGAGACCATGAATTCTTATCTCCGCCAGCTTGCCGATAAAGGCGCGCGCCAGCGCTACCAGCCGTATTACGAAAAAGCCCAACGCCAAATCGAACGCGAGCTAGCCATGATCGAAAAGCTCGACCTGGCCGGCTATTTCCTGATCGTCTGGGACATCGTTCGCTTCTGCAAAGAGAAAGGCTTGCTGGTGCAAGGACGCGGCTCGGCCGCCAACAGCGCCGTGTGTTATGCGCTCGAAATCACTGCCGTCGACCCCGTCGGCATGGATCTGCTCTTCGAACGCTTCCTATCCGAAGAACGTGGCGAGTGGCCCGACATCGATCTCGATCTCGCCAGCGGCGACGAACGCGAAAGCGCCATTCAATACGTCTACCAGCGCTACGGACAACTTGGCGCCGCCATGACGGCCAACGTCATCACCTACCGCGGCCGCTCCGCTGCGCGCGACATGGGCAAGGTGCTGGGCTTCGATGAGGAAACGCTGGGGCGTCTCGCCAAAGTGGTCCCGCACTGGGGATTTCACGACGCGGCGGACACTTCGGTGCACCAATTCAATGAAGCCGGCATCGATCTCCAGCAACCCTTAGTGCGGAAATTTCTTTCGCTCTATGAGCGCGTGCAGGATCTCCCGCGGCACCTGGGGCAGCACTCCGGCGGCATGGTGATCTGTCAGGGCCAGCTCGATTCCATCGTGCCCTTGCAGCCCGCGACCATGCCCGGCCGCTTCGTCGTGCAGTGGGATAAAGAGGATTGCGCCGACATGGGCATCGTCAAAGTGGACCTGCTCGGACTCGGCATGATGGCGGTAATGAAGGAATCCATCGGACTGATCCGCGATCACTACGGAGAAGAAGTCGACCTGGCGCACCTCCCGGAGGGCGACCCTGAAGTCTACACTGCGTTGCAAAAGGCCGACACCATCGGCATGTTCCAGGTGGAGAGCCGCGCGCAGATGTCGTTTCTGCCCAGCCTGCGCCCCAATCGGTTTTACGACATTGTGGTGCAGGTAGCCATCATCCGCCCGGGCCCGATTGTCGGGAAAATGCTGCATCCGTATCTAAGGCGGCGGCAAAAGCTGGAAGCGGTCTCCTATCCGCATCCAGCTTTGCAGCCGGTGCTGGAACGCACGCTTGGCGTTCCATTATTTCAAGAGCAACTTTTGAGCATGGCCATGATCGTCGCGGGATTCACGGGAGGACAGGCGGAAGAGTTGCGGCGGGCGATGGGATTCAAGCGCTCGCAAAAACGCATGCAGGAAATCGAAGGCAAGCTGCGCGACGGCATGTCCCGCAATGGCATTTCTGTGGATGTTCAGGATCTGATCGTGCGCTCCATCGGATCTTTTGCCGCTTACGGTTTTCCCGAATCGCACGCGGCCAGCTTTGCGCTGCTGGCCTACGCCAGCGCCTATTTGAAGTGCCGCTATCTGGCCGCCTTCACAGCGGCCATGCTGAACAATCAGCCGATGGGCTTTTATCATCCGGCCACGCTGGTGAAAGATGCCCAGCGCCACGGCCTGCATTTCAAGCCCATCGACGTGACGCGTTCTGCATGGACCTGCACGCTCGAAAAAGGGGACAGACGACATTTCCCGTCCTCAACCACCGCCGATTTTTCACCAGTGCATGAGAGCGGGAAATGTCGTCTGTCCCCTTTTTCGGTCCGCCTCGGCTTCAACTATCTCAAAGGCCTGCGCCGCGATATCGCCGCCAGCATCATCGAGGAGCGAACCCGCGCGCCGTTCGCCAGTATCCGCGATCTAGTGCGCCGCGTGCCCAATATCCGCAAGGAAGAATTAAACTCGCTGGCCCAGGCCGGAGCGCTGAACTTTATCCGCGATCAGCCCAGCCACCGCCGCGAAGCCCTATGGGATTCCGAACTCGCCGCCCGGCCCGTGGGCGAGCTCCTCGAAGCCGCAACGGCCGAGTCTGAGCCATCGCCTCTAGCGCCCATGCAACCCGACGAACGTCTGTTCGCAGATTACACTTCCACCAGCCTCACCATCGGCATGCACCCCATGCGCCTGCATCGCGAACACATGGATGGTCTGGGTGTGATCCCTGCCTCGGCGCTCGGCCGCATCCCCGATGGCGTACTGGTTCGCATCGCCGGCAGCGTCATCTGCCGCCAGCGCCCCGGCACCGCACGCGGTTTTCTGTTTGTGAGCTTGGAGGACGAAACCGGCGTTTCCAACGCCATCATTCTGCCGGATCTATTCACCGCCCAGCGCCTGACCATCGTGAACGAACCGTTTCTGTTGATCGAAGGCACCTTGCAAAACCAGCGCGGCTCGGTGTCGGTGAAAGCCTCGCATGTGGAAGCTCTGCGCGTCGACGCCGCCGCCGGCGTATCGCATGACTTTCATTGATTCGGCCGCCTTCTCAAAATCGTGGAACCCGGACGCTCCACCACCACAGGCAGTTTCGCATGGAACTTAGCGAATTCCGAGCCATCGATTGCATACCCACCGGCGGGCTCGGGCTCCGCTTCTAAAGCTACTCGCAGTTTCAGCAAATCCTCCGCGACGATCGCTTTCGACCACCGCTGATTTTCATAAGCGATCTTCGAAAACACATCCAGCATTGCGGAGGGATCGAAACCGGACGCCTTCATATAGCCGATCGCCCGCTGCGTCGCGAGCCCTTCCGATGCACGCGGGTTGCGCTGGACCGGAAGATACCCCGCTGCCAGCGCACACTGTTCAAACTCTGTCCCGAGCTTCGGATTCGCATGGGCAAGCTCATGGGACAGCAGCCCCGCAAGTTCGCCTTCGCTGGATATGCGTTCGAGCAAGCCTATGCTGAGATACAACCTGCGGTCTGGAACCAGAAATCCGTACCACTTGACGCCCCACGTGATTCGAATCTCGTTGGGCTTTACGCCGGCTGCCCCAGCGATTCGATCTTCGACGCGCTGCACATAATCACCTAGGAATTCCACAGGGGGATCTTTATGTTCGACGTGTCGTACGAACGGATCCAGTTGTTCGGCGAGGCCACGGCCGACCTCCCACGTCTTACTGACCTGCGATGTTGTGTTACCGCCAGGAGATGTCTGGCTGCTCGCAGGAAACGCGAGCCCGATCAGGCAGACTGCACTACCGGCGAAACTAATCCGGAAACGCATGCTTGTAACCGCTACGAAGAGTCTAACAGAGCGCGAGGCTTTCACGAAGCCCCACACGGCTGCTAGCATCGTTTTGAATGGATGAATCAGAAGTGTTTGCCGCAGTGGGCGAGGAAGGCTTCGCCCGCCTGATCGCCGCCTTTTACCAACAGGTCCCCGGCGACGATATCCTCGGCCCTATGTATCCCAAAGACGATCTGCCCGGCGCCGAGCAGCGCCTGCGTGATTATTTGATCTACCGCTTCGGCGGTCCGCCCAAGTATATCGAAGAGCGCGGTCATCCTCGCTTGCGCATGCGCCACATCCAATTCGCCGTGACGCAGGCCGCGCGCGATCGCTGGATCCACCTGATGGACACGGCTCTCAAGCAGGCCGCCTTCCCTCCCGACGCCGAACAGCACATCCGCCATTTCTTCGAAGGCATGGCGACCTTCATGATTAATCGCGCCGATCAGGGAGCGCAGCCGTAGTGGCCAACCTCACCGGCAAAGTCGCGATTGTCACCGGAGCCAGCCGAGGCATTGGACGCGCCATCGCCGTGCGTCTCGCGAAAGAGGGCGCGAAGACGGTTCTGTGCGCTCGCACCGTCGGCGCTCTCGAATCCGCCGTCAGCCAGATTGAACGCGACGGCGGCAGCGCTATTTCGCTGGCTCTCGATCTGCGCCTTCCCGAAAGCCCCGCCCAGCTTGCGCATTTCGCCGCCCGGCACTTTCACAGTATCGACATCGTGGTCAACAACGCGGGCGCTACCAAACGCGAAGCGTTCCTGAACCTCGCTGACGACGATTGGCTCGATGGCTTCGCCCTCAAATTCTTCGGCGCGGTGCGCCTGACGCGCGCCGCTTGGCCGCATCTCAAGGCATCGCGCGGATCCGTGATCAACATCTCGGGCACCGGCGGACGCACGCCCGGCGCCGAGTTCGCCATTGGAGGCTCGGTCAACGCCGCCGTGCAATCTTTTACGAAAGCCATGGCGGAACTGGGCGTCGCCGACGGCGTGCAGGTCAACGTCATCAATCCCGGATCGATCCGAACCGGCCGCCTGCAGAAGCGCCTCGAGGCTCTCGCGGCGGACAACGGCACCGACCTCGCCGCCGCGGAGCGCAAGATGATCGCCGCCACCAAGACCACGCGCATCGGCGAACCGGAAGATATCGCGGCACTGGTCGCTTTTATCGCCGGGCCCGAAGGGCGATTCCTGCAAGGCTCGATGATCGATATGGACGGAGGCGCTACCAAGACCCTATGAATGAATCTCAGTCAAATAAAGTCGCAGTGGTTACCGGAGCCGGCAGCGGTATCGGACGAGCCGTCGCGCTC
>Ga0207657_10003236_pt1 | contig 17429 bp, 13 predicted proteins | sample KBSC33metaG_FD_184316 | JGI IMG/M metagenome (GOLD analysis project Ga0207657, IMG submission 184316) | Corn rhizosphere microbial communities from Kellogg Biological Station, Michigan, USA - KBS C3-3 metaG (SPAdes) (version 2) | ecosystem: Host-associated > Plants > Roots > Rhizosphere > Soil ... | reverse complement strand
GCCGCATCTGACCGTGGTCATCATGGACGGAGTGACGATCGATACCGGTCCGCACATGCATTTGATCGAGGCCGCCGCTGCCGGCTTGCATCCAAAGGGACATGATGCCGACATGGCCGCCAGGCTGGCCGCCGCCGTCGGCATGGCGGAACGAGTGATCGTCGCCTGCCCGATGGATCGGATGGACGACTGGTCGGTGGCGCTGAAGTCCCTGTCCGCGCGGGGTGAGATAGTGGTGCCGGAACTGCTGCGTTTCGCCCCCGCGCGGGTGGATGAGTTCGACGGTCAGCCGACGATCATCGTCGCGGGCGGGCCGTTCCAGTTTCGCGATCGCCTCATCAAACGATTCTTCGACATCGTCGTCGCGACGGCGGCAACCATTGCGCTGTCCCCGGTGCTGATCGCCGCGGCGCTGGCCGTGAAGCTGACCAGTCCCGGTCCGGTCATTTTCCGCCAGCCGCGGATCGGGCGGGATGCCCGGCCGTTCAACATCTACAAATTCCGTTCGATGCGGACGGAGGCAAGCGACCGGAAGGCCGACAAGCTGACCGCGCGCGACGACGATCGGGTGACGGCCGTGGGCCGTTTTCTGCGCAAGACCAGCATCGATGAGCTGCCGCAACTGTTCAATGTCCTGCGCGGCGACATGAGCATCGTCGGCCCGCGCCCGCACGCCGCCGCCGCCAAGGCCGGTGACAGCCTCTATTGGGAAGTGGACGAGCGCTATTGGGAGCGGCATTGCATCAAGCCGGGCATGACCGGGCTGGCGCAGGTGCGCGGTCATCGCGGTTCCACCGATGATCATCAGGATCTGATCGACCGGCTTCAATCGGACCTGGAATATGTCACCAAATGGTCGATCTGGCGTGACCTGCATCATCGTCGCGACCATTGGCGTGCTCGTGCATCACAAGGCTTATTGAGAGGTGGGCCTATTGATGGACCGGACCGATCTGATCGCGACCCTGGCGCTGCTGTTGTCTCTGACGGCGGTGGCATGGCCGTTCCTCTTCTATCCGCTGGTTCTGCGCCTGCTGCCCACCCGGCCGGAAAAGCCGGTGGCAGGGCCCGCGCCGTCCGCCTCGCTGCTTTTCTGCGCCTATAATGAGGCAGCGGCGATGCCGGAAAAGCTGGCCAATCTGGCGATGCTGAAGGCGCGTTATCCAAAGCTTGAAATTCTCGCCTTCGACGATGGCTCCTCGGATGAGACTGCTGCGCTGATCGCGGCGCAGGACGATCTGGTGACGTTGCTGCGCGGTCCGGGCCGCAGCGGCAAGGCGCATGGCATGAAGCTGCTGGCTGCGCGGGCGAAGGGCAATGTGCTGATCTTCACCGACGCCAATGTGATGCTGGACGCCGATGCGATTGACAATCTGCTGGCGCGTTATGCCGATCCGGAGATCGGTGGCGTGCTGGGGTCGCTGCACTATGTGGGCGATGGGGACAGCGCCACAGCTTCGGTCGGGTCGCTCTACTGGCGGATCGAGGAATGGTTGAAAGACGAGGAATCGCGCACCGGCAATGTGCTGGGGGCCGACGGCTCGATCTTCTCCATCAGGCGCGCGCTTTATCCGGAATTCCCTGACAGCGTGCTGGACGATCTGACCGTGTCGATGGCGGTCGTCTTCGCAGGCAAGCGGCTGGTGAAAGCGAAGGACGTGATCGCCCGCGAAAGGCTGGTGGCGGCGCGCGGTGACGAATATCGCCGCAAGGTCCGCATTGCTGCCCGCGCCTGGCATACCCACAGCCATTTGCGGCCGCAGTTGCGACGGATGCGCGCGATCGACAGGTTCAAATATGCCTCGCGCAAGATCGTGCGGTGGTTTGGCGGGATCTTTATCCTGACGGGCATCGTTGCGGCGGGAACGTTGGCGATGCGGATTTCGCCGACGCTCTACATGGTCTGCGGTCTGGCTGGCGTGTTCATCCTGTGGCGGGGGCTGCGTTCCAGGGGCGGACCGTTTGCGGCGATAGTGGATATCGTGATCGCCTATTTCGCGACATTGCAGGGCGTCGTGAAGGCGATGACGGGGCGTACCGTGACGATCTGGAATCCAGCCAAGTCGCGCTGATCGGTGCTTCCCCGCCCATTGGTGCGCCCTGCGGACGACGGGCCAAAGGATCAGCAGCGCACGGAATGAATCGCTCGCCAAAATGGCGGCATATTGTATAGGCCGGTGCCAACTGCTTTTTGGAGCCAAGGCGTGATCACTTTCCAGCGGGTGGCGAAAGCCGCCGGCAAGCATCTGACCCGCAGCCTGTTGGCCGTGCGCAGGGCTCTGGGCGCGCGGGCGAACCGGGGCTGCCCGGCCTGCGGGCAGGCGGTGGTGGGATTTTTCCGTTATGGTGACAATGCCGAATGGGGATGTCCGAACTGCGGCGCTTCCCCGCGCGAACGGCTGATGAATCATCTGATCGCGGGCCATGTGCTGACCGTGCCGGAACAGGGCGCCGTGCTTCACATGGCGCCGAATGAAGGCAGTCTGGTGCGCCGCTTTTCCACCGCCGCCGATTATACGCCGGCGGATCTCGATCCCGGCCGCTACCATGTGCCGAACATGCAGCGCGTCGACCTGATGGCGCTTGATGCCAGCGATCGCTACGACCTCTTCTACGCCAGCCATGTGATGGAGCATGTTCCCGACGATCATGCCGTGCTGCGCAACATCCATCGCGCGCTGAAGCCCGGTGGAGAAGCCTGGTTGATCGTGCCATTATGGGACAGGCCGACCGAGGACGGCAGCTTCGACATGCCGCCGCGCGAACGCGAGCGGCGTTTTGGCCAGTGGGACCATGTGCGGCAATATGGCCTGGATTTTGCCGACCGCATCCGGGCGGCGGGCTTTGATCTGGAGGAGATCGACGCCAGCGCCATCGATGCTGATACGCGGCATTTTTATGCACTGGACGACCGGCTGTTCCGCGCCCGCAAGCCGCTCGCGCCCGGCGCCCGGTGAGCATGCCGCCCGGCAGCGCGCTCGCCCGGATGGAGGGGTCGGCGCGCATCCTTGCCCTTATCAAGCTGGCCAATGTCGGGCTGACGCTGGTCTGGGGCTTTGCCGTCACCTATGTCTTCGTGCGCGCCCTGCCGCTGCGGGAATTTCAGTCCTTCCTGCTGCTGGTCGCGTTCGGCAATTTCACCATTTCCGCCGAGTTCGGCCTCACCAGCATCATCTATGCCCGCCTGCGCCGGCATTGGCTGGGCTTGGGTCAGGATGAGGCGGGGGGCTTCCGGCTGGAGGAAATGGGCGTCCTGTTCCTTTTCCTTGGCCTGCTGATCCTCGGCGGTTTCGCGATTTTGCTGGTCGCGCTGGCGATCGGCGGATTGCACACGGGCATGCCGCTGCTTTTCCTGCTCTTCTTCCTGTCGGCCTGCCTCAACCTGCCCGCATTGCTTGCCAAAAGGGCGCTTGCGGCGGTGGACGGCAATTTCCTTTGGGAAGCGCTGGATTGCCTGCGTCGGGTGATGACCATCGCGCTGCTGCTGTTCATCCTGCAAGGACTGGATCCGCGTGCCTCTGTTGCTCTGCAACTTTGCGTCAGTATGGTGGTGATCGGCTATGCCATCGCCCTGGTGCATCGACGCCTCGGCATGGAGAGGCGGCATTGGCTGTCCTTCGGGGTCGGTGGCGGCCATGTCAGGCGCCATTATCTGCGGGACATCGGCGCCTCGGCCGCCTTCACCATTTCCGAAATCCTCGCCTATAACGCGCCTTATTTCACCATCGCCGCCGCAACCCATGATGCACGGCCGATGCTGGTCTTCGACTTCTTCTTCAAGATGTCGCGTTCCCTTTCCATGCTGGTCAGGGCGACGGTGGAGGCCGCATTACCCCGCATCACCCGCGCCTTTCATGCGGGGGAGACCGGACGCCTGCGACAGTTGATGGCGCGGGCGCTCGGGGTGGCGTTCTTCTTTGCGTTCGGTGCTTCGGCGGCCTTGCTCCTGTTGGGCGAATGGTTGTTCGCAAAGCTGTTCGACGGCCGCGCATCGATCGACCGGGTCGAACTGCTGCTGATCGGCGGCGCTTTGCTGGCGCTCGCCCTGATCTGCGTGTCTGTCTATGTGCAGGGCGCGCTGGGGCGGTTCACGCTGCTGCTCGGTCGATCCTTGCCCTTCCTCGCGGGTTCGCTGCTCAGCGTGCCGTTGGCCCGGATGTTCGCGCCGGAACGGTTCGACCTGCTGTTCCTGATCCTCTATACGCTGACCCTGTTTGTCGCCGCGTTCATCCACGGCCTTTCCCTGCGGCATCTGGTAGGGAAGCGCGCATGAAGGTCGCGATGTGCGATCCGTCGCTTTTCACTGGACGCTATGACGACAGTCTTTGCGCGGCGCTGGCGGCGGCTGGCATGGACGTAGCCCTGCTTGGCCGTCCGATGCGGGCCACGGATGCGATTGCGCCGAACGGCTATCGTTACGAGCCGCGCTTTTTCCGTCGGAGCGAAGCTCTGCGCCGGCGCATGGGGGAAGGGCAGGCCTTCCGCCTGCTCAAGGCGTCGGAATATGGGCTGAGTTGCATGCTGGGGGACCTGACGCCGCTGACGGGTGCGGATGTTGCGCATATGCAATGGCTGCCGCTCGCGCCTGCCGACCGGATCATGCTGCGGCGGTTGAAGGGCGGCACGGCACTGGTTCACACCGTGCATAATGCCGATGCCTATCATGCCGATGCCGGGGTGCAGGGCAGGGGGTATCGCGACCTGCTCGATATGTTCGATGCTTTGATCGTCCATGGGGGGACGACCAGGGAGGCGCTGGAACGCCAAGGTGTTGATCCCCGACGCATCCATATGACGCCGCACCCGCCGATGCGACTGGCAACGGCCGGGCCGCAGGATCTGGCGCAGGTGCCGGACCCGGTTCTGCCGCGCCTGCTCTTTTTCGGGACTATCCGGCCGTATAAAGGCGTCGACCTGCTGCTGGAGGCGTGCCTGTCGCTCTGGCGCGCAGGGCATGGTTTCGAACTGGTTCTGGCGGGCAAGCCCTTCATGGACATCGCCCCATTGCTGGACAGCGTCCACGCTGCGGGCTTTGGCGACCGACTGATCCTCGATCTCGGCTTTCTTGCCGAACAGCGGCTCGACGCGCATATGAAAAAGGCGGACATATTGGTCTTCCCCTATCGGCATATCGACAGCAGCGGCGCTTTCCTGTCGGCCCTGCACCATGGCAAGGCGATGGTCACTTCCGACACCGGCATGTTCGCCAGCCTGCCGCCGGAAGTCACCGTCAAAAGCCCCGCCGGAAACGCGCCCGCGCTTGCGCAAGCCCTCTTGCCGCTCGTAGAAAGCGCGGCCATCAGGCAGGCTTTGGGCGCGCAGGCGCAGACCTATGGAGATTCAATGGGCAATTGGAAGGACATGGCCCTGGCCACCATCGCCATCTACCGCAGCGTGACCGGGAAATGAGCCGCTATATCCGGGAACTGCGTGATCGGGCGCTGGCGGTGCGGCTGGCGCTGGCAGGGCGGGTGCATCAATATCCGGAAATTCAGGCGCTGCGCCGTTTCCTGGGCGCCTTTGCCGTGGATTGCGTGTTCGACGTGGGCGCCAATCGCGGTCAATATGCCACGATGCTGCGCAAGGATGCGGGCTTCGGTGGCACGATATTGTCTTTTGAGCCCAATCCCGAGATATTTTCCGAACTGGAGCGCAACGCGTCATCCGACCGGCAATGGCATGTGTTCAACATGGCCCTGTCGGATTTCGATGGCATGGCCAGCTTCAACATCATGGCGGCTGACCAGTTCAGTTCGCTCAGGAAGCCGGCGGGGGAGCAGGACGCCGTTTTCGCCGATCGCAACAGGGTGACGCGCACGGTCGACATGCAATGTCGCCGGTTGGACAGCCTGCTGCCGGAACTGAAGCGCGCCCATGGCTTTGCCCGGCCCTTTCTGAAGATGGATACCCAGGGACATGACCTGTCCGTCTGCGAAGGTGCGGGCGATGTGCTGCGCGACATGGCCGGCGTCCAGACGGAACTTGGCGTCCGACCCATCTATGAGGGCGGAACCAGCTATCGCGCGATGATCGACTGGGTGGCGGAGCGCGGCTTCCTCCCCTCCGCTTTTTTCGCCAACAACAAGGGGCATTTCCCCCTGCTGGTCGAGATGGACGGGATTTTCGTCAACCAGGCGCTGTTGCCGCGAGAAGGCTGATGGTCGTTCCCGCGCGCCCGGTCAGTGCCACTCGCCTGCTCCTTGCGGGGGCGATCGGGCTGACGCTTTGGCTGGGCGCAACCTTCCTCTGGCATGTGACCTACAGGCAGGGGATCAGCCTGGCGGTCATCCTGTTCCTCGACCAGGATTTTCCGGCGCTTCTCGGCGCGTTGTTGCTGCTGACGCTGGCCGCACCCTTTGCGGAGGGTCTGGGCTGGCGCCTGCCATTGCCGCGCGCCCGGACAATGGTGCCGCTGGTGCTGCTATTCGGCCTGGTGGCATGGGCGGGCCATTACTGGCTGTTCCAGGACTATTCCATTTCCCGCGACGAGGAGGTCGCCCGCTTCGCCGCCGCCTATATGCGGGAGGGTTTCCTGGCCCGCCCGATCCCGATGGAGTGGGAGGCCTATCGCCGGGCGATCATGCCCGAATTCTTCTCTCCTTTTGGCGCGGCGGATTATTGGACGGCGGCCTATCTGCCGGTGAACAGCGCGATCCAGGCTTTGTTCTGGCAGCTGGGCGACCCGAATCTGGCCGGGCCTGTGCTGCTGATGGCCGGGCTGTTCGCCTTGTGGCGCGTGGCGCTGCACCTGTTTCCCGACAGGCCCGATGCGGTCTGGGTGACGATGCTGCTGGCGCTGTCGTCGGCGCAGCTATGGGTTACGGCGATGACGCCCTATGCCATGACGGGGCATTTCGCGCTCAACATGATCTGGTTGGCGCTGGTGTTGCGCGGCGGGCCGATCGGGCATCTGGGCGCGGGCGCGGTGGCGCTGGTCGCGGCCGGCCTGCACCAATGGCATTTCCCGCCGATCTTCATCGCGCCCTTCATTCTCTGGATGCTGCTGGGCAAGCGGTGGAAGGTCGCGATATTCCACATCCTTGTGTTGGCGGCCATCGTCATCGTCTGGGCGAAGCTCTGGCCCGCCTTCCTGACCCATGTGTTGGGGCAGCCCACCGACGTGCGTCCTTCTGCGGGCGTGGCGGACAAGGTCGGCAGCCTGTTCGAACGGCTGGGCGACCGCTGGCAGCCGCTGGTGAATCTCAGCCGTTTCGCCGCCTGGAACAATATATTGATGGTGCCGCTCGCCACTCTGGGCGTGTTCGCAATGCGCTGGCGCAAGGCGATCCGGGGGCAGGAGATCGCGCTGCCGTTGGCGCTGGGCTGCTTTGCGGGATGCGCGCTCGCCCTGGCGCAGGGCTATGGCTGGGGCTATCGCTATGCCCACGGCTTCATCGGGCCCTTCTGCCTGCTCGCGGGCCTTGGCTGGGCGCGCTTCCGTACCGGCGCCCTGCGACCCATATTCGTGGGAACGGCCTTGGCCTTGCTCAGCAGCGCTTTTCTGGTGTGGCGGACGCACAGCTTCGTTGCGCCCTATGCGGCAAGCCACAGGATGATCGACGCGTCCAGGGCCGATGTCGTGTTGGTCGATCCGCGCGGCGGGCTTTATGTGACTGACCTGGTGCGAGGACGCAATGGCGTGCCGGGCAAGCCGATGGTGATGAACCTGGGCATGCTGACGCTTGAGCAGGTCGACAGTCTCTGCAGGAATTATGTGGTGGAGTTGTTCGATCGCGCTGAGTTCCGGCCGCTTGGCGTGCCGTTGGCGCGCTGGAATCTCGGACGCATGGACGCGCTGCGCGCGCACATGAAGGAAGAGGGTTGCGACAAGCCGGTGCAGCCGCCGTTGCCGGAGACGGAGGATGAGGCGTTCAACGCGGCGGGAGATGTGTTGTAAGGGCGATGCGTGCCCGTGGCCGGGCGCGCTGTTTGCAACGGCAGGCTACTGCCCCTTCACATAGACCCGCTTGCCGCCGATCCAGGTCTCCAGCACCTGTGTCCCGCGAATTTCGGCCGGACTGGACGTAGAGATATCCCGGTCGATCAGCAGGAAGTCCGCCCGCTGTCCCGGCACCAGACTGCCGAAGCGCTTTTCCGCAAAGCCCGCATAGGCCGCCGTCCTGGTGAACCCGTCCAACGCCGCCTCGAAGCTCACCCGCTGCTCCGGCATCCAGCCGCCCGCTGGCTGGCCCGACGCATCCTCCCGAGTCATGGCGGCGGCGATGCCGGGGAAGGGATTGGGACTTTCCACCGGGACGTCCGATCCGAAGGCAAGCGGCACGCGATTGTCCAGCATCGCTTTCCAGGCATAGGCGCCTTTCAACCGCGCCTCTCCCAGTCGCGCCGTGGCCATGCGCCAGTCAGAGGTCTGATGGATCGGCTGCATCGATGCGACAATGCCATATTGGCCGAAGCGCGGCAGTTCGGCCGGGTCGACGATCTGCGCATGTTCGATGCGCCAGCGCCGGTCGCCCTTGTAGGTTTCGCTGAGTTCCTGCACCGCATCCAGCACTTCGCTGTTGGCCGCGTCGCCGACGGCGTGGACCGCGATCTGGAAATTGTCCATCGCCGCCCGGCTCATGATGTTGCGAAGCTGGGTCGACGGGATCATCGGCAGGCCACGCTGCCCCGGCGCGTCTGCATAGTCGGCCTTGAGCCAGGCCCCCCGCGATCCGAGCGCGCCGTCCAGGATCAGCTTGATCCCGCCCATGCGCAGATGATCGTCATAGAGCCAGGGCGTCGGCTCCGGCCCGGCGATCAGCACCATATTCTCAAGGCCAAGCGCATAGGACATGATCCGCACCCGCAATGCGCCGCGGTCCGCCGAACGGCGAAAGGCCTGCCAGTCGTCGATGGTGGTGCCCATGTCGGCAATGCTGGTGATGCCTTGCCGCAGCAACGCCTGCTGCGCCTTTTCCAGCGCGATGTCGCGATCCTTGGGCGCCGGGGGAGGCACGACCCGCGTGATCAGGTCCATCGCCTTGTCGACGAACACGCCCGCCGGCTTCCCTGCGGCCATTTCGATCCGCCCGCCGGCGGGCGCCTTGGTCGCGGCGGTGACGGCCGCCGCCTTGATCGCCAGCGAATTGGCCCAGCCCGCATGTCCGTCTATCCGTTCCAGCCAGACCGGAACGTCGCTGACGGCGGCGTCCAGCTCTGCCGCCGTCGGAAAGCGGCCCAGGCCCCAAAGTTCCTGATTCCAGCCCGTGCCGATGATCCATTTCCGGCCGCTATTGGCGGCGGCATAGGCCCTGATCTTCGCCTGCGCCTCCGCGAGTGATTTCGTGTCTGACAGGTCCAGGGTGATCAGCGACAGGCCGTAACCCATCACATGTCCATGCGCGTCGATCAGGCCGGGGATCAGCGTCTTCCCGCCGGCATCCAGCTTGAAGTCGGGACGGCTGGGCTGGGGCTGCTCCGGCTCGTTTTTCTTCCGCTTCCGGGGGGGCGGCTGCTCCGGTTCCTGATAGCGGTCGGGCAGCAGCCTATCCACCTTGCCCTCATCGTCGATGGTAAGCGCCCTGAAGCGGACAAGGTGGCCATTGGCATCCATTGCAATGCCGTTGACATTGTCGATGATGCCGGAGGCCAGGGCAGGGAAGGGCAGGGCCAGGGCAACAGCGATTGCGATGCCGCGTCGCTTGGCATCGGCCCGTTTTTTTCTGAGGGTGGGCGCAGAGCCGGCAACGTCGCCAGTCATGCCCGCGTGATCCGCCGCACGATCGCGCTGGTGTCCTGACGATGGCCGCCCATCGCCTGTACATCAGCGTAGAATTGATCAATGAGCGCGGTTACCGGCAGGGTGGCGCCATTGGCCCGCGCTTCCTCCAGCGCCAGCCCCAGATCCTTGCGCATCCAATCCACCGCAAAGCCGAAATCGAAACTGTCCGCCGCCATCGTCTTCCAATGCTTGTCCATCTGCCAGCTTTGCGCCGCCCCGCCGGAAATCGCTTCAAACAGCTTGTCCAAGTCGAGTTCCGCCGCCTGCGCGAACCGCAGCGCCTCGGCCAGGCCCTGCACAACGCCGGCAATGCAGATCTGGTTCACCATCTTTGCGGTCTGCCCGGCGCCCGCGCGCCCGACATGGACGATGCGGGTGGTATAGGCCTGCATTACGATCTTCGCCGCAGCCACTGCCGGTTCGCTGCCCCCGCACATGATGGCCAGGCGGCCGCTTTCGGCCCCCGCCTGGCCGCCCGTGACCGGTGCATCGACGCAATGCAGCCCCCGGCTCTCCCCCTCCACGAACAATTGCCGGGCGATCCGTGCCGAAACCGTCGTATGATCGATGAACAGGCCGCCCGGCTTCATCGAGCGAAAGGCGCCATCCCGGCCCAGGGTGATCTGGCTGAGATCATCATCGGTGCCGACGCAGCTGATGACGATCTCCGCATCCTCGGCCGCCTTGGCCGGGTTGACCGCGACCGCCCCGCCAAAGGCCTCGGCCCAGCGCTTCGCCTTGCCGATGGAACGGTTGTAGACGGTGAGCTCATGCCCCGCCTTCGCCAGATGCCCCGCAATCGGGCCGCCCATGACGCCCAGGCCGATAAACGCGATTTTAGCCATATGCCTCGATCAGTTGTATGCGCGCCCGCAAGCCATAAGCAGAGTTTTCGGTCAGTGCCAGTTCCTTCCGAAGCAATTTTAAGCTAGGTGGCGCGCCATGAACACGCTGACCAAGATCGAGAACGCCGTGCCGCTGCCCATTTCCGTCGACGACATCCTCGCGGCGCGGGTGCGAATTTCCGGTTCCGTCGTGCACACGCCGACGTTGATCAGCCAGACGCTGTCGGCCATGTTCGGCTGCAAGGTGTATCTGAAGTTCGAAAATCTCCAGTTCACCGCCGCCTATAAGGAACGGGGCGCGCTCAACCGGCTGCTGCAGTTGGACGAGGCGGCGAAGAAGAAGGGCGTGATTGCCGCCTCTGCGGGCAATCATGCGCAGGGTCTTGCCTATCATGGCAAGCGGCTGGGCGTGCCGGTCACCATCGTCATGCCCAACACGACGCCCACGGTGAAGGTCACGCAGACGCAGGGTCATGGCGCTACGGTCGTCCAATTTGGCGAGAAGTTCGATGATGCCTATGCCCATGCCCGGCTGCTTGAGGTGGAGCAGGGCCTGACTTTCATCCATCCCTTCGACGAGCCGGACATCATGGCCGGACAGGGGACGGTCGCACTGGAAATGCTGGAAGATGTGCCGGAGATTGACACGCTGATCGTGCCCATCGGCGGCGGCGGCCTGTTTTCAGGCGTGGCGACGGCGGCCAAGGCGATGAAGGCGGATATCAGGATCTATGGTGTGCAGGCGGAACTTTATCCGTCGATGTACGACCATATCAAGGGTGCGAACCTGCCCTGCGACGGCGATACGCTGGCGGAGGGCATTGCCGTCAAGGAACCGGGCGAACTCACACGCCGCTTCGTCGAGCGGCTGGCTGATGACGTCCTGCTGGTCAGTGAGCGCCATCTGGAGGAAGCGGTCAGCCTGCTGCTGCAGATCGAGAAGACGGTGGTGGAGGGTGCGGGCGCCGCTGGTCTCGCGGCGCTGCTGACCCACAAGGAGTTGTTCGCGGGGCGCAGCGTCGGGCTGATCCTGACCGGAGGCAATATCGACACGCGACTGCTGGCCAATGTGCTGCTGCGCGATCTGGCGCGGTCGGGGCGGCTGGCGCGGCTGCGCATCATCCTTCAGGATCGGCCGGGAGCATTGTTCCATGTGGCGCGCATCTTCGACCAGGAAGCGGTCAATATTCTCGAACTGTCGCACCAGCGGATCTTCACCAATCTGCCGGCCAAGGGACTCAGCCTGGACGTGGAATGCGAGACGCGGGATGGCGCCCATCTGGAACGCCTGATCGCGGCCCTGCGCGAAGTGGGCTATGAGGTCGCGCCAATCGAGGTCGCCTGACGTCCGGCATCGGCCATTTTCGGGCCCTCTGGCGGATCCTCTGCCTCTTATCTGCCGCTTAACCAATTTTCGTGGTAAATAAACTTTTCACAGCGGCCCGCGAACGGCATAGTCGCCTCATGAATCAGGGGTCGGGCAACGCTGTGGGGGAGATGCGGTTGTGAGTGCGCCTTTCCGCTTTCCGCGTTTTTTCGTCACCAATCCCAGTCCCTGTCCCTATCTGCCCGGCAAAAACGAGCGGAAGGTATTTACCGAACTGAACGGCGACAATGCGTCCGAACTGAACGACGCCCTTGGCAGGATCGGTTTCCGCCGCAGCCAGAACGTTGCTTATCGCCCCAGTTGCGCGGATTGTTCCGCCTGCGTATCGGTACGCGTGGTCGCTGGCGAATTCGAACCCAACGCCACCCAGCGCAAGTTGCTGCGGCGGAATGAAGACCTGGTCATCACGGCTTGCAAGCCGTGGTCGACAGAGGAGCAGTTCGAATTGCTTCAGCGCTATTTGCGCGCCCGCCATCCTGGCGGCGGCATGACCGAAATGGATGAGATGGATTTCGCGGACATGGTCGAACAGACCCCGGTCGAAAGCCATGTCATCGAATATCGCGAGCCTGGAAAAAATGGTCGGCCCGGCAAGCTGATCGGCGCCTGCCTCACCGATCGGCAGGGTGACGGTCTCTCCATGATCTACAGCTTCTTCGATACGGAACTGGAGCATCGCAAGGGGCTGGGCAATTTCATCATCATGGACCATATCCTGCGTGCGGCCAAGGCCGGCCTGCCCTATGTCTATCTGGGATATTGGGTCGAAGGATCGCAGCGGATGCAGTACAAGATCCGCTATCGTCCGCTGGAACGGTTGAGCCGCAACGGCTGGACCCGTTTCGATCCGGAGCAGCAGGCGCAGGCAACCCGGCAGGCAGAGAGCCGGGACGAGCCGGCCTTGCCTCGCGAACTGGCGGCGATCTTCCGCAAATAGGGCCGCGTCGATTCCGCCTCGGATCATAAGGGCGGGTTGCGCCCTTCTCTGATCGGTGGAGGGTCATGCCATTGTGGATCATCATGCGTTACGGCGTTGGAAAGCTTATTTAACTTTTTCCGGTACTGATCGCTGATGGATTGCGGAAATGGCGATGGGTCAGGATCGGTAGATGGACCGTTTTGCTGATCGCAGATTTGGCGAATTCGCTTCTGAACTGGCTCCGAACGGGCTGGAATGGGAGGGATTTCACTATCGTAATGAACTCCTGTTCTCGCCGGTCTTTGGGCGCGTCTCGCCGCCGCTGATTCGGTGGATCGCTGACTGTCGCGGACGCATATTGTCCCGGGAGATCATGTCGAACCTCTTCGCCCGCCATTTTTCCTGCGACATCATGGGCAAGGGCTGGCGCGCCATATTGGCCAAGGCCGACTGGCGGGCCTTGGCGGAAGCGGCCAACCGCTCCGTGCAGCCCGATCCTGTCCTGGTGCGGATGCACACCCGTATCGGCGAGACGCGATCGGGCCTCGTGCGCATGACGTTGGTCCAGGAACCTGACGAAGCGCCGCTCTGGTACGGAACGATCGAGGATGTGGACGAGCGTTACGACGGTGAACGGCGGGCGCTCGCGGATGCGTTGGCGGAAAGCCGCCAGCATTACCGCTGGTCGGTCGAGCTAAGTCCGCAGGTCCCCTGGACCGCAACGGTCACGGGCGAGATCGATGAGGTTGGACCCCGCTGGCAGGAACTGACCGGGATGCCGCCGGAGCATGCACGGGGCCGGGGTTGGATCGACTCGCTGCATCCGGACGATGTCGAGCGGACATTGGCCGTCTGGACCGAAAGACTGCATACTGGCGATCCCCTAGACGTGGACTATCGGCTGCGCCTGAGCGACGGAAGCTATCGCTGGATGCGGGCGCGCGCTTCGGCGCGGCGCGACGCGAAGGGCAGGGTCGTGCGCTGGTACGGCACGCTGGAAGATATTCACGCGCAGAAAATGGCGCAGCGCGAACTGGCCGACAGTGAGGAGCGATTCCGCCTGGCGGTGCAGTCGGCGCGTCTTGGCATATGGGATTTCGACGCCGTCGCCGGGACGCGGACTTGGTCGCGGGAATTCCGGACGATGCTTGGCCTGTCCGACACTGAGCCGGCGACGAGTGAACTCGCATTGCGGCTGGTCCATCCGGAGGATCGTCCGCGCCTTGCCGCGATGCTGGACGCAGTTGCGAGCGAGCACATGCCGCCTCATTTCGAAGCCACGTTGAGGGTGCACAGGGCGGATACCGGCGCCTTGCGATGGATCAAGAGCGTCGGATGGAGCAGTTTTTCGGATTGCGGAAAGCCGCTGCGCGTCATCGTCACGTTTCAGGACGTGACGGAGGAACGGAATAGCGAGGAACGCATACGCTGGGCCGCCACCCATGATCCCATGACGCACATGCCCAACCGGGCGCTGTGGCAGACGACATTGGAGGAAATGACCGAGCAGGCGCGCCGGACAGGCGAGAGCTTCGGTCTGATCCTGGTCGATATCGACGATCTGAAGCGGACCAACGACACGCTCGGCCATGACGCGGGCGACGCGCTTCTCTGCGGCTTTGCGCAACGCTTTGCCGCCTGTGCGCCGGCCGATGCGATGATCGGGCGGCTGGGCGGTGACGAGTTTGGCATGATCGCACCCTCCCTTGCCAGCAGCGCGGCGCTTTCTGACTGGAGCGTCGAATTGCTGGGTGGGGTGCGGGCGCCCTATGTCCATAATGGCCGATCGCTCGACTATGGGATCAGCATGGGCGGCGCGGTGTTCGGCGAACATGGCGATGATGCGACGGAATTGCTGAAGGCGGCGGACCTGGCGCTCTATGCCTCCAAATCCTCCGGTCGGGGGCGGCTGACGCTGTTCCAGTCGCAACTGCGTGCTGACGCGCAGCACCGCAGCTCGATGATCCATATGGCTCGCCAGGCGCTGGTGGACGATCTGGTCGTCCCTTATTATCAGCCGAAAGTGGATATGCGGACTGGCCGCATTCTGGGGTATGAGGCGCTGCTCCGCTGGCAGCACCCCCGCACCGGCGTACACGCGCCAGACACGATCGCCGCGGCCTTCGACAATGCGGAACTGGCTGTCGAGCTTACGGAAAAGATGCTGGCGAAGGTCGTTCGCGACGTCGATCGGTGGCGCCGGGCCGGCCAGGATCCTGGCCGGGTGGCCATCAATGCGTCCGCTGCCGATTTCATGCAGCATGATTTTGCGGCCTATGTCCTCGCCCATCTGGCACGCTGCGGAATCCCCCCGCAGCGATTCGAGATAGAAGTAACGGAGACGGTTTTCCTGGGCCGAGGCGCCGAGCAAGTGGAGCGGGCCCTGCATCGCCTGTCCTCGGCGGGCGTGCGGATCGCGCTGGACGATTTCGGCACCGGCTACGCATCGCTCAGCCATTTGAAGCAATATCCGGTCGACGTGCTCAAGATCGACCGCAGCTTCATCAGCAACATCGAACAGGATCCAGGCGATGCGGTCATCGTCGACGCCATCGTGAAATTGGGCAGCAGCCTTGGCATGGAGGTGGTTGCCGAAGGCGTGGAAACCGTCGGCCAGGTCGAAATGCTTGTCGCGCGCGGCTGCACAATCGGCCAAGGCTATCTGATGGGAAGGCCCCAGCCCTGGGCAGCGATCCGATCCCGCGCTGCTTAGCGGTTTTCAGGCGATCGAAACCCGCTCTTGTTCAACTTTGGGCCGCTCCTACGCTTCGAAAAGCTGTTGATGCGCTCTTACCGCACTCTGCGCTTTCTCACCGGAACTTCGGTCACATAGGTCCGGGTGGTGGTGACGGCAGGCTGGACAACGACCGTGGTGGTCGTGGTGCCGGGATAATAATAGCCCCCTGAAATGAAACCCGGCGTCTGCGTCGTGGTCACAACGGGTTCCCCCGGCGCGGTACGCCGCTTCATCCGGTCCGGCGTACCCGCATAAGGCGGCGGGCTGAAATCCACGCCCGGTCCACCGTGGACCTGTCCCTCGAAGCGGCCTTCATAATCGCCGCTGAAGGTTTTTCCGTCCTTGTCACGCCATGTGCCGCTCCAGCGTCCTTCATAGTCCATCGGCGGCAGGGGTGCGCCATCCCGCGCTGTAACCTCGTCATCATAGCGCAGGCCCGGCGGTGTCGGCGCGTCGCCCGCCTCCCATGCGACGCCGTTGCGATAGTCGTGCACCCGGCCGTCCCGGTCCGTCATCACCGCGTCATCATAATAGCGTGACCAGCCATAGCCGCTGGCCGGTACCGGCAAGCCGTAAGCGCCATAGTTGCGGATCTGATAGGTCGGGCTGATCCAGTAACGCGGCAGGACATAGCCCATTACCGGCCGACGATAGGCTGCCCAGCCGCCCGGCGCGTACCAACCGGCATACCAGCGGCCCTGATAACGTGGTCCCCAGCGGTGAACCGCGGTTCCGGCATGCACCGCCGACCGGGAAACCATGCTTCCACTCCTGACCGGGCCATTTGCGGATGCTGGCGTCGTCAACCCGATCGCCAGAAAGGTCCCGGCCAGGATGAAGCTCCGGATATGCATGCTCGAATCCCCGTTTTCGGCTGATATTTAAGGATTTGTTTAGCATGATGCGAAGTCGCCGACCAAGCGTCGGCATTCTGATGCCTGTCCCGAAAAGGGGCAGTAAATCCGGAAGGGTTGATCCTAGGCTAGACGCGCCGCGATCCGTTCGACCAGTGTTTCCAGTCCCTCTTGGTCGGTCCTGTCGAAGCGCGCAGGCAGCGGACTGTCGAGGTCGAGTACAGCGACGACCCTGCCTTCGATGATCACCGGCACCACGACTTCCGAAGCGCTGGCGGCATCGCAGGCTATGTGGCCCGGAAAAGCGTGCACGTCCTCGACCAGTTGCGTCTCGCCGCTGGCGGCCGCTGCGCCGCAGACGCCCTTGCCAAGAGGAATGCGAATGCAGGCCGTCTTGCCCTGGAAGGGGCCGAGGACCAGCTCGTCTTCTGCCATCCGGTAAAAGCCTGCCCAATTGAGGTCGGGCAGGAACTGCCAGATCAATGCCGCGACGTTGGCCATATTGGCGACGGCATCGGGTTCCCCCGCCGTCAGCGCATCGGCTGCGGAGAGCAGGTCATCGTAGAGCGTGGCTTTGTCGGCGTTGGCCGCGGGAGAAAAATCGAACATGGCCTTCATATAGGGGGCGCCGCATGTCCAGGCCAGACCGGCTAATCCAACCGCACCTTGCCACGTCCGGCCTTGACCGAGCTGCGCGCTTTCTTCGCATCGACGCGACGCGCCTTGGCGGCTTTGCCGGGTTTTGTCGCCTTGCGCGCCTTGGGCACGACCGTGGCCTCCCGGACGAGCTCGATCAGGCGAGCCAACACTTCCTGCCGGTTCAAAAGCTGCGATCGCGAGCCTTCGGAACGGAGGATCAGCACCCCGTCCGCGGTCATCCTTCGTCCGGCGATCGCCGCCAGCCTGTACTTGACCGCATCGGGCAGCGACGGGCTGTTCGCCACGTCGAAGCGCAGTTGCACCGCG
>Ga0207657_10003235_pt1 | contig 17432 bp, 15 predicted proteins | sample KBSC33metaG_FD_184316 | JGI IMG/M metagenome (GOLD analysis project Ga0207657, IMG submission 184316) | Corn rhizosphere microbial communities from Kellogg Biological Station, Michigan, USA - KBS C3-3 metaG (SPAdes) (version 2) | ecosystem: Host-associated > Plants > Roots > Rhizosphere > Soil ... | reverse complement strand
AGGAGGCGCGAAAGGCCGTGAGCTCGGCCATGAATCCCATCTTCATGGCGATGAACTCAAGACCGATGCCTTAGCTCAGTGTCCGGTCTTGCTGTCGCCGCTCGGAGTCGTTGCGGGCGCGGGATTTGGCGCCCCAGTACCCGACTTGTTCGGAGACATCGCGCTCGCACCCTTCGGCGGGTTCATGTTCGTGATGTCTTCAGCGTCCTCGTTCTTGCATCCACTAACGCTGGCGCCAAGGATGAGCAAAGCAGAAGCTGCGATGTACCAGGTCTTCACGCCATCCATTATGGGCCATCTTAAACGCGCCGCCACCTGAAAAGGGTGTGAGTTGCCATTTCGGCACATACTGGGGCGGGATGATCCTTGCCGCCATTCCTCAACTTCCAGCCCCTGCCCTTTCGGAGTACGACGTCGTCTGGAATTCGCCTTCGGAGAACGCTGCAGGCTCGATGCCCATCGGAGATGGCGAGCTGGTCGCGAATGTGTGGGTTGAAAAAGCCACGGGCGATCTGCTGTTCCTCATCGGGCGAACGGATTCCCTTTCGGAGGTCAGCCGAATGCTCAAGCTCGGCCGGGTGCGGGTGCATTTCGATCCCAGTCCGTTCAAGAATGCGTCTAATTTCGAGCATCGACTGGATCTGCTCAAGGGGCGTATCTTGGTGCGGGGTGGCTCATCCGACTTGGCGCTGTGCGTGGACGCGAGGACACATGCGGTGTTGGTTTCGGGTCGTTTCAAGAGCCCTTCCAAGGTGCAGGTGACGCTGGAGACTTGGCGCAATCAGGCACGGACGATTCCGAAGGAGGAGCAGGGGTCTGCTTGGTCGGTCCACGATGCGCCTTTCCCTCTGGTGGAGTCTGCGGATGTGTTTGTCTCAGGCACCAGGGACGTGACTTGGTATCACCGAAACGAAACGTCGGTGGTGCCCAAGCTTTGGGAGAACCAGTCGCTGACGGGGCTGAAGGGCACGTTCGATCCTTTGCTGCACCGGACGTTCGGAGGGCGGATTTCAGGCAATGGCTTCTCGGCTGTGGATGCTCGGAGTGTGGCTACGCCTGAGCCAGTGAAGCGATTCGACTTGTCAGTCGTGACCTCCACGGCGGTAACTCCTTCCGTTTCTGCTTGGGCTGCGACGCTGCCCCGAGTGGACAAGGGAGCTTGGGCTCGGACCGAAAACTGGTGGTCTCAATTTTGGAACCGCTCATGGGTAATGACGAGTGACCCGCTGATCACTCGCGGGTACCTGCTGCAGAGGTATGTGCAGGCTTGCCAGGGCCGGGGCGAGTATCCGATCAAGTTCAACGGCGGCACGTACACGGTTGAGCCCGCCGCCATGGGCAAGTCGTTCGATCCCGATTTCAGGAATTGGGGCGACTCGCATTGGTGGCAGAACGTGCGGCACATGTACCACCCGATGCTGGCGAGCGGCGACTGGGAGATGATGGAGCCGATTTGGCGCTTGTACGAGAGCGCGCGGCCTCTGGCAGAGTCTCGATCCGCGCTGTATCACCATGCTGAGGGAGCGTATTTTCCGGAGACGATGACTGTCTTTGGCACCTATTCGGGTGGCGACTACGGCTGGGACCGTTCGGGACACAAACCTTCCGAGGTGCTTTGCCCTTGGTGGCAATATGCGTGGAACCAGGGTCCGGAACTGGTTGCGTTGATGCTGGACCGCTGGGACTACACCCGAGACGAGAAGTTCCTGAAAGCCCGCGTGCTGCCCATGGCAGAGTCGGTGCTGCGTTACTTCGACACGCGTTTCAAGAAAGATGCCGCGGGGCGGGTCATTCTCGATCCGACGCAGGTGGTCGAGACCTATTGGGAGGGGGTGGTAAACGACATGCCTTCGACGGCGGGGCTGATCGCGATCACACACCGGCTGTGCGCGTTGCCGGTCTCGCTCACGACAATCGAGCAGCGGGTGTTCTTCCTGCACATGCAAGGGGCTTGTCCCTCCCTGCCGATTGCGGAAGGGCGGCTCGCCCCAGCTCAGAAGTACGTGAACAAGACCAGCAACGTTGAAAACGGCGAACTCTATGCCGTGTGGCCTTTCCGCCTGATCTCCGTCGAAAAGCAGGGGCTGATGGATGAGGCTCGGAAAGCCTACGCCGCTCGGAAGAACCACTTGGACGTCGGGTGGGGTTACGACGGGAATGTTGCCGCACTACTGGGGCTCACGGAAGAAGCGGAGCGGATTCTGAAGCTCAAGTGCGCAAACTCGAATCCGGCGTATCGCTGGCCGGCGACATGGGGGCCGAATTTCGATTGGCTGCCGGATCAGAACCACGGCGGCAACCTGCTGAACACGACGAACCTGATGCTGCTTCAGGCAGAGCCGCTGGAGCAGGGCGGGGCGATTCGGGTTTTGCCCGCCTGGCACAGGAAGTGGAATGTGAATTTCAAGCTGCGCGCGCCCGGGAACACGACGGTGCACTGCGTGGCTCGGGGTGGACGGATTTTGGAACTGCAGGTCGAGCCGGCGGGTCGCACGAAGGATATCGTGTGGCCGGACGGGTGGGAGCGCTCAATTAGTAGTGGTAGCGGCACTGAGCAACCCATATCTCGTCATTAACTACTATGTAAATAATCCGATGCCCGGCGTCGATGCGGCGCGACCACCAGCCGCTCAAATCGAACTTCAGAGATTCAGGCTTTCCTACCCCCTCGTAGGGAGAGCGGGCGATGTCCTTGAGTAGCTCGGCTATGCGGAGCGCCCGCTTGCGGTCGTGCTTGACCCAGTGCTGATAATCGTCCCACCCTTGAACGTCGAATACGAGCTTCACTGAAGCTCGTAAACTTCGCCGTTGCCTTTCTCGAGTCGCTGGATGGCGGAGCGTAGGCGCTTCGCGTTCTTTGGGCTCTTCAGCAGATAGGAGGTTTCTTCCAGCGCCTCATAATCCGCAAGCGACATGACGACCACTGAGTCACCCCGCTGGCGGCTAATGAGCACGGGTTGGTGATCCTCGCAAACCTTGTCGAGAGTCTTGGCGAGGTTCTGCCTAGCATAGGAAAACGGCACCGCGTCCATATCGCCATTGTACCATGTTTTGTACAATACTTCGGTTCAAACAAACGTCTCGTCGGCGTAGCACCAGCGCCAGTCCTCGCCCGGTTCGAAGGATTGCACGATCGGGTGGCCCGTCTGGTGGAAGTGCTTCGTTGCGTGCTTGTTCGGCGAGGAATCGCAGCAGCCCACGTGCCCGCAGATAAGGCAGACGCGGAGATGGACCCAGTGCCCGCCGATCTTGAGGCAGTCTTCGCAGCCCTCGGCGGATGGAGTGACCTCGCGGATTTGGTCGAGGTGCGTGCACTCTTTCATGCGCGCAGTTTAGCCACTCAGAAGAACTGGACTTTGTACTTGTAGCCCTTGGGGATCCATGCGCGGAACGTGCCGTTGGACGGCAACGCGGCGGTCACGCCCTGGGTTCCCTGATCTTGCCAGGTGAACAGTGCTGCCTTCGCCCCCGGCGCGGCCGGGACTACGACTTGCTGAGCATTCGATGGCTGGATGATCGTTGGCACGTAGTGGCCTATCGCCATGCCCAGAACCAACACGGCCAGATACTGCAGAGCGCGCATACATCTTGGTTATCGGCTGGGGCGGCCTTGGTATTCAGGTGTTGGGGTGTTGCGCTCTAGCCGATTCGCTGCCTTACGGCTAGAATCTCTGCCCACGGATCGGGGCGGCGCTTCAGGGTCTCTGGAACGGTGAAGATGTCGAATTGGGCCGGATAGATCTCATCCAATTCCTCCCATCTGAGGGGCATCGAGACCGTCGCGCCGACGGCGGCTCGTGGCGAGTAGGCGCCCACCAGGGTCTTGCCGCGGACGTTTTGGTTGTGGTCGAAGAAGATCTTCTCGGGACGTTTCTTCACCGACCACTCCATCGTGACCTCCTTCGGCATCTCCTTCATTACGTGTCGGCCGATCGTTTCCGCCAGGGTTCGGACGGTGTCGTACTCGTACTCTCGAACGATTGGGACATAGAGATGGAGCCCCGTTTTGCCGGAGGTCTTGAGGAACGATCTTAGGCCCAAATCGAGAAGGATCTGGTGCACCCGTTTGGCCACTTTGACAGCCATCTCCCAGGCACGCTCGTTCATCTCGGGCTCGGCGCCCTCCTTCTCGTGCCCCGCGCGGATGTTCGGGTCGAGGTCGACGACGAGGAAGTCGGGGTAATTCAGGACGGATTCGTCGAGTGCTTCTTCGCTGGTGGCGAAGTCCTTGCCGAGGTCAGGGGCGTCGGCTCCGGTGACGATGCGCGAATACCACGGGTGGATCTCGAGGACGGAGTTCTGGCCCATCCAGAGGAGCGTCGGGAGGTTGTTGCAGAGGAGATACTCGACGGCCTTGCCGTTGTGGCTGGACCAGAGGTCCACGCGCTCGACGAAACCGGGCAAGCCTTTTTCGACGTGCTTCTGGAAGAAGCCTTCGCCTTCGATGCCGTTCGGGTAGCGCACGAGGGACAGCGGCCGGTCGCGGACGGCGTTCATTAGGTGGGGGTAGATGTTGTGCAGGTAGACGATGAGGTCACGCTTCGTCACCGCACGCTTCTCACCTACTGGGGGCCAGAGAACTTTGTTGAGGCTGCTGAACTTGAGCTTCTCGCCTTCAACCGTGGTCTGGAGCTCCTCTTTCGCTTCCGCGAGCTCCTTCAGGAAGTCTGAGGTGTTTGCTGTGGCGGAGGGATCGTTTGTGCCCTTCGACTGTTGTGGTTTGCCCTCCGCGGGAGGCCCCGAAAATTTTGCCTTCGCCGTGGGCGTTTTTTTGGCGTGTTTTCCATCGGCCACCGCAGGCGGACCATCGATCATCAGGTCCTCGCGCAATCGCACGTAGCGCGGAGCACGGAGTCGCTTGTCGTCGGTTCTCGCCATGTACTTCACCTCGATCCAGAGTTCCGGCCGCACCCAGATCGGCTTCTGCCCGCGAAGGAGCTGGACCTTCTCGGCGAACGGGGATGCGTCGGCTCTTTGTTCTTGAAGGCGAGCCATCCACTCCTGAAGTTCCTGATCGGAGAACCCGCCGCCGACTGCACCGCAGAACGTGAGCCGGCCCTCGTCGTCGTAGTCGCCGACGAGCAGCGAGCCGAAAGTATCGGAGCGCGCGCCGTCGCCCGTCGTGTACCCGCCGACGACGAATTCCTCGGTGTGGGTGTTCTTGACCTTTAGCCAGCACTTGGTGCGCTGGCCGTCGAGGTAGGGACTAGTGAGCTTCTTTCCCACGATTCCCTCCAGACCCAGGTTCATTGCCTGCTCGTAGAGGATCTCACCGATCTCGGGGTAGACGTCGATCAGGTGGGTGTGGCGGCCGCGGATGCCGAGCTCTTCGAGGAGCTTCCGGCGGTCTTTGAAGGCGCACGGGCGCAGGTCAGATTTGTCCAAGTAGAGGAGGTCAAACAAGACGAAATCGAGGTGCTTCTGGGCATCCCAAGCTCGGATGTCGATCTCCTTGGTGAGCTGGAATCGTTGAAGCAAGCCTTGGAAAGTGGGTTTGCCGTTTTCATCGAAGAGCACGATCTCGCCGTCGAGAATGCAGTTCGGCGGAGCCAGCGCTTCGAGTTCCGCCACCTGTTTCGGGAAGCGCGAGGTCACATCGTGGCCGTTGCGCGAAAGGATGGTCGCTTTGCCGTTCTTGAGCAGAGCGAGGGTGCGGACTCCGTCGAGCTTCAGCTCGAACGACCATTGGTCATCGCTGAAGGGCTTCTCCACCTCCGTTACGAGCATCGGGAGGAGGTGGGTTGGCGCGGGGCGCTCGACGGCACCGGGCGGCATCTCCTTTGGCTGGGCGGGGCGGCCCATGCGGAGGTCTTCATTGGTGCGGCCGGTAATGACGGAGCGCTCGTCGGCGGTGACATCGCGGTCGGCCTCGCCCTCGTCGTGCTCCTTGATCAGGAGCCAGTCTTTCTCGCTCTTAGTGCGGATCAGCATGAAGCCGCCGCGGACCTTTTCTCCTTCCAGCCAGAACTTGAGCTTGCCTTCGGCGATCCCTTTGGCAACGCCTTCTTCGGCCTTCTCCCGGTTCCAGACGACTTCGCGAGTCTTGTCCTTTTTCTCGATCTCCAAGGCGTACTCGCCCTGGTCCCAGACGATGACCTCACCGCCGCCGTACTCGCCCTTTGGTATCACGCCTTCGAAGGTGGCGTAGGAGAGCGGGTGGTCTTCCACGTGGACGGCGAGGTGACGATCAGCGGGTCGGAGGCTCGGTCCTTTCGGAACGGCCCACGATTTCAGGACGCCATGGACTTCGAGCCGCAGGTCGTAGTGAAGTCTCCTAGCCGCGTGCTTTTGAATACAAAACCGGAGGCGCTCGCCGCTTGCTGCCGGAGCTTCGGGCGGCGGCTCGGCGGTGACTTCGAAGTCTCGCTTCTCGCGGTATTTGTCGAGCATGAATCTTGGATTCTGAATTTTGGATTTTGGATTTGCTCTTCTACTCAAGCTGACTGCTGGGGAATGGGTGGGCTCTCCCGAAATCCAAAATCCGAAATCGCAAATCCAAAATCCCTAACCGCTTTTCTCTTTTGCGGGGCGGTTCTTCTTGGCGGCTTCGACGCTGGCCTTGAGAGCTTCCATGAGGTCGATGACCTTCGTCTCGGGGGTGGCGGGCGCTTCGTGCAGTTCCTGACCCTGGGCCTTGGCTTCGATGCGCTCGAGTAGAGCTTCGCGGTATTCGTCCTTGAAGTTCTCGGGGTGGAAATCGTCCTCCAGCAACTCGATCAAGCTGAGCGCCATCTTGAGCTCCTTCTCGTCGACCTTCACGTCGTCAACTTTTTGCCCCTCATGTTTGCGGATCTCGTCCGGCCAGAAGAGGGTTTCGAGCATCAACTCGCCGTTGGCGAGGCGGATGACGCAGAGGTTCTCCTTGTTCCGCAGGGCGATCTTGCCGAGCGCGGAGACCTGCTTTTCCTCAAGCGCTTTGGCGAGGAGGGCGAAGGGCTTCTTTCCGGCTTCGCCCGCTTCAAGATAGTAGGACGAGTCGAAATAGACGGGATCGATCTGTTCCGCTTTGACGAAGGCGAGCACGGAGATCGTGTGTTTCGTGGGGACCGGGACCGCCTCGAAGTCCTCGTCGTCGAGCAGCACGTATTGGTTTTTTGCGTACTGATAGCCCTTAGCGAGTTCGGTGTTCTCCACCACGCGCTCGCAGACGGGGCAGTATTTCTGCAGCTTAATGCGCGACCCGCACACGGTGTGGATCTGGTTAAAGCTGAGGTCTTTCTCTTGCACGACGGTGCTTAGACCGACCGGAATGCTCACCATTCCGAACGAAATCACGCCATTCCAAAGTGATCTGGGCATCTGCTTGTTTCTACTCCGCGCGGTCGCGCCGCTCTTATCTTAGACGAGAGGCGGTTCCGAACCCGGAGCGAGATTCGTTGGTGATTCGAGATTGGGAGCGGAGACGGATCGCCTCTTCGTGCGCGATGTGCGACGGACTCACCTAACTGGAGGTCAGTCTGAACCTCGAATTTCCCTCACTCCCCGTAAGGAACCCACACGTTTTTCACCTGCGTCGCGTGGCGCAGGAACTCGCGGGTATCGCCCCAGTGCGGATGTGTCCAAGTTTGCTTTAAATTTCCTATACTTGCGCACACGGCATCCTGTGGCGCGGGGCCGAAGTGCCAGAGGGCGTCGACACCGTCGTGCTCGCCAAGGGTCGGTACAAGCTCCTCGCGGAGACCGGTGACGATATTGACGACGCCTGCGGGGACGTCGCTCGCGTCGAGGACTCGATACAGCTCAGCGGCTGGCAGAGGATCGGTCTCGCTTGGAACGATCACGACCGTGTTGCCCATCGAGATAGCGGCGGCCATAGATTCTAGAAGTGCGGTCAACGGCTGCTCATCGGGCAGAACAATTGCCACGACGCCGATCGGCTCGTTGCGCGTGAAGCAAAGCGACTTGAGCGGCACCGAGTGCGCCGCACCGTCGTATTTGTCCGCCATCGCAGCGTAGCGGAACAAGATTTCCGCTGCCTGCTGCCTGTTGCCTGCGGTCTGACTCTGCTCCAAGTTCTCTGCCAGGTAGTAGAGAATCTGGGCTCGGTTGTGAGACGTGGAATTGGACCAGCCGGGGAGAGCCGCAATGGCGGCTTCGACGGCATTTCGGATGTCCTTGCGATTGCCTCGGGCGAACTCTTCGCCCTTGATCGTCAGCGAGTAGCCGCCGTCAGGGCGGGCCTGTTTGCCTGCGATATAGAGCTTGTGGGTGCGGTCGAGTGTGGCAAGGGCGTCGCGCCCATGGTTTGCATCGGCGTTCCGCCCCTGACCAGACTCGGCCGGGACGCCCGAGGAGACTGATGGCGGCACGCCCGTGCCACGGGCGAGGTATTCGTACATGCCTTCGCGCCCCCCTTCACGGCCGTAGCCGCTTTCGCGATAGCCGCCGAAGCCGCTTGCTGCATCAAACAGGTTTGTGGAGTTGGTCCAAACGGTGCCTGCTTTCACTTGGGCAGCGATATCGTGGGCTAGGTTCAGGTTCTCGGTCCAGACCGTCGCTGCCAAACCATAAACCGTGTTGTTGGCGAGAGCCACGGCTTCGGCAGGAGTTTTGAAGGTCATGGCGACTAGCACTGGGCCAAAAATCTCGATCTGCGCGACCGTCGATCCGGGCTGCACGTTGGTCAGGAGAGTGGGCGGGTAGAACCAGCCCTCCTTCGGATAACCGGTGCCGCACTGGAAGCACTCCGCACCTTCGTCGCAGCCTTGCTTCACGAGCTCGGAGATACGCTCCAACTGCACCGCAGCCACGATTGCGCCAACATCGACCGCCTTGTCGAGCGGATCGCCGATTCGGAGTTTCTCCATTCGGGCTTTGATCTTCGCGATCACCTTCTCCGAGACCGATTCCTGGACAAGAAGGCGGGAGCCTGCGCAGCAAACCTGACCCTGGTTAAACCAGATCGCATCGACGAGGCCTTCGACGGCGGAGTCGAGGTCGGCGTCTTCGAAGATAATGTAGGGCGACTTGCCGCCGAGCTCAAGGGAGAGCTTTTTGGGTGTGCCGGCTGTGGTCTTGCGGATGATGCGGCCGACTTCCGTAGAGCCGGTGAAAGCGATCTTGTCCAGGTCGGGGTGGTTGACGATCGCTGCGCCTGTTTCCCCGTCTCCGGTGACGATGTTTACAACGCCGGCGGGAACGCCGACTTCCGCACAAATTTCCGCGAAGAGCAGCGCGGTGAGAGACGTGAACTCGGCAGGCTTCAGCACTACCGTGTTGCCACCGGCCAGAGCGGGAGCGATCTTCCACGCAAGCATCAGCAGCGGGAAATTCCAAGGGATGATTTGACCGCAGACTCCTACCGAGCCGTAGCCGGGGAACTCCTCGTCGCGCATCTGCGCCCATCCTGCGTGGTGGTAGAAGTGCCTTGCGACGAGCGGAATGTCGAGGTCTCGTGTCTCGCGGATCGGCTTCCCGTTGTCCATGGACTCCAGCACGGCGAAGAGCCTTGAGTGCTTTTGAATCTGCCGGGCCAGGGCGTACATGATTCGGGCCCGGCCATGGCAGCCGAGGGCTTCCCACTCCGGCAATGCCGCGCGGGCGGCGCGCACGGCCGCATCGACGTCTTCGGAAGAAGCCTGGGCGAGCTTGGCAATGGGCTTTGCGGTTGCAGGGTTGAACGTGTCAAAGCGCTTCCCGCCGGAGGACTCGCGCCACTCGCCGCCGATGAACAGCTTGAACTCGCGGCCATGCTTGTCGAGCCACTCGTTGGCGAGGCTGGCCGACTCGGGCGCGGGGCCGTAGCTCATCTCCCGGAAGATCTCCGTGACGCTCATGCGTCTATTGTGGCCCTTCTGTCTGGCAGAGGGTTACACTTCCGCCGTGACGCGAGCCGAAGGACCGAATTTGAAGCGCATCTTCGGCTATTTCTTCCTGCTGACGCTCATCGTCAACCTGACCTCTCCGCAGGGATCGCTGGCGAGCATTCCTGTGCAGTTCTATCTGAAGGATCAGCTGCACCTCTCTCCCGAGCAGCAGGCGAGATATCAGCTGATCATCTCGATTCCGCTTTACCTGTCCTTCATCTTCGGACTGCTGCGGGATCGGTTTGCTGCGCTTGGCGTGCGTGACAAGACTTACTTCCTCCTCATCCCTCCGGTGACGGCACTTATCTATCTTGTGCTGTCCCAGTTCCACCGAGACGTGTGGCAAATCGGGGCGGGGATGATGTTTGCGACTCTCGTCTACAGGGTGCTTGCTCCCGCGGTTGCGGCGTTGCAGGCGTCGGTGGGAAACTCCTTGCGCGTGACGAGCCGCTTGAGCGCGGTGGTGAAGCTGACTGGCTACGCCCTTGGAGCCGCGCTGGCATGGTCGGGCGTGTATCTGAAGAGCCACGTTAGCCACACGGCTATCTATCTCATGCTCGCGGTTTCGGCGCTATGCCTTCTATTCTTTGGTCTCAAAGAGCCTAGTTTCGTCGCGAAAGGTGAGGCGACTTCGCTGGAGCGGCACAGCCGTGATTTCGTCGCAGACCTAAGGCGGCTGTTTGGACACGCGACGATCTGGCCGGCGGTGGTGATCTACCTGCTCTGGGAGTTCGCTCCAACGAGTGGCACACCCTTGTTGAACCACCTGACCAACACGGTTGGCCTTAACGACGCCCAATATGCGGACTACCGGTTTATCCAGACGCTATCGTTCTTGCCAGGTGCCCTTACGTATGGCTTGCTTGCCAAGCATGTGCAGCCTCGCAAGCTGCTCTTCTGGAGCATGGTGATCGGAGTGCCCCAGATGGTGCCGTACATCTTCATTCACTCAGCTGGAACTGCGTACGCTGCGGGTGTGTGGTACGGGATGGTGGGCGGCATGGCGAGCGCTGCAGTGTTGGATTTGCTGCTTCGCTCGTGCCCTGCTGGATTTGAGGGCTTCACGGTCGAGCTCGGCGTCACCGGATTTTACGTCGCGGACCGGATTGCCGACTACTTCGGTTCGATCGTCTACGAGCATGGAGGGTTTGTCGCGACCAACCTGTTCGGGACTGCCGTGTACGCGTTGATCATTCCGCTGCTCGCGTGGGTGCCTAATTCGGTTCTCGAGCGCCGAGAAGCCTAGGCGTTTGGACCGACGTAGATCCTGAAGACTGCCATTTTGGCTGGCGCGCCAACCTTAACAGCTTTTAGCTGATCCTGGTTGAAGGCGATCCGCTCGTCAATTTCTTTCACGATGCTTGCGTCTTCGTAGTACTTGGCCACGAGTTTCTCACGCTCATGCTGTAAGGCGTGGAGCGCAAGCGCCAGCTTTTCCCGGAGAATGGCTTCGCGTTCCACTGCCTTTCCGGCCCAGGTGTCGTCGACGGATGCACCCGCCCCTTTGAGCGCAGTTAGTGCCGCGTCCTTCTTCTCGGGTGCAAAGCTGATGAGCAGGCCGGCACGATCGGCTTCCTTCTTCTCTGCCAGTTCCGAGAACTTAACAATGGTTCCGCCCAGCTTCTTGACGGCGGCTTTGATCTTCGCTTCTGCCGCATCCATGTCGGCTTCACCGGTGGGGAGCAGCATGGTTACGAGCGCCACGGGCGGCGCTTCAATCTGAATCGGCGGGACGCCGTTAGGCGGCTGCACTTGACCGGTTGCCATCGTTGAACCGGCAGGTCCCACCAACGGGAGAGGCTGCAGATTGCCTTGGAGCGGCGAAGGGATGTTCGTCGGGATGGGCTGGCTTCCTGCTCCTTCGGCGACAGTCGGCGCGTTCGGGCGGAACATGCGGGGAATGTACGAGTACGGCCCTTCGTCTACTGGAGGGGTGATCGAGGGCGAGGGGCTCGGCTCGGGTGTGAGGCTCGGGGTTGGTTCAGTTACGATCGGGGGCAGACTTACGGTCGGCTCCGCCTTCGGAATGAACCTGACAAAGTGCGGCTGAGGGTCTTTGAAGGCTTGCTGAGCAGCGATGGTGGCGAGCACCCCCAAGGGGATGCCAATGAGCAGCCACGCGAAGGGATTTGCGCGCTTCCGAGGGTGCCCCGGAATTGGCGGCTGCGGCATGGGGCTCAGGCTGTCGTCGCTCATCGGTTACTTAGACGCTTTCGGCGGCGCGGATTACTCCCATTAGCCCGTTTCAAGCCGGAAGGTAGTGACGCCGATCTTCAAAAGGTCGCCGGCGTGCATGGAGAAGGAGTCGACCTTTTGCCCGTTCACAAAAGTGCCGTTGGTGGAGGTGAGATCGGTCACTTGGAGGCCCATCGCGGCGGGTTCGAGGTGGGCATGTCGGCGGGAGGTCATCGAGTCAAAAGCCAGGGGGATCACCTTGGATTCGCGGCCGAGGTCGGTCGGTCCGGTCAGGGGATAACGCTTACCCGCGAGCGGGCCGTCTAGGGCGACCAGTGTGTAACCGACCGTTGCCGCGGGCGCGGAGGTGACGGGGATGGCGGCAGCGGGGCCGGAGGCGGTTGCGGGCATGTAGGGTGTGGGCTGCAACGGGACGGGCGTGCCCTGCATCGGATACGCCGCCCCAAGATACTGCTCGGGCCCTCGGACGGGGGCGGCGCCGGCGCGGGTGATGAACTCCAGGGTGGTCGCGCCCAACGTGATCATGTCGCCGGAGGCGAGGCCCGCTTGCTGGATCGGGGTTCCGTTGAGCCGCGTTCCCGTGCCGCTGCCGCTGTCCATCAGCACGTATGCGCCGCCCTGCCGGACGATACATGCGTGCATCGGGGCGATCGAGGGATCGCCGAATAGGGGCACGTGCGCGCGTTCGCTGCGGCCGATGAAGGTTTGGGACATATCGACCACCCACTCCTTGCCCTCATTGCGGCCGAGACGCAGGCGCAGCCACGCGCTACGGGCGAGGCGCTCGACGATGCCGATGAAGAGCGCTATCGTGCCGCCGATAAGAACAGCTGTCATTGCGCGGGGGAGTGCGCCGACTTCCGCGACCTCGCCAGGACCCGCTTGCAGGCGAGCGAAGAAAGGCCCGAGGGCCGAGCCGAGGATATCAAACAGCATGCCGGCGGTAAGGCCGGCGAGTAGCCCGCCGAGGGCTCCGTTTCGGATGCTCTTGGGCGAGAGCGAGGCTGCGCCGATCGCGATTCCCAACATAAGGGCCATCGGCGCGATGGCGACCGTTCGCACGACCATTCGCATCGGCATGGGAACGTCGTAGATTGGGATGTGGCCGCCGATCGCCTGGGAAAGCGATCCCCCGAAGCTGTAGCCGACCTCTGCTCCGACGCAACCAAGCACAAGACCGAGACCTAAGCCTCGTAAAGTGTGAATCTTGCCGCCCCTCAGGAAACCGTTCAGGCAACCCACTGCTCCGCCGATGAGCCCACCCACGGCCAGAATGAAGAGGAACTCCCATCGCTCGTAGCGGAGGGGGTCGAGGCCCGGCATCGAGGGCTCCATGATCGCCCACGCAGCAAGGCCGGCGACCAGACCGACCAGCGTGCGAAAAAGGAGCTGACCCATGCTATCCCTCGAAGCGGCACTGCACCGCGCCAAATTGAACCGAGTCACCCGGATTCAGCGGCACTTCTCCGGAGACCCGCTGACCGTTCACGAAAGTTCCGTTCGAAGACCCGAGGTCTTTCAGGCGCACATCTGAGCCAGCCTTCACCAAGGAGGCATGACGGCGGGAGACGGTGCTCTCGTTCACGAGACTTAGACTGAGGCCGAGTTCCCGACCGACGATCGTTTCGCCTTCGGGAAGCTCGAAGACGTCTCCATTGGCCATCCGAAGCTGGGGTGTGCCGCTCTGCGCCGGAGATTGTACGATCGGGTCCGGCGTTGCTGCGGAGAGGATGATCTTCTCGGGCGGCGCGGGGGCTGCGATGGGGGTCACAGGGGAAGGGTTAGGATCTGCCGGGTCTCCGGCCGGTTTGGGAATGTCGACACCGAGTTGGCGGAGCTTGTCCTGGACGGTGTCACCGTTCTTGCGCATGACGACGAGCACGTAATAGGCGACACCGCCTACGAGCGCCAGGACAATCAGAATTGTCACGATCCTCCCGAGAATGCTGCCCTCTCCGGACGGCTGAGGTTTGGGGGTTACCGATGTTTGGGGACTCGGTGATGAGCTGGAGCTCGGAGTGGACGCCACCACGTCGACCGCATCTGGAATGGAAATCACCAGAGTCGGGACCGGTTTCTCGCGCTTTAAGGACAGATCGAAAGACTGTTTAATCGGATCCGCATCTTTGCCGTTGACCTTGAATCGAACCGTAAGAGAGAACGTGCCCGGAGGAACATTCATAAAATGGGTGGTCCCCTTTTCGCCTGGGGAAATGAAGTTACTGCGAGTCTTGGTCGTTCCACCGACGTCCACGATTGCCGCTGCGACGGGCTGGCCCTTGGACTCGAGCCGCAGCTCGACGGTGCCGATGTGGTTGTAGTCGCCAGGGGTGAGCTTCCAATCACCCTTTATTGCCGATAGTGGCCGGCTGGCCATGTTGCCACTGGTTTCGTCGACGACGAAGACGGCGCTGTGCGGATCCACGTGGTCGATGGACAGCGATGCCGTTCGCCCTTGGAACTCGTCGAAACTCAGAGCCTCGGGCGTCGTACCTACGGAAACTCGGTGGATGGAGTCAGACTCAAACTCCAGGTGCAGGGTCTTCTGAGCCCATGCCGCGAACGGCAGAGCGAAGGCAAGAAGACCAGCAATTATCTTGGGTCGCAACTGCACGTAATCTTACAGCGCGCGCGAGGCAATGCGTTTGCAACATCGGAAGCTGAATAGCCTATGGTGCCGATTTCGTCCGCGCAGAGGTCCGCCGCCGCGCCGTGCCAGTACATCCCGCAACTCGCGGCATAGTAGCTTGGAAGCTCCTGAGCGAGAAGCGTCGCGATGATGCCGCTGAGGACGTCGCCCATGCCTCCGGAGGCGAGCCCCGGATTGCCCGTGCAATTGACCATCATCGGCTGGCCGGGCTCGCCGACGATGCTGTAGGGACCCTTCAGGAGCACGCACTGGTGCGTGCTGGAGACCGCTTGCGAAACTGTCCGGAAACGGTCTGCCTGAATTTCGGCAATCGAACACTTGAGCAACCGGCTCATTTCACCCGGGTGCGGCGTGAGCACGCACTCCGCCTTGGGAAGTTCGACACCTTGGCTGACGGAGTTCAGGGCATCCGCGTCGATCACGCATGGCGTGTGCCAGCCAGACCAGACACGCCCCAAGAAGTCCATCAGCGGCGGCTCATGGGTAAGTCCGGGGCCGAAAAGTGCTGCGTGATAGCGGCTTTGGACGTCGAGAATCAGCTGCGCGGCTTCGGGGGCGATCACTCCGTTTGCTTCCGGCAGAGGCAGAGTCAAGGCTTCCGGGACGCTCGCGGCAATGGCATCGCACACGGCAGGCACGCTTGCAACCGTGACCAGCCCTGCGCCGCTCCGCAGCGCGGCTTTCGCGGCGAGAATCGCCGCGCCGCGCATGCGCTGACTTCCGGCTACGATTAGAATCGATCCGTTCTCGCCCTTGTGGCTCGCCTTGCGGCGCTCTGGCAACAGGCTGCCGACCCACTCAGCGTCGACGACGCGGGCGCTGGTCGGTTCTTCGAGAAGGCACTGTGGGTAGCCGATGTCGGCGACCGTCCAGTAGCCCGAATGCTCCAGCCCTATCCCTTCGAAGAGAAAGGGTTTCGGCAGGCCGAAGGTGACCGTGCGGAGCGCCCAGACGCTCTCCCCGAGTTCCTCACCCGTGTTGCAGCAGATTCCGCTTGGAACATCGACTGCGATAACGGGAACGCCGCTCCGATTGATCGCCTGAATAGACTGTCTGACGGGCCCGTCGACGCTGCCACGAGCGCCCGTACCCAGTAAGGCATCGATCACGAGATCGCGGCAGGCAACCATGTCGATGCGCCGCTCCCAGCGGGCGTCATCGACAAAAATGGGCTGCACGCCGTGAGCGCGTGCAGCCCTGAGTTGGTCGGCGGCCTCGCTGGAAAGCTCGGCCTCGGTCGCGGCCACAAGAACCTCAACTCCGTAATTCGCATCCTTGGCGAGTCGCGAGACAACAAGCCCGTCGCCGCCGTTCTTGCCCTTGCCGCAGAAGACGACGATGCGGCCGCCCTCCGGCAATAAGCTCTTGAGCGCTTCGAATACTGCGAGTCCTGCGCGCTCCATCAGGACGGTGCTCGAGAGCCCGAACTCGCACGCAGCCTTATGGTCGATTTGGTTGCTGCGCTCGGAGTCGGCGATCCACACGGATGAAACCTCTGATTCGTCCCCTGCGACGAGTCTCGTCTACTCTACGCAGCTTCCTCGAAGATTGTTGTTACGGCTGTCCCTGCTGTGCAGAAGCGGGCAAGATCACGTTAGTCACCGCGATTTTCGACACTGCGTGCAGTTTGAGGCTGCCTCCGCAAAGCGCGTGAACGTACTTGCGCCGCCTGGGCAAGCGGCGCGACCGCTCGATGAGTTTGCCGCATCGCTGGCACCGATACTCCACCTTTTGGCGGGGCTTGTTGCGCTCGACGTCATACCGATGGCGGACCACAGGCTCGGCCCCGAGTTCGCGCATCGTTATCTGCCAGTGCGGACCATGATTGGCAGCTTTTCTCCCGTGGCGATGCACCGCGAGCAGGTGCGCGTACTCGTGGATGAGCGTGCTGCGCATCTTCTCTTCGGTGTCGAGCACGCGAGAGCTCAGCCCGATCGCGCCGAGGCGGTAATACGCCATGCCGGCGGACACTCGCATGGCCTTCCAAATGATGCGCGGGCGATAGGACATCGGGTGCTTGGCATAGAGCTCGTCGAGCAGTGTTTCAGCCTGAGCACGAAAGTCCATAGAAGTTCAATTTTACAGCGCTTCAGACCATCGGGCACTCCACCACCAGCATGCTCTTTCCCAGCAAGCTGGTCACCGCGCAGCCGAGCTTCCGAAGCTCCGCCTCCACGGCGGAAATCATGTCGGGAGCAACCCAGACCTCGAAGCTTTTTTCGTGGCAGTTGTCGTGCAGCAATTGGCGCGCAAAACGAGCTTCGTGCGTAGGGGTCTGGGGAGCGTCGTTTGAACTACTCATGGGCTCGCAATAGTGTGAAGCACTCTATATCAGAAAATAAAGTCAAATCGCCGCTATTGCGTGCAATTTTTTGGGGACATTGCATACCGCTAGCCCATCGGCAAACCTGTTTTTGTCAGACCTGAGCCTCACGCGAAAGCGTATGCTGGCCTTGTGAATAGCGACGCAGAATGGTGTCGTGAACGAACCCTCTTCGGTAGGAAGCCTCCGCTAATGGTCGGTGTTGCGGTTCTTGCCCTACTTTTAGGCTGCAAAGACGAGCGCACTCAGAAGCTGATGGGCCTGTGGAGCGGGCAATTTGTGGTGGAAAGCTCCAAGGATCCTGGGATCAAACCGTTCAAGGGGTTTCTGCGTCTGTTCGGCAACAAGAAGTATCAACTCCATCTCGAGAACAGCGCGCAGGGCTTCGACGTGCTGGGCACGTGGACTCTGGCCAAGCAACAGGTCCACATGCAAATTACAGACCTCCAGTTCAAGA
>Ga0207657_10003234_pt1 | contig 17436 bp, 7 predicted proteins | sample KBSC33metaG_FD_184316 | JGI IMG/M metagenome (GOLD analysis project Ga0207657, IMG submission 184316) | Corn rhizosphere microbial communities from Kellogg Biological Station, Michigan, USA - KBS C3-3 metaG (SPAdes) (version 2) | ecosystem: Host-associated > Plants > Roots > Rhizosphere > Soil ... | reverse complement strand
CATCATCACGAACGGCCCGGCCGTGAGCCCGGACGGGCGCACGCTGTATCACACCGACACGCTGGATAAACGGGTGTATGCTTTCGACCTGGCGGAAGATGGCAGCCTGTCGAACAAGCGGTTGTACGCCGAGATCACGGACGGCGGCTGGCCGGACGGGATGGCCGTCGACGCCGAAGGCCACGTGTGGATCGCCGTGTTCCGCGGCTGGCGCATCGAACGCCGCGATTCCAGCGGCCGCAAGGTGGGCGAAGTGCGCTTCCCGTGCTCGAACATCACCAAGCTGGCCTTTGCCGGCGACGACCTGCGCACCGTCTACGCGACGTCGGCACGCAAGGGCCTGTCGGCCGAGGAACTGTCTCAGCAGCCGCTCGCGGGCGCGCTGTTCACCTTCCGCGCCGAGACGGCCGGATTGCCGCACCACGTGCTGCGGCTGCAGGAGTAATACGGAATGACACAACAGAACAGCAAACCGAAGCGCTTCCGGTCGCAGGACTGGTTCGACAACGAGGAGCGCATCGACATGACGGCGCTGTACCTCGAGCGCTTCATGAACTACGGGATCACCCCGGAAGAACTCCGCTCCGGCAAGCCGATCATCGGCATCGCGCAGAGCGGCAGCGACATCTCGCCGTGCAACCGCATCCACCTGGACCTGGCCAAGCGCGTGCGCGACGGCATCCGCGACGCGGGCGGCATCCCGATGGAATTCCCGCTGCACCCGATCTTCGAGAACTGCCGCCGCCCGACCGCGGCACTGGACCGCAACCTCGCGTACCTGGGCCTCGTCGAGATCCTGCATGGCTACCCGATCGACGCCGTCGTGCTGACGACGGGCTGCGACAAGACGACGCCCGCGCAGCTGATGGCCGCCGCCACCGTCGACATCCCCGCCATCGTGCTGTCCGGCGGGCCGATGCTGGACGGCTGGTTCGAGGGTGAGCTGGTCGGCTCCGGCGCCGCGATCTGGAAGGGTCGCCGCCGCCTGGCCGCCGGCGAGATCGACGAACAGAAATTCATCGACATCGCCACCGCGTCCGCGCCGTCCGCCGGCCACTGCAACACGATGGGCACGGCGTCGACGATGAATGCCGTCGCCGAGGCGCTGGGCATGTCGCTGACCGGATGCTCCGCGATCCCCGCGCCGTACCGCGAGCGTGGCCAGATGGCCTATGAAACGGGCCGCCGCATCGTCGGCATGGCCTTCGAGGACCTGCGTCCGTCGACGGTGCTCACGCGCGACGCCTTCATCGACGCCATCGTCGTCAACGCCGCGATCGGCGGTTCCACCAACGCGCAGCCGCACATCGTGGCGATGGCGCGCCATGCCGGCGTCGAGATCGCGCCCGAAGACTGGATGGAATACGGCTACGACGTGCCGCTGCTGCTGAACATGCAGCCGGCCGGCAAATACCTGGGCGAGCGTTTCCACCGTGCCGGCGGCGTGCCCGCGATCATGTGGGAACTGGAGCAGAAGGGCATGCTGCGCTCCAAGCGTCCGACCGTCACCGGCAAGACGATGGCCGAGAACCTCGTGGGCCGCGAAAGCCACGACCGCGAGATGATCTGGCCGTTCGATGCGCCGCTGAAGGACAAGGCCGGCTTCATGGTCTTGAAGGGCAATCTGTTCGACTTCGCGATCATGAAGACGAGCGTCATCTCCGACTCTTTCCGCGCGCGCTACCTGTCGGAGCCGGGCTCGGAAAATGCGTTCGAATGCAAGGTCGTCGTGTTCGACGGTTCGGACGATTACCATCACCGCATCAACGACCCGTCGCTCAACATCGACGAGCGCACGATGTTGGTGATCCGCGGTTCCGGTCCAGTGGGCTGGCCCGGTTCGGCGGAAGTCGTCAACATGCAACCGCCCGATGCGCTGATCAAGAAGGGCATCAATGCGCTGCCCACGTTGGGCGACGGCCGCCAGTCCGGCACGTCGGACAGTCCGTCGATCCTGAACGCGTCGCCGGAAAGCGCGGCGGGCGGCAACCTGGCGCTGCTGCGCACGGGCGACGTCGTGCGCGTGGACTTGAACACGGGCCGCTGCGACGTGAAGATCTCGGACGCGGAACTGGAAGCGCGCCGCAAGGACGCGCCGCCGGCGATCCCGCCGAACCAGACGCCGTGGCAGCAGATCTACCGCGCCACCGTCGGCCAGCTGCACACGGGTGCGTGCATGGAGCTCGCGCTGCCGTACCGCGGCGTCGGCCACGACATGCCGCGCCATAATCACTGATCCTCGCGGTCGATACAGGGGCCCGTTCGCGGGCCCTTTTTTTATATCGGATACATCGATGCTCGCTTTCGCATTACGCTTCCGCCGTGTCCTCGTATGGACGCTGGCCTGTGCCTGGATGGCTGCCGCCCAAGGGGCAGCGTCGCCGCGCACCGTCGTCGGCCTGGACGACGGCTGGGAATTCATCAAGGGCGACGGCGCCGACGCTTCCGCGCCCGCACCAGGCGCGTGGACGAAGGTCGCGCTGCCGCACACGTTCAATGCGCTTGACGCCACGACGGCGCAGCCTTACCGCGGCGCGGGCTGGTACCGCCGCACCCTGGCGGTTCCGAGCCCGGTTCGAGGCCGCGTCTACCTCGAATTCGATGGCGCGGCGCTGTCGACGGACGTATGGCTGAACGGGATGCACGTCGGCCGCCACGAGGGCGGTTTCGCGCGCTTCCGCTTCGACGTCACCGACCATCTGCACGCCGGCGCCAACGCGCTCGTGGTCCGGGTCGACAATGCGCGCCAGGCCGACGTCGCACCACTGGGCGGCGACTACACGCTGTACGGCGGGCTGTATCGCAGCGTACGGCTGGTGGCCACGCAGGACGTCCACGTCGACATGCTGGACTTCGGCGGTCCCGGCGTGTATGTCGGCACACCCGAGGTGACGCCGGAACGCGCGCGCCTGCACTGGCGCGCGCGCGTGACGAACGAGCGCGCACGACCCGAGCGCGTGACCGTCACGGCGCGCCTGCGCGATGCGGCGGGCAAGATCGTGGCGACGACGCGAGGTGCGGCGGTGCTGCCGGCCCATGCGACCGTACCCGTCGATCTCGACGCCGTGCTCGCGAATCCGCACCTGTGGCAGGGCGTCGACGACCCGTATCTGTACGCCAGCGAGGTGACGGTGGCGCGCGCCGGCAACGCGGCGCCCATCGACCGGGTGGACAGCGAGGTCGGCGTGCGTACCGTACGCCTGGATGCGGATCGTGGCCTGTTGCTGAACGATCGCCCGTACCGCGTCCACGGCGTCAACGTGCACCTGACGGCGGTGCCGGGCAAGGGTACGGCCGTCTCCGACGCGGACATCGACGCGGACTACCGCATCCTCGACGATCTCGGCGTGACGGGCCTGCGCTTTGCCCACTACCAGCACAACGAGCACAGTTACGCGCTCGCGGATCGCAAGGGCATCCTCGTGTGGACGGAGCTGCCGCTGACGTCGGAAGTGGGCGCCAGCGCCGCCTACGCCGCGAACGCCGCCCAGCAGGCGCGCGAACTGGTGCGCCAGAACTTCAATCACCCGTCCGTGTTCGTGTGGGGGCTGGGCAACGAGATCTACAAGGTGGACGAGACGAGCGCCCGTCTGCTGGACGCCATGCAGCGGCTCGTGAAAGACGAGGACCCGAGCCGTCCGACCGTGTACGCGAACTGCTGCGCACCGATCGACGGACCGCAGGCCATGCACACGGACGCCATCGCGTCGAACGTGTATTTCGGCTGGTACGACAAGGAGTTCGCGGACCTCGCCCCGTTCCTCGCGGCGAACCACGCGGCGCGTCCGCGCACGCCGGAAGCGCTGAGCGAATACGGTGCGGGCGGCAGCGCGCAGCAGCAGGAAGACCCGCCGCGGCGCCCGGTTGCGCCGAGCCATTGGCACCCGGAGCAGTACCAGGCGCTGTACCATGAGGCCGCGTGGCGCCAGATCGAGGCGGCGCCGTGGCTGTGGGCCGCCTTCGTGTGGACGGGATTCGATTTCGCCTCGAGCGGCCGGGATGAGGGCGATGGACGCGGTGTCAACGACAAGGGCCTCGTCAGCATGGACCGGCAGGTGCGCAAGGATGCCTATTTCTGGTACCAGGCCAACTGGTCGAAGAAGCCGATGGTGTACATCACGTCGCGGCGCGCCGTGAAGCGCACGGCGGCCGATACGGAAGTCAAGGTGTACAGCAACCAGGCGGCCGTGCGGCTGCGCGTGAACGGCGTCGACCTGGGCGAGCGCGCGGTCGATGGGCACATCGCGCGCTGGCCGGTGCGCCTCGTGCCCGGTGCGAACCGGATCGAGGTGCAGGCGGGGGCGCTCACCGACAGCGTCGAATGGACGTTACGGTAGGGTGGGCACCCCGTGCCCACCGTGATGCCGACGTACCGCATGCATTTGGTGGGCACGGGGTGCCCACCCTACGCATCTACGCCACGCGGAGCGTGCCGTCGACCATCCGTGCGAGCCCCAACGGATTCTCGTCCCGCAGCGCCTCCGGCAGCAGCTCCGCCGGCACATCCTGATAGCACACGGGCCGCAGGAAGCGCTCGATCGCGGTGGCGCCGACAGACGTCGTGCGGCTGTCCGACGTGGCCGGGAACGGCCCGCCGTGCACCATCGCGTGGCACACTTCGACCCCGGTCGGGAAGCCGTTGAACAGGATGCGCCCCGCCTTGCGTTCCAGCGTGGGCATCAGCTTCGCGGCCAGTGACCGGTCCGCGGCCGTCGCGTGGATCGTCGCCGTCAGCTGCCCTTCGACGTGGCGCGCCACCTCCAGCAGTTCGTCCTCGTTCGCGCACGTGACGATCAGCGACGTGGGCCCGAAGATCTCTTCTTCCAGCGCGCTGTTGGCGAGGAACGTCGCGGCGTCCGTCTGGTACAGCGCGGCCTGCGCGGCGCAGCCGCAGCCTTCGGAGCCGCCCTGCGCGACGAGGTCCACGCCGGCGAGCCCTGAGCGGCGCACCACGGCGTCCACATAAGTCTGGTGGATGCCGGCCGTGAGCATCGTGCCGGCGCCCTTGGCCGCCAGCGCCTCGGTGGCCGCGGTGCGGAACACGTCCAGCTCGGCGCCCGCGAGGCCGATCACGAGGCCCGGGTTCGTGCAGAACTGGCCGACGCCCATCGTCAACGAGTCGACGAAGCCCTGCGCCAATGTCGCGCCGCCGGCGGCGAGGGCGCCCGGCAGCAGGAAGAACGGGTTAATGCTGCTCATCTCGGCGTAGACGGGAATCGGTTCCTTGCGCGCCTGCGCCGCGTTCACGAGCGCGAGCCCGCCCGCGCGCGAGCCCGTGAAGCCGACGGCCTTGATGGCCGGGTGCGACACGAGGGCCTGGCCGATCTCGAACCCGGTCCCGATCAGCATCGAGAACGTCCCTTCCGGCATGCCGCATTCCTCGGCGGCCTGGCGCACGGCCTTTGCGACCAGCTCCGACGTGCCCAGGTGCGCGTTATGCGCCTTCACGACGACGGGGCAACCGGCGGCCAGCGCCGATGCCGTGTCGCCGCCGGCGACGGAGAACGCGAGCGGGAAGTTCGAGGCGCCGAACACGGCGACGGGACCCAGCCCGATCTTGCGCATGCGCAGGTCCGGCCGCGGCGGCGTGCGCTGGGGCAGGGCGGAGTCGAGGGTCGCGTCGAGGAAGTGCCCGTCGCGCACGACCTTGGCGAACAGGCGCAGCTGGTTGCACGTGCGTCCACGCTCGCCTTCGAGGCGCGCGGCCGGCAGGCCCGACTCGGCCGATGCGCGCTCGATGAGCAGGGGACCGATGTCCATGATGCGGTCGGCGATGGTTTCCAGGAAGCGCGCACGCTGCTCGAGCGGCGCGTTGCGGTAGGGGTCGAACGCGGCCTCGGCGAGGAGGCAGGCGGCGGCCAGGTCGTCCATGCTGGCGGCGCCGAACGCGGGCTCCATCTCGGCGCGCGTGGCCGGATTGTAGGCCCGCACCGTGCCGGCGCTGCCGTGCACGGCCTGCCGGCCGATGATCATGTCGCCTTGGATGTTCATGAGGGCTCCTTGTGTCAAGCGAAGTGGAAACGTCGGAAACGGCACCGCCGCCGTGGCCTCGTGGGCCGCGGCGGCGGCGGTGTCGATCAAGTGTCGATTGTAGACAATCCGGCGGAATCCCGCTGGCGCGGGACCCGTGTCGTCAGAACGAGTACTGTGCGAGCACCGTGTAACGCGGACCGCTCATGAAGACCTGGCGCGTGAAGTCGCCGGCGTGCTGCTGCATGATCTGGCGCGTGTACGAGTTGGTCAGGTTCGTGGCTTCCACGCCGACGCGGAACTTGTCCGTGAAGTCGTAGAAGATCGAGCCGTCCAGCTGGCCGTACGGCGCCTGGTACAGCGGCAGGCCGAACGCCTGGTCGTTGTTCGTCGTCGGGATCAGGAAGCGGCCCGCGCCCGAATCCGGATTCGTGTTCAGGCCGTTGTTGCCGCGGCTGCCCCACTGCGTCACGCCCAGCAGGTAGCGCGAGCGCCAGTTGTACGCCAGACGCATCGACAGGCCGTGCTGCTCGTACATGACCGCGAGGTTGATCGTGTGACGCGACAGGCCCTGCAGCGGGGTGTTGCCGAACGCCCGCGCATCGGTGTCGCAACCGTTGATGAACAGGTTGTAGTTCGACGACGCGTCGTTACCCTGGCACCATGCGGAGAACACCGGCTTATTCAGCCTGCGTCCGCTCTCCACGTACGTCCAGCTGGCCTGCGTGCCGATGCCCTTCAGCCAGTCGGGGACGAAATCGTAGTACTGCTGGTGGGCGATCTCGAAACCGCGGGCGAAGCCCTTGGCGCCGTTGACGGGGCCGGTCACGACGAACGTCTGCGGCTTGCCGTTGACGTCGTTCACCGTGTAGTTATAGGCCTGCGTCGTGATGATGTCCTTCAGGTTCTTGCTGAACGCTGCGAAGGTCAGCGAACCGGCCTTGGCGAAGTACCACTCGGCCGTCAGGTCGAAGTTGGTCGACGTCGTCGGCTTCAGCATCGCGTTGCCGTCGCTGTTGCCGGCGAGGCTCGTACCGTCGAAGTGGACCGACGTCGACTTGCCGTCCGGACCCACCGTCGTCGTCTGCAGCGTGGTCGCGTTCAGCGTCGTCTGGACCTGCAGCTGGCCGAAATCCGGCCGCGACATCGATTTGGCGAAGGCGAAGCGGAACTGCAGCGTCTCGCTGGCCTTCAGGCGCAGGTTCAGGCTCGGCAGCCAGTTGCTGTACGAGTTCTCCGCCGACATCCGCTGCGCGAACTTGGCGATGTTGATCAGGTTTTCCTGGCCGGACACCGGGGTGCCGTCCGTGGGCAGGTTCAGGGTCGGCGGCGTGAACGCGACGTAGCCGCTGCCGACGTCCTTCGTCTTCACGTAGCGCAGGCCGATGTTACCGTCGATCGGGTACTTCAGGTCGTCCCAGCCGAAGCGCAGCTGCGCATAGGCGGCGCGGGTCTTCTCGTCCTGCGTGTTGGTCGCGGCCGGATCATTGAAGCTCGACGGCACCCACTTGGCGCAGTCCGAGGGCGCGGGCTTGTTGTTGCCGTCCACGTGCGCCGCGCACAGGACGTCGTGGTAGGCGTGGATCTTGGCCCACTCGTTCGGGAAGCCGCGCACCGTCGCCTCGTTCGCGAACAACATCGGCGGGAGGTTGTATTTGCCGTCGAAGAAGTTGTCGATCTGCTGCAGCGACGCGCCGCCCGCGAAGCGCGGATCGCTCAGTTTGGCGAGGTCGTTGATCTGCCAGTTCTGCATCCACGGGAAGGTGATGCCTTGCCAGTTGTAGAACGGACGGGCCTTGTTGTTGACGCCTTCGCGGTTGGCCATGCGCACGCCGAAGCGGATGTCGCGCAGCACCGGATGGTCGAACGCGTACTTGACGTCGGACTTCCATGCCGTCTGGCTGGCAGTCGCACGGTCCAGCGCTTCCTGCGTATAGGCCCAGTAATAGTTGCTCGGGTCCGCCATGTAGGCCGCCGAGCCCAGGGCGATCTGCGGCACGCTGCCGCGCAAGTCGATCGTCTGATTCGGCAGGGTGAAGCCCGTCGACACGTCCGCGTCGAAGCCCTGCGTCGTCGAATGGACGTGCTGCACGTCGTTCGTCCACGTCAGGTTCGGCGTTGCGCGCCATTGCACGTTCAGCGAGATGTCGCGCGTGCTCGATTCGCGCGTGTTGATGCGCTGCGAGCTGTTGAACGGCGATGCGCCGTACGTCGGGTTCGAGATCGTGCCGCTCTGGAGTGCGCCGTTGCTGTTGAAGACGGAATCCGCGCTGGCGACCTGCTGGTACCACTTGTCCTCGGACGACTCCACGACGTGCTCGTCGAGGTCTTCCTTGTACTTCGTCTTGAAGTAGGTGAGCGCGGCCGTCAGGTCCTTGTTCGGTCGCCACTGGAATGCGGCGTAGTCGCCGCGGCGGGTACGGTCGAATTGCTGCGAGCGATAGCCGACGCCCAGCGGGATCCACTTGGTTTGCGAGCGGTCGTACAGTGCTGGGTCCGTCGAATTCACGTGCGGCCAGTACGGGGTGACGCCCACGCCGTCCGAGCGGGTCGGGCTCTTCGCATGGGCGAAGTCGACCAGCGCGCCGAACTCGCCGAAGTCCGTCTTCCAGCGATTCGACAGCAGGACCGTTTCCGTCGGGGACGGCGCGCCCTTGCGCAAGGTCGAATAGCTTTCCGACACGCCGACCGTGCCCTTGAAGCCCTTGTAGTCGAACGGCATTGCCGTGCGCAGGTTCACGAGGCCGGCGATGGCGCCCTCGACCTGCTCCGCGGACGGGTTCTTGTAGACGTCGACGCCGGCCATCAGCTCCGGCGCCACGTCGGCGAAGCCGAGCGAACGGCCGCCGCCGGCCGAGAACGCGTCGCGGCCGTTGATTTCCGAACGCACGTAGGTCAGGCCGCGCACGGACACGCCCGAGCCTTCGACGGACTGGCGGTTCGGGTCGCCCGCCATGTTGCGGTCGATGGTGACGCCGGCGATACGCTGCAGCACCTCGGTGACCGAGCGGTCCGGCAGCTTGCCGATGTCTTCCGCGACGATCGAGTCGACGACTTCGTCCGAGTCCTGCTTGAGTTTCTGCGCCGATTGGAGCGCGGCGCGCTGGCCGCTGATATGGACGACGGCCGGGGCCGCGCCGTTCGCCCCGGCATCCCAGTTGGATTGGGCCCATGCTCCGGTGCTGGAAAGGACGGCGACGTGCGCGACCGCCGCCGCGATTGCGGTTTTCTGGAATTTCTTCATTGTCTCCCCCGATGATCAGGTAGTGTTTTTATAACAAGCTCTAACATGCAGCCAGGTTGATGTGATGCTTAACACTGGTTGTTATACGCTACCATAAAATTTGCCGATTCGTACACGCGCGCCGAGCTTTTGTGTCATCGCAATGCGGCGTTGCATGCCCGTGGCCGGGAAAATCGTTGCCGCGGCGGGATCGCCGCCGTCGGCGTGCTAGCCGGGGCGTGGGGGCCCCGACCTGCGGCAAGCCCCTGATATCTCACGTGAAATCGGCGATCGAGGAGCGACATTCCTGTTAGCGTATGACATGCTACTCAGCAGCAAGCCCACGGCCGAATGTTATACGTAATCGATTTCATGGCCTGATAAATATTTTTCTTGACGTATGAGAAATACAACAAGTCGGACTTGACAGCGCTGCCATCCGGTCTTGTTTCGTCCTGTTGCACAGCGCGGCCACGAAACACGCGCAACACGCGCGGTCGGCGGGAGAAAGCTGTTAGCGCGAACATTTTCCTTGCGCCACAAACAGCGCTTGGCTTAGCATAGCGATAAGCAATATCAGAACAATGATGGAGACTCATGCGCGCCTGGTTCAGGTGCACACGCATGATGGAGACGGATCGATGAAGTCGAGGAAGCTGGCCCCCGTGGTGGCCGTCGCGCTGGCGTTGCTGGCGGTTGGCGCGGGCGCGCAGCAGGCAAAGGACCGGCCTCCGCGCGCGGAGGCCCCGTACCCCGGGGTGCCGTATCCCGGGGTGCCGTACCAGTGGGACAGCGTCGCCATCGGTGGCGGCGGTTTCGTCACGGCCGTCGTGCCGGCGCGCGCCGCGCCCGGTGTCGCATATGCGCGCACGGACGTGGGCGGCGCGTACCGCTGGGACCCGCGCCGCAAGCGCTGGACCGCGCTGCTCGACTGGGTGCCGGAAGACCGGACGGGCCTCCTCGGCATCGATGCGCTGGCCGTCGATCCGCACGACGCCGACAACATCTGGCTCCTCGCCGGCATCGCCTACCTGAACGGCGGCCGCACGGCGATCCTCCATTCGACGAACGGCGGCAAGACGTTTACCACCGTCGACGTCACGAACCAGTTCAAGACCCACGGCAATGGCATGGGTCGCCAGGATGGCGAGCGCCTGGCCGTCGACCCGGGCGACAGCAAGGTGCTGTACGTGGGCACGCGCCGCGACGGCCTGTTCAAGAGCGCGGACGCGGGCCGCACGTGGATCCGCGTGGCCGGCCTGCCGGTGACGACGACGCCGAACGACGTGGGCATCGCCTTCGTCGTGCCCGACCCCGCGAGCGTGCGGGGCGGCCAGGCGCGCCGCCTGTTCGCGGGCGTGTCGCGCTTCGGCACCGTCGGCCCGAACCTGTACCGGAGTGACGATGGCGGCGCGACGTTCGAGCCCGTGGCCGGTGCGCCCGTCGACCTGATGCCGCAGCGCGCCGTGCTTGACGGCGCGGGCAACCTCGTCGTCACGTTCGCGAACGGCGCCGGCCCGCACCCGGACCGCGCGGGCCGCGAGCCGATGGACCGCGGCCAAGTGTGGAAATATTCGATCGCGGGCGGCGCGTGGACGAACATCACGCCGGCCGGCTGGACGCGCCCGTTCGCCGGCATCAGCGTCGATCCGAAGAACCCGCAGCGCCTCGTCGTCTCGACCATCAACACGTTCCTGCCGCAGGGCGACGCCAAGGGCGACCGCATCTTCCTGTCGCGCGACGGGGGCGCGAACTGGACGGACGTCGTCGCGCGCGGCTTCGTGCGCGATGCGGCCGGCGTGCCGTGGCTGAAGGGCCATGCGATCCACTGGGCCGGTTCCATCGAATTCGACCCCGCCGACACGCACGCCGTCTGGGTCACGTCCGGCAACGGCGTGTTCCGTACGGCGAACATCGACGCGGCGCCCGCGACATGGACGTTCACCGTCGACGGACTCGAAGAAACGGTACCGCTGGACCTCGCGAGCATCCCGGGCGGCCCGCTCGTGTCGGCCGTCGGCGACTACGACGGCTTCCTGCACGACGACCCGGCACGGCCGGGCCGCATCCACGAGCCGCAGATCGGCACCACGACGGGTCTCGCCGTCGCCGCGAAGGCGCCCCGCACGATGGTGCGCGTGGGCGACAGCATGCTCGTCACGCACGACGGCGGCGCGACGTGGAGCCGCACCGCCACGCTCAAGGGCACGCGGGGCCAGGTCGCCATGTCGGCCGACGGCGCCGTGATCCTGCACGCGCCGGAGCGCGCGAAAGACGTGTGGCGGTCGGCCGACGGCGGCGCCACGTGGACGCTCGTCGCTGGCCTGGCGAAAGCGAAGATTCGCCCCGTGGCGGACCCCGTCGACCCGCACGTGTTCTATGCCTACGACGACGCGGCGCTGCTCGCCAGCACGGACGGCGGCGCCACGTTCGCCCCCCGCGCGAGCCTGCCCGCGGGCGGTTCGCGCCTCGTGCGCGTGGCGCCCGGCCGCGCGGGCGACGTGTGGGTAGCGCTGAAGAACGGTGGCCTCGTGCGCTCCACGGACGGTGGCGCGCATGTCGCGCCGCTGGCGGCCGTGGGCTATTGCGGCGCGGTCGGCTTCGGCAAGGCGGCGCCGGGACACGACTATCCCACCGTGTACATCTGGGGCGACGTGAAGGGCGTACGTGGCATCCACCGCTCGCTCGACGCGGGCGCCACCTGGACGCGCATCAACGACGACGCCCACCAGTACGGCGGGCCGGGCGACGGCCAGTTCATCGTCGGCGACATGAATCGCTACGGCGTCGTCTACATGAGCACGGCCGGCCGCGGCATCGTCTACGGCAAGCCCATTTCGAATTGAACCCGCTTTACGGAACCGATTGTGATGCCCCTGCGTTGTACCAGAATGAATAAGACGATATCCCGCCGCCCGCTGGCGGCCGTGCGCCAGGTGCTGTGCGTGTTGGCGCTGGCCGGCCTTGCGTCCGCCGCCGGCGCCGCGACCGACCTCGTGCTGCGTTACGACAGCCCGGCACAGGACAACGACCAGGGCTGGGAACGCGAGGCACTCCCGATCGGCAACGGCCGCATCGGCGCGATGGTGTTCGGCGGCGTCGCGCGCGAGCACCTGCAGTTCAACGACATCACGCTGTGGTCGGGCGACGCCAAGGCCATGGGCGCCTATCAACCGTTCGGCGACGTCGTCGTCGACCTGCCGGGCCACGACGCGGATGCGCGCGACTACCGCCGCACGCTGGATCTCGCGCACGCCGTCCACGCCGTCACCTACACGCACGGCGGTGTGCACTTCCGGCGCGAGGCGTGGGCGAGCCATCCCGCGCAGGTGCTCGTGCTGCGCCTGACAGCCGACCGGCCGGGCCAGTATTCCGGTTCGATCGCGCTGTCCGATCGCCACGGCGCGCACCTCGCGGCGGCGGGCCAGCGCCTGTATGCGACGGGAACACTGGCCGGCTGGACCCTGCCGGGCGAGGCGCCCAGCGCGAACACGCTGGATTACGCGAGCCAGGTGCAAGTCGTGAACGAGGGCGGCAAGGTCGCCGTCGAGAATGGCCGCATCGTGTTTTCCGGCTGCGACGCGCTGACCGTGATCGTCGGCGCGGGCACGAGCTACGCGGCGGACGCGGCGCGGCACTTCCGCGGCGACCATCCGCTCGCGCAGGTGACCGCGCAGGTGACGGCGGCGGCAAGTCGCCCGGTCGCCGACCTGCGCGCCGACCACGAGCGCGACGTGGCGGGCCTGCTGGGCCGCGTGCAGCTGGACCTGGGCGCGAGCGCGCCCGAGCGCCGTGCGCTGCCGACGGATGCTCGCCTGCTCGCGTACACGAAGGCGGGCGGCGATCCGGAACTGGAAGCGCAATACTTCCAGTACGGCCGCTACCTGCTCGTGTCCAGCTCGCGCGATTCGCTGCCCGCGAACCTGCAGGGCCTGTGGAACAACAGCGTGACGCCGCCGTGGAAGTCGGACTACCACACGAACATCAACGTCCAGATGAATTACTGGCCGGCCGAGGTGACGAATCTGGCGGAGACGGCGGACCCGTTCTTCCGCTTCGTGACGAGCGTCGCGCCCATGTGGCGCCAGACGACGGCCGCCGAATTCAAGGGCCGGGACGGCAAGCCGGTGCGCGGCTGGACCGTGCGCACGGAATCGAATCCGTTCGGCGGCATGGGCTATTTGTGGAACAAGACGGCCAGCGCCTGGTACGCGCAGCACTTCTGGGAACACTATGCGTTCACGCGCGACAAGGCGTTCCTGCGCGACGTGGCGTACCCGATGATGAAGGAGGCCAGCGCGTTCTGGCAGGATTACCTGAAGGTGCTGCCGGACGGGCGCCTGGTCGCGCCGCAAGGCTGGTCGCCGGAGCACGGCCCCGTCGAGGATGGCGTCACGTACGACCAGGAGATCGTCTGGGACCTGTTCAACAATACGGCGGAAGCGGCCCGCATCCTCGGCGTCGACGCGCCGCTCGCCGCGCGGCTGACGACGATGCGCGACAAGCTCGCGGCGCCGCGCGTGGGCAGTTGGGGCCAGCTGCTCGAGTGGCTCGACGAAAAGAAGGACCCCGTGCTCGACACGCCGGGCGACACGCACCGCCACGTGTCGCACCTGTTCGCCCTGTACCCGGGCCGCCAGATCAGCCCCGCGCGCACGCCGGCACTGGCCGCCGCGGCCAAGCGCACGCTGGAAGCGCGCGGCGATGCGGGCACCGGTTGGTCGATGGCGTGGAAGATGGCGTTCTGGGCGCGGCTGTACGATGGCGACCACGCCTGGCGCATGCTGCGCGGCCTGCTGGCCACGCCGGGCGCGCGGGCGCGCGAACAGGCCGGTGCCGGATCGGAGCAGATGAACGCGGGCGGCACGTACCCGAACCTGCTGGACGCGCACCCGCCGTTCCAGATCGACGGCAATTTCGGCGCCACTGCCGCCATCGCGGAGATGCTGCTGCAGTCGCAGGCCGGCGCCATCCAGCTGCTGCCGGCGCTGCCGTCCGCGTGGCCGGACGGGGAGGTGACAGGCTTGCGCGCACGGGGCGGCTTTGAAGTCGACATGCGCTGGCGCCAAGGCCGCCTTGTCGCCGCCGCCGTGCGCGCGGTCGCCGGTGGCGGCACGGCGAAGGTGCGCTACGGCGACAAGACCGTGGCGCTGACGCTGCGGCCCGGCGAGCGCCGCGCCCTCGACGCCGCGCAGTTTTAATAGACATGATGTATCAGCTCAACCCATCAGCCAGCGCGGCGCCGATCCGCCCGCTGCGCCAACCCTGACAACGACTGGAGACCCGCTTGCGCATGAAAACCCTGTCCTCCCGCCTGCTGACCGCGGGCCTCTTCCTGGCGGCCGCCGGCGCGCACGCCGCATCCGACCTGCCGCGCATCGTCGGCAAGGACGGCCGCTACGCGCTGATGGTCGACGGCGCACCCTTCCTCGTGCTGGGCGGCCAGGCCCAGAATTCCAGCAATTATCCGGCCGCGCTGCCGAAAGTCTGGGCGGCGCTGAAGGACGCGCATGCGAACACGCTCGAGATTCCCGTCGCGTGGGAACAGATCGAGCCGAAGGAAGGCACGTTCGACTTCGGCTACGTCGACAAGCTCGTCGCGCAGGCGCGCGAGCACAAGATGCGCCTCGTGCTGCTGTGGTTCGGCACCTGGAAGAACACGGGCCCGGCCTACGCGCCGGAATGGGTGAAGTTCGACAACAAGCGCTTCCCGCGCATGATCGAGAAGGACGGCAAGACGAGCTACTGCCTGTCGCCGTTCGGCGAGGCCACCCTGGCCGCCGACCGCAAGGCCTTCGTCGCGCTGATGGCGCACCTGAAGAAGATCGACGGCGACAAGCACACCGTCATCATGGTGCAGGTCGAGAACGAGGTCGGCACCTACGGCCTGGCGCGCGACCACGCGGCGCGCGCGCAGGCCGCGTTCGGCCAACCCGTACCGGCCGCCGTCCTGGCGCACCAGCCGCCGCCGGCCGGCCGGCCGAAGCAGGGCACGTGGAGCGAGGTGTACGGCGACTATGCCGACCAGTATTTCCACACGTGGGCGATCGCCCGCTACATCGAGGAGATCGCCAAGGCGGGCCGCGCGGTGTACGATCTGCCGATGTACGTGAACAATGCATTGCGCGATCCGCACGTGGGCGAGCCGACGCCGCCTTGGAAGGGCGACTTCGCCAGCGGCGGCCCGACCTACGACGTGATCGGCATCTACAAGGCGGCCGCGCCGCACATCGACTTCGCCGGTCCGGACATCTACATGCCGGAATCGAAGAAGGTCAGCGCCACCCTGCAACTGTTCCAGCGCCCGGACAATCCGCTGATGGTGCCCGAGATGGGCAACGCGGCCGGCTATGCGCGCTATGTGTACGAGATCATCGGCCGCGGCGCGCTCGGCGTCGCGCCGTTCGGCATCGACTACGCGTCGTACAGCAACTACCCGCTCGGCTCGAAATACACGGACAAGCGCATGGTCGAGCCGTTCGCCAAGGTCTACGACGTGTTCGCACCGATGCAGCGCGTGTGGGCGAAATGGGCAGCGGAAGGGCGCACGTACGGCGTGGCCGAGGGCGATGACCGCGGTGCGCAGACCGTCGCGATGAACGGCTGGGATGCACGCCTGTCGTTCCGGGAATTCCAGTTCGGCGAGCGCGACCCGCGCGCGGCAACCAACGATTATCCCGACGGCACGGAGACGCCGTCCGGCGGCGCCGCCATCGCGCAGATCGGCCCCGACGAGTTCGTCATCGTGGGCCAGCAGGTGCGCGTGAAGCTGTCGGGCAACGGCGCCAATGCCGGCAAGCCTGCCATGCACGCGCGCGTGGAAGAAGGCCATTTCGAGGCGGACGGCAAGTGGGTCATGGAGCGCAACTGGAACGGCGACCAGACCGACTACGGCCTGAACCTGCCGGCCACGCCGACCGTGCTGAAGGTCCGCATGGGCACCTATTGACCATATGCGACGACAGAAACCACCTGGAGACACCATCATGCAATTGACCCGTATCGCAGCAGCCGCGCTGCTGCTCGCCGCCGGCGGCCAGGCCGTCGCGGCCACCGTCCAGAAGACCGCCAGCGGTATCGACGTCCATCCGGACGCCGGCCCGGCGAAGCTCGTGCGCCTCGAACTGATGGCGGATAACATCGTCCACGTCGTCAAGCTGGACGCCGCCGACAAGCAACTCACGCCGTCGCTGATGACGGTCGCGAAGCCGTGCGACTGCACGTTCACGGTCGCGCAGGCCAAGGACGCCGTGACGCTGAAGGCGCGCAAGGTGTCCGCGCGCGTGTCGCTGAAGGATGGCCAGGTGCGCTTCTTCGACGCCGCCGGCAAGCCGTTCCTCACGCAGGCGGTGGAGGCGATGAAGCCCGTGCAGGTGGGCGGCAAGCCGTTCCTCGCCATCGAGGAAGGCTTCAACTACGGCACCAAGGACGCGTTCTACGGCCTGGGCCAGCACCAGAACGCGCAGATGAACTACAACGGCGAAGACGTCCTGCTGCAGCAGCACAACATGATCGCGTCGGTGCCGTTCGTCGTCTCGGACAAGAACTACGGCGTCCTGTGGGACAATAATTCGATCTCGCGCTTCGGCGATCCGACCCCGTACGCGTGGCTGTCGCGCGACCTCGCGCTGACGGATGCCGACGGCAAGCCGGGCGGCCTCACGGCGCGCTACTACATCGACGGCAAGCTGGCGCTCACGCGGCAAGAGAAGGACATCGCGTACCAGTACCTGAAGGACGTGGTCGAGTACTGGCCGAAAGAGCTGCCACCGCTGAAGGCGCTGGGCGGCAAGGACGTCAAGGTCGTGTGGGACGGCGCGATGGCGAGCCCGAAGGCCGGCGTACACAAGATGCAGCTGTACGCGTCCGACTACGCGACACTCACCGTGGGCGGCAAGCAGGTGATGGACGTGTGGCGCCAGGGCTGGAACCCGTGGTACCACAATTTCGAGGTCACGTTCGAAAAGGACAAGCCGGTTCCGCTGCACCTGGAATGGAAGCCGTCGGGCGGCATGGTCGCGATGACGCACAACGATCCGCTGCCGGCGCCCGCGCGCCACTCGCTGACCCTGTCGTCCGAGATCGCGGAGGCCATCAACTACTACGTGATCAGCGCCGACAACATGGACAACGTGATCGGCGGCTACCGCCTGCTCACGGGCCAGCAGCCGATGATGCCGAAATGGGCGTACGGCTTCTGGCAGTCGCGCCAGCGCTATGAGACGCAGCAGCAGTTGCTGGAC
>Ga0207657_10003233_pt1 | contig 17438 bp, 21 predicted proteins | sample KBSC33metaG_FD_184316 | JGI IMG/M metagenome (GOLD analysis project Ga0207657, IMG submission 184316) | Corn rhizosphere microbial communities from Kellogg Biological Station, Michigan, USA - KBS C3-3 metaG (SPAdes) (version 2) | ecosystem: Host-associated > Plants > Roots > Rhizosphere > Soil ... | reverse complement strand
TATGAACGAGCCTGGAAACTGCGCCCGGATCATCGCGAGCTGCTGCTCGACCTGGGACGCGTGTGGCAAGAACTCGGCCGTACAGAAGAAGCTGCCGCAGCGCTGCTGGCTGCGTCGCGCGGAGCCGAGCCGCGGGTCGCCGAACAAGCGCGCGAATTGCTGCCCGCGCGCTATCCCTATGTGTACGAGTTTGAGAAGGCGCTGGCGCTCGATCCTTCAAACGACCCCCTGCGGCGGGAATTCGCCTATCTGCAGCTTCAAATGAAGCGCACATCTGACGCGGAAGCGCAGTTCGCAGCGGTGGTCGAACGCACTCCCGATGACCTGCTGTCGGTCACCCAGTTGGGGCTATTGAAGATGGCGCGTGGCGATGGCGCGGCCGCGATGACTCTGCTCAACCGCGTTCTCCAAAGTGGCGACGAGGAGTTGGCGGAACGTGTGCGCAGCGCATTCGAACTCCCCCCGACGCTGCGCGGCCGCCCCGCAGAAACGCGGCCCGTCGTGTCCGATCAGGCCAAGGATTTGGCTTTCAAGAGTCTCGACAAAGGCTATTTACAGGACGCCCTGCGCTACCTGACCATCGCTCACGAAAACGATCCCGTCGATTTCGACGTCATGTTGAAGCTGGGCTGGGCCAACAATCTACTCAAAGACGACCGCGATGCAGTGAAGTGGTTCAACCTCGCTCGCAAGAGTCCCGATGTGAAAACCGCCGCCGAGGCCGCCCGCGCGTCGCGGAACCTGACGCCCTCACTAGCGCGTTTCCGAACCACCGTATGGATCTTTCCCACGTTTTCCTCGCGCTGGCACGATCTGTTCGCCTACGCGCAGGCCAAGACCGAGCTGAATCGGCCGAAATGGCTGCTACGCCCCTACATGTCTCTTCGTTTTGTCGGTGACACGCACGGGGCAGTCGAGCCCGGTATCGGTTTCGCACCGCAATATCTTTCGGAAAACGCGGTGATTGCCGCGCTCGGCGTGGCCACACGCACCTGGCACGGCGCCACCGGATGGTTTGAAGCCGGCGAACAGTTGCGCTATCGCCCCACGCCCACCGATCCCAGCCTCATTTCGCCCGATTATCGCGGTGGCGTGTCCTACGCCAAGGGCTTCGGTCATCTACTGACCGGCGGTTCGCACGGCTTCTTCGCGGAGACCAACGATGACATGGTCTACGTGCGCCGCTTCGAGAACGATACGCTCTTCTACTCGCAGAACCGCACCGGCTACACGCTACGCCAGGCCGAGACCGCATTCGATGGCTGGCACCCGCAGTTGTATTGGAACTGGAACGCGACCACCGATGTGAAAAGCCTCTATTGGGCGAACTACATCGAGACCGGCCCGGGTCTGCGCTTCCGCCTCAGCGGCCGAGCCGCGCCCTTGCTGTTCTCGGTGAATCTGCTCAAAGGCGCCTACCTCGTGAACGCGGCTAATCCGCGCGGCCCCACATTCAATGATGTACGGATCGGAGTCTGGTATGCGTTTTCCCGCTAGCGGGCTGTGGATTGTCTGTGCGCTGTGTTTACACGTCCAGGCTGCCCCGCGGTTCTCTTTCCACGTGATAGGAGACGATCCGGGAGGCTGGCCCGAACTGCTCTCGTCGATGGGCTTGACCAGCGGAGCCGGCGGCGGAGCGAGCGTGATCGTCGCGCCGCACGGAACCGACCTGCCGTACGCCGAATGGTCGGCGCGAGTGGAGCATGGAGTCATTCTGATCGTCGAAGGCGAGTCGCCGCTCGCCGCCGCCTTCGGGTTTCGCCCCGGTGTCGCGCCGGTCAGCAGCGTTGCTGTACAAAGCGTCGAAGACTTGCGCGCGCCCGATCTGCGCATCGTATGGGAGAAGGCGCTCGATTTGCCGCTGGTCGCGATCCCAGCCGAGGCTCGCGTGTTCGCGCGCGAGCGCTGGCAGAAGGCGCCGCTGATCGCCGGTTACCGCAAAGGTGAGGGCGCGGTGCTGTGGGTGGCGGCTCCGCCCGGCCCGCGCGGCTATGAGCGCTTTCCCTATCTGCCGCAGGCCCTGCTCGATCTGGGACTTGAACCTCCCTTCCGCTCTGGCCGCCTGTGGGCGTTCTTCGATTCCGCATATCGCTCCCGTGTTGACGTGGATTATTTCGCCAAGCGCTGGCGTGCCGCCGGCATTAGCGCGCTGCACGTCGCCGCCTGGCATTTCTGGGAGCGTGATCCGCAGAGTGACGAATATCTGCGGCGTTTGATCGACGCCTGCCATCGCAACGCCATCCAGGTGTACGCATGGCTGGAACTGCCTCACGTGAGCGAAACGTTTTGGAATCAGCACCCCGAGTGGCGCGAAAAGACCGCGCTCCAGCAGGACGCGCAGCTCGACTGGCGCAAGCTGATGAACCTGACCAATCGCGATGCTTTCGCCGCCGTCTCGGCAGGCGCACGCGACCTGCTTACGCGCTTCGATTGGGACGGCGTGAATCTCGCGGAGCTGTATTTCGAATCGCTCGAAGGCTACGAGAATCCGTCGCGCTTCACGCCGCTCGACGCCGACGTCCGCCGCGAGTTTCAGCAGACCGCAGGATTCGATCCGCTCGATCTGTTCGATGCTCAATCGCCTCGCTACTGGCGGAAAAACGCGCCGGGCCTCGCGAAGTTCCTGGAATTCCGCGCGCAACTCGCCCAGCGCCAGCAGACCGAATGGATCGCGCAAATCGAAGACATGCGCCACCTGAAACCGCAGTTGGACTTAACGCTCACGCATATAGACGACCGCTTTGACACCAGCATGCGCGAAAAGCTGGGTGCGGACGCCGCGCGCATTCTCCCCCTGCTCGCGCAGCACGACTTCACGTTTCTCATCGAAGATCCCGCCACCGTCTGGAACCTGGGGCCCCAGCGCTACCCCCAGATCGCCGCGCGCTACGCGCCGCTCACGCCCTCGCAAGACGAGTTGGCAATCGACGTCAATATCGTCGAGCGCTATCAGGACGTCTATCCCACCAAGCAACAGACTGGCGCCGAGCTTTTCGAGCTGGTGCATGCTGCGTCCAACTCGTTCCCGCGCGTGGCGTTGTACTTTGAAGCGTCGATCGCCCGCTGGGACCTGCCACTGCTCGCATCCGCTGCCGCCGCCGTCGAGCGAGCGGAGCAAGTGAACGGAAAACTGGTGGTGGAATCGCGCCACGGCGTGGGGGTGCCTTGGAAAGGTCCGGCGCTGGTGGATGGAAGGCCGTGGCCTATCGCCAGTGGCGACACCCTCTGGCTGATGCCCGGCCCGCATGTGATCGAGCCCGCGCCACCAACCCAAGCTCCGCTCACACGCGTCCTCGATTTCAACGGCGATCTGAAGATGGCGGGCGTCACGCCGCAGGGCATCGAGTTCGCCTATCAAAGCACCGCGCGTGCGATGGCTCTGGTCGAGCATGCGCCCGCCAAGCTGGAAATCGACGGCGTCGAACACATCCCGGACATGGCCGGCAATGTGCTGCTGCTGCCGCGCGGCCAGCACTTGATCAGCTTGAGCAGATAGACCGCGCCCGCTCGAAAACGTCGCGCAGCATCCCCGCCGTCAGCTTGCCGGTCGAAGTGTTCTGCTGGCTGGGATGATAGGAACCCACCAAAATCGCCGCTCCCGGAATCTCGTACTGCACATTGTGGCCGAACTTATACGGCGCGCGGCTGCGAATGATGCCACCATCGCGCAGAATGCCAAGATACGTATCGAACGCCAGTTTGCCCAGCGCTACCACGCATTTCAGATTCTTGAGCAGCGCCAGCTCGCGCTCCAGATAGTGCCGGCACGTACGGAACTCTTCGGGCGTCGGCTTATTGTCCGGTGGTGCGCAGCGGACCGCCGCGGTTATATAGGCGTCGGTCACTTTCAGGCCGTCGCCCCGCGCTTGGCTTTCGGGCTGCGACGCAAATCCGGTTTCATACAGCGCCCGGTATAGAAAATCGCCCGACCGATCTCCGGTAAACATGCGTCCGGTCCGATTGCCGCCATGCGCCGCCGGAGCCAGGCCAATAATGAACAGGCGCGCCGCAGGATCGCCGAACGGAGGCACCGGCTTCCCCCAATATTCCCACTCGCGATACGCGCGCCGCTTCACGTCTGCCATATTGCGGCAATGCGCCGTCAGGCGAGAGCAAGCAGTGCACGCCACGACTTCATCCGCCAGGATTTGCAGCGGGTCCTTAGGCATCGGCCCGTTCCCGCCCGTTTCCATCGCCCAGCTTACGATACAGCGCAGCCAGCTCCGGCAGCCCTACCTGCTCCGCACGCAGCCGCCCTTCCGTGAGCGCGTCGATGACCTTAAGGCCATACACCGCTCCTAGGTTATTGCGCAGCGTCTTACGCTTGTGGCGGAAGCAGTGTTGCGCGAACTTCAGAAACGCGGCGACGTCCGGGATTCCCAACTCCGCCCCGGCATCTCGCGGAGTTAACCGCACCACCGCGCTATCCACTTTCGGCTGCGGCCGGAACGCTTCACGTCCAACCGGGAACAGGATCTCAGCGCGGGCGTGCGTCTGCACCAGCACACTCAGATACCCGAAGTCCCGCGTGCCCGGCCCCGCGGCGATGCGCTCAGCCACTTCCGCCTGCACCAGAAATACCGCCCGTTCCCATGCACCATGCAAATTGAACACGCGCTCCAGAATCGGCGACGTAATATAGTACGGCAGATTCCCGGCAATCACGGGCCGCTCCGCCGCCGCTGCGAAATTTGCCTTCAGGACGTCGCCTTCGATCAGTTCCAGGCGCCCCGCCGCGATCGCCTCGTGAAACTTCTGGCGCAGATAGTGCACCAGAACCGCATCCACTTCGATGGCGATTACACGCTCCGCCCGTTGAAGCAGCGGCTCGGTGAGCGCCCCGCGCCCCGCGCCGATTTCAATCACCGCGCGCGCACGTTCACCGCAAGCCGCGTCCGCAATGCGATCCAGAATAGATTTGCGGGTGAGGAAATGCTGCCCGAAACGGCGCCCCAGAGGTTACCCTCTCACATCGATACGGCTCGAGTGGAACCACAGCCGCATCTTCGAAATCATGGGCTGGCCGAAAGTGGTGGCCGGAGTGAAATTGGAAAACACCAGCGCGTTTTCCAGGCGCCGCCGCATCTGCGGATTCGCCATTACGCTCGCGCCCGCCACAATCGCGTAATCCAGCATGCGGCCCTGCTCGTCCACCGTCACATCCACCACCACGTCGGTGTCGCCCACGCTGAAAGGCGCCATGCTCTTCACCGCGACCGGAGTATTCAGAATAGTGGGCACGTCGGCATCGCTGTTCGACAGCAATGGGTATGCGGGCACCACGAACATGCTGAACAACACCACGGTCGAGAACACGCCGCCCGCGAAGGGCAGCGCTAGCGACAGAACCACGTTATCCAGGAACAACTGCGTGTTTTCCCGCCAGGTATGCCAAATCGCCGCTAAGTTGCGGTGCTCCAGACGCCGCTGCCGCTCGCGCGAAGCCAGCACCCGCAGCGACGTCCGCAGTTCCGCGGATGGAACCTTCGCGGAAAGACTCCGCAGAGACTCGCCCACCGAGTCCGCGTTCCGCAGATTGCCCGGATGGTATCTCATTCCGCTACCACCGTTGTCGGATTCCAGCCGCCCGGCGCATTCTCGCGCCGCAGACGCTCGGTCAACCGCTGGCGCAGAGCTTCCCGTCCGCGCAAAATTCGCGATTTCACCGTTCCCAACGAAGTTTCCAGGATCTCGGCGATCTCGTCGTAACTCAGACCTTCCAGTTCGCGCAACACCAGCGCCGCGCGGAAATGTGGATTGATCTCGGCGAGCGCTGCCTCGATCAGCGTCTCCCGCTCGTGATCGATGGCGACTTCCATGGGCGAGCGGGCCGGATCCGGCAGCCAGTCTAACGAGTTGTGCGCTTCGCCGCACGTCGGCTCCAGCGTGACTTCCTGGCTACGGTGCCGTCCGAACCACCGGCGGTGATTGCGCGATTCATTCACCGCGATGCGGTAAATCCAAGTCTTCAGCGAACTCTGCCCTCGGAAGGATTGTACGTTGCGGAATACCTTGAGAAAAACTTCCTGCACTACATCGGGCGCGTCGCCGGGGTCATTGGTAAGGCGGCTCACCAGGTTATAGATGGGGTGCTCGAAGCGCTCGATCAGAGTTTCGTAGGCGGCTTCGTCGCCCTCGCACAGCCGCGCGATCAGCACCCGTTCTTCCTGCGCGATGGCCGCCGCTGCGGTTGCCTTTTCCGCGTCAAATCCGGCATCGAACTGGAAGCCAATCGTCGTGTGAGCCACAAGCGTACCGCTCATCCAGTGTACCGCCTCCAACAATACTGTAGACACCGTACCGGCGCCGAAGGTTCCCGGATTGCCAGGGCCCGATTCGCTCCCTCACAGGCCTCCGCGGCATAGGCCGGCGGCTGGGCTGCTTTCCCCGTCCGACACTGTCGCAGCCCGGTCACGCCGCAGAACGCGCTCGGGGCCACCGCTGCGCCTTTCGTAAGTCTTTTGATACAATTAGTTATAGAGCTCACGCTCCGAAAGAAGGTCCACGTCTATGGCCAGCAAACCCGCCTTCGCCCAGAGTGCGCAGGTCGATCACCCCAAGTTCGGTTTGGGCAGCGTCCTCTCCTGCAACGAAGAGTATATTGTGATCAAGTTCGACGATCACGGAGAAAAAAAGTTCGTCCTGTCTATCGTGATGCCGAACCTTAAGAAGAGCGACCGCGTGCCGCCGGCCGAAAAACGCCGCAGTTCCAAGAAAAAGGTTGCCGCTACTGCAACCCCCGCCGCTGCCAAGAAGTAAGTTGAAGTCCGCGCCGGATTCTTACGATAACCGTAGTTTCCGCGCTGTGATCCGCGCGACGACAACGCGGAATGATCTAAGCGCCACTCGCAGCCACTAGCCGATAGCTTTCCCTAAACGCCCGCGCTAAGCTCGCCAGCGGCTCGCGCGGGTCGGTCGTGGCGTCGATTTCTCCATACTCCAGCGGCGCGTGATCCTTCTCGAATATATAGATCAGCCGGCCATCCGCGCCCATCGAAAATCGCACCGCATCGGCTTCGACACCGGCCGGGAAATGCGCGCAGCGCCCCCGCGCGTAACCGCAATTGCACACCTCGCGCTGGATCGATTCCACGGGCTGCTCCGCGCATCCAGCCGTACACTCGCCCGCCCAGGCATCGCCCAGCGGCAGCCGCGGAGCCGGATCCCAGCCGCCTGCATCGAGCCGGCGCGCGGGTTTGAAAAACGGGCAAGCCATCTGAATTTACGCTAAGCGGTATCCTAACAGATAAGTGACCCCGCGCATCCAGCTTCTCGAACAAATTCTGGCCCAGGACCCCTCGAGCAAACTGGCCCGTTACGGATTGGCGATGGAATACGTCAACACAGGCGAATGGGCGCGCGCCATCCCGGAATTCGAAGCCGTGCTGGTCACCGATCCGGGCTATTCGGCAGCCTATTATCACGGCGGTCAAGCGCTCGAAAAGCTGGGGCGGCTGGACGACGCCCGCGATTTCTACCGCCGCGGCATCGCCGCCACGCGCGACCCCCATGCCCTGGGAGAACTCGAAGCGGCACTGAGTATACTGGGGGATTAACATTGGGACTAGCATTCCCCGAGAGGTTGCCGTGCGCCGTATTCCACATCTGCTCCTGACGCTGTGCGCCGCCGCGCTGCCCGCCCTGCCGCAGGCTCCGACGCCGCCGCGCATCGCCAAACCGCCGCTCCGCAGACCGCGCGCCGCGTCCAACAGCACCGAAAACCAGTTGGACGGCAATGAGGCGTTGTTCACCGTGCTCGCCGCCATCAACGCCGCCGGTTACGACGATCAGATCAACGCCGTTTCCACTCACGCCTTTCGCCACACGCTGCGGACCGAGCTCGCTTCCCGCAACCTTGACAGCGTGTTTGAGCTGAAGCGTTTTTTCCGCGACCACAGACTCGCTGATCCGACCGCCGAGTTGAACCGCTACATTTCCTACGCCCTGCTTATCAACGGGCCGCCTGATTTCGACTACCGCGATCCCGACATGGTGCGCCCGCCCGATGCCACTTCGATCGAAGGCCTGTCTCCGCTGCTCGCGGCATTCTATAAGGAAGCCGGCATCAGTGAGTTCTGGCAGCGCGCGCAGCCCTTCTACGATCAGGTGATCGAGCAATACCACGAACCGGTGGTCAACGCCATTCTGCAGGCCAACGCCTATGCGCGCAACACCACCAGCGGCTACCTGGGGCGGCGTTTCCAGATTTATGTCGATCTGCTGGGCGCGCCGAATCAAGTGCAATCGCGCAGCTTCGCCGACGATTATTTTGTTGTGGTCACTCCCTCGGCCGAGCCGCAGATCGACGGCATTCGCCACGCCTATCTGCACTTTCTGGTGGACCCCCTGGCTATCAAATTCTCCGACGACATCAATAAGAAGCATGCCTTGGGCGATTACGCGCTCGGCGCCGGAGCCCTGGACGATCACTTTAAAGTCGATTTCGTGGATCTGGCCGGCGAGAGTCTGATTAAAGCCATCGAGAGCCGTCTGGACCGCCGCCCGGCCGAAGCCGAGCAGGCTTTGAAAGAAGGTTTCGTCTTGGCCCCGGCGCTCGCCGAGCAGCTCGCGATCTACGAAAAGCAAGAGGTGGCCCTGCGACTGTACTTTCCGAATTTATTCGCAGGCTTAGACTTCAAGCGCGAAGAAGAGCGCATGACCAGCGTCGAGTTTGCCCCCAGCCGCGCCAGCCGCACCGTGCGCCCAGCGCAAACGATTAAGCCGCCGGAGCTGACCGGCGCAGCGAAAACGTTGGACGACGCGGAGCAAGCCTACCGGGCTCGCGACCTCGACCGGGCCAAGCAGATCTTTCTGCGCGTACTGGATGAAACCCCCGAGCAACCTCTGCAGGCAAAAGCGTATTATGGTTTAGCGCGGGTGGCTGTGCTGCAAAGGGATCCCGAGACGGGCGATCGCCTGTTCCGCAAGGTTCTCGAATTGCAGCCGGACTCCGAAACCAAATCGTGGAGCTTGCTATATTTGGCGCGTTTGGCTGATTCGCAGGGCAATCGCGACCAGGCGGTAGAGAATTACAAGGCGGTCCTCGCTATACCGGACGCTCCGGATTCCGTCCGGCAAGCGGCCCTCAAGGGCGTTGGGGAAGCCTTTAAAAAGTGAAGCCTTCAAAATAACTAGAAATAACGAGGAGTAACCCATGAAGATGAAGTCTCTGATAGCCGCCCTGCTAATGGCAGGCACCCTGGCCATGGGCCAGAAGGTCAAATCCAAGGCAGAAGCCGAGGCGGTGAACGCGGTTTTAACCGCGGCCACTCCGGATCAAAAGATCGCCGCCGCCGAAAATCTGCTGAGCAAATACAAGGACACTGCATTCAAGTCCTTGGCGCTCCAGATGGAAGGTGAGGCTTACGGACAAAAGGGCGACGGCCCCAACGCGATCGTATACGGAGATCGCGCGATTGAAGCCGACCCCAAAAACTTCCAGGCATTGCTGCTGGTTTCCAGCCAGCTCGCGCGAATGACCAAGGAATTCGATCTGGATAAAGACGAGAAACTGAAACGCGCTACCAAATTGGCCAACGACGCCATAGCCGCCCTCGGCGCGGCTGAGAAGCCCAACCCGCAGCTCACCGACGATCAGTGGACCGGCATCAAGAAGGACCTGACTTCCGAGGCTCACGAAACTCTGGGAATGATCGCCAGTATCGACAAAAAGTGGGACCCTGCCATCGCCGAATTTAAAACCGCTATCGACGGCTCGGGATCCCCCGCTTACACCGCCATGGTCCGGCTGATCTCGGTTTATAACAATGATAAGAAGTACGACGACGCTAACGCTTTGGCCGACAAGCTGATCGCCTCTCCGGCGCCGGATAACCTGAAGAAAATCGCGCAGGAAGAAAAAACCCGCGCCGCCAAAGGGAAAGGTCAATAGAGTCGTCCGACCGTGTCCTAGATGCGGACACCCGAGCGCAATCCATGAGCCTGAATTCATGAGTGCGGACACGTGAGCGCGAGCACATGAGCCCGAACACATGAGTGCGAACTTCGCGATTCTTGAACAGGCGCTCGGCCACGTCTTTCGCGACCGCGAGTTGCTGGAACGCGCCCTCACCCATAAATCGCGGGTGTATGAGCATGCGCTCGAGGGAAAGAACGGCGCCGATAACGAGCAACTCGAATTTCTGGGCGATGCGATTCTGGGCTTCGCCGTCAGCGCCTCGCTGGTCAGCCGCTTTGCGTCGTTTCAGGAGGGTCGCCTTTCCAAACTGAAGGCGAACTTAGTCAGCGCCGCGCATCTCCATACGGTGGCGCAGAATTTGCAGTTGGGCGATCACCTGCGGCTCGGGCGCGGCGAAGAAATGAGCGGCGGACGCACGAAGAAAGCGCTGCTCTCGGATGCCGTCGAAGCCTTGATTGCCGCACTCTATCTGGATGCCGGACTGGACGCGGCTTGCCGGTTCATCGAGGAGCACGTCATCGGACCAGGCGATCTCCAGGAGAACGGCCTCAACACCACAGTCACCGACCATAAAAGCGCCTTGCAGGAAATGGCCCAGATTCGCAAACTGCCTCCGCCGCGTTACAGCATCGTCGCCGAAGAGGGCCCGGAGCATTCCAAGACCTTCACGGTCGAGGTTCGCGTGGGTAAGGATTGGGTGAGCCAAGCGCAAGGGCTCTCGAAGAAAAGCGCTAGTCAAAAGGCAGCGCAGTTGGTCCTGCAACGATTAATGGAGACTGACAGTTAGAGCGCAAGAGCGTTGTTGCGCTAGCCGGTGGCCTTTCTAGTCGACGGCGCCCCGCCAGGTATTCCCTTTTTGATCGCGCAACGTGACCACCAGCCCGCTCGATATCCCCGTCAGCGTCTGTCCCGTGCCATCCCGAAAGCGGTACACAATCGAATTGTCCGCCACGATTTCCGCCGAGCCTAGCCAAACGTTGCCGTACTCATCCTTCAGCTTAATAAAGTCACCATGGCCGTAACCCGAGACGCGCGTCTTGGTTTTCTCTTCCTGGAGGTTAAAGTACCCTCCGGGTTCTCGTCGGTGTTTGCTTTTAGCGATTTTCATTTGATTCTCGGGCCATTACGATTGTGCGGCAAGTACCAGCGCATTGCCATCCAGCGAAGTAACTAAGTCGCCCCGGGTGTTTATCCTAGTATTCTATGCGGGCACTGCTTCAGAGGGTCACTCAGGCAAGTGTGGTTGTCGAAGGCTCGGTGGTAGGTGAAATCGGCGCTGGACTGCTGATTCTGTTGGGTGTGGCCAAGCCCGACACCGCCTCCGACGCCGGGTTCCTGGTCGACAAAATCGTCAATCTGCGTATATTCCCGGACACCCATGGCAAAATGAATCGCAGCCTGCTCGATACCGGAGGAAGCTTGCTGGTAGTCTCGCAATTTACGCTTTATGGCGATTGCCGCAAGGGCCGCCGCCCCGGCTTTGACGCCGCCGCTCCCGCTGAACAGGCCCGCGCGCTCTATGAATCTTTTGTCGAGATCGCGCGCCGCAGCGGCCTTCGCGTCGAAACTGGAGTGTTCCAAGCCCACATGGAAGTCGCGCTCGTCAATGACGGCCCGGTGACCCTCATGCTCGAGACACAGCCGCTCGAGACAAGCCCAGGCAAGCTACCCTAAGTACAGTGATCCTCGGTTCCGGCGTAGACCTCTGCGAAGTCCCGCGCATTGAAGCCGCCGTCGCGCGCTACGGCAGGCGCTTTCTCGAACGAATTTTTACCGCCAAGGAGATTGCCTACGCCGATCTTAAGGCCAACCGCTTCGAACGCTACGCCGCCCGCTTCGCCGCGAAGGAAGCCGGCATGAAGGCGCTCGGCGTAGGTTGGACGGGCGGCGTCACGTGGCATGATTTCGAAGTCGTCAACTTGCCTTCCGGCAGGCCTACTCTTAACTTTCATGGCCGGGCCGCCGAAGTCGCCGCGAAACTCGGGGTGCGTCACGTGGCGCTCTCCCTCACCCACACTAGGGAGCAGGCCCTGGCGATGGTCGTCCTGGAAGGTGAAGCATGACCATCCATATCGAGAACAGCGGCGCGGGTATCTATCAGGTGACGGTCGAAGGCGCTTCCACCACGGTGCACTCGGTAACCGTGACGCCCGAATATTTGCAGAAATTGACCGGCGGCCATGCCTCCGCGGAAACGCTGATCCAGAAGTCGTTCGAGTTTCTGCTGGAACGCGAGAGCCACACCAGTATCCTGCGCGCGTTCGATGTTCCTGTGATCCAATGCTATTTTCCCGAATACGAACGCACCATCACCGCCGCGCTGCGCGAACCTTAACGAACGAATACCGCTACCAGCACGCCCGCAGTCACCAGGATGGCCGCTAGCACATTTCCTGTGGTCGGCTTCTCGCCCAGGAATGTGAAAGCCATCACCACCGCCAGTGCCACGCTCAATTTATCGATGGGCGCGACGCGCGACGCCTCGCCGAGTTTCAATGCCTTGTAGTAGAACAACCAGGAGAGTCCGGTCGCGATCGCGGAAAGCACCAGAAAGATCATCGAATAACGCGGGATTCGCCAGGCGTCGCGGGCGTTGCCCTGCGCCAGCACGATTCCCCACGCGAAGAAGACGATGATCACGGTGCGAATCGCCACCGCCAGATTGCTATCTACGTCGCGCACGCCGATCTTGCCCAGAATGGCCACCAGCGCGGCGAAAAAAGCCGACAGAACCGCGTAAACCGCCCAACTCCCGCCCGTAGTCATAGCTCCAGAGTATCGCTGATCAAGACGATCGCCCTCGCGGATATACTGGACGCCATGCCTAAACACGACGCCATGCCTAAACACATCGGGATCGCCGCGGTCACATCGGAAGGCGCGGCGCTATGTTACCGGACCATCTGCCAGGAAGGCGAAGCGCGTAGCGGATACGCGCATCCCGAAGTGACTCTCCACAACTTTCCGTTGTCGGACTACATGAACGCCATCGAAGCCGAGGATTGGCCCACCGTCGGCCGTCTGCTGCTCGAATCGGCCGGGAAACTCGCGCGAGTGGGTGCGGCTTTCGCCATCTGCCCCGATAACACGGCGCATCAGGGACTCAATCTGGTTCGCGCGCAATCGCCCATCCCCTGGCTGCACATTGCCGAAGAGATCGCGTCCCTCGCGGCCGAGCGCGGCTATCGCAAAGTCGGTCTGTTGGGCACGCGCTGGTTGATGCAGGGGCCGGTCTACCCAACGGCTCTCGAGGCGCGCGGCATCGCCTGCGAGATTCCCGAAAGCGAAGTGCGCGAACAAATCAGCGCCTTGATCATGGACGAGCTGGTATTTGGCCGCTTCACCGCTTCCACTCGTGAATACTTCCAGCAGGCGATTCAGGTCTTTGAGCGCACGGGCTGCGAAGCCGTTATTCTAGGATGCACCGAAATCCCGTTGCTGATTCGCGCCGAGGATTCCGTTCTCCCGATCCTCGATTCCACCCGTACTCTGGCGCGGGCCGCGTTGCGCGAGGCGGCGGTCTAAAACCAATTCATTGCTGTTCAGACGTCAATGCCGACGGGTCCGGCACGATTCCCATTTCGATGTAGACCGGGCGGATCGCGCGGCGGATTTCGGAAAGACGCCCGAAATACCAAAGCGATGCGCACAGGCACAGCACTCCGCCTAGGATCAGCGTGTAGGGCGCGCCCATCCACGAAGCCAGCATGCCGGCGATCAGGCTGCCGATGGGCGAGAAGCCAAATACCGACATCGCATAGAATGACATCACACGGCCGCGCTTATCGTCGGCCACGATGGTCTGCAGAATGGTGTTGCTAGTGACAATCTGCTGCATCATGCCATAGCCGGCACCGAACATCAGCACCAGGGACCACCAGAAGGAACGCGAGAGTCCGAACAGGATCAGCGATCCGCCCAGGATAGCCGCGGCGAGCCCCAGCCATTTACCCAATCCCACCACGCTGCGGCGAACGGCAAGCGCCATGGCGCAGGTAAGGGCCCCCACGCCAGTGGCCGCCGTCAGAAAGCCCAGCGTGTTGGGGCCGCCGCCCAACACTTTGTCGGCGACGATCGGCAGCAGCACGGTAAAGGGCATCCCGATTACGCTCACCAGGGTAAGCATCAGCAGGATCCACCGGATGGCCGGTGACGAAATGATGTAGCGCCAGCCCTCGACTAGTTCGAGCCCGACGTGGCGCGGCGGATTGCGCAGGCCCGGAAGCAGGTTCTTCATCGCCAGAAGCGAGTACAGTACGGCGATGTAGCTGAGACCGTCGATCAGAAAACAGTAGCCTTCGCCCACCCAGGCGATCACCACGCCGGCGATGGCGGGGCCTACCAAACGTCCGGCGTTGACGATGGAGGAATTCAGTGCGATGGCGTTACTGAGCGCGGAGCGCTCATGAATCATCTGAATGACAAAGGATTGCCGCGCCGGAGTTTCGAAAGTATTGATGACGCCCTGCAGAAACGTGAGGAACAGAATCCAGGGCATGTTGATGGTATGCGTGAGCGTGAGCGCGGCCAACGCGAGCGATTGCAGCATCGCCAGCGTCTGGGTGATTACCATGGAACGGTGGCGATCCCAGCGGTCCACCCAGACGCCTGCGATCGGCGAGAGAAATAGTGCCGGTATCTGGCTCATGAAGCCAGCGAGGCCGAGCATGAAGGCGGAACCGGTGAGGCGGTAAACCAGCCAACTGGTCGCCAGCCGCGTCATCCAGGTGCCGATCAGCGAGATGCTCTGACCTCCGAAATACAACCGGTAGTTTCGCGATTGAAAGGCGGGGAACGAGAGCGTCACGCTGTCTCTATTGTCGCCGAGACTCTGCGCCGGGCGCAGATGAAGCGCGCGCCCGAATCATGGCAAGATAGCAAGGTGGCAAGTATAATCGATCTCCGCAGCGATACCTGTAGTCAGCCGACCGATGCAATGCGCGATGCGATGGCGCGCGCGCCGGTGGGCGATGACGTTTATGGCGATGACCCTACCGTGAAGCAACTGGAAGCCGAGGTCGCGGACGTGCTGGGGGTGGAAGACGCCGTGTATGTGCCCTCCGGCACCATGTCGAATCAAATCGCGGTGCGCACCCACACCGAACCCGGCGACGCCGTGCTTCTCGACCAGGGCGCGCACATTTATATGAATGAGGCCGGCGGCATGGCGGCGCTCTCGGGCACGCTGCCGCGGTTGCTCCCCGGGGTGCGCGGCGTTTTCACCGCCGATGACGTACGCGCGACGCTGGGAGTGCCCAGCCGCTATCCGCTCTCGACCAACGCCACGCCGATGAAGCTGCTGTGTCTCGAAAATACCCACAACGGTGGAGGCGGCAAGATCTGGAGCATCGAGCAAATCAAAGCGGCCACCGACGTCGCGCGCGAGCGTGGCCTCAAGACCCATCTGGACGGCGCGCGCTTGTGGAACGCGAGCGTCGCGACCGGTGTCGCGGAGAAGACCTACGCGCAGTTCTTCGACAGCATCAGCGTGTGCTTTTCGAAGGGATTGGGCGCGCCCGTGGGCTCGGCTTTATGTGGAAGCCGCGAATTCATCAAGCGGGCTCGGCGGTTTAAGCAGCAGTTCGGCGGCGGTTTCCGGCAGGCTGGGATCATCGCCGCAGGGGCGCTTTACGCTCTCCGCTGCAATCGGGCTCGCCTCGCCGAGGATCACGCCCACGCCAAAATGCTCGCCGAGGGCATTCGCGACTGTCCCGGCCTGGTGGTGGACGTGGCGGCCGTCGAGACCAACATTCTGCGCTTCAAAGTGACCAGTCTGCCCGCGAGCGAGTTCGCCGAGCGCTTGTCCGCCAAGGGATTGCGCGTGCTGCCGGGAGGGCTCGATGGCATCCGTGCCATTCCTTACCTCAACATCACTACCGCGCAGATTCAGGAAGCCATCGAAATAATTAGGTCGGTAACCGCGGCGACACACGCAGCGCAAGCATGAACCGCCCGAGCATGAAAGGGATTGCGCCGGCCATGGTTCTGGCCGCCGGACTGCTGGTCTCGCAGAAGATCAGCCCGGCAAAGCCGGAGTACACACGCCGCACCGGCAAGGATTGCGAATTTTGCCATCCGCCGGATTCCCGCAAGCTCACTCCGGCAGGCGAATATTTCCGCGACCACGGGAATTCGCTCAAAGGCTACCCGCCTCCCGAGCAGGACAGCAAGAAGGCCACCGCGAAGCCGGCCAAGTAGTTATGCTTGGGTTCGTTTGGTTGTGAGCACCTGCCCGGACTGCCTGGGATGTAGAATGTAAAACCATGAAGTATCTGATCCCGTTAACCTTATTGGCCCTGGCGCTGACGCCTCGGCAAGCCGCGAGCGCGCAGAATGGCGAAGTCACGCTGATCGCCTCCGGCGGCATCCGCGAGGCGCTCATGCAGTTGATTCCCGGCTTCGAGCGGAAGACCGGCTATAAGGTCAAGCCGATCTTCGGCACCGGCCTGGTAACCAAAAGACAGGTGGCGAGCGGCGACGATTTCGACGTGGCTGTGCTGCAGCCGCCATATCCGGCAGTGATCGCGTCGAGTAACGCTGTCGACAGCACGGCGACGCCGCTGGCGAGTTCAGCGGTAGGTGTCGCCGTCCGCAAGGGCGCGCCGAAGCCGGACATCTCGACGCCCGAGGCCGTGAAGCGGATGCTGCTCGCGGCGAAGTCCATCGCGTACCCTCCCGCCGCTATCGGAGCCGCGGCGGGAGTCAGCTTCGACGAAACCCTTAAACGGCTGGGCATCTTCGATCAGGTGCGGGCGAAGGTCAAGCCCTCGACGGGCGGCAAGGCAGCGATGGCGATGGCGGCGAAAGGCGAGGTCGAGATCGGCGTGACCTTCATGAGCGAAATGGACGTGCCTGGCATCGACGTGGTGGGTCCTCTGCCGCGCGAGATTTCGACCGCTACTTCTTTCGTGGGACTCATTTCCTCCCACGCTAAAAACCCAACGGCGGCCAAGGCGCTGCTAGATTACATTTCGTCGACGGCCGCGATGGCAGCGTATAAACAGAATCGGATGGAGCCGAGCCGCTAGAGCGGGTTCAACCCAGGCCGGCTTAGCGCGATGCCAGATCGATGCCGAGCTTCTTGAGCTCCTCGGCGTAGTAGCGCTTGTGGAGCAGATCCCACTCCTCGGTGCCTTCGGCGATCTCGCGCTTCTGGGTGCGGATCTTAGTGCGGGCGGCGCGATCCACCTTCTCTTCGGTCTGTAGCAGATCGGTGATGATCTTGACCAGTTCCAGGCGCACGTCGTTGGGGTCGCGCTTGAGGCGGAAGTCGCGGCTCTTGCGCAGGGCGGCGACGATTTTGTGCGACAGGTCGTTGATCTTGTCGCGGGAGAGCTTCATCTGGTCGCCGGAATCGCGGCCGGCGGCGCGGATCACCTTGCGCTGCGTGATCAGGGTATTCTTGATGCGGCGGAACATGTCCTGATAGCTGACACCTTCCTTGCGCATGTACTCACTGTACTGGCTGAGCATCTCGCGGACTTCATCGTTCAACTGGTCTTCGATGGCGAGATCATCC
>Ga0207657_10003232_pt1 | contig 17438 bp, 20 predicted proteins | sample KBSC33metaG_FD_184316 | JGI IMG/M metagenome (GOLD analysis project Ga0207657, IMG submission 184316) | Corn rhizosphere microbial communities from Kellogg Biological Station, Michigan, USA - KBS C3-3 metaG (SPAdes) (version 2) | ecosystem: Host-associated > Plants > Roots > Rhizosphere > Soil ... | reverse complement strand
GTTTGACTTCGAATCCGCTGAGCACAAGCAGCTCAAAGGCAATATCTATCTCGCCAAGGTCACCAGGGTAGAACCGTCGCTCCAGGCGGCGTTCATCGATTATGGCGGCAATCGGCATGGCTTCCTGGCCTTCAGCGAAATCCATCCCGATTATTACCAGATTCCGAAATCTGACCGCGACGCGCTCCTGAGGGAGGAAGCGGAGCAGGCGGCCGAGGAAGAGCGCCTTCGCAACGCCGAAGCCGATAGGGCCGAGGCCGCCGGCGATCCGGAGCCGGCCTACGAAACTGCCGGCGACGAGGAAGACGAAGCGGCCGAGGAAGCCGACGAGGCCGGAACCGGCTCGTCCCGCTCGCCAGTCGACGAATCCGCAGCCGACGAACTTCGCAAGCGGCGCCAGAACCTGCGCCGCCGCTACAAGATCCAGGACGTCATCCAGCGCCGCCAGGTGCTTCTCGTCCAGGTCGTCAAGGAAGAGCGCGGCAACAAGGGCGCGGCGCTGACCACCTATCTGAGCCTCGCCGGCCGCTATTGCGTGCTGATGCCAAACACGTCGCACGGCGGCGGGATCAGCCGGAAAATCTCGAACGGCGCCGACCGCAAGCGGCTGAAGTCGATCATGAGCGACCTCAACCTGCCCAAGACGATGGGGCTCATCGTTCGCACCGCCGGCCTGTCGCGCACCAAGACCGAGATCAAGCGCGACTTCGACTATCTTGCGCGCCTGTGGGACGAGATCCGCGAGCGGACGCTGAAGAGCACCGCGCCGGCGCTCGTCTATCGCGACAGCGACCTCATCAAGCGGGCGATCCGCGACCTCTACAATCGCGACATCGACGAAGTGATCGTCGAGGGCGAGGAAGGCTACAAGGCGGCGCGCGGCTTCATGAAGCTGCTGATGCCGAGCCACGTCAGGCGGGTCCAGCAGCACGTCGAGTCCACGCCCTTGTTCCAGCGCTCGGGCGTCGAGGACCAGCTTTCGGCCATGTACCAGCCGGTCGTGCAGCTCAAGTCGGGCGGCTATCTGGTCATCAATCCGACCGAGGCCCTGGTCTCGATCGACATCAACTCGGGCCGGTCGACCCGCGAGCACAATATCGAGCAGACCGCCTACGCCACCAACCTCGAGGCTGCGGCCGAAATCGCCCGGCAGCTTCGGCTGCGCGACATGGCGGGCCTGATCGTCATCGACTTCATCGACATGGAACAGTCGGGCCACGTCCGCAAAGTCGAGAAAGCGATGAAGGACGCGCTGAAGAACGACCGCGCGCGAATCCAGGTCGGGCGGATTTCCAGCTTCGGCCTGATGGAAATGAGCCGCCAGCGGCTTCGCACCGGGGTCCTCGAGGCCTCGACCAAGCCGTGCCCGCATTGCGAGGGCACCGGGCTGATGCGCACCGCCTCGTCGGCCGGGCTGTCGGCGCTCCGGATCGTCGAGGACGAAGCGGCGCGCGGACGAGGTGACCGGATCCTTTTGCGCGCCGGTCGCGATGCCGCGGTCTACGTGCTCAACAAGAAGCGCTCCGAGCTCGCCGAGATCGAGCACCGCTACGGAGTCTCGATCGAGATCGCGATCGATGAAAGCCTCGAGGGCGCGCGAATGTCCGTCGAGAGCTCCGGCCCTCGCCCGGTCCCTGCTCAGCCGAGCCCGCCGGTCGTTGAAAGCCCCGAGGAGGAAGAGGAGGAGCTGGAAGCGGCCCTGATCGGCCCCGACGCGGAAGAAGACGAAGAACGAGAAGAAGAAGAAGAAGAAGCGGAGGAGGAATCCCACGAGCGGGCGGAAGCGCAGGAGCGCGGCCCCCACCGCCGTCGCCGCCGCCGCCGTGGCGGGCGCGGACGCAGGCGCGGTGGCCAGGAGGGTCTTCCGGCCGACGAGCTGCCGCCCCCGCTCGAGGAGACAGCGAGCGCGCAAGAGCCTGCTCGGGAAGCTCCCGAAGGTGAGCCCGAGGCGGAAGAAAAGCCCAGGAGAGGCCGTCGCCGCCGCAAGAAGGTGTCCGAGGTTGCCGCTCCCGAGGCTGCGGCGGTCGAGATGCCCACGGTCGAAGTTGGCAGCTCGCCGATGGTCGAGCGCCCGATCGACGAGGAGCCGCCAATCGCAGCGACCGAGGCTCCGGCCGAGGTCGAGCCTGCAGCGAAACCGAAGCGCTCGCGCAGGAAGAAGGCCGAACCCGAGGCCGAGGCTCCCCAGCCGGAACCTGCTGCCGGGGCGGAGGCGGAGGAAGCTTTCCAGGCGCAAGCCGAGGATGCTCCGGCCGCCAAGCCGAAGCGCCGCAAGTCCAAGCCGAAAGAGCAATCCGCCGAGGCTGCGACCGTGCCCGCCAATGATGCCAATGGCGGCGGGCAAGGCGGGAAGCCCAGAAGCGGTTGGTGGCAAAGGACTTTCGGCTAAGACAGCTCAAATGGCCGGTTTCATCCGGGGTTCAGGCCAATCTTGTGAAGGAGGTGCGATGACCTCTGCCCTGTCCAGGCTCACGCGCGCCCTGATGATGGCGCTCGTGCTTGCGCTGTCCGTCGTGCAACCGGCCGTCGCTGCGGACGATGACAGCGGTCCGTCGGTGCTTCGCGACACGGAGACGGAGGCGCTGTTCCGCGACATGAGCCTGCCGCTGATCAAGGCGGCCGGGCTCGACCCGACCAGCGTCCATGTCGTGCTGCTGAACGACCCGGAGATCAACGCTTTCGTCGCCACCGGTCAGACGGTTTATGTCCAGTCGGGCCTCCTGCTCGCGACCGACAACGTCAACCAGCTGCAGGGGGTCGTCGCGCACGAGCTCGGGCACGTCGCCGGAGGCCATTCGATCCGAATGGCCCAGGGCGCCGGTGCCGCGACCGGGATCAGCATTGCGACGATGATCCTCGGAGCGATCGCTCTCGCCGCCGGGGCGGGCGAAGCCGGAATGGGCGTGATGATGGCCGGCCAGCGGGCCGCGCTCGGCAAGTTCCTTGCCTTCACCCGCACCCAGGAGAGCACGGCCGACGCCGCCGGAGCCGCCTATCTTTCGAGGGCGGGGATCAGCGGCAAGGGCATGCTCGATTTCTTCGCCAAGCTGCAGAACCAGGAATATCGGCTCGCGATCTACCAGACCGACAGCTACGACAGCACGCACCCGCTCTCGAGCGAGCGGATTGCCGCGCTCGAGCAAAAGCTCAAGAGCGACCCGGCGTGGAGCAAGCCGGTCGATCCGAAGCTCGAGGCGGAGTTCGAGCGGGTGAAGGCGAAGCTCTACGGTTTCGTCGATCCCAAGCAGGCACTGATCAAATATCCCGAGAGCGACAAGAGCATCCCGGGCCATTATGCGCGGGCTTACGCTTATCATGTCGGCGGCTATCCCGACAAAGCGCTCGAGGAAGCGGACTCGTTGGTCGCTGCCGATCCGGACGATCCCTATTTCCTGGAGCTGAAGGGCCAGATTCTGCTCGAATCGGGCCGGCCCAAGGATGCGATCGCGCCGTTGAGGGAGGCCACCAAGGCGTCGGGCGACGCGCCGCTGATCGCCGCGATGCTCGGCCATGCGCTGATTGCGACCGAGGACCGGAGCAATTACGCCGAGGCCAAGCAGGTGCTCAAGGCCGCGGTCGGCCGCGACGACGACAATCCGTTTGCCTGGTTCCAGCTCGGCATGATCTACGAGCAGGAAGGCGATACGGCTCGGGCAGCGCTCGCTACTGCCGAGCGCAAGAACCTGGAAGGCGATCCCAAGCTTGCCCTTGTCAGCGCCCAGATCGCGATGCGCGGCATTGCGCGCGGGACTCCCGACTATCTTCGCGCCCAGGATATTTTCATGGTCTCCTGTTCGGAGCTGGGTAAAGACAAGAACGGCAACGACAAGAAGATGACGAAGGAGCTGGCCGCGCGGTGCAACAAATAGACAAGCCGTCCTCCGGACGATTCGGAGCGGCGGTTGTGGGGGGTGTCATCGGCGCGGTCGTCACGGCCGCGCTTCTGGTATTCGCGGCGCCGCAATTGGTCGGGACCCGAATCGTTCGCGCGGGCATGCTGGCCGACCCGCAAATCCTGGTCGACACCAGCGAGGCGCTTCGCGACCAGCAATATGCGCCGGTCCTCGCCCAGCATCGCGCCGAAATCGAAACGCCGTTCGCGACCTCGTGGAAGGGATCGGCCAAGCCCGACGTGACTTTGGTCGAATTCTTCGATTACGCCTGCCCCTATTGCAAGGCCAGCAACCCCGCGATCGAGCGGCTTATCAGCGAGGACAGCGGCCTGAGGGTCGTCTATCGCGAGCTACCGATCCTGGGCGAGGAGAGCGTGGCCGCGGCGCGGCTGTCGCTCGCGGCATCGAAGGCCGGTCGATTCGCGCAATTCCACGATGCCCTGTGGCAGGCCGGGCGGCCGGCGCCGCAGACCCTCGCTTCGGCGAGCAAGGCCGCCGGAATCCCGTCCAGCACCGCCGACAGCCCCGACATCGAGGCCGAGCTCAAGAAGAACTTCCAGCTGGCCGGCGCGCTCGGGGCGACCGGTACGCCGCTGTTCGTCATCGGCAACCGGGTGATCAACAGCGCGGTGAGCTACGAGGAGCTGAAAAAAGCCGTCGAGGAGACGCGGGCGAAGGGCTAGGCGCCCTTGAACCCCTGAGCCACGACGTACCATTCCGACGAGTCTTTCCGGCTCGCCGGAGGCTTGGCGTGCTTCACCGAGCCGAAATGCCTCTTGAGCTCGGCGACGAGCTGGTTGTCGGCGCCGCCGGCGAGAACCTTCGCGACAAAAGCGCCGCCTGGGCTGAGCACTTCCTTGGCGAATTCCAGGGCAGCCTCGACCAGGGCCATGGTCCGCAAATGGTCGGTCCGGGGATGGCCCACGGTGTTCGCCGCCATGTCGGACAGGACGAGGTCCGCGGGGCCGCCGAGAGATGTCCTGAGCCGCTCCGGCGCAGTCTCGTCCATGAGGTCCATTTGCAGGATCTCAACGCCCTCGATCGGGTCGGTCGGCAGCAGGTCGATGCCGACGATTTTCGCTTTGGGCACGCGCCTGCGCAGCACCTGGCTCCAGCCGCCTGGCGCGATCCCCAGATCGACCACGGCGCCGACGCCTTTGAGCAACCCGAACCTCTCGTCGAGCTCGAGCAGCTTGTAGGCGGCGCGGCTCCGGTAATTCTCGGCTTTGGCGCGCCGGACATAGGGATCGTTGAGCTGGCGTTCGAGCCAGCGGGTCGAGGAAGCGGAGCGGTTGCGGGCGGTCCGGACCCGCTGCCGCGGTCCGCGGCCGACGGTCACAATATATATCCGTCGCGGGCCATCAGCGAGCGCAGGATTCCCTCGCGAATTCCGCGGTCGGCGACCCCCAGCTTGCTGGCCGGCCAGATTTCCAGGATCGCCTCGAGGATGGCGCAGCCGGCGACGACGAGGTCGGCGCGGTCGGGGCCGATGCAGGGCAGCGCCGAACGCTCCTCATAATCCATCTCGGCGATCATCGTGCTGATCGCCCGCATCGCCTCGATCGGTACGTGCAGCCCATCCACGGCGCGGCGGTCGTAGCTCGGAAGCGCGAGATGGACGCTCGCCAGCGTCGTGACGGTGCCGCTGGTGCCGAGCAGGCGGATGCCCTTGCGGCCGCGGGGAAGCATCGCCTCGAACTGGTCGAAGGACCGGCGGACCCGCTCGCGCATGCGCTTGTAGGCCCTGACCCGGTCCTCGCCCTCAATGGCTTCGCGCCCTTCGCTCTCGGTCAGCGAGACGACTCCCCAGGGCGCGCTCCACCAGCTTCGGATCTTGGGAACTCCGCTGACCTGGTCGATGAGGACCAGCTCGGTCGAGCCGCCGCCGATGTCGAAGATCAGCGCCGGGCCGTCGCCGGGCTCGAGCAATTTGTGGCAACCGAGCATCGCCAGCCGCGCCTCTTCGGCCGGCTCGATGATCTCCAGGGCGATCCCGGTCTCGTCGCGGACCCGCTCGAGGAACTTGCGGCCGTTGGCGGCGCGGCGGCATGCCTCGGTCGCGACAGAGCGGGAGAGCGAGACATTGCGGCGGCGAAGCTTTTCGGCGCAAACCGAAAGAGCTCCAACGGCGCGGTCCATTGCGTCGTCCGACAGCTTGCCGCTGTGCGAGAGGCCGTCGCCGAGGCGAACGATTCGGGAGAAAGCGTCGATGACGGTGAAGCCGCCGTCGTTCGGGCGCGCAATCAGCAGCCGGCAGTTGTTGGTGCCGAGATCCAGCGCTCCATAGGTGTGGCGCTGCTTGTGCGGATGGGCCGCCCGCCGTTCCGGCGGGCCCGATAGGGCCGGTTCATGCCGCGTCTGCGGCGCCGGCGCACTGGCGACTTGCTGCGCCATGACGAACGCCCGTTCTTATCCTTCCACCGCCGGACGATACCGACGGCTGACTTGCTCCGAATGTAAGCGCGATTGGGGTAAAAGCGCAAGATTGCGGGATTTTTGCGGTTTTGCGGGTGCGCCAAGCGTGTTGACACCGGCTGGGGCAACTCCCTATCTCGCGCCCTCGCCGAACCGGCATTGCCCCGTCGTCTAATGGTAAGACTACGGACTCTGACTCCGTCAATTGAGGTTCGAATCCTCACGGGGCATCCATTGACCTAGCTCAATTCCGAATAATGGGCCGCGACGCGGTTTCGGGACGCCCGCGCGAAAGTCGAGCGAATGCTGGCGAGCAGCGCCGGCGAACTGCAGTCGCCGGGGTGCACCGCGATTCTGAGCGCCTGCTGGGGAGCGACACGGCCGAGCACCGCTGCAGCCGCGATGGATGACGCGAGCCGCGCCGGCGTTCTGCTGGCCCAGGTGATGACGGGGCCGCTGGCGAGCCGGTGGCCGGTCATCGGCGACCACACCCGCCAATGATCTTCGGCAATGTCAAACCCGGCCTCGGCGAGCGCCGTGCCGGCGCCGGGGCCGTAGAGCCAGGCCGGAGCGACGAAGCCGGCGACGGGGCGACCGGTGATGTCCTCGATCAGGGCGCGGCCTTCGGCGATCCGCTCCGCCGCCTCCGCTTTCGACAGCGCCAGGAACTCGCCTTCACGCGCTGTCAGGAAGCGCGCGCGGAGGCTGTCGAGGCCGCGATGTCGATGCGTGTCGCGATGGTAGAAACCGTGAAGCAGCATCTCGACGCCGCTGTCGGCCCACGACCGCAGGCGCGCGGCGAAGGGGGATCCCGCCACGATCGGGCCGGTGCCCCAGTGATTGGGGACCACCAGCATCGCGAAACGGGAGCCGACGAACGGCTCGATTTCGGCCGCCAGAAGGTCCACCTCGCGCTCGAAACGGGGCGCGACGTCGTGGATCGAGGCGAGGAGTAGCCGCTTCGGCATATTGGGCATCGCGGCATTGTGCACGCGCCCGAGTCGCATTGAAATTGAACAAAAGTTCACTTGATGTTCGCCCGCCCGAACCCAATTCCGGGCGTCGTTCCAAGGGAGCGATGCCGGTGAGAATCGTAGACGTTTGCGCCTTCTACAGCCCGTCGGGCGGCGGCGTCAGGACCTATGTCGACGCCAAGCTCCGGTCGGCATCGCGGCTCGGCCACGAAATCGTGGTGCTCGTCCCCTCGGAAAATGCCGAGGTCACCGAAGTCGCGCCCGGAGCGCTTATTGCCGGAATTCCCGCGCCGACCATGCCGTTCGACCGCCGCTATCGCTATTTCAACGATACGAACCGGCTTCATCGGGAGCTCGATATCTGGCGGCCGGACCATGTCGAATGCTCGTCGCCGTGGTCGAGCGCTTCGGCGGTGGCCCGCTGGCGGGGCGGCGCCACGCGCTCGCTGTTCATGCACAGCGACCCGATGGCGGCTTATGCCTATCGCTGGTTCGGCTTCCTGAATCCCGCAGTGGTCGACGGACTCTTCTCCCGCTTCTGGGACCACATGCGGTTCCTTGGCGGCAGCTTCGACACGGTAGTCAGCCCGAGCCGCCAGCTCGCCGAGCGCCTGCGGCAGCGCGGACTGACCAACGTCGCGACGATACCCTTGGGCGTGGATCGCAGCTTCTCACCCGCGCGGCGCGATCCTTCGCTTCGCGAGAGCATGCTTGCGGAGCTGGGGCTCGGGCCGTCGGCGACGCTGCTGCTGTCGGTCGGGCGGCTGGCGCCGGAAAAACGGCCGGAGCTGATCGCGCGGGCCGCCGCCCAGGCAGGGCGAAGCCGTGAGGCCGGCCTGGTGCTCGTCGGCGAAGGCCCGATGCGGCGCAAGCTGGAACGCCTCGCGGCGGCGAGCGGGCGCGTCCGCCTGCTCGGGCACATCTCGGACCGCGAGCTGGTCGCGCGGCTGATGGCGAGTGCCGACGCGCTGGTGCACGGATGCGAGGCGGAAACGTTCGGCCTTGTACTAGCGGAAGCCCTGGCCTGCGGGACTCCGGTCATCGTCCCGGACCGGGGCGGCGCGTTCGAGCAACTGAGGCCGGGCCTTGGCCTCGCTTATGCTGCGGGCGACAAGGCCGAGCTGACGAGGGCGCTCATCCGGTTCATCGCCTTGCAGGGTTCGGCGCCGACGCGCGCTCCGATCGCGGCGCCCCGCCTGATGGAAGATCATTTCCGCGAACTGTTCGGGCTTTACGGCCAGTTCGCGCTGAAGGCGGCCGCTTAACGCTGGTGGGCCGCGATCCAGTGGCCGAGCCGGGTCCGAAATGAGGGCTTCGAAGGAATGAAGCCGCGAATTTCGAGCGTTTCGTCAGGCGAATCGTAGACCTTGAGATTGCGCGGGATCCGGCTCCGGTGCGCCTCGCGGCCGCGAAGCCTGTCCTCGGCCAGCGCCAGCGCGCGGTGCACATCTTCGGCGGTGAAGGGCTTCATCAGGCAGCCGAGCGCGAGGTCGGGCATTGCGAAGCTCGGCGCCTTGCCGCTGACGAACAGACAGGGCACGTCGAAATCGCTCAGGCGAACCGCGACCGAGAAACCGGTGGTCCCGCGGGCGAGGTGGAGGTCGACGAGCGCGAGTTGGGGCCGGTGCCGCTCCGCCGCAGCGACCGCCCCGTCGGCATCGTCGGCGATGCCGATGACCCGGTAGCGGGGATTGTCCTCGACCAGAAACTTCATCGTCGTTGCGAGCTGCGCGTCGTCTTCGACCACCAGTATCTTCAACATGGAAAAAGCCTCCCCCGACACATCCAGCGGACGTGCAAGGGGAGGGAGTCAGAAAAGCGGGGTCAGGCGAATCCCCGGTAAACGGGGTTTACGCCGAGACGAGGGGTTCCCGAGTCCGGTCGATGGATCAGGCGCTGAAGAAGATGTGCGCGCCAATTCGCTCATATTGGGTGAGCCGGCTTCCCCAGGAGGGATGCACGTAATCCGCATGGTACCACAGCACGTCCGAAGGCAGGCTGGGAACGATATTGGCCATCGCCACCCGGGCGACGCCCTGGGCGGTTTTCCACGAAGTCATGTCCGTGATCGCCGGAAACTGGCCGTGCTGGACGAACGAGAACTGCCACGGCTGCTTGACCACATTGCACCAGGTCGAGGGATATTGGCCGGAAGCGGCGCGGTTCATCACCACCCTGGCAACCGCGAGCTGCCCTTCGAGCGATTCGCTACGCGCTTCGAAATAGACCGCCGTGGCGAGGCAGTTCGCCTGCTCGTCGAGCGGGGCTCCGGCGCTGTAGTGATCGACCAGGGCGTAAAGCGGCCAGCCGGCGTTATAGAGCCAGCGGCCTTCGCGGGTGATCCTCTGGAGCTCGGTCTGCGGCACACCGGCCCCCTGCGAGCCGAGCACCTCGCCCAGCGTGCTGGAGAAGATGCTCGAGGTCGAGGCAATCGTGCGCTGCACGGCTGCGACCACCGGAAGGCTGCTGCCAAGCGCCTTGGCCGAGTTGTCGACGGCGCCGCCGTTCAGCGAATAATTGCTGCTGACCAGCGCAGTCGACTGGGCAGCGGCATTGCCCGCGCCCATCGTCAGCGTGGCCGTTCCTACGGCCGCGACGAGGCCGCGGCGAAATAGCTTGTTCAACTGTGTCTCTCTTGCCCTTGGCGGCGGACCCGGCACAGCGATCACCGGGCGCCGGTTGGCGTCTGGTGATCCGGTTGCAAAGGGTCGTCCGTCTTGCTCGGGGCCTGGCGTCTAATGCGCCGTGGCCCTCGCTCTCGTTTACCGATGAGTGCCAAATATGGACTTTCCCAGCTAATCCAACCCGGTGAGCGGCGAGTCGAGCCGACAACGGGACGAACGAAGGAACCTGTTGATATTGCACAGGAAAAACAACAGTTTGGCTTTAGTGGGGGAGCCGCCTAAGTGCGCGCTACAGGAGGAAAGCATGGCGCGCTGGCTGATGAAATCGGAACCTTCCAGCTACAGCTGGCAGGACCTGGTCCGCGATCGCTCGACCGAATGGGACGGCGTCAGGAACAATGCCGCTCGGCTCCACCTCAAGGCGATGCAGCGCGGCGACGAGGCATTCTTCTATCACAGCATGGATGAACGGGCAGTGATCGGAATCATGCGGATCGCCCGCGAGGCGGCGCCGGACCCCAAGGATCCGGCCTGGGTCTCGGTCAAGGTCGAGCCGGTGCGCTCGCTCGAGCGGCCAGTGAGCCTTAGGGAGATCAAGGCCGAGCCGCGGCTGCAGAAGATGGAGCTCATCCGCCAGTCGCGTTTGTCGGTGGCACCGGTCCGCGACGAAGAGTGGGCGGTGGTGCTGGAGCTGGCAAAGGCACCGGCGGACTAGCCCGTCCCAAGCCGGTGCTGCTCTGGCGCGTCAGCGCAGGGGAGAAGTCAGAGCAGCCCCAACTGTCGAAAGCTCGTGCAGCCGCCGCCGCCGAAGACCAGGTGGTCGACGAGCGCGCAGTCGAGCGCCTCGGCCGCGCAGGCCAGCCGGATCGTCGCGCGCTTGTCCGCCTGGCTGGGCGTCGGATCGCCGCTTGGGTGGTTATGCGCAAGGACGAGGCCGGCGCTGCCGTGGAGCGCCGCATCGGCGATGATCGAGTGGAGCGGGAAATCCGTGCCGGCCGAACCGCCGTCATGGTGCGTGAGCCGAAGGCAGTTCGAATGGCGATCGAGGTGTGCGACCGACAGGCGTTCGCGAGCGGAATCGGACTCGGCAAAGCAGCCGGCAAAGAATGCGCGGGCGACGGCGAGACCGTCGAGCTTCAGCGGAAGTTCGGAACCCTGATGGCGCATGCCCGAATGCGGTACCGGAGAGGCGCGGCGGAACGGATCGCAACCGCGTCGGCTTTGAACCGCCTTTCCTCCGTTATGGTGTCAGCTATGCGGATGGAAGAACCATATCGGTACAAATATCTTGGCACTGCAACGCTGTTTCGGTACATCCTGCAACAGTCTGGAAATAGCGATTCGGGTCTGCCTCTGCAGGGCGGGTCCGTTTCATTTGGAGAGTGTCGTCCGCAAGGACGGTTCCGAAGAGCGGATGCGCGAATATCCGAACCAAGTGGCGATGCATCTCCTGAAGATGCACCGCGACAGGGCCATGGAGGCCGCGGCGGAGCCGGACGAAGTGGATGTCGCCGAGGTGCGCGAGAGCGAGGTGCTGAGCGTCGCAAGGCAGCGGCGACACAAGGGTCAAATGGGAACCGAGCCTGCGGCGCCTGACATGGCCCAACGGGAGCGAGGAGCAGATTTTCTCCGGGGACAATACGGACGAACTGCGCGGGCCGGAGCATGATTTTGCCTGGTGCGCTCCAGGTCCTCGACTCCATTGTGGCCGGTGCGATCAATGAGCCAGCACGGAACGATCCGCCGCCGTCACCTGTGCCGGGGCAAGCCTATCTCGTCGGCACGGCGCCGACCGGTGATTGGCTGGACTATCCAGATCACATAGCCGCCTTCAGCGTCGCCGGGTGGAGGTTTGTCGCGCCGATCGTCGGGCTGTGTCTGACGGAAAAATCGACGGGCAATCTCGCCTTCTTTCGAACGGGCGGATAAGAATTGGGCGTGCACCGGGGATCCAGGATTATCATTGACAGGCAACAGGTTGTGGGGGCGCAAGCTGCTGCCATCGCCGATCCCGCGGCCGGCGCAACGATCGATCTGGAAGCGCGCTCGGCGATCGCGGACGTCCTTTCGGCGCTCCGCCAACATGGACTAATCTCTTCATAATCGAAAAATGTTGCGGCCCAATAACTTGCGGAAGATTGCTATGTGCAATTGATGCTTTTTGGCAACAGATGGCACCGCGGGCCGGTTGCGCGGGAACAGGCCCTCTCATAAGAGACCGACAGCAGTTCTGTAATGAACGCGTTTGAAAGGGGAATTTTCTATGCGCAAGCTTGCCATCTCACTGGCGCTCGCTTCGTCGGCGCTGGCGACCCCGGCGCTTGCCCGCGACCATAGCTTTTATGCGGGTATCGAGGGTGGCGTCATGCTGGTTGAAGATACTGGCGTCGACTTGACCGACAACACAGGTGCGACGACTGTCAACAACCAGGCAATCCTGGACTTCAAGCCGGGCTGGGACGTCGATGTCGTTGCCGGATACGATTTGGGAATGGTGCGGGTCGAGGGCGAGCTTGGTTACAAGCGCGCTGGCCTGGACGAGATCGAATTCGCAGATCCGACCGGGCTGGGCTTCGGCGCCCATCTTCCCGCGGACGGCAGTGCCCGCTCCTTGTCGTTCATGATCAATGCGCTCCTCGACTTTGGTGACGAGGATAGCTGGAGCGGCTACGTCGGGCCCGGTATCGGCATCGCAGACGCCAAGCTCAAAGTCCGCGACATTGACGGCGCGCCGGCCGATGCTTCGATCTCCGAGACGCGCCTCGCCTGGCAGGTCGTTGCCGGCGTTCGCACGGCGATCACGCCGACGCTCGACCTTGGCCTGAAGTATCGCTTCTTCAACGTTCCGAACATGAAGGGCGACTTCGAAGGAGATACCGTCAGGACTCGCTGGCGGTCGCACAGCCTTCTGCTGAGCCTGATCTACAACTTCGCGCCGCCGCCTCCGCCGCCGCCTCCGCCGCCGCCGCCGCCGCCGCCTCCGCCGCCGCCTCCGGCGACGCAGACGTGCCCGGATGGAACGGTGATCCTGGCGACCGAGGCCTGTCCGGTCCCACCGCCGCCGCCTCCGCCGCCGCCGCCGGCACCAGAGCGCGGGTAAGCGGATCGTCAGCAGCAGCTGACGGGCTGAAAAGAGACCGGTCCGGTGGTTCGCCACCGGGCCGGTTTTCTTTTCATCTGCGAAACGGGCGTGACATTAAAGACACAATGGACATTTAATCTGGGTGATTGCAGCCAAAGCGAACCTAAAATATTGTAGGGACGTGAGGCTCTACTGGCGGAGTCGCGACAGGGGACGAAGAGATGCGCAAGCTCGTAATCGCATTCGCACTGGCATCAACGGGGATAGCTGCACCAGCAATTGCCCGTGACAACAGTTTCTATGCAGGCCTTGAGGGCGGTGGAATGCTCGTCGAGGATTCCTCAATCACCTACACTGACGCAAACGTCGGAACGATCAAGAACGCTTACATCCTGGACCACAAGCCCGGGTATGATGTCGATCTTATCGCCGGCTATGACTTGGGAATGGTCCGTCTCGAAGGCGAGCTTGGATACAAGCGCGCGAAGATCGACGAAGTCGAAGTCAACAATCTCATCACGCGAAACCTGTTCGGTCCGGGCTCGCACTTCCCGGCGGAGGGACACAGCAGCGCGTGGTCGGTGATGTTCAACGCCCTTCTCGACTTCGGCAACGAAGACGGCTGGAGCGGTTACGTGGGTGCCGGTATCGGTGCCGCGCGCGTTCATGAAGGCTTCGACATTGCGGATATCGACAAGAATTTCCGCGGAAGCACCGGGCGGATCGCCTGGCAGGCCATCGCCGGGGTTCGCACTGCGATCACGCCGAATCTCGACCTCGGCATCAAATATCGCTTCTTCAATGTACCGAACGTCAAATGGCACGTTGACGCAGCCGACAACCCAGCCGGCATTCCGTACGATATCCGGACGCGCTGGCGGTCGCATAGCCTTCTGCTGAGCCTGATCTACAACTTCGCGGCGCCGCCTCCTCCTCCTCCTCCGCCGCCGCCTCCACCGCCGCCTCCACCGCCGCCGCCGGCGACGCAGACGTGCCCGGATGGAACGGTGATCCTGGCGACCGAGATGTGCCCGGCTCCGCCGCCGCCGCCTCCGCCGCCGCCGCCGGCGCCAGAGCGCGGGTAAGCGGATCGTCAGCAGCAGCTGACGGGCTGAAAAGAGACCGGTCCGGTGGTTCGCCACCGGGCCGGTTTTCTTTTGGACAAGCCGCGCTCCGCCCGAGTGACCGCCGACATTGAACCTTCCGCCCGGCTTCGGGTTAACGAAGCGAGACGGAGGAGAAGAACGATGCGGGGTGTGACTTCACTTACGATTGCGGCGGCGACCATCGCCATCGGCGCGTGCAGCCACAAGAGCGGAACGGGCCCGATCGGCCAGGCGCCTGCCGTGTCCCTGATCAACACCGCCGGTCAGATCATCGGGGAGGTCCGCGGCGGCGACAGCGCCAATGGCGCGGTGCTCGAAATCGACGCCCACGGGCTTCCGCCGGGAGTCCACGGAATCCACATTCACGACATCGGTGTCTGCGACCCGCCCGACTTCAAGAGCGCGGGGCCGCACTGGAACCCGGCGCACAAGCAGCATGGCAGCGAAAACCCCAACGGACCGCACATGGGCGATTTGCAGAACGTCACGGTCGCGGCGGACGGGACCTTGCACGTGCGCATCGTCGCTTCCGGAACCTATCTGAGCAAGGTCGGGCGCAATACGAAGTCGGGCGCGGTCCAGATCCTCGACGCCAATGGCGCGGCGGTCGTGATCCATGCAAAACCCGACGACTACAAGACCGACCCAAGCGGCAATAGCGGCGACCGAATTGCCTGCGCCGTGCTCGGCGAGCCCGAGTCCGGGGCGGTCGTGAATCGCGGCAACGCGGCGACGACCAACAACGCGGCGGCAAACATGCCGGTGAACGCGATGGAACCCAACGCCATCACCGAGAACGTGGCGACCACGGGCGGAAACACGTCCCGCCGGTGACGAGCCGCAAGCGCGCGGTTAAAGAGCGAAATCGCCGGGCAGGGCGCGGACCACAAGTTCCGGCTGCGTCAGATCTGCGCCATTCGCTCGGGAGCGGTAGAGAAAAGCGAGCTCCTCATGCCGCCAGCGGGCGGAGAGCGAGGTCGCGGCCTCGGCGGCGCGCTCCTCCTCCATGGCGCGGCGGAGGAAATATTCGCGATCGTCTGGCGTCATGATCCTTTGCTCCGCCCCCGAAGATGAACGCCGAACCGGCCGCGGCTGCCGCGACGGCGGCCTTGAGCGGCCAAAACCGATTGTCGGGGCGCGAATGAACGGCCGCTGACGGCGGATCAAAGTTCATCGACAGGTAATGCGCAGGACAGGCGGGGATGGCGCGGCTATTGTTGCGGGGGGTGGTCGCCTTGCTTCGCCGCCTTGAGCACCTGCTCGGCAAGGGCCCGCGAGCCGTTCTTGGCCGTGCAGCTCGGGACCGTTCCCTTCTTCACCTTGGCGAGGTCGCTCGCGTTGACGCTGCACGCGTCGGCAGCGACCCCGATCGGGAGCTGGACCGTCACCGGCAGGCCGTCCTTCAGCGCCGCGGCCTGGTCCTTGCTGACGAAGTCGCCGAGCACGTCGACGTTCTGAACCAACACGTTGACCATGCCGTTGGCAGTGCCGTGATCCGGCATGGCGTTCTGTTCGTCTTGTGCCAGCGCGGGCGCGGTGGCGGCCGCCAGCGCCAGAGCGGCGACAATGGTGGTTCTGAGCATCTGATCGCCTCCAATGCTGTGGGCGGCGAGCCGCAGCCGAAACGCTCGCACGGCCTCGATTACGCGCCGATTGCGGCCAGCCGACATGCAGACAGGACCGGGCGAGATCGCGGTCCGATGCGCCGCAACGGACCGGCGCGCCCATCGTTTGTGCGGCGAGAGGAGCCATGATGGCCGAGAAGAAGCAGCTATTCGACGAGCCCAGCGATGTCGAAGCCAAGAGCGGCGACGTCCATGTCGACGGTCCGGATGCCGTCCACGTCGCCATGACTCCCGACGCCGCGGAGGAGACGTCTGAGCGGCTCAGCGACAATGCCGTGAAAGCGCGGGGCCAGCGGCGGCTCAAGGACCTTCCGCACAAGGAAGAGGATTAGATCCGCTACTCGACCTGGACTGGAGCGGCGGCGGATTGGGCTGGAGCCTCTTCGGCGTCGGCCGCATCGGCGCGATCGCGATAGAGCCTCGCCATCTCCTCATGGGCGGCGCGGGCCTTGCCATGTGAACGGGCAGCGGCGGCCCGCTCTTCCATTTCACGCTTCAGCAGATAAGCCTTGTCGGTCTTCATCGCTCGCGACCCCCGCGATGCCCCGAGCATAGCACTTATCGACAGGCGGAACGAATCGGCGCGCGGAAGCCGGAGCCGCAGATGCGTCGACCCGCTTTCTTCTTTGCAATTCCAACGAGCGGAGTCAGTGTTCCCTTGCGCCCGTGCTTCGGGCGAGTCGCGAGGGCGAGACATGAGCATCATTCTTCTGCTTGCCGCGCAGGCCGCGGGCCAGGAGGTCACGACCTTCTACCCGCTCCCGTCGCAGCAAAAGCAGGAGCAGGCGCAGAGTGAGAACGCCGCGCAATCGCCCGCCGCCGTCGCGCAGGGGACGAAACCGGCGCCCAAGCCCGCCGAGGTCGAGCAGATCAAGGTGCTGTCCGTGACGGCGGTGCCTCCGGACGCCAACGTGGTGTTCGTGCCGGAGGCGCGGCCGCCGCACTAGCGGCAGGGTGCATCGCAACGCTCTCCGCCGCGCCGGAACTGGCGCGCGCGGAGAGATCGCGGCCGCTAGCTAGCGGCGGTAGCCGGCCTGATAGCGGCCGACGCGGACGCTGGTGACGGCGCCGCGATAATCGACGTTGCAGCGGAACGAGAGGTCGGCGGCCTGAGCGTAGCGCGGATCCGCGTAACGCTGGTCGGCATAACCCTGGTTCTGGTAGCGGTAGGCATCGCCGTATTGCGCCGCATAAGCGCCCGTGCTGATCAGGCCGGTCACTCGAAGGCCGTTGTTCTGCCTGCGCTGGACGTTGGTGATCGAAGTCACGCGCATCTGCGAATAGGCGTTGTTGTAGCCGTTGTTCGCATAACGCTGGTCATAGCCGTAGCCCTGCTGACCGTAAGTGCCGTTGCGCGAACCATATTGCGCCTGGGCCTGGGCGACGGCCGCGGTTGCGCAGCGGCTGACGAGGGTGCGGTCGCTGACGTTGTAGCGATTGCCGAGCAGCTGCCCGATGATCTGTTCGATCGGGTTGCCCGGCTGGGCATAACCCTGCTGGGCATAGCCGTAGCCGGGCTGGCCCGGATAAGGCTGCGGAGTGGGCTGCGCATAGGGATTGGTCTGCTGCACCGGATAGCTCTGGTACGGGTAGGTGGACTGCGCAGAGGCCGGGACGGCCATCGCGCCAACCGCCGCGGCGGCGGACAGAAGATACAGGGTCTTCATCGGAAAATTCCTTGGGTCTCGACCGGAAAACGCCGGGGAGTTGCTGACATAA
>Ga0207657_10003231_pt1 | contig 17441 bp, 18 predicted proteins | sample KBSC33metaG_FD_184316 | JGI IMG/M metagenome (GOLD analysis project Ga0207657, IMG submission 184316) | Corn rhizosphere microbial communities from Kellogg Biological Station, Michigan, USA - KBS C3-3 metaG (SPAdes) (version 2) | ecosystem: Host-associated > Plants > Roots > Rhizosphere > Soil ... | reverse complement strand
GAGACGGAGTGCTCGATCTGGTCCTTGAACGAGCGCACGAACAGCTGCTGGCGGGCGGTGCGGTAGATGTCCGAGTCGGTGTGACGGAAGCGGACGAAGTCGAGCGCCCGCGTCCCGTTCATGCGCTGGTACCCGGGCTGGAGGTTGATCTTGGCGTAGCCGCTCGGACCGCCGTGGTCGTTGTAGTACCGGCGGTCGATGTCGAGCCAGACGCCGCCGAGCTTGTCGACGAGCTGGCGAAAGCCGCGGAAGTTGATCGTGATGATGTAGTTGATCGGCAGCCCCGTCAGGTTGCGGACGGTGCGCAGCGAGCCGACCGCGCCGCACGTCGCGTAGGCCGCGTTGATCTTCGCGGTGAACGGCGTTTGGCCTGGGCAGTCGATCGGGACGTTCAGGTCACGCGGGAACGAGAGCAGTGAGATCGTCTTCTCGCCCGGGTCGGCACGCACGAGCATGAGCGTGTCCGAGCGGGACGGCGTGTTCTTCCCCTCGTCCGCTCGGTGGTCGTAGCCGAGCACCAGCGCCGTCGCGGGCTCGCCCGGCAGCGCGATCTCGAGCGACTTGAGCGCCCTTTTGACCTCGGCCGAGCGAGGGGCGACCGCCGCGACGGTCTCGTGGAGGTAGAGGTACGCGCCGCCCGCGGTGCCGCCGACGAGGACGGCGAGCACGAGCGCCGACCAGCCGAGGATCGCGAGCGCCAGCGACCGACCGCTGCGCGTCACAGGCGGCGGCTGGCGGTAGACGGTCACCGCCCCGAGGGGGGCGGGCGGCATCGCGGCCCGGCCGTTGCCGTTCAGCGTCGCGCCGCGGCCGACTCCTCTCTTCAGCGTCGTTCGCATGGGAAGCAGGGCGCCGTGCGCCCGAGCGCTGAACGGTAGCCAAGCATGCGGAGGGCCCGGTGTTGTGGGTTCGAGAAGCCGTGCATGTCGTGTCGGACTTCAGTCCGACACGTCAGGGCGAAGGTGTCCGACTGAAGTCGGACACCAGCACCGCAGCCAGCTGCTCGGCGAGGAAGGCGATCTCCTCGGGCGTGCCCGCCGTGATGCGGAGCGCTGTGGGCGCGCCGAACGACCCCATCGGCCGGACGATCACACCCCGGCGCAGGAGCGACTGGTTCAGCGCCTCCGCGTCCTCTCCGACGTCGACGTAGAGAAAGTTGCCGACGGCCGGCGCGATCGGGTCGAAGCCGTGCGCGCGCAGGACGGCCTCGAGCGCGGCCATCGCCTCGCGGTTGACCGCCCGACGGCGGACGAGCTCGGCGTCACCGTCGAGGCTCGCGAGGGCAGCCTCCTGCGCGGGCGTCGTCACGTCGAACGCGCGCTGCACCTTGCGCATCGCCGTGATCACCTCGGCAGGGCCGACGCCGTACCCGATGCGCAGCCCGGCGAGACCGTAGATCTTGGAGAACGTCCGCAGGACGAGGACGCGGCGACCCTGCTTGGCCGTCTCCTCGATCGCGTCGAGGAAGTCTGGGTCGTCCACGTAGTGGAAGTACGCGTCGTCCACGACCGTCAGCACGTGCTCCGGCGCCGCGTCCAGGAAGCGCAGCACGTCGGCACGTGAGGTCATCGTCCCGGTGGGGTTGTTCACGGTCGGGAGGAACGCAAGCTTCGTGCGGTCCGTGACGGCGCCGAGGAGCGCGTCCACCTCGACGCGCCCGTGCTCGAGCGGGATGCGAGCCGTCGTCGCCCCCGCCTTCAGCGGATCGAGGACGTAGCTCGGGAACGAGGGCCACGGCGTGACGATCTCGTCGCCCCTGTCGAGTGTCGCCTGGCACGCGTAGCCGATCACGGCGTCGGCGCCCGCTGCGACGACCACCTCGCCGAAATCGACGCCGTGTCGTGCGGACAGCTCCTCGCGGAGCCGGTAGCAGCCGCCGTCCGGGTAGCGATTCGATTCGGCGAGCGCGCGCTCGACCGCCTCGATCGCCTCGGGGAAGGGACCGAACGGGCCTTCGTTCGACGCGAGCTTGACGACGTGCTCGAGACCGAGCTCGCGCTGGACGGTCTCGACGGGCCTGCCGGGCTCGTACGGGACGAGCCCGTCGAGGGTCGAGCGGACGACGCCCGGCCCCGGCCCGGCGATCGGCGTCACGCGGCAGCTGGGCCCGGCTCCGGCTCGGCCGGAGCCCCCGGCGTGTCCGGGAAGGGCGGCACGTCGGGGAAGGGCGGCACGTCGGCCAGCGCGGGCGCCTCCGAAGGCTCCCCGCTCGAGAGCAGCTTCCGGGCGGCGACGAGCCCCGCCGCGAGCAGCCCGACGAGGAGAACCGCGCCGAGCACGGCGCGGACCCGCCCGCGCTGCGCCGTTGCCGCCGCCGTCGCGCCGACGCCCGCGACGGCACCCGCGGCGCGCCTGCGGATCTGGCGTCGGACGATCCACCAGCCGATCGCCCAGAGAATCGTGTTGCGGCGATGCTTCACGGGTCGAGCCTACCTCCGCCGCGGCGGTAGGTGGATGGCGCGGCCGAGCGCGACGAGCCCTGCCTCCTTGATGCCCTCCGCCAGGGTCGGGTGCGGCGCGACACCGTCGGCGATGGTTTCGATCGTGGCCTCCGCGTCGAGCGCGACGACGGCCTCACCGATCAGGTCGGTCGCGTGCGGGCCGACGATCACGATGCCGAGCAGCTCGCCGTAGGTCGACTCGTGGATCGTCTTCACCCAGCCCGTGGTGTTCCCCGACATCACCGCGCGCGCGATCGCCACCCACGGCGCGCGGCCCACGACGACGGCGTCGCCGTGCTTCTCGCGCGCCTGCGCCTCGGTGAGACCCGCGCCGGCGATCTCCGGGTCGGTGTAGATCGGCCGCGGCACGGCCGGCTCGCCGAACGTCGACTCGTGCCCCATCGCGTTCTCGGCGGCGACCTCGCCCTCGCGGAAACCGGTGTGAGCGAGCTGCCAGTAGCCGGCGACGTCTCCGGCGGCGTAGATGTGCGCCACGTTCGTGCGGCGATGGTCGTCGGTGCCGATCCCCTTGCGGTCGAAGCCGACGCCTGCCGCCTCGAGCCCGATTCCCTCGACGAGCGCCGCGCGACCGACGGCGACGAGCATGAGATCGCAGTCGACCGTCTCCCCCTCGCCGAAGTGGACCGTGAGGTGCCCGCCGTGGTCGTCGACCTGCGTGCACTGCTTCGAGAGGTGCTGCGCGATGCCGCGCTTGCGGAAGGCCTTCTCGAGCTCCTTCCCCGCGTCCTCGTCCTCGGTCGGGATGAGGTGCGGCAGCATCTCGATGATCGTCACCTCGGTGCCGAAGCGGTTGAAGATCGACGCGAACTCGCAGCCGATGATCCCGCCGCCGAGCACGACCAGGCGGGCGGGGACCTCGGTCTGGGAGAGGAGCCCCGTCGAGTCGACGCAGCGCGGCGAGTCGAGCCCCGGGATCGGCGGCCGGATCGGGAACGAGCCGGTGGCGACGATCGCGCTCCTGAAAGCGACGTCCTCCCCACCCTCGACCGCGATCGCGTTCGCTCCGGTGAACGTCCCCTTGCCGTTGACCCACTCGACGCCGTTCGCCTTGAACAGCGAGGCGATACCACCGGTCATCTGGTCGACGACGGCGTCCTTCCACGAGACGACGGTGCCGAAGTCGAGCGACGGGTCTGCGGTCTGGACGCCGAGCTTGGCGAACGTCTCGCGCGCGTCGTGGTAGGCATGCGCGCTCTGTACCCACGCTTTGGTCGGGATGCACCCGACGCGCAGGCACGTGCCACCGAGCTTCGGCTCGGCCTCGATGCAGGCGACCTTGCCGCCGAGCTGCGCGGCGCGGATGGCCGCCGTGTAGCCGGCAGGCCCTCCTCCGAGAACTGCGACGTCGACATCCATGGCGGGAACCCTAGATGGTTGGCTGCTGCACGAGCGGCGTGAGCTGCGCCAGCATCGTGACCGAGTCGTCGTCCTCCGAGACGCGCTGGAATCCGTAACGCTCGTAGAGCTCGATCGCGCCCGCGTTGGCGCGGTCGACGCTCAAAGAGAGCGTGGGATAGCCCTCGGCGCGCGCCCGCTCGAGGAGCGCGTTCAGGAGCGCGCTTCCGATGCCTCTGCCGCGCGCGTTCGGCACAACCGCGATCGCGAGCTCGGGCGTGCGCTCGTCGACGAACCCGAATCCCGGCCGTTCGCGGTCGAAGAGCCGGTACCAGGCCGCGCCGACCGGAAAGCCGCGGTCGAGGGCGATCACGGCGGTATCGCCTACCCGTCCCCATGCCTTGACGTAGAGAGCGACAGGGCCAGGCCCCGCGTCAGGCGCGCGCTCCTTCCAGTAGTAGGCGTGGTGGAGCATGTCGCGCAGGAAGCGCACGTCCTGGGCGCCACCCCGCCGGACGACGATCTGCGACGTCTCCGCGGGCTCGTCGGCGCTCACAGCGCCAGCGTGGGCTGCTCGATCAGCGCGACGAGCGTCTGCAGGAACTGCGCCCCGTCCGCGCCGTCGATCGCGCGGTGGTCACAGGTCAGGATCATCCGGAGGATCGGGGCGATGTCGAGCTCGCCGTCCGTGACGACGGGCTCGTCCTTCACCGCGCCCACTGCCAGGATCGCGACCTGCGGCGGGTTCAGCACAGCCGTGAACTGCTCGACGCCGAACATCCCGAGGTTCGAGATCGTGAAGGTCCCGGCCTCCATGTCCTGCAGCGTGAGCTTGTTGTCGCGGGCGCGGCCGACGAGGTCGGCACGTGTCCGGGCGATCTCCTGCACCGTCCGGCGGTCGGCGTCCCGTATCACCGGGACGACGAGACCCTGCGGCGCGGCGACGGCGATTCCGACGTGCGCGCTCGGATGCCGCTGGATCTCCTCGCCCGTGAACGTCGCATTGACCGGGGTGTGACGTGCGAGCGCCGCCCCGGCGAGCTTGACGAGCACGTCGTTGACGGTCGGCTTCGCGTCGCCCTCCGTCATGCGCTCGACGAGCTGCTCCCGCAGGGCGAGAACCTCCGTCATGTCGGCGGAGACGCCGAGCTGGAAGACGGGCGCCGACCACGCCTCGGTCAGCCGACGCGCGATCGTCTTGCGGATCGAGGTGAGCGGGACGACCTCGACCTCGCCCGTCGGGAACGGCGCTGGTGCGGCCAATGGGGCTGCCGGAGCGGTGGCGCCTCCGGTGGCGCCCCGCTCCACGTCGTCGGCGAGGATCCGGCCCTCCGGGCCCGTTCCCTGGAGCGACGCGAGATCGACCCCGCGCTCGCGCGCCATTCGCCGGGCGAGCGGACTGGCCTTCAGCCGGCCTGCGGCCGGCTGAAGGCTAGAAACCACCGGTTGTGGCCTCTCGACCGTAGGCTGGTCGTCTACCGGAGCCGGTTCCTCCTCAGCGGGAACTGCGTCCGGAGCTGCAGCTGCAGCACTTCTAGCGGAAGCGCCGGCAGGCGATTCCGCCGCGCCGTTCGACTCGATCACGGCCACGGTCGCGCCCACCTCGACGTCGCCCTCGGGCACGACGATCTTGGTCAGCACGCCGTCGAGCTCGGACTCCACCTCCTGGGTGACCTTGTCCGTGTCGAGCTCGTAGAGCGGCTCTCCCTTCGTGACAGGCTCGCCCTCCGACTTGAGCCAGCGCACGATCACGCCGGACTCCATGCCCTGGCCGAGACGCGGAAGCTTGACGTCGGTCGCCATCAGCGGTACCGGCGAGGCTCGACGGCAAGGGCCGTCGCGGCGTGCCGCTCTCGTCCGACCCGGCTCACGGGGTCATTATGCTGACCGCCGTGAAGCTGGTGGATCAGTGGGCGGCGCTCGAACGGCGGCTGCCGATCGACTGGGAGACCACCGACCTCCGGCTCACCACGGAGCAGCCGGACGAGATTGGCGAGGCAGCCCGCGTGCTCGGGCCGATGAACGTCGGGCGTGTCGGCGACCAGCTCGCGGTCACCGTGCGGCGAGCCGGAGGCGCCTCGGGGCCGGAAGCGGCGCGCAGGCTCTTCGGGAGGCTCGACCAGGCGCGGATCTGGTGCCTGCTCGAGCAGGACGAGGTCGCCGCCCGCGAGCCCGGCGTCGCGCCGTCGGAGGCGGCCCGGCAGGCGACTCCGGTCGCCGAGGCGTGGGACGCGGCTCTCGCCGAGCTTCCGTCCGGCTGGAGCGACCTGCTCTGCAGCCTCGACCTCGCGTCCAGCGACCTGCTGCCGCGCGCCGCGCTGCTCTGCGCTCCGATCAACCCGACCCGCGAGCCCGATGCCGTGGCGTTCACGTTCCGCTGCGCCAGCCGCGCGGGCTACGGCGTCTCGCCGGTGATGGCGCGGCGTTGCTTCGAGCGCCTCGACGCCGAGGACATCGAGGGAGAGGTCTCCGTGCTGCGGGTCGTCTCGGACACGGACAACGTCGCGACGCAAGGCCTCGTCTGGTACGTCGGCGGGAAAGTCCTCTAGCCGCGCAGCTCGGCGCCGAAGCGGTTCCGCAGCGCCTCGACGACCCGCGCACGCGCCGCGTCCGCCTCCTCGTCCGTGAGCGTCCGATCGGACGCCTGGAAGGCGAGGTGCACGGCGACGGACTTCCGACCCTCCGGGACCTGGTCGCCGTGGTAGACGTCGAAGATGTAGGCGTCGCGTAGCTCGGCGCCGCCCGCTTCGCGCGCGACGTCGACGATCGATCCCGCCTCGACATCCTCGTCGACGACGACGGCCACGTCCTGCCGGACGGCGGGATACGTGATGACGTCCTCGTAGAGGATCCGCTCCGGACGCGGCGCCTGGAGCCGGGCGACATCGAGCTCGAACACGCCCCACGTCCCTTCGAGCAGGGCCGGATGGAGCTCGCCGAGCCAGCCGGCATCCGTCTCGGCGGCTTTACCGGGGTGAAGGTGCGGGAGCGTCGTGCGCCGCGTCTCGAGCGGCAGATGGAACGTTCCGTAGATAGCCTCGAGGGCGCCACGGGCCGCAGCGAAACCTCCCTCCGCGATGCCCCCGAGGTACCAGCGCTCGTCGGGAAGTTGCTCGCCGGAGGGCAGATAGACCCGCGCCATCTCGAAGAGCCGAATGTCCGAGTTGCCGGCGTCGACGTTGACGCGCGCCGCCTCGACGAGACCGTGCAGCAGCGTCGTGCGCAGCACCGCATGCTCACCGCTCATCGGGTCGGGCAGCCGCAGCGCCGCCGGATCGGGATCGGAGGGAACGAGGCTCCAGGTATAGGCCTCGGAGTACCCGGCCCCGACGACTACGTCCTCGAGGACGCGGCGGAACCGCTGCTCGGCCGTCAGGTGGCCCGCGACTGCGCGGCGGAGCGGCATCGTCCTGGGCACGCGGTCGAGCACGACCCGCGCCACCTCCTCGACCACGTCGATCTCGCGCGTCACGTCGCGGGCGCGGAAGGTCGGGACGGTCACCTGCCAGCCTTCGTCGACCTCGAACTCGAGCCGCTCGAGGATCGACCGCTGCTCGGCGTCCGGCACGTCGAGGCCGATCACGGCGCGCGAGCGCTCGGGACGCAGCGTCACCACCGGGCGCTCGGGCAACCCGTCGTTCACGTCGACGGAGCCGGTCGGCTCGGCGCCGGCGAGATCGACGAGCAGGCGGCTTGCGAGCACGGCGGCAGGCTCGGCCGCGTGCGGGTCGACGCCCTTCTCCCACTTGTTCGAGCCCTCGGTGCGGAGCGCGAGCCGCTCGGACGTCTTCAGGATCCCGATCGGCTCGAAGTTCGCCGCCTCCAGCAGCACGTCGGTGGTCTCGTCGGAGACCTCGGAGTCCAGCCCGCCCATGATCGCGGCGAGCGCCACTGCCTTCTCGCCGTCCGTGATGAGGAGATCGGCCGGCAGGAGCACGCGCTCGGTGCCGTCGAGCGTCCGCAGCGTCTCGCCCTCGTGCGCGCGACGGACGACGATCCGGCCGCCGGCGAGCTTTGCGCGGTCGAACGCATGCAGCGGGCTCCCCCACACGTGCATGACGTAGTTCGTCACGTCGACGACGTTCGAGATCGACCGCATGCCCGCCAGATGGAGGCGCGTGCGGAGCCACTGCGGCGACGGCCCGACCCGCACGTTGCGGAAGCCGCGCCCGATGTACCGCGGGCAGCCGCCGAAGTCCTCGACGGCGACGTCGACGGCCTCCGGGCTCGTGACGGGCGGATCCTCCGGGTCCGGGAGTCGCAGCGCGCCGTCGCAGAGGGCGGCGACCTCGCGCGCGAGCCCGACCATCGAGAGCAGGTCCGGCCGGTTCATCGTCGGGGTGGCGTCCAGCACGTGGTCGACGAGCGGCAGGACGTCGGCAAGCGGCGTTCCCGGCTCGAGCCCGTCGGGCAGGAGCATGATCCCCGAGTGATCCTGCCCGAGGCCGATCTCGTCCTCGGCGAGGATCATCCCGCGTGAGACCTCCCCACGGAGCGGCCGCTCCTCGAGCGGGCCGGCGAACCCCGGCAGCAGCGCCCCGGGAAGGCCGACGGCGACCGTCGCACCCGCGCCGAAGTTCCACGCCCCGCAGACGATCTGCTGCGGCTCGGGATTGCCGACGTCGACCTGGCAGAGCTGGAGCCGGTCGGCGTTGGGGTGCGGGTCGGCAGCGAGCACGCGGCCGACGACGAAATGGCCGAGGTTGCCGTCGAAGTCGCTGACGCCGACCTCGATCACCCGCTCGATCTCGAGCGACGAGACGGTGAGGCGGCGCGCGATCTCCGCGGGCGTCGCTGCGGTCTCGACGTACTCGCGCAACCAGGAGAGAGGGACGCGCATCAGAACTGCCCCGAGAAGCGGAGGTCGTTGCGCCAGAGCTCGCGCAGGTCGGGGAACTCGTGGCGCAGCATCGCAATGCGCTCGAGCCCCCACCCGAATGCAAAGCCGGAGTACCGCTCCGGGTCGTAGCCGGCGAACTCGAACAGCTTCGGGTCGACCATCCCCGCACCGCCGACCTCGATCCACCCCGAGTGCCGGCACACCGGGCATCCCGCGCCGTCGCAGACGTGGCAGGAGACATACGCCTCGATCGAGGGCTCCGTGAACGGGAAGTAGTGCGTGCGGAACTCGGTCCGCCGCTCCTGGCCGAACAGCGCCTTGAAGAGAAAGTCGAGCGTGCCGGTCAGGTCGGCAAGCGTGATCCCCTCGTCCACCGCGAGCCCCTCGACCTGGTGGAACACCGGCGTGTGCGTCGCATCGGGCGTGTCGCGGCGATACACGCGACCGAGGGAGACGATGTAGACCGGCGGGTCTTGCGCCTCCATTGTCCGCACCTGTGAGGGCGAGGTCTCCGTCCGCAGCAGCGTGTCGGCGTCGAGGAACAGGCTTGCGAGCGGCGACCGAGCCGGGTGGCCGGGCGGGAAGTTGAGACCGTCGAAGTTGTAGTGCGTCGACTCCACCTCGCGGCCGTCCACGACGCCGTAGCCCAGCCCGAGAAAGATGTCTTCGACCTCCCGGCGGATCTGCGTGATCAGGTGCAGGTGGCCGCGCTCGTAGCCGCCGACGGGCAGCGTGACGTCGGCGCGTTCCTCCGCGAGGCGGCGGTCGAGCTCGGCCCGCTCGAGCTCGCTCTCGCGCGCGCCGACCGCCGCCTCGATCCGCTCGCGCGCGGCGTTCAGGGTCATCCCCGTCTCGCGGTCGCGAACCTCGCGGAGCGCGAGCTTCAGCTCGCTCTTCCGCCCGAGGTACTCGACCCGTACCGACTCGATCGCGTCCGTCGACGACGCGGCGGCGACCGCCGCGAGGGCCGCCTGCTCGAGCGCCTCGACATCCATGGGAGGATCGAGGCTACCAAGTGACACAGTGTCACAAGGCGCGCGCCCTGCTTGAATCGCGGGCGTGGCAAAAGATCGGGCACACCAGGCGCTCTACGACGGGATCGCGCAGATCTACGACCCGTGGTCGCGGTCGGTGGTCGAGGACGTCGACTTCTACGTCGAGCAGGCGGTCGCCTCCGGCGGGCCTGTCGTCGAGCTGGCGGTCGGCACCGGGCGGATCGCGGTACCGGTCGCGAAGGCCGGCATCGCGGTGATCGGCGTCGACGAGTCTCCGGAGATGCTCGCCGGCGCACGGGCGTACGCGGAGAGCGAGGGCGTGTCGGACCTCCTCGAGCTGCGGCAAGGCGACCTCCGCGAGCCGCCGGTCACGGAGCGCGTCCCGCTCGTCGTGATCCCGTTTCGCTCACTCCTCCACATGCCGGACGAGACGGAGAAGCGCCGCGCGATCGCGGCCGCCGCCTCTCTCCTCGAGCCCGGCGGCCGCTTCGTGTTCGACGTCTTCGCACCGAACGCCGAGGACATCGAGGAGACCGACGGCATCTGGCTCGAGCGCGAGCCTGGCATCTTCGAGCGCGCCGACTGGGACGAGCGCGCTCGGACGCTCACGCTCTCCGTCCGGGGCGCCGAGCAGAGCGCGAGCTTCACGCTCCACTGGCTGTCGGCGCCCGAGTGGAACGCCTTGATCGAGGACGCAGGCCTCGTGGCCGAGGAGCTCTACGGCTGGTTCGACCGTCGCCCGTACGAGGGCGGCGAAGACCAGATCTGGGTCTGCCGGCCTCAGCACTGATCCGCAGGCGCCAAACGGACCTGGCGGCCAGGGACATCTGGTGCTCGGCGTACCCCTCTGGCACGCTTGGAGTAGTGGATGAGCCGGTCGCGACGCACGAGGACGTGACGACGATCATGGCTTTGCTCGGCGACATCTACGACGAGACCAAGCGGATTCGTTGGCTGTTGGAGGAGGACGATGGCGAGCCGGAAGCGGAAGAAGACGATCTGGACGAGTGAGGACGAGGCGCGAGTTCAGCGGACCGCGCGCCTCGTTCGGGAGCGGATTGCGTACCACAGCGAGATGTCCCGCCTGCTCGGCGAGCGCGAGCGCGAGCACCGTCGGCTCGAGGAGCTCCGCCGCTCCGAAGGTTGAGGTTCCCAGGGCGTGGCCTCAGCCTCTTGCCTCTTTGTTCAGAGCACCTCGACCTCGTCACCCACGCGCACCATCCCCGGCTCGAGCACCTCGGCGTACACGCCGAGGCACGACTCGCCGTCGACCGGCCCCCGCCGCTCCAGAAGCTCGCGGAGCACGTCGCGGTCGCGGCAGCCGGTGTCCGGGCTCGCGGAGGGAACGGCGCACCGCGGCGTCGGCACCCCGACGAGCAACGTCGCCTCGCCCACGCGCACGCGGCGCCCGTTCCACGCCTCCTCGCCCAGCGCCTCGAGGCCGTCGAGCTCGAACAGCATCCGGAACCGCCGGCCATCCCCGTCGATGAGGCCCACCGACGACCGCGAGATGAGCGTCGCCGGGCGCGAGTCCGTGGCCCAGGCGCCGTCGTCGCGCTCGACCAGGGTCAGCGACCGGCCGATCAGATCGGAGATCGCGTCCGCCCACGGCCCGGCGACGGCATGCCCACGCACCTGCCGGCCGTACACCTCGACCACCTCCGCGCGGGACCGGACCGGAACGGCCTCGATCGCCTCGCCCGAGGGGACGGTCATCGAGAGGATGCGCGAGCCAAGATCCCAGCTCGCCGTCGTGCGGACGAGCGAGGTGTCGCGCTTCCCGTTGTAGAGGCGGCGCCCGTCGTCGACGAAGAGAAAGCGCCGGTCCTCGAGCGCTCCGTCGGGGCCGAGCTCGACAGATTCGGGATGGTGCAGGCGCAGGCTCTTGACAGGTGTCGTGTTGATGCGAGAGATGCGTGCAACTGCCATACCGGCGGGCGATGCTACCGAGCCCGGTGGACGCCTCCCCCCTTCCCCGCGTAGGATCGCGGGCGATGGTCTGGCTCATCGTGCTCGTCGTGATCGTCGCGCTGATCGTCATCGCGCTGGTCGCGCTCTACAACCGGTTCGTCCGGTACCGCAACCGCGTCGACAACTCGTGGGCGCAGATCGAGGTGCAGCTCAAGCGCCGGTGGGATCTGATCCCGAACCTCGTCGAGACGGTGAAGGGCTACGCGGCGCACGAGCGCGGCACCTTCGAGGCCGTCACGGAGGCGCGGGCGAACGCCCAGCGCGCGCAGGGCCCGGCGGACACGGCCGCGGCGGAGGGCATCCTCGGACAGGCGCTCGGCCGGTTGTTCGCGGTCGCCGAGGCATACCCCGAGCTCCAGGCCGACGAGAACTTCCGGCAGCTCCAGAGCGAGCTCGCCGAGACGGAGAACCGGATCGCCGTGTCGCGGCAGGTCTACAACGACACGGTCCTCACCTACAACAACGCGATCCAGACGTTCCCGGGCGTCGTCCTTGCCGGCCCGTTGGGGTTCGCCAGGCGCGAGTTCTTCGAGACCGACGAGACGCAGCGCGAGGCGCCGCGCGTCGACTTCTCGCCCGGTGCCGGCACCGCAGCGCCGTCCGTGACCCCGCCCGCGGCGCCCGCAGCGCCGGCGGCGCCAGGCGGCGACGCACCGAGTGACCCGCCTGCGTCGTAGCGCGGCGCTCCTCGCGGCGTCGATCGCCGCGCTCGCGTTCGCCGGGGGCGTCCAGGCGAAGTCCTTCGACTTCCCGCAGGCGAACGTCCAGGTCGTCGTGCAGGCCGACGGCAGCCTGCTCGTGACCGAGAGGCTGACCTACGCCTTCAGCGGCTCGTTCAGTGGCGCGAACCGCGACATTCCCCTCCGCTCCGGCGAGTCGATCGATCAGGTGAGCGTGCTGGAGAACGGCCGCCCGTTCGCGACCGGGGGTTGCGTCGAGATCGGGTGCTCGAGCCCGACGGGGACCTTCGGTGTCACGCGGAACGGCGACGACCAGCGCATCGTCTGGCACTTCAGCGCAGCGGATGAGGTGCGGACGTTCGAGATCCGCTACCGGATGCGAGGCGTCGCGGTCGCGTACGACGACGTCGTCGACGTGAACCTCCAGGTCTGGGGGTCGCAGTGGGATCAGTCGCTTGCGCAGCTCACGGCGACCACCACCGGCCCCGGCGACGTCGTGCGCGCCTGGGGACACCCCGTCTGGGTGCGCGGCGATGTCACGATCGACGGAAAGACGGCGAACCTCCGGGCCGTGAACGTGTCGCCACACCAGTTCGTCGAGCTGCGCACGCTCTACCCAAGAGGCGCGTTCACGTCGACGGCGGGCATGCGCGTGGCGAGTGGCAACGGGCTCGAGAAGATCGCCGCGGAGGAGCTCGACGACGCAAAGGCCTACGAGCGCGACAAGGAGCGGATCGACGACGCGATCGCGCATCCCTGGCGGACGGCGCTGATCGTTCTGGGGCTCGGCGTCCTGCCGGCGCTCGCCATCTCGACGTTCGTCTTCTGGCGCTTCGGGCGCGAGATCAGCACGGGCTACGACCGCGAGTACGAGCAGGAGCCGCCGACCGACACGCAGGCGGCGCTCGTGCCGACGCTGCTGCGGCAGGGTGGCGAGGCGGGGTCGTTCGAGTTCACCGCGACGATCTTCGACCTCATCCGGCGCGGCCACTACAAGGCCGAGCAGGTCACGACCGAGCGCAGCGTCTGGGGCGGACTCCGGCACGAGAGCATCTCCGACCTCGAGATCTCGCGCGGGACGCCGGTCGAGCTGACGACGTGGGAGAAGTCCGTCACCGACGTCGTCGACGACGTTCTCGCCGACGGCCCGCAGCGGCTGTCGAAGTTCCGGGAGGAGATCGAGGGCGACCGGACGGCGATGGCGCCGCGCTTCGAGGGCTTCAAGGCGGCCGTCTCCGGCGAGGTCACGACCCGCGGCTGGTTCAAGTCGATCGGCATCGTGCCTCTCATCGTCGGGATCGTCGTGTTCGCCGGGATCGGGGCGCTGCTCGCATTCATCGCGATCGACGGCTGGCGGTCGGTCTATCCGCGTTGGAGCGACGTGGTGCTGATCGCGCTCGCCTTCGCCTCGTTCGTCAACGCAGCGGTCCTGTTCGGCGCCTCGACGCGCCGCAAGCTCTGGCGGCGTCGCAGCCGGGATGCCGCGGTCGAGGCCGAGCGCTGGGACGCCTTCCGTCGCTACCTGCAGGACTTCCCGCGGCTCCAGGAGGCCCCGCCGGCCACGCTCGCGCTCTGGGAGCGGCTGCTCGTCTACGGGATCGCGTTCGGCATCGCCGACCGTGTGCTCCAGGCCGCCCACATGGCGATGCCCGAGGCAATGGCGCAGGCGAGCAGCCTGTACTGGATCTCTGGCCAGGGCAACCTCGGGAGCGGCGCCTCGGCGATGTCCATCGGCGACCTCGCCTCGGGGTTCGGCTCCGCGCTCGCACCGCCGTCCTCCGGCTCGGGCGGCTTCGGCGGCGGCTTCTCGGGCGGCGGTGGCGGGGGCGGTGGCGGTGGTGGCGGAGGGGCCTGGTAGGTCCTCAGCCGCGGTTCAGCGCCACGAGCGCGAGCGCCACCACAGCGGCCCACGAGAGAACGCCGAACCCGCCCGCGAGCAGCGCCTCCTCGACCTCCGCGCGGGTGAGCAGCAGGAGCTCCTGCTCCTCGAGGTCGTCGGCATTCGGCTCCGCGACCTTCGACGCGCTCTGCGCGAGGAACAGATGCCCCACACCGCAGCCCCGGTTGCCGTCGACGGCGTACCGCCCGAGCGATCTCCACTCACGCGCGTCGTAGCCTGTCTCCTCGCGGAGCTCGCGCTTCGCCGTCTCGAGCGGATCCTCGCCCGGCTCGAGATAGCCGCCGACCGGGCCGAGGGTCGACCCGTCGACCGCGTACTTCGTCTGCCGGAAGACGAGAAAGAGGCCGTCCTCGGTGACGGCGACGACGTTCGCGAACTCCCGCGACTCGACCCAGGGCCAGTCGTCGATCACCCGACCGTCGGGCAGCTCGACCGTGCGCGCCTCCACCGAGAGCCAGGGGCTGAGGTCGACGAGCGTCCGTCGGGAGCGTGTCCGCCAGGGATCCATCGCCTCCTACGCTCCCGCCCGCGCGGCCTCGTAGAGCGCGATCGCGCCGGCGGCGGCGACGTTCAGCGACTCCGCCCCCTCGGCCACCGCGATCGTCGCCGTGTAACACCCGGTCACGCGCTCGTCCGGCAAGCCCGCTCGTTCCGCGCCCAGGAGGAGTGTGACCGGCGGGGTGAGGTCGGCCTCGGACAGTGCGGCGCCGCCGTGGGCGACGAGCGCGACACACCTCCGCGGGCGATCCTCCCAGCTCACGATCGGCGTGCGGAAGACCGCGCCCGCCGAGGCCCGGAGAGCCTTCGGCGCGAGCGGGTCGGCGCAGCCCTCCGACAGGGCGATGCAGGCGCCGAACGCGTCAGCCGTACGCAGCAGGGTTCCGACGTTCCCGGGATCGGACAGCCGCCACAGGGCGAGGCACGTCTCGCGAGCGCCGGTCGGCAGGTCGGCTCGGCGGTAGACGCCGATCGCCCGGGCCGGATGCGGCAGCATCGAGACCCGCGCGAGCAGCTCCTCCTCCACCGTCTCGCCGGCGACGAGCAGGTGCAGAGGCTCGATGCCGGCGCTCCTCGCCGCTTCGACGAGATCCTCGCCCTCCGCGGCGAAGAGCCCCGACTCGTCTCGGTGCTTTCGCTGTCCGAGCAGCTTCCGCACGAGCTTGAGCGTCTCGTTGTCGCGCGACGTGATCACGGGCGCCAGTCGAGGGTGTTTCCGTGGGGGTCGACGCGAGCGACCACCTGCTCCGCCCCCGGCCAGACGCGCAGCTCGAGCTCGAACGCCGCATCGGTGCCTGCCCCGAGCTCCCAGCGGCGCACCGAGGCCCAGGCGAGCGGCCGTCCGTCGCCCGCGGCAGCCTCGAGCGCCTCGGCGAGCTGTCGGGCGATCACCTCGGGGAGGTAGATCGTCGAGAAGGTCTCGAAGACCACTGTCAGCGCATCCGCCGGCCGATCGGCCAGGAGTGCCGGCAACACCTCCGTGTAGTCGCCCGCGATCAGCTCGGGCCGCTCGGTCGTGCGGCGCAGCGTCTCGACGGCGGCGTCGAGACGCGCGACGCGCTCGTCGAGGCCCGGCCAGATGAAGCTCCGCAGCAGGAGGTAGCCGTCAGCGGTGGTTGCGTCGACCGGGGCGAGGTCGATCCCACGGCGTCGCCGGATCACGAGCTCGCGCTCGAGGACGGCCGCCGGTACGCGTTCGCCGCGCTCCTCGACCGTCAGCTCGAGCAGCGCGTCCGCCGGGCCGAAGCTCCCGTTCGCGTAGCGGTACCGATACCGGTCGACGAGGAGGTTGAGGCCCGCGCTGGGGCCGAGCTCGATCAGCTCGAGAGGAAGTCCGGTCGCGGCCGTCGCGGCGAGAAACGTCGGCAACAGCATCGTGCAGCGCTGCACCTCGTTCGTCTGGACGCCGTGCGTCTCGACCCGCGCCCGCAGCGCGTCCTCGTGCTCGACGAGAGCGGCGGCAAAGTCCTCGAAGTGGCCGCTCAGCGCGTCGGGGGCGTCGCCGGAGAGCACGAGGTAGTGGACGGCCGCGAAGAGCCGCAACGGCACGTCCCAGCGCTCGTCGTTCCCAACGAGCGGAAGAGCCGGCAATGGGTCGTCCGCGAGGTGCTCGGCCAGCCGGGCGTAGACCGGCGAGCCGAGCGCCTCGAAGTGCTGCGCCTGCCCGCGAAAGACGTCGGCGAGCGTGCTCAGGCCGCTTTCGCGTCGTCGTCCGACGCGAGCGCCGCCTTCGCCTTCTCGGCCACGGCCGCGAACGCGGCCGGGTCGACGACGGCGAGGTCGGCAAGCGACTTGCGGTCGAGCTCGATGCCCGCCTTGTGGACGCCGTTCATGAACTGGTTGTACGAGAGCCCGTTCGCCCGCGCCGCCGCGTTGATGCGGACGATCCAGAGCGAGCGGAAGTTCCGCTTCTTGTTGCGCCGGTCGCGGTAGGCGTAGACGAGCGAGTGCTCGACCTGCTCCTTCGCGTAGCGGTAGTGCGTGCTCTTGCGGCCGTAGTACCCCTTGGCCTGCTCGAGCACCTTGCGGCGCTTCTTCTTCGCGTGGACGGACCGCTTCACGCGCGCCATTACTTCATCCCCAGGAGCTTCTTCACGGCCTTCACGTCGACCTTCGCGACGGGATGGCTCTTGCCGAAGTCGCGCTTACGCTTCGACGACTTCTTCGTGAGGTTGTGGCTCTGCATCGCGTGACGGCGCTGCAGCTTTCCCGCCGCGCTCACCTTGAACCGCTTCTTCGCCCCGCTCCCTGTCTTCACCTTCGGCATCTGGTTTCACCCCTGCGTTCTTCGTCGGCCCGAGCACCATGACCATGTTGCGACCGTCGATCGTCGGCTGTTGCTCGACCTGGCCGAGCTCCTGGACGTCCTCCGCGAGACGGTCGAGAAGCATCCGGCCACGCTCCGGGTGGAGGTTCTCCCGCCCCCGGAACATGATCGTGACCTTGACCTTCGCCCGCTGGTTCAGGAAGCGGACGACATGGCCCTTCTTCGTCTCGTAGTCGTGATCGCCGATCTTCGGTCGGAGCTTGATCTCCTTGATGTTGATCGTCGACTGGTGCTTCCGTGCCTGCTTCGCCCGCTGCTCCTGCTCGTAGCGCCATTTTCCGAAGTCCATGACGCGCGCCACGGGCGGGTCGGCCTCCTTGGCCACCTCCACGAGGTCGAGGTTCTTCGAGTACGCGTACTCGAGCGCCTCCTTCGTGTCCTTGATCCCGATCTGCTCCCCGTCCTCACCGACGAGCCTGACCCGCGGCACGCGG
>Ga0207657_10003230_pt1 | contig 17450 bp, 12 predicted proteins | sample KBSC33metaG_FD_184316 | JGI IMG/M metagenome (GOLD analysis project Ga0207657, IMG submission 184316) | Corn rhizosphere microbial communities from Kellogg Biological Station, Michigan, USA - KBS C3-3 metaG (SPAdes) (version 2) | ecosystem: Host-associated > Plants > Roots > Rhizosphere > Soil ... | reverse complement strand
ATGGAGAGTGCGGCAGGGGCCTTGCCGGCGACGTCTTCGTGTCGATCAACACTGCCGGGAAAGCCTTGGGCGTGAGTGGAGCATTCGTTGCAGGACCGGCTGATGCGATCGAATACCTGATCCAGCGCGCGCGTCCGTTCATTTTTTCGACGGCGCCGCCGCCCGCTGTAGCCGCGGCTCTCGAAGCGAGCTTGGAAGTGATGGCTGACGAACCGGAACGCCGCGAGCGTTTGCTGGCACGCGCACGCTACCTGCGGGAGCGGCTGGGGCTCGCGGGAGATTCGCCGATCATTCCGATCATCGTTGGTGAAAATGAACGCGCCGTGGCAGTCGCCCGCGAATTGCAAGAGGCGGGCTTCGACGTGCGGGCGATTCGTCCGCCGACGGTGCCCGCAGGGACCGCGCGCCTGCGTGTCACGGTGAACCAAGGACTGAGTGAAGAGTTGCTCGACCGGTTTGTCGGAGTACTGGCGGCCGCCACCAAAGCATGAAGGGCCTCTTCGTCACCGGCACCGATACCGGCGTCGGGAAAACAGTTGCGGCGGCGGCACTCATGCATCGCTTGCGCGGCGCGGGGCTGCTTAGGTATTGGAAGCCGATTCAGACCGGCATCGAAATCGACGACGACACGGCGACGGTGCGGCGGCTCGGAGCCTGCTCGGAAGACGAAATTTTCGACCAAGGCGTGCGTTTGCCGAAGCCGGTTTCACCCCACTTGGCGGCGGAATGGGCGGGACAAAGGATCGATTTGGCGGAATTGCGCGGACTCGTTGATTTCGACGAAGACGGCGCAACCTGGATCGTCGAGGGCGCGGGCGGATTGTTAGTGCCCATCAACGAATCGCAGACGATGGCGGATTGGATCGCATACCTTGCGCTGCCGGTGCTGGTAGTTGCCCGCAGCGGGCTCGGGACCATCAACCACACGCTGCTTACGCTGGAAGCTCTGCGAGCGCGCCGGCTGCGCGTGGCAGGTGTCATGATGATCGGTGAACCCAACGCGGACAACCGGGCGGCCATCGAACAGTATGGGCATGCACCGGTAGTGGCGGAGATGCCGTTTCTGGCGCCGCTCGATCCCGGATTGCTGGCCGCGTGGAGCGTCACGCATATCGATCCGCAAGGACGTTTGCTGGAGCTTCCCCGATGAACCTTAATGAGCGCGACGGCGCACACGTGTGGCATCCCTATACACAGATGCTGACGCAGGCACCGCTGCTGCCCATCGCGCGCGGCGAGGGCGTGTATCTTTACACCGAAGACGGACGGAAGATTCTCGACGGCATTTCCTCTTGGTGGGTGAACATTCACGGGCATTCGCATCCCAAGCTGAATGCGGCGCTGGCGGCCCAGGCGCAGCAGATCGAGCAGGTGATTTTCGCCGGGTGCACTCACCGCCCGGCTGTCGAATTAGCGGAGCGCCTGGTAGAGGTGATGCCGCCGGGTCTCCACCGCGTGTTCTATTCGGACAACGGCTCGACGGCGGTTGAGGCGGCGATCAAGATGGCGGTCCAGTATTGGCGCAATCGCAGCGAGCCGCAGCGCAGCGGGGTGATCGCGCTGCATCACGCGTACCACGGCGACACGGTGGGTGCGATGTCGGCGAGCGAAGACTCGGTATTCACGCGAGCTTTCACGCCGTTGCTGTTCCCGGTGGCGCGAGCGCACGCGCCGTATTGCTATCGCTGCCCGCTCGGTCTGAAACGCGCAACGTGCCGGATCGACTGTCTCGGCGATCTGGAGCAGCGTCTTGCGGAACATGGCGATCGCACTGCGGCGGTTTTGATCGAACCCATGCTGCAAGGCGCAGGCGGCATGATCGTGTGGCCGGCTGAGTTCCTCGGCGGCGTGCGGCGGCTGTGCGATCGCTACGGCGTGCTGCTGATCGCGGATGAAGTCCTCACCGGCTTTGGGCGCACGGGACGCATGTTTGCGTGCGAGCACGCGCAGGTGACACCCGATATCCTGTGCTTGTCGAAGGCGCTAACCGCAGGCTACCTGCCGTTGGGCGTGACCGCGGCGACCGACGCGATCTACCAAGCGTTTCTCAGCACGGATCGAGGCCGGGCATTTTTCCACGGACATTCGTATACGGCAAATCCGCTGGCCTGCGCGGTGGCCATCGCCAGCTTAGAACTGTTCCACGAGAGCGATGTGCTGGGACGCGTAGGCCGCCTGGAGCAGCAGTTGCGCGCAGGCCTGGAACCGCTCCGAGCGCTGCCCTGCGTGGGCGACGTGCGCGTGATCGGCGGTATTGGCGTGGTGGAACTCGCGGGCGACAGCGGCTACCTGGCGGATATCGGCACACGCTTGGGCGCCGCGTTTCTGGAGCGTGATCTGTTGCTGCGGCCCCTCGGCAACATCGTCTACTTCATGCCACCCTACGCGATCACTGACGCCGAGACGGAATGGGCGCTGGCGCAAATTGGTGATGTGTTAGATTCGTAAATTGTCCGCCATTCTAATCCCCGTCACAATTTTTCTGAGCGCGTTCCTGTTGTTCCAGGTGCAGCCAATGATGGGCCGCTACGTGTTGCCTTGGTTTGGCGGCGGCCCGGCGGTGTGGACCAACTGCATGCTGTTTTTCCAGGCGATGCTGCTGGCCGGGTATGGTTACGCGCATTGGCTGGGATCACGCCGAAATCAGAAAATGCAGAGCTGGGTGCATGTGGCGCTGCTGGCGGTGTCGCTCGCATTCCTGCCCATTGCGCCGCGCGCCGCGATCTGGAAATCCACCGCGGTGAGCGATCCTTCGGGGCGCATTCTGGTATTGTTGGCGGCCACCATCGGGGGTCCGTACCTGCTGCTCTCGGCCACCACTCCGCTGCTCCAGCGCTGGTTCCATGTGACGCATCCCGAGCAGTCGCCGTGGCGGTTGTATGCGCTCTCGAACCTGGGGTCGTTTCTGGCGTTGTTCAGTTATCCGCTGGTGCTGGAGCCGTATTTCAAACTCAGTACGCAGAGTGGAGTGTGGTCAGGATTATATGTGGTCTTCATCGGATTGTGCGGCTGGATTGCGTGGCGGATGCGGAGCGTGCACGCTTCGGAACCGGAAGCCGCAAACGCACCGGTGGACGATGGAACTTCGGCGATTGACATCGGAATGTGGCTGGCGCTCGCCGCGTGCGGTTCCGTGCTGTTGTTAGGGACCACCAGCCAGATCACGCAGGAGATTGCGGTATTCCCGTTTCTGTGGGTGGCGCCGCTTTCTATTTATCTACTGACGTTCATCCTGACTTTTGAGAGTGACCGCTGGTACCGGCGCGGTATTTTCGCGGTGCTGGCTGGGATACTCGCGCCCGTGACGTGCGTGGTGATTACTCTGAGCGTGGCGATTTCCCCCTGGAAGCAATTCGCGGTTTATGCGGGAGCGCTGTTCGTAACCTGCATGGTGTGTCATGGAGAACTGGCGCGCTCACGGCCGTCGCCTAGACATTTGACAGTGTTCTATCTGACCATTGCCGCCGGCGGAGCGCTGGGCGGAGTGTTCGCCGCGATATTCGCGCCGCGATTCTTCAGCGAATTCAGCGAGTATCCGATTGGATTGGCGGGTGCGTGCATCCTGGGCTTCCTCGGCTGGATGCGCAGCGGCGCACTGGCGCACTGGACGGGCCGCAATTTTGCCGTACGGGTCCCGCTGATGGCGCTCATGTTCGGCGGATTCATCTCGATCTACGCCGCCTCCACCAACAAACAACCGGGCCTCGAGGCGCGCCGTAATTTTTATGGAATCCTGCGGGTGGTGGACCGTAGCGATAAGAACGGTCCCCTGCGCGAACTGAGCCATGGCCGCGTGCAACACGGCCTTCAATATCTGGACCCCGAAAAGCGTCGCTGGGCCACCACGTATTACGGGCCCCACAGCGGCGTCGCGCTGGCGATCGACGCTTTGCCGCATCCGCGTCGGGTGGCCGTCGTGGGACTCGGCGCGGGAACGCTAGCCGCGTGGGGACGCGAAGGGGATACCTACCGCTTTTACGAAATCAATCCCAACGTGGAACCGATCGCGCGGAAGTGGTTCACGTTCTTGCAGGACTCCAAAGCACACGTAGACGTGGTCCTGGGAGACGCGCGGATCCAACTGGAGCGGGAGTTGGCCGAGGGCCATTCGCACGATTACGACCTGATTGCAGTGGATGCGTTTTCGGGTGATGCCATTCCAATGCATTTGCTCACTACAGAGTGCGCGGAGATCTACCGGCAACGCCTGGCGCCGGGAGGCATTCTCGCGCTGCACATTTCCAATCGCGCGTTGGATCTGGGGCCGGTGACGCGCGGGCTGGCGCGCTATCTGGGATGGCAGGCGCGGATGGTGCTGGTCGCAAAGGACCTGCTGGATGAAGACAAAGGCGAAAGCAATTCGCGCTGGGTGCTGGTAACGGAGAAGCGGGAGACGTTCGCGCAGTCCAAGATCCGCGACACGATACTCGGGTGGAGTACGTCGAAGGATCCGGTGATTACCTGGACTGACGATTTCGCGAGCCTGTGGCCGATATTAAAGTTTTAGGGGGTCGGGGAAGTTTGAGCGAGGAGCAAAAAAACGCGCGCACCCGTGAGACGAGTGCGCGCGTAGTTGGAGGAGAGATGGCGCAAGTTAACGGCGCGCCAACTTCACTTTCGGAGTCGACAAGTAACCGGTTACGTGGTCTTTCGTCACCTGGTTGATCACGATCTCATACGGCTGCATATTGCCGGAGACATACAACTGCACCGGCTCATTGATAGTCTTGTCTTTCTTTTCCAAATGCCGGTCATCGGCCAGAACGTCCATCGTGAAGCGGCTATGTTTCGGGTCAGCCTTCTTAAGCGTCAACATGAGGTCGCCGACCTTCTTCGGAGCGTCTTTCTTGTTGATGTCGAACTCGAAGTAGTTGCGTTCGCCGAGCGCACGGAGCGTATTTAGATCCTTGGAGTTGGTGGCGATTAATCCGCTCATGACACCCATGTCGCCCATGGCGCGCTTCAAGTCATTGCTGGTCTTCTCAATATCGCTCTGCGCGGAGGCGACATTGGTTTTCACAGTTTCCACGTTGGCCTTGACGCCGTCAACGTCGGTGGTGACCGCCGTGAACTTGGAGTTGGTGGTGTCCTGAATCTGCGAAAGCTGGGTGGCGACCTGTTGTTGCTGCTCGCTGAGCTTGCCGCTCAAGTCCTCGCCCTGCTTGTGCGCTTCCGCGCGCGCGCGGCGGATGGCCACGCTGGCCGAGTCACTCACGCCCTTCACTTCCTGCTTCATCTGCTGTTCCATATCCTGCAGGCGCTGTTTTTCCTGCTCCAGCAGCGTAGTGGTGGCCTCGTTCAATTTTGAAATCTGGGTCTGCGTGCCGCTCTGCGTCTGCGCGATGTCATCGTTGAGTCGATTCGCGCGCACCAACAGATAACCATCTCCGGCCAGCGCCACCACCAGTCCAACCGCCAAAACTGCGATTGCCGTCTTATGACTATTGTGGGAATCCTCTATTACTGTCCGCGTCTCGTTGAAATCGTTTTCCATTGTTGCGCTCCTTGTAGGCCGCTCTTTCCGGTGACCTGACGGGCGTCAAAGGTGCACGCTGCATGCCAAAAACGCATGACGCGCGAAACGTTTGATACTACGGAGTTTGGTGTAGCGGCGGACAGACCTGCCCGCCGTAAAACTTACGCTCGGTCGGTAATGAGTTCGACGCTGAACGAGCCAAAACCGTTCAAATGTACGTGAATGGGCACGCCCAGTGGAGCTTCGACGATTCCAGCGTAGGAACCGGTAGTGACGATTTGGCCGGCCTTTAGGCCTTGTCCGCGGCTATTTAGGAAAGGCACCAGCCAGCCGAGCGACTTGAGGGGATGTCCGCTGGGATGGGGATGGATTTTATCGAAAAGCGGTCCGGCCGCGGTTCGTATGGTCACAGGGAGGCTCTCGAGAGGGTGATCGAGCACGTTCGGAATCACCGGCCCGATGAACAGGGCGTGGTGGTTGTAAGCGTCCGCCAGAATCTCAGGAGCCGTGGCGGAGTCCCGGTCCGCGTAGCGCGTGGTGATGAATTCGAGGACCATGCGCGCCTCCCCGATCGCAGCGCGAATCTCCGCGTCGGTGTAGGGCGTCGCGCGGGGCGGCAGGTCACGGGCCATCACAAAGGCGATTTCCGGTTCGATCAGACCGATCTCGCCGGGCACCGCGCACGGCAAAGAACGAAGGAGTCCTGACGCGGCGAGACCAGCGAAGACCGGGCCGGTAAGAGGATTCGGAGTACCGCACTTCCATCCGCCGACGGTTTCGCCTAGCAGTTCCAAAACCCGTTCCTGAATCGCGATCGCGGAATCGTAGTCCGCCGGGCGATAGGCTTCGGGCATGGGGGGGCCCGGCGTTTTGGCCTTGCGGGCGGCCACTAAGTGGTGTGCGGCTTGGTTGATTTGTTGAGAAGAGAGCATGGGAAATTAGTGGCCTGCCTTGGTTTCGACGTGTCCGCCGAACTGATAGCGCAGTGCGGATAGAACTTTGGCGGCGAAATCGCCTTCGCCGCGCGAAGTGAAGCGCTGATATAAAGCAGCACTCAGCACCGGCGCGGGTGCGGATTCGTCGATGGCGGCCTGGATGGTCCAGCGGCCTTCACCGGAATCCGAAACGCGTCCCGAAAAATTATCGAGTCCCGGGCTGGCCGTGAGAGCGGAAGCCGTGAGATCGAGCAGCCAGGACGCCACCACGCTGCCGCGGCGCCAAACTTCCGCGATGTCCGCGAGATTCAGCTCGTATTGATAGTGCTCGGGATTGCGCAGAGGAGTGGTCTCGGCGTCGACGGTTCGGGTGTGGAGGCCGGCATTGGCGTGGCGCAGAATGTTCAACCCTTCAGCATAGGCGGCCATCAAGCCGTACTCGATGCCATTGTGAACCATCTTGACGAAGTGTCCTGCGCCCACCGGGCCGCAATGAAGGTAGCCTTCTTCCGACGTATTGGGGACGCCCGGTTTTGCCGCAACCTTGTCGCGTCCCGGCGTCCGCTCAATAGTGCCGCGTCCGGGAGCGAGAGTCTTGAAGATCGGATCCAGATGCGCCACTACCTCGGCTTCGCCACCGATCATCTGACAGTAGCCGCGCTCCAGTCCCCACACGCCGCCGCTGGTGCCGACGTCCACATAGTGGATGCCCTTGCCCGTAAGCTCCTGGCCCCGGCGAATGTCGTCGATGTAATAAGAATTGCCGCCGTCGATGAGGATGTCGCCGGATGTGAGATGGGGCACCAGCTGGGCGATCATGCTGTCGACCGCCGCAGCGGGGACCATCATCCAGATGGCGCGGGGCGCTTCGAGCTTCGCGACAAAATCGGCAATTGACGACGATCCCGTCGCACCCTCGTCCGCCAATTGTTTTACGTTGGCGGCATTCAGGTCAAATACGACGCATGCTTGGCCGCCCTTGCTGAGGCGGCGGACCATATTGGCTCCCATGCGGCCGAGGCCGATCATTCCTAACTGCATAGAATTCCATGGTATCGCGGAGAGCGGCGCTACAAATAAAAACCCCCAAGCCGCCGTAGCGCCTCAGGGGCTCCCCTCCGACGAACACGATGCTGCGTCGCTCTTCCTGGCGCGTTATTCCTGGTGCTTCTCGTTATTCCTAGTGCTTCTCTATGTTGTCGCCAAAGATAAAGCCGACTTCCCCTGCCACTCGGAACTGGTTGTTGTCGAGGCCTTTGGGACCAAAGACGTCGCCCGGCGTAAAGCTGCCTACATGAACCCACGCAATGTCCCCGCGAGCGAAGAAACCTCCGCGTTGGAGCGTGGGCGTGACTGTGATCGACGTGCCTGTGCTGCCGGGACCGTACATCAAATTGACGGAGTTCTGAGCGGCGCTCCCCGAACTCGCAATGTATTCCCACCGCACCGGCAGCGAGAAGCCGTGTTTAAAAGCGTAACTTGCGAGGATGGCGCCGCCAGTGGTCGACGCACCCTTCAAGACGCCGATGCTCGGGTTGGTCGGCACACTGGTGTATTGAAAGTAAGGGGTAACGATCCAGGGCCCCTTGGTGTACGTGTAGATGACATTGTAGATGCTGCCGTTGTTTTGTACTGGTGTAGCGATCGTCTGAAACTTGGTCTGGCTCATGTTTCCACCTGCCACGAACGACAAAGCATGGGGCCCATTGGCGTAAGCTAAGGAACCCCACAGCCAACTATAGCGGTCGGAATAGAAACCGTCGTTCCAGCTCAGCGCCGCTGTGAATTTGCCCATAGTTTGGTTCACTTGGATTCCGCGATTGACGGCGTTTTCCTGGTTCCAGACAATGCCACGCTCGATGTTCATGTTTTCGAAAGAGTAGGTGTACTCCGCGCCGATTAGCGTTGGCAGGGCTCCGATCTCGAAGGACGTGTTCTTCCCAGCCTGCAACTTAACATAGGCCTGCGGCACCGGACCAAAGAAGTTCGGCAGAGTATCGCTGGTGCCGATGTAAGGCAAGCCCAGGTCTGGAATGCTGTAGGCGCCCGCCTGTATGTAGAACTGAAACCAGCCATCGGTCTTTTGAATAAAGATCTGCCCGTTGCTCAAATCAGCGTGCCTGTCGTTATCGCGAAAAAACGGATGGTTCTGCACTGTACCCACGCCGCTGAGAACACCGTTCACGGCGATTTTGCCGAAAGGTCCAGCATCGAAGGTGGCCGGCGGGATGTTCGACAGTGGTCCTGTAAAAGCAGGAGCGGAAAGCGCGGTGGGTCCTGCCGGCGCAGGCGCTGGCGCAGGTTGATCCTGTGCAAATGCCAAGGACGCACTGGCTATGAGACAACTGCCCACGAATAGTCTTGTAGTCTTCACGGTGAAACCTCCCAGAAAATTTAAGCTGATACTAATCTGAACAGGGGCTACAAGCGGCGCGGCTTGCGTCCTACTGAAGTGCGAATAACCCGATTGTAAGGGGCACTTTCAGGCTTGGCTAATAGATAATTTGGATGGACCCGATAGCCCCTAAATCCCCCCGGTTCAATGGTATGGATATAGATAATTTCGATTGACCTCATACAGAGTTTTTCATTGTCGTGGGCGATGGTTGCGGGATACTGGTTGCATAGGACAAGAAATGACGGCAAGCGCGGGAATCAGGATGGAGAAACTACAAAGCAGCCCGGCATGGAACCGGATTCGCGAGGAATTTTATGCTACCGGCGATGCCGCCGCCGTGCAAAACCAATTGACCGGGGTCATCGACACCCTGTCGATCGAGGTTTTCGATGGGACCCTGCGGACCGCTTTCCCGAAGGGGATCGCGATGCTGGCAGTGGGCGGATACGGACGCCGCGAGCTGTTTCCGTATTCCGATATAGATATCATGATCCTGCTGGAGAATGAGTCCCTGATGGCTGGCATCAAGGATTCTCTCTCGGAATTTATGCGGCAGTTGTGGGACGCGGGGCTGCGACTCAGTCATTCGGTTCGCACCGTGAACGACTGCGCCGAAGTTCACGACAACAACCCGGAGCTCAACATCAGCCTTCTCGACCGGCGCTTATTGGCCGGGGACGCGCTGGTGCACGCCAAGCTGGAGGCGCGGCTTCCGCTGTTTTTCACTAAGCAGAGTCACCGTTTGACCAAGCATCTCTGCCAACTGACGCGCGCGCGTCATGGCAAGCACCAGGACACGCTGTATCATCTGGAGCCGGATGTGAAGGAGACTCCCGGGGGACTGCGGGATCTGCATTTCCTTCACTGGATTTCCGTGTTGCGTCCGGAACTGCGCCTGGAGGAGCCGCTGGCGGAACCTAGCGCATTTCTTTCCTCGTTGCGCTGTTTCCTGCATTTCGAAGCCTCTGGAGACCGCAATGTGCTGAATTTCGAAGCCCAGGAATCGGTGGTCAATCAGCCGTTCTCGACCGCGAAAACGCCGACTTTATGGATGCGCGACTATTTCAGCCACGCTGCCGTGGTGTTTCGCGAAGCCCATCGCACTCTGGACGCCGCCGAGAAAACTGAGACTTCATTGTTCAGCAACTTGCGCAACATGCGCTCGCGAATTTCGAATTCCGAATTCACGGTTTCGAGCGAGCGGGTATTGCTGCGCAATCCCGCACGGCTGCAAAGCGACCCAGAGATGGTTTTGCGACTGTTGGAGTTTGTGGCGCGTCACGGCGTTGTGTTGGCGGCCGAGACCGAGCGGCGACTGGAAGCGGCTCGCGGAACCTTTGCGGAATGGTGCCGGACTCCGCGTCCGCTGTGGGCCCAGTTCAAGGTCATTTTGTCGCTGCCGCATGCGTCGATGGCCCTGCGAGTTCTCCAGAATACCGGGCTGATGCAGGTCCTTTTCCCCGAATGGGAGAGCGTGGCGAGCCTGGTGGTGCGGGATTTCTACCACCGCTACACGGTGGACGAGCACACATTGGTGTGTATTGAACAACTCGCCACACTGCGCACCGCGCAGGATCCCGCTATGCGGCGTTTCAGCGGGATCCTGACCGAGATCGACAATCCCGCGGTTCTCGTTTTTGCGCTGTTATATCACGACGTGGGCAAAGGAGCGTTCACGGGCCATCATTCGGACGTTTCTCTCGACTGTGCTCTGGCTGCCATGAAGCGCCTGCAGATGCCGCAAGAGGAACAGGACACGGTCGCTTTTCTGGTGCTGCATCATTTGGCGCTCTCCGAAGTAATGGCCGGCCGCGACTTAAGCGATCCGGCGACCGCTCGTGCCGTGGCCGACCGCGTCGGTACGATTGAGCGTTTGAAATCGCTGGCGGTGCTCACCTATGCGGATATTTCGGGTGTGAACCCGGGCGCTATGACGCCGTGGCGGCTCGAACAACTGTGGCGGGTCTATCGCGTGACCCAGCAGGAACTCACGCGAGAGCTCGAAACCGACCGCATTCAGGAAGTCCCCGAGAATCTCGCGGCCCGCGGAGGCTTTCTGAAGGGTTTCCCGGTACGCTATCTGCGAACTCATTCGGCGGCGGAAATCGAGAGCCATGTGAAGCTTTATGAGTTGAGCCGGCCCACCGGAGTGGCGGCCAAACTCGAGCACACGGGAGGCGCGTGGCGCTCCACCGTGGTGGCCCGCGACATGCCGTTTTTGTTCGCGTCGCTGGCCGGTGCATTTTCCAGCTTCGGCCTGGACATTCTCAAAGTGGAAGCCTTCTCGAATGCTCGCGGCTTGATCCTCGACACTTTCGTTTTCGCCGATCCGCGCCGCACCCTGGAACTGAATCCGTCGGAGACCGATCGCTTGCTGGATCTGCTGCGGCATGTTGCCACCGGCAAGACGGATGTGCGGATGCTGCTGAAGAATCGGCCCCAGCCGGAACTGAAGCGGACGGCCGAACCGCCGAGCGTCGAGTTCGACTCGGATGCGTGCGCCACCGCGACTCTGGTCGAGATCAATGCGCAGGATCGACCCGGCTTGCTATACAACTTGGCCATGGCATTCTCCTCCGCTGGCTGCAATATCGATGTGGTGCTCATTGACACCAAGGGCAATCGGGCGATCGATGTTTTTTATGTGGCGCACCAGGGGAGTAAACTGTCGCCGGAAACCCAGGCGATCCTGAAGGAACGCTTGGTGGCGGCGTCCTAAAACTGGCGCGCCTCCGCGGTGCCTTGCAGGAGTCCATGCAGCGCCGGTTGCGATAACCGCACAGCAAAACGCCCCGGACGTCTGCCCGGGGCGCTGCTGCTGAATCGAAAATGGAAAGCAGTTCCTAGAACTGATTCCACAAGTATTGGTTGTAGACCTCATGATGGAACTGGACTTCGGGGACCTTCACGAAATTCCCCAGCAGGCGTGCGCAACGGTCCGCCGAGGCCTTCTTTAGATCCACATAGCGTTCCTTGACTTCGGCGCCAAACAGCTTGGTGGTCCACTCCGCCTTGCTGAAGTCATTCATGGCGTCGTAGATGTTGTCGGGCAGGAAGCGTTTGGCCGAGCGCAAATCCTTCATCTTCGAGATGCTGCCGTCGATGCCGGTCTTGAAAATCGAGTACAGCACCATGTACGGATTGGCATCGGGCGCAACCGCGCGAACCTCCACGCGAATGCTGCGTTCGTTGCCGAGCGGGATGCGTACCATCGAACCGCGGTCCACTGCCGAAGCGATGAGCTGGTTGGGCGCCTCAAAATGCGGATCCAGACGCCGGTAAGCATTCACGCTGGGATTCAGCACCAGGCAGATGTCGTTGCCGGCGGTGAGGATGCGATCGGTGAAGTCCCAGCCGAACTTGCTCAGCTTCTCTTCGCCCTTGGGATCCCAGAACATGTTGGTCTTGCCCTTGCTCACCGAAACGTTGGTGTGCATGCCGCTTCCGTTGACGCCCACCACTGGTTTGGGCAGGAAACTGGCGGTCATACCCATGTTCTTGGCGACCTGGCGGCAAATGAATTTGTAAAGCTGGATGTGGTCGGCGGCGGCCACGGTTTCGGCGTAGCTGTAGTTAATTTCAAACTGCGAGGGCGCCACTTCCGGATGATCCTTTTCGTTCTGGAAACCCATGGCCCGCTGCACTTCGGCGCTCTTGTCGATAAACACGCGCAACGGATCGCCGGGCAGCGAATGATAATAGCCGCCGGTGTTCACGTACTCGAATTTGCCGGTCTCGTGAAAATTCCTTTCGGCGTCCAGGCCCGCGAAAATGAAGCCTTCGATTTCGTTGGCGGCATTCAGCGTGTAACCGCTCTTTTTGTGCTGGGCATCGGCGTAGCTCTTGAGCACGCCGCGCATATCGCCCACGTAGGCGCTGCCGTCCTTTTCGAGGACCTCGCCGAACACCATTACCTTACCTTCTCCAAACACATCGGCCGGTCCCCAGTAGAACGCCGACCAATCGACGCCTAGCCGCAGATCGCTTTCCTTCTGGGCGGTAAAGCCGCGAATCGAAGAACCGTCGAAGGTTAGATTGTCCCAGCTCTTGAGCAGGAACTTCTTGTCGTAATCCAGCATGTGCAGACGGCCCTCAAGGTCGCTGAACATCAGGGTGACAGCCTTGATCCGTTTTTCGTCGGTGAGGTACTTCAGACGTTCTTCGCGGATCGTTTCCATCGGAACGCGGCCGAGCCGTTGTTCCTTCGCCTTCAGGTTCAGCTCTTCCAGTTCGTCATAAGGTAGTTGCAGGAAATTACGCAGTTCGGTGCTCATTCTTCTCCTCAGGGCAATCTAACGGTTGGTTTTGACGTGCAATGCCAATTGTTACATTGTCCACGAAAAGCGCGCGCTCGGGCAAGGCTTAACCTATAGATTGTGTTTATGGGGCCGATTGCCAGCGGGCATGAGGCCGGGATACTGTCACGAATAGGGGCGCGGGTGCGTACGCATGAATCGCTCCCAGAAAGAGGGCATCTCGAACAACTCCTGACCGCGCAAATGACATCGTCAGCGGCTCAGCAGGTATCCGGGGTACGGATCGAGTATACGCGAAAAGAATAAATTTTCACATTTAATGTTTCCTCCACGGGTTGCTCTCAGCAAGGTAAAGCGAAGGAAAACGCAACGCAGTCAAGAGCGTGGCGTCAGAGCTAAAGCGGCGCGGATCAAATGCGCTCGATAATCGCTGCAATACCCTGGCCAACGCCGATGCACATGGTGCACAGCGCGTAGCGGTCTCCGCTTTGGTGGAGTTGATAGAGCGCGGTGGTCACCAGGCGCGCGCCGCTGGCGCCGAGTGGATGTCCGATGGCAATGGCTCCGCCGTTGGGGTTGACGTGCGCGGCGTCGTCGGGAAGGCCGAGTTCGCGCGTGACGGCCAGCGCCTGTGCTGCGAACGCTTCGTTCAATTCGATGACATCCATTTGCGAAAGCTGGAGGCCGGCCTTGGCCAAAGCCTTGCGCGTGGCAGGCACGGGACCCATGCCCATGATGCGCGGCGCGACGCCGGCCGCAGCGGAGGCGATCACGCGAGCCTTGGGCGTCAGACCGTGCTTCCGGGCGGCGGCTTCGCTCGCGAGAATCAGGGCCACCGAACCGTCGTTGATGCCCGAGGCGTTGCCTGCGGTTACGGTGCCCGTAGACTTTACGATCGGCTTCAGCTTGGCGAGGATATCGAGGCTGGTATCGGGGCGTGGATGCTCATCGACAGCGAACTTTTTGGGATCGCCCTTCTTCTGCGGAATCAGGACCGGCACGATCTCGCAGCCGAAGAAGCCGGCCGCGTGCGCTCTTGCCCAGCGCTGCTGGCTGCGATAAGCGAAGGCGTCCTGATCGGCGCGATTCACGTGGAAGTCCTGGGCGACATTCTCGGCGGTCTCAGGCATGGAATCGACGCCGTAGCGGGCCTGCATTAAGGGATTGATGAAACGCCAGCCTATGGTGGTGTCGAACATCTCGGCGCCGCGGCTAAACGCGGCGTCGGCCTTGCCAATGACGAAGGGCGCGCGCGACATGCTCTCGACGCCGCCTACGATTATTAGCTCCGCTTCGCCGGACTTGATGGCGCGGAAGGCCACGCTCAGCGCGTCGAGACTAGAGCCGCAGAGGCGGTTGAGAGTGGAGCCGGGGACTTCCTGCGGCAAACCGGCGAGTAGCAAAGCCATGCGGGCGACGTTGCGGTTGTCCTCACCGGCTTGGTTAGCGCAACCGAAAACCACGTCGTCGACGGCGCCCCAATCGACGCCCGGATTACGCTCCATGAGTGCTTTCAGGGGCAGGGCAGCCAAGTCGTCGGTGCGGATGCCGGCGAGGGAGCCCCCGTAGCGTCCGAAGGGCGTGCGAATCGCATCGCAGATCAACACTTGGCTCATAGTTTCAAGGCCGAGGCGCGGGAATTCGCCTGGAAGTCTTATGTTAGCTTAGCCATCGGCAGGCGGAAGAGCTCCGCGGACCAGACCGATAACTTGCATCCTGTGCGCCAGTTCCGGCATCATAAGAAGCGACGGAAAGAGACGAACAATTATTATGGCTGGCAATAACACCCTAAACTTCACCGATAGCGCTTTTGACCAGGACGTGCTGAATTCGGAGGTTCCGGTATTGGTGGACTTCTGGGCTCCATGGTGCGGGCCATGCCGGGCAATGGCGCCGACTGTGGATGCGGTCGCCGATGAGTATCTAGGTAAAGTGAAGGTCGGCAAACTCAATACCGACGATAACCCGGGAACGGCTTCGCGTTATCAGATCCGCGGAATCCCCACGCTGCTGCTGTTCAAGGGCGGCAAGGTGGTGGATCAGCGGGTCGGAGCAATGGGCAAGCCCGACCTGAAGAAAATGGTCGACGCTCACGTCGGCGAACCGGTCTAACGTCCGATCGGCGTTCTATCCTGTCACCGCGCCGTTCGCGGCAGAACCCACTAATTTTACGTATTTCTGAAATACTCCGGTAGCGTATTTCGCTGCCGGCGGATTCCAGGACTTCATTCTATCGGCGATCTGTTCGGGACTCAACGCGACATCAATCGAGCTTTTCTCAACGTCGATGGTGATCATATCGCCTTCATTCAGCGCGGCAATTGGACCCCCCACTGCGGCTTCGGGGGCGACATGGCCGATCATGAATCCGCGGGTTGCACCGCTGAAGCGTCCGTCAGTCATTAATGCGACGTCTTCGGAGAGTCCGGCGCCCACGATCGCCCCGGTCACGCCCAGCATTTCGCGCATACCAGGGCCGCCGCGCGGACCTTCGTAACGGATCACCAGCACATCGCCGGCTTTGATCTTGCCGCCGGTTACCGCCGCCATGGCGTCCTCTTCGCGGTTGAACAAGCGCGCCGGGCCGCGGTGCTGCTTACGATTGGTGCCCGCCACCTTGATCACACAGCCCTCCGGCGCCAGGTTGCCTTTCAGAATCACCAGACCGCCGGTCTTTTTAATCGGGTTGTCCAAGGCGCGGATTACATCCTGCCCGGGAGTTTCCTTGGCCTCCGCCGCCTCTACTCCGAAGGTGCGTCCAGTCACGGTCATGGCGTCCTTGTGCGCGTAGCCGCCGTCCACCATGCGTTTGGCCACCAACGGCCAGCCACCGGCGTTATCGACATCCAGTGCCACGTATTTTCCACCGGGTTTCAGATCCACCAGCAGCGGAGTGCGCTGGCTGATGGTCTGGAAGTCTTCGATTTTCAAATCGACTTGCGCGTCGCGCGCCATGGCCAGCAAATGCAGCACGGCGTTGGTGGACCCGCCGGTCGCGGCCACCGACGCAATGGCATTTTCGAAGGCTTCACGCGTGGCGATGTCGCGGGGCTTGCGTCCAGCGCGTACCGCATCCATGACCACTTCGCCGCAGCGGAACGCGACTTGGTGCTTGCGCGGATCGACCTGCGGCACCGACGCGGTGTTCATGGGCGACAGCCCGATCATCTCCATCACCGTGGCCATCGTGTTGGCCGTGAACTGGCCACCGCAAGCGCCGGCGCCGGGACAAGCCAGATTCTCGATGGCCAGGAAATCCTCATCCGACATTTTGCCCGCCGCATTCGCGCCCACCGCTTCGAACACGTCAAGGATCGTGAGATCGCGGCCCTTATAATGTCCCGGCATAATGGTGCCGCCGTACATAATGACGCCTGGAATATTGAGCCGCAGCAGCGCCATCGCCGCTCCGGGGATGGTCTTGTCGCAGGCCACCAGCGCCACCACGCCGTCGAACATGTGGCCGCGGGCGACCAGTTCGATCGAATCGGCGATCAGGTCGCGGCTCACCAGCGACGCTTTCATGCCCTCGGTCCCCATGGTCACGCCGTCGCTGATGGCGATAGTGTTGTATTCCATAGGCGTGCCGCCAGCCGCGCGGATGCCGGCTTTGACATGCTCCGCCAGCTCGCGCAAATTGTAGTTGCACGGCATGGTTTCGATCCAAGTATTGGCGACGCCGATGATAGGCTTCTTGAGATCTTCATCGGTGAAGCCGATGGCCTTCAGCATCGCGCGTGCAGGCGCGCGGTCGTGTCCCTGGGTGATGGTGTAGCTGTTCAGTTTCATGGTGAATCTCTATGGTACCGAACTGTGGGAGACGGGTCTCGCTTGCGACCCTCCACAGAGCCGTCTCACAGGAAATGTAGGAAATGTAACGCGGAATATCGGGAGCGATCGCCGTTGCGAGCCTTTTATGGCATTCGATACCGGAGGCAGGAGGCTGATCTCGGAAACGGCCAACCCCAAACTGGGGTGCTGACATCTGCATGTGGTTCCCGTATGACACAATAGACGGCGTGATTCATCAGTAGCAGTTGTGTTGAACGACATAGCTCATCGCAGGCCGCTCCTCAGATTCGCACTATTCCTGGTATGCGCCATCCTCATCCTCCTGGCGTTCAATACCTTGTACGCCTTCACAAGCACGCTCAATCGGCTCGACACTGTAGAGTTGGAGCGTGACCAATGGCAGCGGCCGTTAGACATTATTCGAGCGTTAGACTTGCAACCGGGAAACACCGTTGTCGATCTTGGCTCGGGAGCCGGCTACTTCGCGCTCAAGCTTTCTCCGGCGGTCGGGGAGCGCGGCCAGGTTCTCGCGGTGGATCTTCGAAGGCTGTCACTGATCTTTTTGTGGACGAGGGCGCTGCTGGGAGGCCAAC
>Ga0207657_10003229_pt1 | contig 17451 bp, 13 predicted proteins | sample KBSC33metaG_FD_184316 | JGI IMG/M metagenome (GOLD analysis project Ga0207657, IMG submission 184316) | Corn rhizosphere microbial communities from Kellogg Biological Station, Michigan, USA - KBS C3-3 metaG (SPAdes) (version 2) | ecosystem: Host-associated > Plants > Roots > Rhizosphere > Soil ... | reverse complement strand
TTCTCGACAATATGACCCTCCTCGAGCGCGCGCGGGGCCGCTGCAACCCCCGGCTGCTGCACGAGCCAGCGCAGGCAGACTTGCGCCGGTGTCTTGCCGTGTGCCCTGGCGATCTCGCCGACGACGGGATCGGCCAGCAGCTTGCCGCGCGCCACTGGACAATAGGCCGTCAGGATCATGCCGTGCCGCTTCAGCGCGGCGAGCATCCGGTCTTGCGGCAGATAGGCATGATACTCGATCTGGTTGGTGACAAGCGGCTCGGGGCAGACGCCCACCGCCTCGTCGAGCATGGCCAGCGTGAAATTTGATACGCCAATATGACGAGTCATGCCCTGTCGTTTCGCTTTCGCAAGCGCGCCCAAGGTTTCTTTAAACGGCACCTTCGGCTGCGGCCAATGCACCAGCAAGAGGTCGACGTAGTCGAGGCCGAGCGTTCTCAGGCTGGTCTCGACCGAAAGCATGAAATCGGCTTCGCGCGCATTCTCTTCCGTGACCTTGGTGGTGACGAACAACTCACTGCGCGCGATCTTGCTCGCGCGCATGCCTTCACCGACGAACTGCTCAGTACCGTACTTGCGCGCAGTGTCGATATGCCGGTAACCGGACGCGATGGCCGCAGCGACCAATTCGGCGGGTCGCTGCGGCAATTCCATCGTGCCGTAGCCGATGACCGGCATCACCGCGCCATGTGCTGAAAGCGTGGGTGCGCGCAATTTTTCCATCGTGAAACCCTTTCAGCAGACCGCCATACGATCGACAGATGATGACCGAATGGACGCTCTCTGCAAGAGGAGCGTGCGCGCGAGCGGCTCCCTCACCTGCTGGACGTATCGCGGCCGACGCGTGTTGCGGACGACATCGCTTCCACTTATGATCGATAGCACCACGCCATCAGTGCGCGGACAAAGGGACTGAAAACGCCGAAGTGTGTTTGGCGACGAGCAAAGACGCAAACGCGTTCTATGCGTCAGCCAAGCGGGGAGGATTTGTGATGTCTCCCGACACATGCGACGTCGCCGACCGATCTCGGCTGCAATGCGGCTGTAGCGGTCACGGCAAACATTGCCCGCCCAGCATCATCGTTATCGCTGCGCCAACGCACGGCCTGCTCTCACAGAGGCAGGCCGCTTTTGTTTGCGCTCGCACACGTCAGCAAGGCCGCAAAGGCCAACAGGGAGGACGTCATGGGTAAGTTCGATATCTCGCGGCGCGGCTTCGTCCAGGGCGGTCTCGGCCTGACGATGGCGAATTTCGTTCCCGGCACAACGCCCTTTGCGCAAGCGGCGACGATGGAAGAGAGCACGATCGCCGCAGCCAAGGCGGCCGGGCCGGCCGGCGTCAACGGCATGATCTGGTCGCCCTATCTCGTGCCGATGCAGCCGGTGATCGCGGAATTTCAGAAGCAGACGGGCATCGGCATCGGCGCGGTGCAGGACATCTCCATCTTCGACGCTCCGCAGCGCGCAATGGCGGAAGCGCTGTCGCGTTCGCCGCAGTTCGATTTCATTCACATCGATTCCAACATGATCCCGTCGCTGGTCTCGGCTGGGTACCTCGAACCGCTGGATGAATACATTAAGAAGGCGAACTTCAAGTTCGAGGCGGTCGGCGACTACGGCAGCTTCATGACCTATGGCGGCCACACCTACGGCGTGCCGACCGACGGCAACGTCCATATCCAATATCTCCGCAAGGATCTGGTCGAGAATCCCGATAATAAGAAGCGATTCGCAGACAAGTTCGGCAAGGAACTGAAATTCCCGGAGACCTGGGAGGAGAACCTGCGGCTGCAGGAATTTCTCATGGATCCGTCGAAGGACCTTTACGGCTCGGGCAATCTTCGCAACCGTGCGAACGGTGTCACCTGGTGGTACATGATCTTCTACAGTGCGGGCGGCTTCCCGTTCGATGACGACATGAAGCCGACGCTCGACACGCCAGCCGGCCAGTATGCCGTCGACATTTATCTGCAGGACAAGAAGGTCAACCATCCGGAGGCCGCGAACTGGGGCACGCCGCAAATGATCCCGCGTATCGCGCAAGGCCACGTGGTGAGCTGCCAGTACTGGGACGGCACCGCCAAGCTCAACGAGAACCCAGAGAAATCGAAGACCACGGGAAAATGGCTCTACGGCCTCGTGCCCGGCTCCGACTTCAGCGGCAAGCGCATGTACCGCTCGATCTCGTCGCCGCTCGCCGCGATCCTCATCAATAAGTACAGCCCACGCAAGGCGCAGGCCGCCTATCTCGCTCTGTGGCTCGGCTCGGGTAAGAACTCGATCCCGATCGTCACCGACCCGGTCAACACCTTCAACGACGCCTGGTCGACCGAGCACATGTCGTCGCCGCTGGTGAAAAAGGCCTACAGCCCGGAGGGCGTGAAGGCGATCGAGACGAACTTCAAGGTCGTCGCACCGCCGATCTACCTCACCGGCTATCTCGAGTTCCAGGACGCGCTCGGCAAGAACCTGTCGGAGGCCTATGTCGGGCAATTGCCTGCCAAGGACGTGCTGAAGAAGACCGAGCAGGAATGGGCCGGCATCATCAAGCGCATCGGCCAGAGCAAGCTGAAGAAGGACCTGGCGAGCTACAAGGCGGTTATGCCGAAGCGCGACACCCCGGCCTGAACGCGCAGCGTTCGACACGACTGCGGACGGGCGTGTGGCCCGTCCGCTTCTTCTCCGGCGGTCGAGGCAAGGCATGGCAGTCAGCGCGCTTCCGGCTCGAGATGCTCCGCTCGCAACGTCGACGCGCACGGTGTCGCGGCGGCGCGCGGTGCGGCGCTTCAAGCTGACGCTGCTGCTGCCGCTGATCGGCCTGTTTCTGTTCCTGCTGACGCCGGTGCTGCTGCTGCAGCTTTATTTCTCCGTGCATCAGTGGACGGTCTACCTCAGCTCCTGGTGGGACGCCGATTACGTCTGCCTCGACCTGTTCCGCGACGTGCTGACCGATCCGCGCTTCGGCTGGGCGGTGGTGCGCTCGCTCGCATTCGCCACCGGCTCGACGATCGGCTGCTTCGTGTTCGGCTTCCTGCTCGCCTACCTGATGTACAAGCCCTTCCACGGCCAGGCCATCTATTATGTCATCTTCATCCTGCCGATGCTGACAGTCCCGGTGGTCGTCGCCTACACGGCGGAAATGCTGCTTTACCAAAACGGCCCGATCAACGACGTCATCTCCATCCTCCTTGGCGTCGACTTCAAGCCGTCATGGCTGACCAACCCGCACATCGCGCTGTTCACGGTCGCCTGCCTCGAAGTCTGGAATTGGACTCCGTTCTCCTTCATCATCATGCTCGCCGGCCTCTCCGCGATCCCGAAGGAGCCCATCGAGGCGGCGGAGATTCTCGGCGCCTCGAAGTGGCGTATCTTCTGGGAAGTCCAGGTACCGCTGCTGCGGCCTGTGATCCTGTTGGCGCTGGTGCTGCGCTTTCTCGAAGCGATGGCCGAATTCCCCAAGACCTGGGCCCTGTTCCAGGGCGGCCCGGGCAGCGCTACCGAGACGCTGCCGGTCTACATCTTCATGACCACCTGGCAGTACTTCGAAATTTCGAAGGGCGCCGCGATGTCCTACATCGTGATGCTGCTGATGATCGTCATCGTATTGGTGGCGATCCAGCTTCTGCGCCGCGAAAAGCGCTCGCTCGACGCGATGTACGAGCAGGGCGCCAAGGAAACGGAGGCGTGACATGGCGATGACCAAGACCCAGCGTCGCCGGCTCTCGTCCACCGTACGCTACGTCATCCTGACCGGCTGGGCGCTGATGGCGGCCTTCCCCATCTACTGGATGGTCGCGACCTCGTTCAAACCGGACACGCAGTGGTTCTCCTGGCCGCCGGTCTACTTCCCGCATCCGCCGACGCTCGCCAACTACATGAACGTCTGGTTCGGCGCGGAGCAGTACGCGCAGACGCAATACGCAATTTCCTCGCAGAAGCCGTTCGTGTCGCTGTGGAACTCGACGGTGATCGCCAGCACCTCGACATTCTTGTCGGTGCTGTTCGGCTCGATCCTCGCCTACGGCGTCTCGCGCTATCGCATCCTGTCGGAAGCGCGCATGTTCCAACTCTTGATGCTGCGCATGATCCCGCCGATCGTCGTGGTCGCGCCGCTATCGCTTTATTACTCCGCGCTCGGGCTGCTCGACACGCGCATCGGCCTGATCATGGTCTACTTCCTGACGACGCTGCCTTACGCCGTCTGGATGACCAAGAGCTTCATCGACGAGGTGCCGCTCGAGGTGGAGCAGGCCGCCGAAATCCTCGGCGCCTCGCGCTGGCGCACGATTTTCGAGGTGGTGCTGCCGCTGATCCGCTCCGGCCTGGTCGCGACCTTCCTGTTCATCCTGATCCTGACCTGGAGCGAATACCTGCTGGCGCTGATCCTCACCAAGACGCAAGTGTCGACGCTGCCGATCGAGCTCTCGAAATATCAGGGCTCGACCGAAGGCCGCGTCTACGGGCGCCAGGCGGCGCTCGCGGTCGGCATCACGATCCCCCTGATGATCGTCGGCCTAATCATCCGTAAGCATCTCGCGCGTGGCTTCAGTTTTGGAATGGTACGGAGATAGACGGTGGCGCGTATCGAACTCGTCAATCTGCATAAATCGTTCGGCGCGGTCGCCGCCGTGAGAAACCTCAACATGAGTATCGAGGACGGCGAGTTCGTCGTCTTCGTCGGTCCCTCCGGCTGCGGCAAGACCACGACGCTGCGCATGATCGCCGGCTTCGAGGATCCGACCTCGGGCGAAATCCGCATCGGTGGACAGGTGGTCAATGACCTGGAGCCGCGCGACCGCGGGCTCGGCATGGTGTTCCAGAGCCACGCGCTGTTTCCGCACAAGAACGTCGCGCAGAACATCGAGTTCGGTTTACGCATGAAGAAAGTGCCCCAGTCCGAGCGCGTCAAGCGCGTTCAAGAGGTGGCGGAGATGGTGCGCATCACGCACCTTCTCGGTAAGATGCCGGGACAGTGCTCGGGCGGCGAATCGCAACGCATTGCGCTGGCGCGCACGCTCGTTACCAATCCGTCGACCTTCCTGCTCGATGAGCCGCTGTCGAGCCTCGACGCCAAATTGCGTCGCGAACTGCGCGCCGAATGTGATCGCCTGCATCAGGTGCTTAACCGTACCTTCATCTACGTCACGCACGACCAGGAAGAGGCGATGACGCTTGCCGACCGCATCGTGGTAATGCGCGCAGGCGAGGTCGAGCAGGTCGGCTCCCCGATGGACATCTACGCCAATCCGGTGAGCTACTTCGTCGCGGACTTCTTCGGTTCACCGTCGATGAACCTGGTGGCCGGAGAGATCGTGCAAAATGGCGCCGGCGCGCACTTCCGCTCCGCTAGTTTCGACGTCGCGCTGCCAGGTCGCCTCCAGAATGCCAAGCCCGGCCCCATCACGCTCGGTATCCGCCCCGAGCATGTCGGTGTCGGTAGCAACAATGGAGGACCCCAGGCGGCGTCATTGCCGGTGCGGCTGGTCGAGCCGCTCGGCCGCGACACGCTGCTCTATTTCGACGCCGGCAGCGAACGCGCCTTCGTCGCCATCAGCGAGGGCCTGGCGATGGCGGATGTGCAGGTCGGCGCGCCGCTGTCGCTGTCGTTCGATCCGGAGCGGCTGCATCTGTTCGGCGCCGACGGCCGCCGGCTTGCGCGGCATCACGCCTGATCATCATCCCGCAATGACAGTCAGCACTGGTAGGGGCGAGCGATGGATTATCGCGAGAAGAGTGAAGTTCGTGACGGGATGCGCATCGACTGGGACATGCCGATCCCGATGGAGGACGGCATCGTTCTGCGTTGCGATGTCTACCGGCCGGTGGTCGAGGGAAAATACCCGGTCATCATGACCTACGGCCCCTACGGCAAGTGGCTGCACTTCGAGGACCTCTATACCGACCAGTGGCGCCGCATGTGCGCCGACCAGCCGGACGTGCCGACCGACTCAACCAACAAATACCAGTGCTGGGAGGTAGTCGACCCGGAGAAATGGGTGCCAGACGGCTACGTCTGCATCCGCGTCGACTCGCGCGGCGCCGGCCGCTCGCCCGGCGTCATCGACATCTGGTCGCTGCGTGAGGCGCAGGATTTGGCACAATGCGTCGACTGGGCCGGCGTGCAGCCGTGGTCCAACGGCAAAGTCGGCCTCAACGGCATCTCCTACTACGCCGAGAATCAGTGGCAGGCGGCGGCGCTACAACCCAAGCACCTCGCTGCGATCTGCACCTGGGAGGGCGCAGCCGACTTCTACCGCGATATGGCACATCACGGTGGCATCTTCTGCCGCGGCTTCGTGCAGGATTGGTCGCGCGCGCAGGTCTACACCGTACAGAACGGCCGCGGCAGGCGCGGCTTCAAGAGCCGCATGAACGGCGATTGGGTGTCGGGGCCTGAGACGCTCACAGAGGAAGAGCTGGGCAGGAACCGGCGCGACTTCTACGAGGACTGCATCTCGCGCAAGCTGGACACCGACGAATACTGGCAGTCGCGCATGCCGGACTGGAACAAGGTGAAGGTACCGCTCTTGTCGTCGGCCAATTGGGGCGGCCAAGGGCTGCACCCGCGCGGCAACTTCGAGGGCTTTGTGCGCGCGGCGTCCGACAACAAATGGCTCGAGGTGCACGGCATCGAGCACTGGACGCATTTCTACACGAACTACGGCCTCGACCTGCAGAAACGCTTCTTCGGCCACTTCCTCAAGGGCGAGGACGCCGGTTGGAGCAAGCAGCCGAAGGTGCAGCTGCAGGTGCGTCATCCCGGCGAGAAATTCGTCGAGCGGCACGAAAGCGAATGGCCGCTGGCGCGCACGCAGTGGACCAAGCTCTATATCGAGCCCGGCGGCATGACGATATCGCAGTCGCCGCAGAGGAAGGCCGGCGCGGTCACCTATGCGGGCTTAAGCGACGGCGTCACCTTCCTCACCGGGCCGCTGGAAGCGGACACCGAGATCACCGGCCCAATCGCCGCCAAATTGTGGGTGTCGTCGGCGACCGAAGACGCCGACCTGTTCCTGGTCGTGCGCGTGTTCACGCCCGACCTCAAGGAGGTCACCTTCCAGGGCGCGCTCGACGCGCACACGCCGATCGCGCAGGGCTGGCTACGCTGCTCGCACCGCAAGCTCGACAAGAAACTGACGCTGCCGTACCGGCCCTATCACACTCACGACGAAGAACAGAAGCTCAAGCCCGGCGAGGTTTACGAGGTCGACGTCGAGGTCTGGCCGACCTGCATCGCCGTGCCGAAAGGGCATCGCATCGCGCTGTCGGTGCGCGGCAAGGACTATGTTTTCCCCGGCGAGCCGGGCGCCGGCGTCGAGACGCTCGGCAAGGTGTGGACCGGCTGCGGTCCGTTCCTGCACGACGATCCGCGCGACCGGCCGCCGGCGGTCTTCGGCGGCGACGTGACGCTGCACACCGGACCCAATCGGCAGGCCTATCTGCTGCTGCCCGTCATCCCCTCGAAATAGCCGCGCACAGTCATTGGAGCACGACACATGAGTTATCGTGAGGTCAGCGAGATCCGCGACGGCATGCGCATCGAATGGGACATGCCGATCGAGATGGACGACGGGCTCGTCCTGCGCTGCGACATCTTCCGCCCGCTCAAGAAGGGCCGCTATCCGGTGATCCTCAGCCACGGCCCTTACGGCAAGTGGTTGCACTTCGAGGACGGCTACAAGACCGCCTGGAAGCGCATGGAGGAGAAGCAGCCGGATGTGATGGCCGGCTCGAGCAACAAATATCAGAGCTGGGAAGTCTGCGATCCGGAGAAGTGGGTGCCGGACGGCTATGTCGTCGTGCGTGTGGACTCCCGCGGTTGCGGCCGCTCGCCGGGATATGTCGAGCACTGGTCGCCGCGCGAGACCAGGGACTTCGCCAACTGCGTCGAATGGTGCGGCGTGCAGCCGTGGTCGAACGGCAAGGTCGGCCTTTCCGGCATCTCCTACTACGCCATCAACCAGTGGCAGGTGGCGAGCCTGCAGCCGAAGCATCTCGCCGCCATCTGCGTGTGGGAGGGCTTCGCCGACTTCTATCGCGAGCTCAGCCACAACGGCGGCATCTACAACACCTTCGCCCAGAACTGGTACGACATGCAGGTGAAGACCGTGCAGTACGGTCTGGGCCACAAGGGCCATCGCAGCCGCATGAACGGCGATTGGGTGTCGGGCCCGGAAACGCTCACCGAAGAGGAGATGGGCGCCAACCGTTACGACATGGGCAAGGTGCTGTTCGGTCATCCGCTCGACGACGACTATTACAAGGCGATGGCGCCGGACTGGTCGAAGGTGAAGGTGCCGATGTTGTCGGCGGCGAACTGGGGCGGCCAGCCTTTGCATCCGCGCGGCAATTACGAAGGCTTCTTCCGCGCTGCCTCGAAGCAGAAGTGGCTCGAGGTGCACGGCATCGAGCACTGGACACATTATTACACGGACTACGGCGTCGACCTGCAAAAGCGCTTCTTCGGCTATTTTCTCAAGGGCGAGAGGAACGGCTGGGACAAACAGCCGAAGGTGCAACTCAACGTGCGTCATCCGGGCGAGCGCTTCGTCATCCGCCACGAGGACGCCTGGCCGCTGCCGTCGACGCAGTGGACCAAATTCCATTTGATCGCCGACGGCCATCGACTCGAGACGTCACCCGAGAAGAGCGCGAGCAAGGTCGCGTTTGACGCCTTGAGCGACGGCATCACCTTCCTCACCGAGCCGATGGCGGAGGAGACCGAGATCACCGGGCCGGTCGCGGCCAAGCTGCACGTGTCGTCGTCGACCGAGGACGCCGACATCTTCCTCGTGCTCCGCATCTTCTCGCCCGACATGAAGGAAGTCGTGTTTCAGGGCGCGCTCGACCCGCACACGCCGATCGGACAGGGCTGGCTGCGCGCCTCGCACCGCAAGCTCGACAAGAAATTGACGCTGCCGTTCCGGCCGTACCATACGCACGACGAGAAGCAACCCTTGAAGCCCGGCGATATCTACGAGCTTGATATCGAGATCATCCCGACATGCATCGTGGTCCCGAAGGGCTATCGCGTGGTTTTGAGCGTGCGCGGCTGCGATTACGTCTATCCCGGCGGGTCCGGCGGCAAACTGTCGAACATGAAGAACGAGTTCACCGGCAACGGGCCGTTCCTGCACAACGACCCGCGCGACCGGCCGATCTCGGTCTACGGCGGCAAAACGACCATCCATCTCGGCGGTGGCCGCGAGAATTTCATATTGCTGCCGATCATTCCGCCGCGCAAGGCGGCGCGCACGAAGGACGCCAAACAGGCGCGCGGCGCGACGAAGAAGAAGCGGCGATAAGCGACTCCACCGAAATCAAGCTTTCAAGGGAGGCCGAGCGATGCACGTCTTCAGTCTCGAACGCGAACAGGAGTGGAATCCAAAACATCACGTCGAGAAGATTCTCGGCACCGAGGCGGACGGCGATTTCACCGTCGCCTGCTGGGAACCGGGACAGATCAGCCCCAACCACTGCCATCCACACGCGACTGAGATATATTTCTGCTTTTCAGGCGGCGGCACCATGCGCACCCCGGGTCGAACGGTACCTGTGACACCAGGGTCGTTCATCGTACACCCGCCGGGAGAAGTGCATGAATATGAGAACGGTCCGACCCGCACGCTCCTGTTCCGTGTGCGCTACGGCCACGATATGCTGTCGCGGCACGTCGCCTGGCGGAACAATCCCGGATGGGCGCAGTCGGCGGAGGACGCCGCGTATTATCGACAGCATCCGGTGAACTGACCAGCCAATGCGAATCGCGGTCTTGGCGGCAGGCGGCGTCGGCGCTTATTTCGGAGCGCGGTTGGCGGTTGCCGGCCACGACGTGCATTTCGTCGCGCGGGGCGCTCATCTCGAAGCGATGCGCCGCGACGGTTTACGCGTTCTCAGCGTCCACGGCGACGCCCATCTGCCGCATCCGAGCGTGACCGACGACCCGGCGGCAATCGGGCCGGTCGATATCGTCCTGTTTGCGGTCAAGCTGTGGGACGTCGAGGACGCCGCCGCGTTCGCTCGTCCCTTGCTCGGCGCGGAAACCCGCCTGATCACGCTCCAAAACGGCGTCGACAGCTACGAGCGCGTGTCCCACATTTTGCCATCGCACCATGTCGTGCCGGGCGTCGCCTCGGTGTCGAGCGTGATCGTCGAGCCCGGATTGATTAGGCAGACCAGCAGCTTCCACGCTATCACGTTCGGGCAGCCGGACTGCGGCAACGACGCCGTGCTCGAGCGCTTTGCGGCGAGCTCGGCGCAGGCGAACTGCATCGTCAAGTTCTCGAACGACATCCAGCGCGACCGCTGGCGCAAGTTTGTGGTCTTGACCGGCACATCGGGCGCGACGGCACTGACGCGCGCGACGCTCGGCAGCATTCTCGAGGATCCCGATACCCGCAGCTTCCTGCGCGAGATCATGCAGGAGACGTTCCGTGTAGGACAAGCCGAGGGCGTAACCTTGGAAGACGGCTTCGTCGAGGAGCGGCTTGCCTTCCTCGACGCCAATGCGCCGCGCGAGATGCGCACATCCATGGCGCACGACGTGCTGCGCGGCAATCGTCTCGAAGTCGACTGGCTCAACGGCCACGTCTCTCGGCGCGGCCGCGCGCACGGCATTGCGACGCCGCGAAACGAAACTGTCTATTCGGGTTTGAAGCATCTGCGCATGGGCGTCGCCCGATAAGCCGCCGCGACATTCGACGCTTGCATTAAGACGGCTTGACTCAACGCACATGCGTGGCACGTTTAAACGGTCGTTTGATCAACGGGCGTGCGGCGTATTTCGAGGCGCGAACAAGAACCCATGACAGGCACGAAGACCGAAACCCGGAACGGAATGCGCATCGACTGGGATGTCGCAATCGCGATGGACGACGGGCTGGTGTTGCGCGCGGACCTTTTTCGTCCTGTCGAAGACGGCCAGTATCCCGTTATCCTGAGTTATGGCCCCTACGCGAAAGGGCTGTCGTTCCAGGAGGGCTACAAGGAAAATTGGGCGCGCTTGACCGCGGCCGCACCCGAAGTGCTCCAAGGCTCGAGCAACAAATTCCAGAACTGGGAACTCGTCGATCCTGAGAAATGGGTGCCGGACGGCTACGCCTGCCTGCGTGTGGACTCGCGCGGCGCTGGCCGCTCGCCCGGCGTGCTCGACGTCTGGTCAGCACGCGAGGGCGAAGACCTTTACCAATGCGTCGAATGGGCGGGCACGCAGTCGTGGTCGAACGGTAAGGTCGGCATCAACGGCATTTCATATTATGCAATGAACCAGTGGGTCGTCGGCGCGCTGCGGCCGCCGCACCTGGCCGCATTGTGCATCTGGGAAGGCGCGGCCGACTACTACCGTGACCTGTGCCGCCACGGGGGCATTCTCAGCGATTTCCTCCATTCCTGGCATCCGCGGCAGGTTGCGAGCGTGCAACATGGCGTCGGTGAGCGCGGCGCGCGCAGCGTCGTGACCGGTGAACTCGTGGCCGGGCCCGACACGATCGGCGAGGACGAACTCGCAACGCGGCGCACCGATACGCCTGGCGAGCCGAAACGCCGCGTTCTGATCGACGATTATTATCGTGCCCGAACCGCCGACCTCGCGCGGATCGAGGCCCCGCTACTGTCCGCCGCCAACTGGGGCGGCATGGGCCTGCACCCGCGCGGCAATTTCGAGGGCTATCTCGGCGCCGGCTCGCCGCAGAAGTGGCTCGAGGTGCACGGCGACACGCACTTCACGCATTTCTACAGCAACTACGGCGAGACGCTGCAGAAGCGTTTCTTTGGCCACTTCCTCAAGGGCGAAGACACCGGCTGGGACAAGCAGCCGAAGGTCTCGCTCAATATCCGCCACCCCGGCGAGAAATTCGTGCTGCGTGCCGAGAACGAATGGCCGCTGGCGCGGACGAAATGGACGAAGTTCTATCTCGACCCGTCGGGATCACGCCTGACGGCCGAGGCGCCGGCCGCGCAGACAACGCTGAGCTACAAGACGATGGGCGAAGGTCTGACCTTCCGCCTGCCGCCGGCGACGCGGCCGCTGGAGATCACCGGCCCGGTCACGCTCAAGCTCTGGCTTTCATCGGAAACGACGGACGCCGACATCATCGCGGTGCTGCGCGTCTTCGATCGGGCCGGCAAGGAAGTCACCTTCATCGGCTCGAACGATCCGCGCGTACCGGTCGGTCTCGGCTGGCTGCGCGCGTCGCATCGCAAGCTCGACCCAAGCCGAACCCTCCCCTACCGGCCCTGGCATTCCCACGATGAGCTCTGGCCACTGACACCGCGTGAACCGGTCGAACTCGACGTGGAAATTCTCCCGACCTCGATCGTGGTTCCATCGGGATACCAACTCGCACTCACCATTCTCGGCCGCGACTACGAGGTCGACGGTCGGGATATCGCGTTGCCGAATGCTCCTTACCCGATGAGAGGCGTCGGCCCGTTCCTTCATATCGACAAGGACGACCGGCCCGCTGCGATCTTCGACTGCCGTAACACCCTGCATTTCGCTGCCGGCAAGCAGCCTTACCTGCTGCTGCCGGTCATTCCGGAGAGCTGAAGCTTCGAAACAAAAAACAAACGTTCTAGGGAGGAAGACATGATCAGGCGTACATTCATCCTTGCTCTGGCGGCCGCAGGTCTGGCCACCGGCGCCCTACCCGTTCAGGCTGACGAGTATCCTAGCCGGACGGTGACGATTATCGTGCCCTATCCGGCCGGAGGCCCGACCGATCAGACCGGCCGCGTCATCGCCGACTCGCTGTCAAAGCAGCTCAAGCAAAGCTTCATCGTCGAGAACGTCACCGGCGGCGGCACGATCATCGGCACCAACAAGGTGGCAAAGGCGACACCGGACGGCTACACGCTTCTCCTGCATAACCTGCAGATTTCGGCGAACGTCACGCTGTACAAGAATTTGCCGTTCGATACCGAGAAGGATCTCGTCCCCGTCATCTTCGTCAATCGCAATCCGCTGGTGCTTGTCGGCCGCAGGGACCTCGACGCCAACGACCTCGACCAGTTCCTCGCCCTCATGAAGAAGAGCACCCTGAAAGCCGCTATCCCCGGCTACGGCGCGACCGGCCATCTTGCCACGGCCCTGTTGGCGCAGGAGGCCGGCGCCAAGATCGACATGATCCCGTATCGCGGTGCTGCGCCGGCACTAAACGACATCATCGGCAGCCACGTCGACGTCTTCTTTGCGACGCCGCAGTCGATCATCCAGCAGGTCAATTCCCACAACATGAAGGCCTATGGCGTCACCTCGAAGGCGAAGCTGCCCGAGCTGCCGAATGTGAAGAGCTTCGTCGACAAATTCGGCGAAAAGCTCGATATCAGCTTCTGGCAGGCCGTGTTCGCGCCGGCAGGCACGCCCAAGGTCGTCGTCGAGAAGCTCAACGCCGCTATGCAGAAGACCCTGTCGGACCCTGCAATCGTCAAGAGTTGGGCGGACCAAAGCGTCGAGGTCTATCCTGCGAGCGAACGCTCGACGGCCGCGGCCGCGAAAATGATGAAAAGCGAGGTCGAGCGCTGGGGCAAGGTGATCAAGGACAACAACATTCATCTCGATCAGTAAACGTCGCAATCCGAACCGACGCCGGCAGAGCCCGTTCGGCTCTGCCGCTTCATTCCGTCCTCTCACCGCAAGACCTGTCTCATGAGCGCGCAAGAAGAACTCTCGTTCGTCTATTTCCCTGAGAACTACCGCTGGTCGCACGGCCTGCTGATCGGGCTGAATACCGCGCCCTGGGGCGGCGCCGAGATCGGCGAGATCAATCGCATCGGCGTGCGCCTCAAGGGCAGCGTCGGCGACGACGACGCCTGGTTCCGCGAATGGGCGCGCGAAGGCCGCACGGTCGAAGACCGCGGTCGCGATCTCATCGCCAAAGGCCGCGGAATGAGCGGCGCGCAATATCTTCAGCGCGCCAGCATCTATTATCACGTCGGCGAGCGCTTTCTTCAGCCGAAGAGCAAGGCCGGCAACGACGCCTATATGCGCGGTGTCAACTGCCTGCGCGACGCCGCCAAATTCCTCAAGCGGCCGAAGCTCGAGCACGTCGAGATTCCGTACGGCGACAAGAGCCTGCCGGCGATCTACGTGCACGCCGAGCCGGTGAAGAGCGGCGGCAAGGTGCCGGCCGTCGTGTTCTTCGATGGCCTCGACGTCACCAAGGAGATTCAATACTTCAAGGGCGTCGCCGATCTTGCCGCGCGCGGCATCGCCTGCCTGATCGTCGACGGTCCCGGCAACGGCGAGAGCATCCGCTTCCGCGATCTCTACCTGCGCCACGACACCGAGCACTACGCGACGCCGGTCTACGAATATCTGGCGAGCCGGCCAGAGGTCGATCCGAAACGCATCGGCGTCATGGCGATCAGCCTCGGCGGCTACTATGCGCCGCGCGCGGCGGCGATGGAGCCCCGCTATGCCTGCTGCATCGCCTGGGGTGCGCAGTGGGATTATCAGAAGATCTGGCGGGACCGCTTCGACCGGCTCGCCCGCGCGGACACCCCCTCCCTCTCGGTCGCGGCGCAGCACATCTCCTGGGTGCTCAATGCGAGCTCACAGGAAGACGCGATCAAGCGGCTGGCGCCGTTCAAGCTCGACGGAGTGGTGCAAAAGATGCGCTGCCCGTTCCTGATGCTGCACGGCGAGGGCGACGAGCAAATTCCGCTGCCGGAGGCGCAGAAGTGCTTCGACGCGGTCGGCTCGAAGAACAAGGTGATGAAGATTTTCAGCCGCGAGGAAGGCGGCTATCACCATTGCCAGATCGACAACCAAAGCATCTGCTCGGCCTACATGTGGGACTGGCTGGAAGCGATTCTGCAGCCGTGACGATCCGCGCCGGTGCGGCTCCCAGCTGATTTCCGCCCGATTTCGTTCCGGAAGGAATTTTCCTGGACGTCGGCTAGTGTATCTTCCGAACGCGCTCGGCCCGGCTCTGCTGCCGAGCAGCGCCGTAGCCCGAGAGACACTGCACAAGGTCCGATATGCCCATGCACCCCCGTGAGCGACTGTCCTATTCCCCGATCGAAGGCCGCGCGCCGCTGAAATTGCCGAAGGGCGTACGCATGGTCATCTGGCCGGTGCTCGCACTCGAAGAATGGGACATGAACCGGCCGATGGCGCGCATGGTCATCTCGCCGCCGCAGGGCCAGCCGCAGCAGCCCGACCATCCGAACTGGACCTGGCACGAATACGGCATGCGCGTCGGCTTCTGGCGGCTCAAGCGCATGTTCGAGACACTCGGCATCACGCCGACCGTGACCCTGAATGCGCGCGTCTGCGAAACCTACCCGGTCGTGGTGAAGGCGTGCATGGACCTCGGCTGGGAGCTCAACGCCCACGGCTACGACCAGGTCCCGATGCACAAGACCGAGGACCAGCGCGGCGTCATTATGCGCTCGATGGACATCATCGAAAAGTTCTCGGGCAAACGGCCGCGCGGCTGGTTCGGCCCGGGCCTGACGCAAACCTTCGATACGCTGGACTATCTCTCCGAGGCCGGCATCGAATATATCGGTGACTGGGTGCTCGACGATGAACCGGTGACGCTGCGGACGACGCACCAGCCGGTGGTGGCGCTGCCATACAATTTCGAGATTCATGACATCGTGCTGATGGCGTTGCAGCATCAGATGTCCGACGCGATGTACATCCGCGCGCGCGACCAGTTCGAGTGCCTCTACGCCGAGGCTGCGGAGCGCCCGAAGATCATGGCGATCGCCTGCCATCCATATCTGTCCGGCGTGCCGCACCGCTTCGGCTACGTGCAGCGCACTTTCGCCGATCTCCTGGCGCGCGACGGCGTCGTCGCCTGGGACGGCGCCCGCATTCTCGACTGGTACAAGGCGCAAGGATGAGCGCCACCCTCTCCCGCTCGGCTTTCGTGCCGCACGACCTCGCCGCGCCGTTGCGCTGCGCCACGGACGGGCCGCTGGCGGGCCTGACCGCGGCGGTCAAGGACATGTACGACATCGCCGGCACGCGCACCGGTAATGGCAATCCGACCTGGCTCGAAACGCACGCCCCAGCCACCGCACACGCCGCGGCGGTCGCGCGCATCCTCAACGCCGGCGCGACCATCATCGGCAAGGCGGTGTGCGATGAGTTCTTCTACAGCGTCACCGGCGCCAATGCGCATTACGGCACGCCCAACAACCCGCGAGCGCCAGGCCGGCTGCCCGGTGGCTCGTCAAGCGGCTCGGCGTCGGCCGTCGCCGCGGGCGCCTGCGACTTTGCGCTCGGCAGCGACACCGGGGGCTCTGTGCGCATTCCGGCGTCGTTCAACGGTATATACGGCTTGCGCACGACGCACGGCCGCGTCGACGACAAGGGCGCGGCGGCGATGGCGCCATCCTTCGACACGCCGGGCTGGTTCAGCGCGGGGCCGGGCGTGCTGCGCAAGGTCGGCGGCGTGCTGCTCGACGCCAAAGATCGCGTGACGGCGAGGCCGAGCCGCGTGATCGTCCTCGAAGACGGCTTTGTCGAAGCCGACGAGCCGGTCGCCGACCTGCTTCGCACCGCGATCGACCTGATGACCGGCGAGCTACCGGTGATCGAGCATGCGCGCATCGCACCGCAGGGCTTTGATTTCTGGCGCAACGCCTTCCGCGTCGTGCAGGGTTTCGAGGTGTGGCAGACCTTCGGGGAATTCGTGACACGCCACAAGCCTCAGGCAGGTCCCGGTATCCGTGAACGGCTGGAGATGGCGTCGAAGATCACCGCCGCCGAAGCCGACGCGGCGCGTGGGACGATCGCGGAGGCGCGCGCACACATCCGCCGCATCGCGGTGCCGGGCACGCTGATGGCGCTGCCGACCGCACCCTGCATCGCGCCCTTGATCGGCGGCGGCGCCGGCGAGATGGACCATTTCAGGACGCGGGTAATGCGGCTGACCTGCACGGCGGGGGTCGGCGGCCTGCCGCAGATCAACCTGCCGGTCGGCACGGTCGAAAATTGCCCGATCGGATTGTCGTTCATCGGCTGGCCGGGCGGCGACGAGGCGCTGCTCGATCTCGCCTGTGACATCGGTCACCATTGCGGCGACGCCATCGGCATCGCCTGAAACGTCAGCCCGGGTATGTCGCCGCTGCGATCGAGCGCCCGGATTGTGAGTTCCGTCTCAACTCGCGCCCACCAAGCGGCCGAGGAGAGCCTCTGTATTGCCTGGGACAGCGTTCCCTCGCCACGCCACGTGCTGGTCAGGCCGGATCAGGGCGAGATCGCGATCGTAAAGGTCACGCACATCCTGGTCCGGCACGTCCACAACAGCGACGGGAATCTTCCGCTCCTTCGCCGCGGCGAGGACCGCATCGGCGTCTGGCGGCCGCGGACCGAGGCGAAGCAAAGTAAACCCGTTACCGAAGGCATCGAACAGCGATGCGCCGGAGCCGTGGGTGTCGTCGAGCCACGCATGCGGTGCGCGCCCTCCCGGCACGGCTGTGGGCCGATAGACGATGA
>Ga0207657_10003228_pt1 | contig 17452 bp, 14 predicted proteins | sample KBSC33metaG_FD_184316 | JGI IMG/M metagenome (GOLD analysis project Ga0207657, IMG submission 184316) | Corn rhizosphere microbial communities from Kellogg Biological Station, Michigan, USA - KBS C3-3 metaG (SPAdes) (version 2) | ecosystem: Host-associated > Plants > Roots > Rhizosphere > Soil ... | reverse complement strand
GTGAAGTGGCGCTACACCCAGCAGCGCATCGCGGGCGGCGCGGGCGGCAATACGGCCGGCGGCTGGGACCTGGCCACCAACCGGGTCGCGTGACATGGGCGCCGCAACGAACGTGCGTTCAGCCGCCGCCGCACTGGCACTGATGCTGGCGGCATCCTCCGCGACCGTGGCGCAGGTGCCGGATGACGAGCATCCGTTCATCATGCCGGGGACGCCGGCCAAGACGGTTCCGGCGCCGTCGCCGTGGCTCACCGGTGCGCAGTTGCTGCGGCGGCTGGAGGAGGGGGATGCCGACACCGTCGAGTATCTCAAAGGCGTGTACGACGCCACGGAGAGCGGGCTTTGGTGTTACACGGACTCCAAGCGTCGCCCGACGCCGAAGCAATCTCCCGACGCCATGCGCCGGCAAGCCATCGCATTCCTGCGGCGGCTGCCGCGCGCGCGCCTGAAGAAAAGAGGCGCCGCGCTGGTGATCGAAATGTGGCAAGTCAAGTGGCCTTGTCCACCGGACGGCTGTTGCCCTGGCTTGAGGGGGATGTGATGAACCGGCCACCGTACATGGTGTTGCGTGCCCATTTCCCCGATCCGTACAATGTGCCGGCCCAAGAACTCTGGCAGTGGCTCGGCCATCCGGAAGCGGCGCGGAATCCGCAGTGGGAGAACACGTGCGCCATACGCATGAGTCTCGCGCTGGCCAGTGTCGGCGTGTTCGTTCCGAACGCTTACCTGGTCGTGGCAGCCGGGAAATACAAGGGGCACCGCTTGGAGATCAAGCAGGAGATTTTGGCCAACCACCTGTGCACGATCTGGGGCGAACCCGAGAAATTCGGCGCCGCGCTGCTGCGCGAACGCGTCGGCGACCGGCGCGGCGTGATCCGCTTCGTCGGCCTGTGGGGACCGTACGACCCGCAGGGCCACATCGACCTGATCTGCCACGACGACCACCACCGTCTCGCGTGCGAAGGCGGCCACGTGTACGCGCAGGCCGTCGAGTGCTGGTTCTGGGAATGCGCGTGAAGCCCGCCGTGCCGCTCAGTGCGGCAGGGGCGGGATGATGACGCCGCGGCGCGACACCTCGACCAGCAGCTCGGTGCGGCGCGTGACCTGGAAGATGCGGAACAGCTTCGGCACGTAATCCTTGCGGATCGTGCCTTCCTCGACCTGCATCTTGCTGGCGATGGTCTTGTTCGGCAAGCCCTGGCACAGGTAGTACAGCACTTCGGCGCAGCGTCCCGTCACGCCCAGCTCGGCCGCCGGCACGCTGGGCAGCGGCGTGACGGGCGGCGTGTGCATGCCGTCGCGCGCCATCGCCGTCACGGGGACGAAGATACCGCCCTGGAACACGGTGTCCAGCGCGCGCTGGAAGATGCCCTCGTGGTCCATGTCCTTCGGGATGTAGCCGCAGGCGCCGGCCTGGATGCATTCGAGGACCAGCGGCCGGTCGGCGCGGGCGGACAGCATGATGGCGCGGGTCTCGAGGTTCTGTTCGCGCAGGTATTTCAACACGTCGAGCCCCGTCTTCTCGGACTTCAGCGTGAAATCCAGGAAGGCGAGGTCGAAGCGCTTCGTGCCGAGCAGCGCGATCGCGTCGTCGTAGCTGGCCGCCTCTTCGATGTGCGCGGCCGGCTGCGCGATCCGGATCAGTTCCCGCATGCCGGCGCGCACCAGGCCCTGGTCTTCCAGCACCAGGATCGTCAATTCTGTCGCGTCGCTCATCTGTTCTCCGATTTTGTTACTTGAGAATTGGAAACATTTTTAACATTACCACAGACAAAATGTTTGCGTCGGACAATTGTCGGGCGGGGTACCCGACATTTGCGGGATCGTCAACGTTTCGTTGTTTTGCGACCATGGTTGCACTGCAGACAGCCAACCCGGCGCTGCTCCCATCGCATGTTGCACGAACGAGGTGACGCCCATGTTTCAGATTTATCTCGCACTGATTTCCGCACAAACCCATGACCAGGCCATGCCGTCCTATGCCCGCGCCATGCAGGAAGGGGACTTCGAGGCCGCCCACCGCCACGCGCGCCGGCTGGGTGGCGACGACGGGACGGCCGACGCGCCGGCGCTGCAGGCGCTGGGCGACGCCGCGCTGCTGCTGGGCTACGAAGAAGACGCCGAAGACCATTTCCGGCGCGCGCAAAAACTGCAGGGCTCGAACGATGCCGTGCGCCTGCTGTCGTGCCGCAACGCGGGCTGGCAGGCGCTGAACCTGCACCGCTACAGCGCCGCGCTGCACTGCTTCGCCCGCATCGTCCAGGACGGCGCCGCGACCGTGCCGCAGAAGGCCGAGGCGGTGCTGGGCGCGGCGCTCGTGCACCACCAGCTGGGGCAGCAGGCCGCATGCGACGACGCGCTGCGCCAGGCGCGCGCGCTGGGCGAGGCGGCGGCGGACGGCCGCTGGCTGCTGCTGGCCGACCTGCTCGCGCTCGATTGCGCCGTGCGGCTGGGCGTGCGCTGCGCCGCCGGCCTGCGCGACCACGTGTTCTGGCAGTCGGCCGCCGCGGGCGGCGACCACCGCGCCCAGTGGCAGCGCTTCGCCGACGCGATGGCCGCCTGCGACGCCCGCCGGCCTGCACCGGAACTGGCGGCCCGGCGCCATGCCTGCCTGGCCCTGCTGCTGCGCCTGGCCGACGGCGAGCGCGACGTGATGAGCGTGCTGTATCGCCACAGCGCCGGCGACGTCGCCATGCACGTCGAGATCGCGCTGGCCGCGCTGGCCGGCGACCACGTCGACCTGGCCGAGCAGAGCCTGCAGCGCGGCCGCCACGCCGACCCGCGCGACCGCCGCTGGAGCCTGGACCAGCGCTACTGCCAAGCCAAGATCGCGATGCTGAAGGGCGACGCCGCCGCGGCATTCAAGGCGTATGCCGCGTACACGGCCGAGGCGCTGCAATGCCTGCGCAGCGAGACCCAGGTCATCAAGCCGCTGGACGGCATGGCGCCGCCGGCCGCCCAGCCCAGCGACGACATCAGCGCGCGCCTGCCCGCCAAGTACCGCCGCGCCTACCGCTACATCGCCGACCACTACCGCAACAACGACCTGTCCACGGGCGAGATCGCGGCCCATATCGGCGTCACGGAACGGGCGCTGCAACTGGCGTTCCGCGAGAACCTCGGCATGTCGCCGACCGCCGTGCTGCGGCGCATGCGGCTCGACGCCGTGCGCGCCGAGCTGCTGGCCGAGGACGGCGCCGGCGACGGCATCCTCAAGACGGCGCACCGGCTCGGGCTGAAGAGCCGCTCGTCGCTGATCCGCGGCTACCGCAAACAGTTCAACGAAGCGCCGTCGGCCAGCGCCTGCCGCTGAGCGCCGCCGGCCACCACCACAGGAATCCCATGCACAAGTGTTTCCCGTCCGGCGCCGCGCTGCTGGCGCTCTGGCTCGCCTGCGCGCACCCGGCCAGCGCGGCACCCGCCGCGGCCCACACGATCCCCTGGCGCACCGGCAGCATCAAGTACGTTGCCGACCACAAGGACGTCAAGGAGATCCTGCGCGAACTCGCCGCGAGCCAGAACGTGATGGCGTCGATCTCGCCCCAGGTCGAGGGCAACGTCACCGGCAGCTTCGCCGAGCCGCCGCAGCGCTTCCTCGACCACCTGGCCGCGTCGTTCGGCTTCGTCTGGTACTACGACGGCACCGTGCTGTACGTGGCCGGCGCCAACGAGGTGAAGAGCGCGTCGATCGGCCTGTCGCACGCCCATCCGGCCGACCTGCGCGCCGCCGTCGCGCGCCTGCACATCGCCGATCCGCGCTTCGCGATCGTGTACGACGACCCGACCGATACGGTGCTCGTGTCGGGCCCGCCGCGCTACGTGGAGCTGGTCACGGAGCTCGCGCACAAGATCGACGTCGACCGCCAGCAGCGGCGCACGCTCGAAGTGCGCGTGTTTCCCCTGCGGTATGCGTGGGCGGCCGACCACCCGCTGCGCATCGGCGGCCAGCAGGTGACCTTGCCCGGCGTGGCCGGCATCCTGCGCAGCATGTACCGGAAAACCGCCGCGGCGCCGCCACTGGCGCCGGTGGCGACGGGCCTCGTGGCGCGCGTCGCCAGCGCCGCGCCGAAGACCGAGCAGCCGGCCGCACCGGGCGGCTTCTGGAGCGCCGCGCTGCCCGGCCTGGGCGGCGCCGACAGCACGCCGCGCAAGCCGCCGCTGCCCGCGGGCGCCGCGACCGAGCCGGCGGCGCCGGCGGGGCAGGGCACCGCCCCGGCCGAGGACGACATGCCCACGATCCAGCCCGACCCGCGCACGAACGCCGTGCTGGTGCGTGACCTGCCGGAAAAGATGGCCGACTACGAACGCCTGATCGCCACGCTCGACACCCGGCCGCAGGTGCTGGAGATCAGTGCGAGCATCATCGACGTCACCGAGAACGCGCTGGCGCAGCTGGGTGTGGACTGGCGCCTGCACGGCAGCCACGTCGATCTGGAGACGGGCGCCGGCAACCTGGCGCAGGCCGGCTTCCCCGGCTCGCTGAATCCGTCCGGCTTTGGCACGCCCGGCACCGACAATACGCCCGCCCTGACGCCGACGGGCGGCACGCTGACGGCCGTGCTGGGCGGCGCCGGCCGCTACCTGCTGGCCCGGGTCAGCGCGCTGGAGCAGACGAGCGAAGCGCGCATCACGGCGAGCCCGAAGGTCGCCACGTTGGACCACGTGGAAGCCGTCATGGACAACAAGACGACGTTCTACGTGCCGGTCGCGGGCTATCAATCGGCCGACCTGTACAGCGTGTCGGCCGGCACCTCGCTGCGCGTGCTGCCGATGGTGGTGCCGCAGGCCGACGGCGGGATCCGGCTCACGGTCCACATCGAGGACGGCCAGCTCACGGGCCAGCTCGTCGGCCAGCTCCCCGTCGTGAGCAACAGCGAGATCGACACGGAAGCCCTGATCCGCGACGGCGAAAGCCTCCTGATCGGCGGGTATTCGGTCGAGCAGAGCACCACGGGGAACACGGACGTGCCGTTCCTGTCGAAGCTGCCCGTCGTAGGAAGCCTCTTCAAGAACAAGCAGGACCAGAAGCAGAAATTCCGCCGCCTGTTCCTGCTCACGCCGCGCATCGTCACGCCCACGTGACCGGTACTTCGGCGCGGCGGCGACGCCTTCGTTTGCCGCGCGAAGACGCCGTCCGCGCCCGCTAAGCTGACCCAACGCACCTTCTCGAGGAGTTCCGCATGATCCGTACCGGCAGCACTTCCCAAATCGCTTCGCGTCACGTCGACGACCATGCCACCGAAACACCGTCGACCACGCCGCCCGCCGCGCCCCGCGCCCGCCGCGACAGCGCACCCGCGGCACTGAACCGGTTGCCGACGCTCGCGCAACTGATCCGCAGCGACAGCAGCGACAGCGGCAACCGCAGCAGCCGCAGGAGCGCGGCCGTCCATCCGGTGCAGCCGGCCATCAGCGAGATCGAGGAGGTCGCGGAAACGCACCCGGCTCCGCCGCCGCCGGCCGCGCCGCCTGTCGCCCCCGCCACACCGCGCCGGCCGACTGTCAACGACGTCGCCCACACGATGCGCAATCCGGCCCCGAAGCACGTATCCACACAGACGTCGAGCCTGTTCACGCGGGTGCGTACGCGGCCGGCCAAGGGCGTGCAGCTGCCGCAGACCGGTCCCGCGCTGGCGCCCGCCAAGCTGCCCCCGCGCATGCGGCCCGCGCCGCCGCCGCCGGCACCGGGCCAGCCCTTGCCGAAAGGCCCGCTCGGCGTCGACCGTAACAATTACCTCAAGACGATGCGCACCGTCGTCAAGCAGATCGCGCCCGAGGTACCGACGCCGGCCAAGACGGGCAAGCCGGCCGAGCCCATGGCGGCCCTGCACGACGAGGTCGCGCTGAAGGACCACGTGTGGAACATGTTCGCCCAGCCGCGCAACCAGATGGAGTCGGCGGCACGCGTGACGACCTTGGTCAACGAGCTGATGCCCGCGCTGGCCGGGCCGCCCGCGCCCACGGGCAGCCATCTGCCGGCCGACCCGCCCACCACCAGCTTCCCGTTCACCCAGCACCTGCTGGTGGGCGAGCACCTGGCGCAGGCATGCGCGCGCGATCCCGAGCGCGCGACCGCCGCACTGGCGACCTTGCGCTCCGGGCCGCAGGTGGACGCGATGCTGCACGCGCTGAAGTCCGGCACGCTGGAAGGGGCGGGGGTCGATGCGCTGCGCACGGCGGCCGGCCTGGCGTCCACGCACGCCGGCTTCCAGGCGCTGCTGAAGATGATGCAGCCGCCGCCCGCGCCCGAGCGCCAGGCCGGCATGCAGCGGCTGCTGACGGCGGCCGCCAAGGTCTCGGAAGAGCTCAAGCTCGTGCACGGCGACCCGTTGGCGCAGGCGGGCATGCACGCCACGCTGAAGGTGGCGACGGGCGCACCGGCCACGCTGGCGGAAACCGTGCTCGCCGTCGAGCTGCGCATGCATGCGGCGCCTGCCGTCGAAGGCGCGAGCCCGTACGCGGCGCTGCCGCCGGCCCACAAGGCGGCGGTGTTCGCGTGGAAGCAGGGCTTCCGCGAGAGCGGTCCTGGCACCGACCTGTCGAAGCTGCAGGGCCGTCTCGCCAAGTTCGGCAAATACGTGGCGCGCGCTGCCAAGCACGAAAAGAACAGCGCCGTGAAGCTGGACGTGCGCAAGCCGGCCACCGCCGTGCCGTTCGTGAAGGCGCAGGCAAAGCTGGCGATGACAGGCCTGCACAACGCCTTCGGCCGCAAGAAGTCGCCGATCGATCCGCTGCGCTCGATGGGCGTCAACAATGCCGCGCAAGGCCACCCGGACGACAACATGACGGCGCTCGACAAGCACGTCGGCACGGCCATGAAGACGCTGAGCGAGCACCTCGCGGCGCACCTTCCGGAGACGGGCGCGGACGCGCACGCGCTGGCCACGCCGGGCACGCCGCTGCCGCCCGCCGTGGAGCGCAGCGCGCTGCTGCACCACGTGACCGCCACGATGGAGCAGACGCGCCCCCTCGGCCACGTGCTCGACAAGAACGCGCTGATGCAGGTGGCACTGGACATCGCGGCGAAGCACGGCGTGCCGGAAAGCGGCGTGCAGGCGCTGGCCGCCAAGCTGACGCATTGGGAAGGCAAGAGCGTGACCTTGGAGAACGTGCGCGCGTGGGCCAAGGAAGGCGGCCTGCACGAGTCCGAACCGGCGCCGGCAGGCAGCCCGACGGCCAACCAGGAAACGGCGTTCGGCGCCGCCATGCGCAAGGCCGCCACGCTCGTCGACCCGGCCAACACCAAGCCGGCCGACCTGACCCCGGAAGGCGTGCAGGCGTTCGTGCGCAGCTTCATGCAGGAACACCAATGGGGCGCCGTGGTCACCGCGGCGAATGGCGGCACGCTGGGCATCAACACCAATGCGGTGTCGATCGCGCTGAAGAAGGCGTCCGAGCAGTTCACTGCGGCGATGTCCGGCGGGGCCGTGAAGGGATCGGTGGCGCCGGTGGCCGACGTGCGCGTCCTGCACGCCAGCAATGCCGTGTTCAGCTTCGGCACGAGCCATCACGGCGCCGAAGTGTTCCTCGGCACCCAGCGCCAGCTCGCCGGTGGCCTCGGCGGCGGCATCGCGGCGTCGGTGCGCAAGGGCTTCTCGAAGTTCGGCCTGCAGGGCGGCGGTGCCGCGACCGTCACGCCGCTCGCGGGCGACACGACGCAGGTGCGCGGCGTGATGGTGCGCACGATGCGCGAAGAGAATCCGAACGGCGAAGGCTGGAATGCCGGCAAGTCGCGCGACGAGATGGTCAAGTTCGTCGACACCATGTTCGCCCTGGCCAAGGGCCCGGACGGCGCCAAGCTGGACCCGGCGCGGACGTGGGAACACCTCGCGAGTGAATTCCTCGACAGCGACACGTTGTCGATCGGCTGGCAATCGCAGTCCGCCAACAGTCTGCACCACACGGCCACCGCGTCGGTCAACGCGCGCGCCGTGGGCATCGCGTCGGACAAACCGTTCGAGTCCGCGGGCGTGAGCGCCGCGGCCAGCATCACCGCCGACGTCACGTCGAAAGCCATGAACCGCCGTACGGAGACGACGGGCGACCACCGCATGATCCGCAATAACGAGTTGTCGCGCTTCCAGGTGAATGCCACGGTGAGCGGCTCCACGGTCGTGCCGACGATTCCCGTGGCCGGCGGCAGCGGCACGTTCGCACCGGGCACCACGACGGACCCGACGTCCGAGACGTTGAACCGTCCGATTCCGATGTTCGGCAAGCAGATGAATCTCAGCCTGGTGGACAAGGGCGTCAACACGACGTTCCGCGCGCTCGTCGACAACGGCCGCCTGTCCGAGACCTATACGCTGCGCGAAGTCGACTACCGCGACGCCGCCCAGTTCAAGGCGATGGTGGCCGAACCGGGCCGCCACGAACAGCTCGAGCGCGTGTTCGTGGCGGCGCACGGGCCGGAAGAGGGGCCGCAGGAGATGCAGAAATTCATGTCCCGCGTCGAGAACTGGGCCGGTCCCGGCCAGCGCTACGCGGTGCGCTCGCGCCTGCGCGCGGACGTGCGCAAGGGTCTCGACGAGAGTGCGGCGCTGGCCTCGGTCATCCACGCGCGCAACCCGGACGATCCGCGCCTCGCGCAGATCTCGCAGCACATGATGGCGCGCCTGAGCGACGAGCATTCGTGGGTGCCGATGCAGATGCAGGCAATCGAGTCGCAGGGCGCCGCCGACGTGCGCGGCCTGAATTTCGGCGTCGTCTCCATGGCCAGCCGCACGGTGAACACGGACCGCGAACTGTACGCGACGGCGGCGCCGCCGGACGTCGTGCGTGCGTGGGCCCAGCAGCCAGCGCCGCACGCCCCATCGTCCGACCACGAACCCGGGGCCGTGTGATGCGCCGCCTCGCGCTGCTTTCCGTGTGCGTCGCGGCGTGGGCGCCCGCGCATGCCGACTGTTTCGACGAGGCGGCCGCCTACCAGCACGTCAACCCGGCCGTGCTGCGCGCCATCGCGTGGCAGGAGTCGCACGGCCGCGGCGACGCGCTGCACCGCAACGCCAACGGTTCCGTCGACTACGGCCTCATGCAGATCAACTCGGTCCACGCGGGCGAACTGCGGCGCTGGGGTATCGACACCTCACGGCTGATGCAGCCGTGCGTCGGCGTCTACGTCGCCGCCTGGCACCTGCGCAAGATGATGCTCAAGTACGGCAACACGTGGGACGCCGTCGGCGCCTATCACTCCGAGACGCCGGCGGAGCGCGCGCGCTACCAGGCGTCGATCCGGCGCATCGTCGCAGCGCACGGCGGCTGAGCCGCTTCGCGCCGCAGCGCGCGGCTTCGTTCCGCGCACCGCCCCGCAGCGCCGCGGCCGCTACGCTGGAACGGGCTCTTCGCGGGCCCGGCGGAATCCACTTCAACTCGCAGAAAGGCAAACAACATGAGCTTCAAGAGCTTCTTCAAACATCTCGGCCATGCGATCGAGCATGCGGCCAAGGACGTCGTGCACGGCGTCGAAAACATCGCCAAGGACGCCGTCCACGCGGGCGAGGCGGCCATCCACATGGCGGACGACGTCGCCCACGGCAGGTTCAAGGCGGCCCTCAACGACGCGGTGCGCTGCGCCCAGTGCAGCGTCAAGGCATTCACCGAGCTGCCCAAGACGGAAATCGAGGCGATCTGCGACGCCACCACCGACATGCACCTGAATAAGTCGCTCGACAAGATGGCGCAGAAGGTCAAGGGCTTCGAGGACAAGGCGGTCGACTTCGAACGCAACGTGGCCGACAAGATGGTCCAGGACGTGGCCGACGCCGTCGAGGGCACGGTGAACGGCACCATCAACGCCGCCAAGGACATCGCCTCGGGCGATTTCCGCAAGGCCTGCGGCGACGTCATGGGCGTGGCCGGCGATGCCGTGTCGCTCGCCTGCGACCTCACGCCGGAGGGCATGGCGGCGAACGCGGTGGTCGGCGCCATGGAGGCCGGCCACGTCGGCAGCTCGGCGGTGCAGGGCTTCGTGGGCGACATCGTCGGCGGTCCGAAGGGCCTGTTCAAGCGCGCGGCGGAAAGCGGCGCCGGGCTCGCAGCCGGCGCGGCCGCGAACGAAGTGGCCCAGAAGATCGGCTCGGCCCCGGGCGGAGGCGCGGGCGCGGCAGCGGCGGGCGGCACGGTGCTGGCGGCAGGCGCGGCGGCCCCGCTGGCGGCGGACGCGCTCTCGCGCCGCCACGGCCATCGCAGCGGCGGCACGGACGCCGGCCATGACACGGCCGGCAAGGGCACGGACACGGGCGCCCCCCACACGTCGGAAAAGCTGGCCGACACGAACGCCGGCAAGGACGCCTGCAAGGGCACCGACAAGGAGGCCGGCAAGGCCACCGACAAGGTCGCGGACAAGGACGCCGGCAAGGGCACCGACAAGGTCGCGGACAAGGACGCAGGCAAGGACGCGGACAAGCGCAAGGACAAGGACGGCGCCAACGGCAGCGACGCCGCGCAGGCCGGCGCGGACGTCGGCGCCAGCGCCGGCGCGTATGGCGCCGCAGGAGCGGACATCGCCGCCTCCGAGGCAGCGGCACGCGCCACCATGGCGGCCCAGGACGCGATCGCCCGCATCCAGAACGCGATCGCCCTGAACCAGGCCAAGAACCAGGTCGAGGACGAGCTGGGCAAGGGCGTCAAGGCGCTGTCGCAATAACGTCAACCCGTCCGGCGCGGCCAGAACGGTCCGCGCCGTCGACGTCAACCAGGAGAACCATCATGCCCATCAATCGCATCGGCGCGCCGTCCGCGGGGACGATCGGCGCGCATGCGGCACCTGCGCCGGCCAGCGCACCGGCTGCCGGCGCCACCGCCCGCCCCGCGCGCGCGGCAGTCACCGGACCGCTTGCCCAGCTGGCGTCGCCCGCGCGTGGCGGCAGTTCGGGAGGCGCCGGCGCCGCGCCACGCCAGCTGCGCCCGCCGCCGCGGGGACCCGCGCCCGCGTCCGCAGGCAACGACATGGCGGCCATGCACGCGTCCGCGCTCGCCACCATGGCGGCGCAGAACGCGCTGGCCCAGATCCAGAACCAGATTGCCGTCAACCAGTCGAAGAACGCAGTCATCGAGGAGCTGGGCAAAGGCCTGAAGTCGCTGTCGCAGTAACCCTTCCAAGTTTTCATACGGCGCCCTGCCGGACCCTCTGGATTTCGGTACGGTCTGGGCCGCCATCAGCTAGTTTCCCTAGAAAAACTCCTTCCAAATCATAGGGTTGCCAGAACAATTTTCTGGTGGCCATTCTGGCATGTGTATTGCTGTTGTCCGTACACCCGGTGCCCCGCCGGGTCATGACAACACGCGGCCCGGCAAGCGCCGCGATCTTGGAGATTAAAGTGAAGAAGACACGCCCCCTGACCCTGTACATCCTGATCGCGATGGTACTGGGTGTCGCCGTCGGCTACGGTTGCCATGAAACCGTCGCGGACAAGCAGATCAGTGCCGACATCGCGGCACACGTTTCCATCGTCACCGATGTGTTCCTCCGCCTGATCAAGATGATCATCTCGCTGCTCGTGTTCTCGACCTTGACGGTCGGCATCGCGCACATGGGCGACGGCCGCGCCGCCGGCCGCATCGGCGTCAAGGCCATGGCGTGGTTCGTCATCGCGTCGCTGACGTCGCTGAGCCTCGGCATGATCCTGTCCAACGTGATGCAGCTGGGCGCGCACCTGAACCTGCCGCTGCCGCCGGTCGATGCGGCCACCGGGTTGAAGACGTCCGCGTTCACCTTGAAGGACTTCGTCGTCCACCTCGTGCCGAAGTCGCCGATCGAGGCGATGGCCAACAACGAGATCCTGCAAGTGCTCGTGTTCTCGCTGTTCTTCGGCGGTGCGCTGGGCGCGCTGGGTCAGTCGGCGGCGGGCCTCACCGCCGTCGTCGACCAGCTGGCGCAGGTCATGCTGCGCATCACGGGCGTCATCATGAAGCTGGCGCCGCTGGCCGTGTTCGCCGCGATGACGTCGGTCATCACCACGAACGGCCTGGGCATCCTCGTCACGTTCGCGAAATTCATGGGCGGCTTCTACCTGGGCCTCGTGTGCCTGTGGCTGCTGCTGATCCTGGGCGGCTCGCTGTTCATCGGCAAGCGCGTGCTGCGCCTCTTGGTGCTGATCCGCGAACCGTTCCTGCTCGCGTTCTCGACCGCGAGCTCGGAAGCGGCGTATCCGAAGCTGCTGCTGGCGCTGGACCAGTTCGGCGTGCAGCGCAAGATCTCCAGCTTCGTGCTGCCGATGGGGTACTCGTTCAACCTGGACGGCTCGATGATGTACTGCACGTTCGCCGTCCTGTTCATCACGCAGGCGTACGGCATCGACCTGTCGCTGAGCACGCAGATCACCATGCTCCTGCTGCTGATGCTGACGTCGAAGGGCATGGCCGGCGTGCCGCGCGCGTCGCTCGTCGTGATCGCCGCCACGCTGAACCAGTTCCACATTCCCGAAGCGGGCCTGCTGCTGCTGATGGGCATCGACCAGTTCCTCGACATGGGCCGCTCGGCCACCAACGCGGTCGGCAACGCCATTGCCACGGCCGTCGTCGCGAACTGGGAAGACGCGCTGGAGACGTCGCCGCAACAGGTCGCCCCGGTCGCGGCGCAGGTCGGCTGACCGTCCGTACGACCCGCACACAACGATTACACAACCAACGGAGACTTGATTGAAATATCGATATATCGCCGGCGCCTGCGCGCTGAGCCTGACCGCAGCCTGCGCCCAGGCGCAATCCATGGTGAAAGTCTATGGCGTGGCCGACGCCGGCATCGTGCTGGAACGGGGCGGCGCGGCCGGCTCGATGGACAACGTCAGCAGCGGCGTGGCGTCCGGTTCGCGCCTGGGCTTCAAAGGCAAGGAAGACCTCGGCGACGGCTTGAACGCGTTCTTCGTGATCGAAAACGGCTTCGCGATGGACACGGGCAAGGCCGGGCAGGGGGGCCTGCTGTTCGGCCGCCAGGCCCTCGTCGGCCTGTCCGGCGCTGCCGGCTCGATCAGCCTCGGCCGCCAGTACGCCCCGTACTACAAGGCCTTGCGCGACATCGCCGACCCGTTCTGCACGGGCCTGGCGGGCAATGCGCAGAACCTCTTCTCGACGCTGACCCGCGTCGACAACTCGGTCGATTACCAGTCGCCGAAGTGGCACGACCTGCAGGTCGAGGTGCTGTACGGCGCGGGCGAAGTGGCCGGCGACACGGCGAAGCACCGCACGATCGGCGCGTCCGCCACGTACGAGGCGGGCCCGCTGACCGTCGTGCTGGCGCACCACCAGCAGGGCGACATGGCCGGCGTCGCGCACAGCCGCAATACGATGCTGGTCGGGCGCTACCGGTACGGCGACATCGTCTTCCACGGCGCCTACTCGCGCAACCGCGACCTGCTGGGCAACCCCAGCCGCGATGCGCTCGTGGGCGTGGCCGTGCGCATGGGCCCGGGCCGCTGGCTCGCATCGCTCATGGCGCATCGCGACGACTACGGCCGCGACGCGCAGGCGCGCCAGGCGGCGATCGGCTACGAGTACAGCCTGAGCCAGCGCACGGACCTGTACGCGGCCTACGGCCACATCATCAACCGCGACGGCGCCGCCTTCCACGTCGGCAACGCCACCGACGACGGTACCGGCACCACCGGCATTAACCTTGGGGTCCGCCATGTGTTCTAATTGCACCAGTTGATTCTTCCAGGACCCCCATGCCAGCAGCCGACCCCATCGTCACCCCGCGCCGGGCCGGCCGCTGGCCACGCCGGCGGCTGGCGCTGTGGGCCGGTCTGCTGGCCGGGTGCGTGCTGCTCGCATTCGTGGTGTACCGCTATGCCGAGGATGCCGCGATCGGGCGGCTGCGCCTGACCGGCACGCAGCGGCTCGACACGGACACGTCCAGCCTCGAGCACCTGCTGTCGAAATACGATTTCCTGCCCGGCACGTTCGAGCTGAACAAGGACGTCATCGCCATGCTGCAGCGGCCCGGCGACGAGGCGCTGCGCTCGGAAGTGAACGTCTACCTGGAGCGCGTCAACCGCCTGGCCAGGTCCACCACCATCTACATCGTCAACCTGAACGGCGTGACGCAGGCCGCCAGCAACTGGCGCGAGCCCGACAGCTTCGTCGGCGACAACGTCGCGTTCCGTCCGTACGTGCGCGACGCGATGCGGGGCGCGCCCGGCGGCTTCTACGGCGTCGGCACGACGCGCGGCGAGCCGGGCTATTATTTCGCGCGCGGCATGTATCGCGACGGCCGCATGCTGGGCGTCGCCACCGTCAAGGTCAACATCGAAAGCGTCGAGGCCAGCTGGGCCGACGCCGGCGGCAAGGTCTTGCTGGCCGATGCGCACGGCGTCGTGTTCCTGAGCTCGGTGCCGGCATGGAAGTACCGCACCTTGGCGCCGCTGGCGCCGGCCGTCCGGCAGGAACTGGAACAATCGCGCCAGTATTTTTCCCATGACCTGACGCCGCTGGGCCTGCGCGAAGTGCGCGTGCTCGACAGCAGCGCCCGCATCGTCGCCGTGCCGGGCGTGCGCGGCGCCATGCTGAGCCAGTCGCGTGCGCTCGTCACGCGCAACTGGCAGATGGTGTACCTGTCCGACCTCGCGCCCGCCCGCGCGAGCGCACGCGCGGCCGCGTCGCTGACCCTGCTGTCGGAAGCGCTCGTGATCATGCTCGTGCTGTATGCGCGCCAGCGTCACCGGCTCGGCCGCCAGCGCCTGCGCGCGCGCGAGGACCTGCAGCGCGCCTACGACAACCTGGAAAGCCTCGTGGCCGAGCGCACGGCCAGCCTGCAGCAGATGACGCGCGAGCTGCGCGAGGAAAACATCGTGCGGCACCAGACCGAGGAGCAATTGCGCAAGACGCAGGGCGAGCTGGTCCAGGCCGGCAAGATGGCCGTGCTGGGGCAGCTGTCGGCCGGCATCACGCACGAGTTGAACCAGCCGCTGACGGCGCTGCGCACGATGGCGGACAACGCCCGCGTGCTGATCGAGCGGGGCCGCATCGACGATGCGCGCGCCAACCTGGCGACGATCGCGCAGCTGGTCGAGCGCATGGGCCAGTTGACGGGCCAGTTGCGCCAGTTCGCGCGCAAGGCCGACGCCACGCTGAGCGCCGTGGCGGTGGCGGACGTCGTCGCGGCCGCGCTGTTCCTCGTCGAGCGCCGCATCGCGCAGGAGCGCGTGGGCTTCCGCATGTCGACGCACGCGCGCGACCTGTACGCGCTGTGCGACAGCAACCGGCTGCAGCAGGTGCTCGTGAACCTGTTCAGCAACGCGCTCGACGCGATGGAGATGGCGGGCAGCACGCAGCGCCAGCTCGTCGTCGACGCCGAGCGCAGGGACGCGCGCGTGTTGATCACCGTGACCGACAGCGGTCCCGGCATCCCGGATAATATCCGCGCACATTTATTCGAACCCTTCTTTACCACCAAGCCGCAAGGGAAAGGGCTGGGCCTCGGGCTCGCCATTTCCGAGCAGATCGTGCGCGAGTTCGGCGGCCACCTGCGCGCCGAGCCGGCGCCGGGCGGCGGCGCCCGGTTCATCGTCGATCTGCCGCGGGCGGAGTAGGATAACGTCATGTCCACGTATGAAACACTGAAAGTCCTTCTCGTCGAAGACGACGCCGTCGTCCGTGCCGGCAGCGCCCAGGCGCTCGACCTCGCCGGCTTCCACGTCGACGCCTTCGACGCCGCCGAGCCCGCGCTGGCGCAGGTCGTCCCCGGCTTTGCCGGAGTAATCGTCAGTGACGTGCGCCTGCCCGGCATGAGCGGCCTCGACCTGATGGCCGCCGTCAAGGCGATCGACCCGCAGATCCCCGTCCTGCTCGTCACGGGCCATGGCGACATCTCGATGGCCGTCGGCGCGATGCGCGGCGGCGCCTACGATTTCATCGCCAAGCCGTATTCGTCCGAGCAGCTCGTCGAAGCCGTGCAGCGGGCGCTGGAAACGCGCCGCCTCGTGCTGGAAGTGGCGGCGCTGCGCGACCGCATCGCGAACGGCGCCGGCATCGAGGCGATGCTCCTGGGCGATTCGGCGCCGATGCGCAACCTGCGCCGGCTGATCCTCGACCTCGCCGACGAGTCGGCCGATGTGCTGGTCTACGGCGAGACGGGCACCGGCAAGGAAATGGTGGCACGCTGCCTGCACCAGTTCAGCACCCGGCGCGCGCACAACTTCGTCGCCCTGAACTGCGGCGCGATCCCCGAAAACATCTTCGAGAGCGAAGTGTTCGGCCACGAGATGGGCGCATTCACGGGCGCCGCCAAGCGCCAGATCGGCAAGATCGAGCACGCGCACAAGGGCTCGCTGTTCCTCGACGAAATCGAAAGCATGCCGATGTCGCTGCAGGTCAAGATGCTGCGCGTGTTGCAGGAACGCTACGTCGAACGCCTCGGCTCGAACCATCCGGTGCCCGTGGACGTGCGCGTGATCGCCGCCGCCAAGGTCGACCTGAAGGAATGGTCGGACCAGGGAAAATTCCGCAGCGACCTGTACTACCGCCTGAACCTGATCGTGCTGAACCTGCCGCCGCTGCGCGAGCGCCGCGAGGACATCCCCCTGCTGTTCGAGCACTTCATGCTGGGCGCGGCCGCGCGGTACAAGCGCGCCGTGCCGACGGTGCCGGGCCCGCTGATGCAATCGCTGATGGCGCACGACTGGCCCGGCAACGTGCGCGAGCTGCGCAACATCGCCGAACGTTATGTGCTCGGGCTCGCGAGCGGCGCCGACGGCCTGCTGTCGGCCCGCAGCGCGACGCCCGTGCCGCTGGCCGACCAGGTCGGGGCGTTCGAGCGCGCCGTCATCGAGCAGGAACTGCGCAGGGCGGCCGGCAGCATCGCCGACGTCAGCGCGGCGCTGGGTGTGCCCAAGCAGACGCTCTACTACAAGGTGCAGAAGTACGGCCTGTCGCCGGACGATTACAAGTAACCGCTCGGGCGATACGCGGCCAGCTGGCGCGCCAGTTGCCGCGCCGGCAATGCCGGGCCGCCCGTGTAGCCGAGGAAGCCGTCCGCGAATTCGTCCACGCAGCGGCTCGGGACGGCGGACGGCGGGTGCAGCGGCGCGGTGGTGAGTGCGCGCAGGCGGCGCTCGATGTCGTCGAACAGCGCGTCGTCGGCGCCGGGGAGCGGGGGGAGGGTGTCGGTCGTTTTCATGCGCGTAGTGTAGCGGTGCTGCGGCGCACAAGATTCACGTCTCGCGCGTCGCTTGCTGTCGCTCAAAAGCGCAGGGTGGGTGCCGCATTGCATGCTTATCTGCGCGCAATATGCGCGGAAAAATAGCTTTTGGAAGGCGCGTGGGGCCGTACCGGCGGGATCGCCGGATGGTGCGCGGACGTGTGAGGGGCCGCCGTTTGCGCGTCGACAACGCATGGTGGGCACGGGGTGCCCACCCTACGGCGATGCGTCGGCCGGCAATTCCCGCGCCGGAAACGTCACGCTGACTTTCAACCCGCGCCCACCTTCCGCACGGTCCAGCGCGAGCGTCGCGCCGTG
>Ga0207657_10003226_pt1 | contig 17465 bp, 17 predicted proteins | sample KBSC33metaG_FD_184316 | JGI IMG/M metagenome (GOLD analysis project Ga0207657, IMG submission 184316) | Corn rhizosphere microbial communities from Kellogg Biological Station, Michigan, USA - KBS C3-3 metaG (SPAdes) (version 2) | ecosystem: Host-associated > Plants > Roots > Rhizosphere > Soil ... | reverse complement strand
AAATTCCTTGGTGGTCGCGTACATGAACGGACGGCCGACGACCTGTTTGCGTCCGACGATCTTGACCAGATGCCGCTCGAGCAGCGTGTTGATGACGCCGGAGGTGTTGACGCCGCGAATCTCGGTGATCTCGAGCGCGGTGACCGGTTGGCGATACGCGATGACGGCGAGCGTCTCGAGCGCCTGCACGGAAAGCTTCTGCGACGTGCGTTCGTGAAACAGCCGCCGCACCCACTCGTGGAGATCGGGCCGCGTGACGATCTGATACCCGCCGGCGACTTCGACGAGCTGCAGGCCGCCGGGCCGCTCGTAATCCTGCTTCAACTCCGCGAGGGCCGCCTGCACGTCTTCCTTCGGCTCGGCATCGAGCAGTTTGTGAATCGCTTTCGGCGTCAACGGATCCGGCGAGGCGAAGATCAAGGCTTCGAGGATCGCTTTCAGTTCGGCCGCCGGTCGCCGAGGCAGCAATTCTTCCGTGGCCTCCGTCCCGCCCTGCCCCTCGCGCCCTTCCTGCCCCTCCCGCCCGTCTTCGTCAGTCACGATGTCCCTCCGGGTCCCCAATCGGATGCGGCGCATCGGCGGGACGCGCGCGCTTGTAGACGCGGATCGGCCCGAAGCTGCCAGCCTGGAAGACCCTGACCAGTTTCAATCGAATCATCTCGAGCAGCGCGAGGAACGTCAGGATGAGGCCCGGGCGATCGTCGACGTCGGCGAACAGATCGTCGAATCCACATGCCTCGGTCTCTGACAGCCGTTCGAGCAGTTGCTCGATCCGCACTTCGACCGGCACTTCCTCGGTCGGTAAGTACACCTTCGGCCGGTGCTTCGCGCGCTCGACGATCGCCTGAAACGCCGTCATCAGGCTGAACAGGTCGACTTCGATCTCCGGCTCGAGCTCGTCGCCGGCCATCGCCGCCACGCGTTCGTCGGGGCGCAGCCACTGCGCCGAGCGGAGCTGCTCGCGCTCGTGCAGCAGTTCGGCCGCCGCCTTGAACTTCTGGTGCTCGATCAGGCGGCGCACCAGCGCGTCGCGCGGATCCTCCTCTTCGCCCTGAACGCCCGCCGCCGTTTCCGGCCGCGGCAGCAGCATTTTCGACTTGATGTGAATCAGCGTCGCCGCCATCACGATGAACTCGCCGGCGACGTCGAGATCGAGGTCCTGCATGAGCGCGATCGCATCGAGGTACTGCGCCGTGATCAGCGCAATCGGAATGTCCTGGATGCTGACCTCGTTCTTCTTGATGAGGTGCAGCAGCAGATCGAGCGGCCCCTCGAAGTTCTCGAGCTTCACCGGGAAGGCGTCGGAGGCCGATTCGAATTCGTGGGCCTCACTCATACGCGCGCTCCACCACGGAGGACACGGAGGCGCCTTTCACCGGTACACGATCTTCAACGCCTCTCGCACCCGTCCCATCGTCTCCCGGGCGATGACGCGGGCGCGCGCGGAGCCGTCGAATAGAACTTCCTTGAGCCGCTCCGGCTTGGCGAGCACGGCGGCGCGCCGTTCGCGGATTGGATCGAGGTAGGCGTTGAGCGCTGCGGCGAGCTTCGTTTTCACCTCCACGTCGCCGACCCGCCCCGCGCGGTACCGCGATTTCAGGTCGTCGACCTCGGCGACGTTCGAGTTGAACGCGTCATGGTACACGAAAACGGGGTTGCCCTCGACGGTGCCGGGGATATCCGCGCGCACCCGTTTCGGATCGGTGTACATCCGCATCACCTTCTTCTTCACCTCGTCTTCGGTGTCGGAGAGGTGGATGGTGTTGCCGAGGCTCTTGCTCATCTTCTTGTCACCGTCGAGCCCGGGCAGCCGGCCGAATGTGGTGAGCAGCGGCTGCGGCTCGACGAGGATCTCACGGCCGGCGCCGAACACGTTGTTGAAGCGGCGCACCACTTCGCGCGCGAGCTCGAGGTGCGCCACCTGATCTTCCCCGACGGGCACGAGCCGGCCGTCGTAGATCGCCACGTCGGCGGTCTGGAGCAGCGGATAGCCGAGGAATCCGATCGACGAGAGATCCTTGTCCTTGAGATTCTCCTGCTGCTCTTTGTAGGTCGGCACGCGCTCGAGCCACGGCACCGGGACGACCATCGACAGCAGCAGGAAGAGCTCGGCGTGCTCGGGCACGAGCGACTGCACGAAGAACGTGCTCTTGTCCGGATCGAGTCCGGCGCCGATCCAGTCGGCCACGTTCTCGTACGCAAACGAGGTGACCTGGCTCGTGTCGGCGAAATCGCTCGTCAGCGCGTGCCAGTCGGCGACGAAGTAGAAGCAGTCGTAGCGATCCTGGAGCGGCACCCAGTTGCCGAGCGCGCCGACCAGGTGACCGAGGTGCAGGCGGCCGGTCGGCCGCATCCCGGAAACGACGCGCGCTCTCGTCACTGCAGCCAAGACAGCAGCAGCCGGTACGGGGGCACGACGACGTAGTCGAAGCCGCGGGTCAGAATGAGCGCGTACAACAGGAGAAATCCGTACGGCCGCACGAACGCGTCGAATCGATGCGCCGCCACGCGCGGCAGCAGCCCGCTCAGAACGTTGCCGCCGTCGAGCGGCGGAATGGGGATCATATTGAAGACGGCCAGCAGCACGTTCAGGCGCATCGCGCTCCCGAGCAGGACCGCGAGCGGCGCGGACACATTCGGCTCGCCGAGCATGACCGGCGACACCGGCATCGCACGGAGCGCGATCGCGGCGGCGAACGCGATCACGAGATTCGATCCCGGTCCGGCAGCCGCCACCAGCATGTAATCGCGGCGATGATGACGCAGCTGCCGCACGTTCACCGGCACCGGCTTCGCCCACCCGAGCAGCGGAAATCCACTGATCATCGCGACGAGCGGAAAGACGATCGTGCCGATGGGATCGGCGTGCACCAGCGGATTGAACGACACGCGTCCGCGCAGGCGCGCGGTCGGATCGCCCAGGCGATCGGCCGTCCAGGCGTGCGCCATCTCGTGGACCGTCAGCGAGAACAACAGCACGACGAAGGCGATGAAGATGTGCGCGAAATCGATGTCCAGCACGGCGATCACATGAAACGCAGAGGCCGCCGGTATTCGCGGAGAAACCTCTCTGCGCGCACGGGGTGCTCTGCGTTGGTGGTTCAGATTACGTTCGACTGGCGAAAAAGGCAAGAACAGCGTCCGCGACTTTCGCGCCTGCCACCGCCGCCAATTCTTCGCGCGTCGCGCGGCGTACGCCCGCGAGACTGCCGAACGTCGTCAACAGCGTGCGCCGGCGGCGCGGCCCGACGCCGGGAATGTGGTCGAGCTCCGATCGGAGATCGCGCATCGTGCGCGCCTTGCGGTGAAAGGTCACCGCGAAACGGTGCGCTTCGTCGCGAATCCGTTCGATCAGCAGCAGCGCCGGATCGTGTGCGTCCAGCGCGATGGGATCGTCGTGATCGCGGGTGAACAACAGCTCTTCTTTTTTCGCGATGCCGACCGCGATCAAGTTGGCGAGACCGAGCGCTTCCAGCGCGGCATACGCGGCAGACAACTGGCCCTTGCCGCCGTCGATCAGGATCAGATCGGGAAACGGTCCTCCCTGCTCCAACACCTTGCGGTAGCGGCGCTGCACGACTTCGTGCATGGCGGCGAAGTCGTTCGATTGACGGGACTCGGGAGTTGGAATTTGCGATTCCGCCGCAGCACCCGTGATCGAATCCCGAATCCCGAATCCCGAATCCCATCTGATTCGATATTTCCGATACTCGCCCCGCCGCATGCGGCCGTCTTCGCACACGACCATCGACGCCACCGTCTCGCTGCCCTGAATCGTCGAGATGTCGAAGCATTCGATCCGCCGCGGGAGGGTCGGCAGGGACAGCACGGCTTGCAGCGTCTCCAGCGCGTCGTGCTGCGCGGCCGCGGCCTGATTGAACCGCGTCTGATACGCGAGCGCCGCATTCCGGCACGCGAGATCGACCATCGCCCGCTTGTCGCCCCGCTGCGGGACGACGATGCGTACTCGGCGGCCGGTGCGATCGGACAGCCACGTCTCGAGCGCCTCGCGCTCGTTCGGCTCCGACGGCACGTGAATCTCCGAAGGGGCGGGGCGGAATTCGTAGAATTGCTGGAGCCCGGCTTCGAGGACGTCCGCTTCGGACGCGCCGGCGATCGGTTCGTCGGTGCCGAGTTCGACGCGCTCCACGACTCGCCCGCCGCGCACCTGAAACACCTGCATCACGGCGCCGGCCGGTCCGAGCTTGACGCCGAACACGTCGCGATGTCCCAGCTCGGTGGTCGCCATCTTCTGCTGACGATCGTGGAGCGTCTGCACCGTGCGCATCGCGTCGCGCAACTGCGCCGCCTCCTCGAAGCGCTCGCCGTCGGAGGCCGCGCGCATCCGCTCCTGCAGCGTACGCATGAGCTCGTCGTTTCGCCCTTCGAGAAACAACTGCGTCGTCTTCACGGCGCGTCCGTACTCCTCCTGAGAGCAGATAGTATCGACGCACGGCGCGATGCAGCGCTTGATGTCGTATTCGAGGCACGGCCGGCCGCGCTTGCCCGTGATGATCTCGTTGCACGATCGGATGCCGAACAATCGATGCGTCAGCGCCATCGTCCGGCGCGCGAAATGCGCCGGCATGAAGGGGCCGGCGTAATAGCTGCCGTCGCGCTCGACGCGGCGCGCGACCAGCACGCGTGGAAACGCTTCGCCGGTGGTGAGCTGCAGGAACGGATAGTTCTTGTCGTCCCGCAGCATGATGTTGTATTTCGGCGACCGCTGCTTGATGAGATTGTTCTCGAGCGCGAGCGCCTCCACGACCGAGTCGGTGACGATGATCTCGAGGCGGACGACCTCGTCCAGGAGCGCATCGGTCTTCGCGTCGCTGCCATAGGCGCCGAGATAATTGCGCACGCGATCGCGCAGCGCCCGAGCTTTACCGACGTAGATGGTGTCGCCCGCCGCGTTGAAGTACAGATACACCCCCGGCTGCTCCGGCAGCCGCGCGATCTGGTCCTTGAGTTCGTGGATGGGCATACGGTACTATGTCGCGTCTTCGTTCGGCGTCTGAACCCTCCATTATACGTAACTCAGTTGCACACGAGCACCCAGATTCCGCGTTCGCGGATGACATTTACCGGCGCGATTGGCGCCGCCTGCATGTTCCCGCTCCGCGCGATCATCAACGCGTGCGTCGCGATGCGCGTGCACCCGAACACGCTGACGCTGGTGGGCGTGCTCATCAATGTCGGGGCGGCGTGGGCGCTGGGGTTCGGACGCTTCGTCCTGGCCGGCGTCATCATGATCGTCGCCAACATCTTCGATTTCATCGACGGAAAGGTCGCGCACCGGCTGCAGCTACAGTCGGCGTTCGGCGCGTTCTGGGATTCGACGCTCGATCGCTTCTCCGATCTCGCGCTGCTGACTGGTCTGATCTTTCTCTACGCGAAGCTGGGCCGAAGCGACTACGTGCTGATCGCCGCGCTGACGCTGATCTTCTCGATCATGACCAGCTACGCACGGGCGCGCGCCGAGTCGCTGGTGGCGAAGTGCAAGGTGGGATTCATGGAGCGGCCCGAGCGGATCGTGCTGTTCATGATCGGCGCTTTCACGAACCGGATGGCCGGCGTCCTCTGGGTGATTCTGACGCTGTCGATTCTCGCGGTCGCCAACCGGATCTATTACACGTTCCTCGCGCTGAACCAGCTGCCGATGCCGGAGAAAGCGGGTCTGAAGGGTCTGCTCAACCGCGCGTTCTTCTGGACCGAGGAGCGGGCCACGCTTCCGTACGACTTGTGGGTCATCGCCATCCTGGCGTTCGTTTGGCTCGTGCCGCCCGCGTGGCTCGGCGATCCGATGGCACACGATCCTGGGCTGATTGCCTGGGTTGCGAAATGTTGTGGTCACTATTGATGCAGGCGGGAAGGTCTACCGGGCGCTTTTCTGACGGTGCGGTCTCGATCGGCCAGACGGCGCAGCAGTGCTCGCAGCCGATGTACACCACGGAATCGGTGCGATAGACGGCGGAAATCAGGGCGCTGCCACACAAATGGCAGGTCACCGATCGGATTCTGAGACGGAGCACCGGTCCGAGGTGACGCATAAACAATTCCTCTAGCATCAACACCTCAACCGCGCGCCGCGCGTGAGCGTCAGAACTCCGCACATCTCTTCCGCTAAAACAGTGGCCTCCGCGCGCCATCGCGCCGATACTGTCCAGAGACGCTGACCCACGGCCGCCGGCGCTGCGGCGGCCGCTGAAACCGAGGACATCATGGCTGCACGGGCAACGTGGAAAGGCTTCCTGAAGATCAGCCTGGTCAATATCCCGATCAAGGTGTTCCCCGCGACCGAATCGGGCGGCTCGATCTCCTTCAACCAACTGCACGGCGAGTGTCAGACGCGCATCCAGCAGAAGCGCTGGTGCCCGCACTGCGAGCGCGAAGTACCGAACGCCGAGATCGTCAAGGGTTACGAGTTCGAGAAAGGACGCTACGTCGTGATGTCCGACGAGGACTTCGACAAGGTGCGGCCCGAATCGACGCGCGTGATCGATCTCGTGCAGTTTGCCGACGACTCCTCGATCGACCCCATGTACGTCGACCGCACGTACTATCTCGCGCCCGACGGCGCGGTCGCCTCGGACGCGTTCGCGGTGATGCGCGACGGCATGAAAGGCAAAGTGGGCATCGGCAAGCTCGCGTTGTACGGCCGCGAATATCTCGTCGCGGTCAAGCCGCACGAGCGCGGGATCGTGATGTACACGCTGCATCACGCCGCGGAGATTCGCAGCATCGACACCGTGGAAGAGCTCAACGCCGTGGCCGCTTCGGTGAAGCCGGAGGAGATCAAACTCGCCAAGCAGGTCATCGAGACCTTCGAGGGGCCGCTGAACCTGTCGGATTACCACGACGAGTACCGCGAAGGGCTCCAGCGCATCATCGACGCGAAGATCGCGGGCGAGGAAGTCGTGGCGCCGACGGTGGAAGCGCCCGCGCGCGTGGTGAATCTGATGGACGCGCTGAGAAAAAGCCTGGACGCGGTGAGCGCGACGAAGAAAAAGCCGGCGAAGGCCGTCGCGCGATCCGGCGCCGCCAAACGCAAGCGCGCTTGACGGTCCAAGCCGACCGTCGACTGGCTACTGGCTACTAAGGACCGTTACGCTTCGTCCCTCTCGTCGTGCTCGCCGAGATCGAGCCCGGTGCCGCTGAAATGGATCGCGTGCTCGCCGATCTTGTCGCGCAGCACTCGCCGCGCGGCGCCGTACTTATCGCCGGGTACCGTGAGCCGGCGCGCCAGGTTGCGCAGCCGAGAAATCAGGATGAGCGACACCTCGTGCTCGCCCTCGCGCCACGTGATGCCGCCGACCTCGTTGTAGGGAATGAAATCGGTGTCGGCCCAGATGCCGCCTTCGTAGAAGCCGCGGCCGATCCGCCGGCTGAGCGGCAGCAGATACGCGTAGTACACGAACATCATCGTCTCGCCGAACGCCTGCTGGTGGATGAAGACGATCTTGTAGAAGACCAGGACGCCGAGCGTGACGCCGATCGCGAGCGACAGTCCCCAGTACGGCGGCTTCTTCGCCGTCCACACCAGCAGCGCGCCGCGCTGGCGGCGGCGGTAGCGAACCCATTCGAGAATCAGCCTGGCGTCCGCAATCAGGTAGCCCACGCCGAGCAGCAGCAGCACCACCGCGAGAATTGGCTGCGGACGCACCTAAACCTTCTCGACGGCCGCCAGATGCGGGTCGAAGCAGTGGCGGCAGCGCGCTTCGTACAGCCCGGCCGCGCCGACCAGCACGCGGTCGCTGCTGGCGACGAGGCGCTGCGTGTGGTTCGCCGGGTCGCCACACACGACGCAGATCGCCAGCGTCTTGGTGATGTATTCGGCGATGGCGAGCAGCTGCGGCATCGGCTCGAACGGCCGGCCGAGATAATCCTGATCGAGGCCTGCCACGATCACGCGCTTGCCGAGATCCGCGAGCGTGTTGCACGCCGCCGGCAGGTTCGCGTCGAAGAACTGCCCTTCGTCTATACCGACCACTTCCGTGGCTTCGAGCACCTCGCGAATCATATCGTCCGAGGTGCCGACCGTCTGCGACGCGATCCGCATGTCACTGTGGGAGACGATGTGATCGGCGCTGTACCGGTTGTCGACGCGCGGCTTGAAGATCTGCACCTGCTGGCGCGCGATCTGCGCGCGGCGCAGACGCCGAATCAGCTCTTCGCTCTTCCCGCTGAACATGCTCCCGGTGATGACTTCGATCCAGCCATGATGGCGAACACGACCGCTGCCGAGCTGCTGAGTCGGCGAATCCGTGACCATCCGTTCACACGCGTGACTGATATTCGCCCGTCTCGGTGTTGATTCGGATCTTGTCGCCCTCGTTGACGAACGCGGGCACGGTGACGACGAAGCCGGTTTCGAGCGTCGCCGGCTTCACCTGCGCGCTCGCGGTCGCGCCCTTGATGCCGGGCACCGTTTCCCTCACCACTAGATCCACCGTCGGCGGCAGCTCGATGCCGACCGGCTCCTCCTCGTAGAACTCCACGCGGATGATCGCTTCCGCGATCAGATAATTCGTCGAATCGCCGAGCGCCTCGCTCGAGATCTGCACCTGCTCGTACGTCGACGTGTCCATGAAGTAATAGTGGTCGCCGTCGTTGTACATGTACTGCATCTCACGCTCGTCGAGGACCGCGCGCTCGATGTCCTCTTCCGCGCGGAACTTCTCGTCCGCCAGCGCCATCGTGCGGATGTTGCGCAGGCGCGCCTGGATGTGCGCCCGCTTGTTGCCGGGCGTGAGGTGGTGCAGGTCGAGAATACGGAACAGCCCGTTGCCGAGCTTGATGAGCATTCCCTTGCGGAGCCGTGTCGCTTGGATCGATGAGGGCATAAGTTGGCTGTATATCCTTGCAACGATAGCACATGCCGCCGCACGCGCCCAAACATGCTACGATGCGAAACGTGGCCTTCACGCGGTGGGATCCACTCAGGGATCTGCTGGCGCTGCACGAGCAGATGGGGCAGTTGGTCGGCACCGACGCACCCGGCTGGACGCCTCCGGTCGATTTGTACGAAACCGCCACCGCCTTCGTGCTCACCGCCGAACTCTCCGGACTCACCCGCGATCAGATCGACATCCACGCCGAAGAGCATCGCATCACCATTCGCGGCGCCCGCGCGGCGGCCGGACCGACCGGCGCCGAGGTCTCGCGCGAGCAGTTCCATCGCGTCGAGCGCGGGCACGGACGCTTCTCGCGCGCGTTCGCGCTGCCCGAAGCGATTGACGTGGACGCGGTCTCCGCCGAATTGAAGGACGGTCTTCTGACGGTGACGATTCCGAAGTCGGCCGGCCGCGGCGCTCGCCGCGTAGACGTACTGTGAACGGTCGAGATTTCAGATGGCAGATTCAGATGGCAGATCCATGCCCTTCCTCCAATCTACAATCGAAATCTGAAATCTGAAATCTGAAATCTGAACTCTGAACTCTGAATTCTGAAATGTTGCGCCGCCTCTTCTTGTCCTGTGTTCTCGTCGTGGCCGGTTTTGTCGCAGGCCTGGTGTTGACGGGCCGGCTGCGCACGGCGGCGGATTCGCGCGCCGACACCGTTGCTCCGCCCGCGGCGGCCGCCGCGTCCGAACAGCCGGCGCGCCCTGGTGCGGTCGCGACGCTCGGCGGCCCCGACTTCACGCGCATCGCCGGTCAAGCGGTGAAAGGCGTCGCCAACATCTCGTCGCTGCAGATCGTGCACACCGCGAGCTCTCCCCTCGCCAACGATCCCTTCTTCCGATACTTTTTCGGCGACGATGACGCGTTCGGCGCGCGCGATCGGCGCTCGCTGAGCCTCGGCTCGGGCGTCGTTGTCTCTCCTGACGGTTATGTGATCACCAACAACCACGTCGTCGGCGAGAACATGCGCGAGATCACGGTGGCGCTGCCGAACAGGAAAGAGATCAAGGGCAAGGTGATCGGGACCGATCCGGCGACCGACATCGCGCTGCTGAAGATCAACGTCAGCGGTCTGCCGGTCGTGCCGTGGGGCGACTCCGCGCAGCTGAAGGTCGGCGAATGGGTGCTGGCGATCGGCAGTCCGTTCCAGTTGAATCAGACGGTCACCGCCGGGATCGTGAGCGCGACGGGGCGCCAGAACGTCGGCTTCGCCGATTACGAGGATTTCATTCAGACGGACGCGGCGATCAACCCGGGAAATTCCGGCGGCGCGCTCATCAACACGCGGGGCGAGCTGGTCGGCATCAACACCGGCATCTTCAGCCAGAGCGGCGGGTACCAGGGCATCGGCTTCGCCGTGCCCAGCAATCTCGCGCGGCACGTCATCGACGAGCTGATGAAGTACGGCGAGGTCCAGCGTGGATCGATCGACTTCCGCGTGGACAAGCTGACGCCCGATCTCGCCGACGAAGTCGGCGTCAGCTCGACGCAGGGAGCGCTGGTGACGCGCATGCTGCGGAATTCGGCGTCGTACGACGCCGGCCTGCGGCCGGGCGACGTCATCGTCGCCTTCAACGGCCAGAAGATCGACGACGTGTCGCATCTGAATCGTCTCGTCGCGGACGCGAAGATCGGATCGACGGCGACGTTGAAGGTGGTCCGCGGCGGACGGACGCTCGACATCAAGATTCCGATCGTCTCGACCAAAACGTCGCGCCCGCGTCGCTGATGGCGAGACGCTCGGCTAGAGCGGAAAAACGCACGCGAACGGTTCAGACGAGCGCCCTGGCTCGACCGGCGTGCCACGCTTCGAAATCCTTGAACGCGCGGCTCAAGCGCACCGGCGCGATCAGTCCTTCCTTCACGACCTCCGCCGTCTTGTAGCCGTTGCCGGTGATGCAGATCACGATCGATTCGTCGCGCGGAATCACGCCGCGCGCGATCAAGTCCATGGCGCCGGCGAGGGTCGTTCCGCCCGCCGGCTCGGTGAAGATCCCCTCCGTCTCCGCCAGCAGATGGATCGCACGGATGATCTCGACGTCTGAGACCGCCGCTCCGGCGCCGCCCGTGCTCCTGATGCTCTCGATGACCTGGTGACCGTCCGCCGGGTTGCCGATCGCGATCGACTTCGCGATCGTGTCGGGACGCACCGGCTCCGGATGATCGAGCCCTGCCTCGAGCGCGCGCACGACCGGCGCGCACCCGGCCGCCTGCGCGGCGTGAATGCGCGGCAGCTCGCCGTCGGCGAGGCCGACCTCGCGAAGCTCGCGGAATCCACGCAGGATGCGCGGCAGCAGCGTCCCGCCGGCGACCGGCGACACGACGTGCCTCGGATAGCGCCACCCGAGCTGCTCGACGATCTCGAAGCCGAGCGTCTTCGCCCCCTCGGCGTAGTACGACCGCAGGTTGATGTTGACGAAGCCCCACGGAAAGCGGTCGGCAACCTGCGTGCAGAGGCGATTCACATCGTCGTACGTGCCGGCGACGGCAAGAATCGTCGGCTTGAAGATCGCCGATCCGGCGACCTTCCCCGCTTCGAGATTGTCTGGGATGAAGACGCAGCAGTCGATCCCCAGGCGTGCCGCATGCGCGGCCACACTGTTCGCCAGATTCCCGGTGGACGCGCACGCCAGCACCTCGAATCCGAGCTCGATCGCCCGCGTCGCAGCGACCGACACCACGCGGTCCTTGTACGACAGCGTCGGATGATTCACCGAGTCGTCTTTGATGTACAGCTCGCTGACACCCAACCGCTCCGCCAGTCGAGTGCACCGCACGAGCGGCGTGAAGCCGGAGTGAAAACCGGTGCGTGGCTCCCCCTGAATCGGCAACAACTCGCGATAGCGCCAGAGATTCTTCGGGCGCGCTTCGATGTCGGCGCGCGTCACCCGAACGGCCGCGTAGTCGTACACCGGCTCGAGCGGACCGAGACAGCGATCGCACACATAGACCGCTTCGGCGGGAAACACCGTCTTACAAAGATGACACTGCAATCCGATGAATGCGCTCACACGGCCTCCGCTCTGCCAGCACGATCACCGCGGAGATCGCTGAAACCGCAGAGAAGACCTTCGCCTGCGGGTTCTGCGCACTCTGCGCTGTACGTCGTGACTCCAATAATCCGCTTCGGCCGCGAGAGCACCGGAGCGGGCACGATCGCGGAGCGGTCGCGCGCGATCGCGAGCAGATCGCCGATGACGGCCACCGCGGTCGCCTCTCCGCCCGCGCCGGTGCCGCACAGTCTGATGTCGCCGGCGAACGCGCCGCTGATCACCGCCGCGTTCTGCGGTCCTGTGATGCCCGCGAACCACGACTCGCGCGGCACCGCCGCCGGCGCGACCCAGGCGATCAGTTCGCCGCGCAGCGCGTCATACGACGCGTAAGCCAACTGGCGGACCGCCTCGCCTCGCCGGCCGGCCTTTTCGACATCCGCGGCCGTCGTCGCCGCCGAAGAACGTGTCTCGATCTCGGCCGGACCGATCCGCAGACCGAACCCCAGCGCGCAGAGGATCGCGAGCTTGGCCGCGGCGTCCACGCCGTCGAGGTCGTCGGCGGGATCCGCTTCCGCGTATCCGCGCGTGCGCGCGTCCGCCAGGGCCTCTTCCATCGAACATCGCCGCGCCTCCATCTGCGACAGCACGGCGTTCGTCGTGCCGTTGAGAATCGCGGTGATGCGTCTCACGCGATCGCCGGCCAGCGCTTCGCCGAGCGTCCGCACGATCGGCATCGCGCCGCCGACCGCGGCCTCGAATCGAATCTGCCGGCCCTGGCGCGCGGCGAGCCGCTGCAGCTCCGGTCCGTGGTGCGCGATTGCCTGCTTGTTGCTGGTGACCACCGATTTGCCGCCGAGGAGCGACGCCTCCATCCATGCGACGGCATCGTCCACTCCGCCGAGCGCTTCGATGACGACGTCGACGTCGCTGGTGAGCAGATCGTCGATTCGATTGGTCCAGATGATGGAAGGGGGAGATGAGGAGATGTCGTCGAATGCGCCGCGCTTGAGCGCGGCGCGGCGATCGAAGATGTGCGTGAGCTCGAGGGGACCGGCGGCGGCGCCGGCCAACCGCCGCGCGACCGCGGAGCCCACCGTTCCGCATCCGAGGAGACCGATCCGGCATCGCGGCGTCGGGCTGCTGCCGGACGCGTGAAACGCATTGACGCTCAAAGAATCCTCCCTCATCTGTCCCCGCGCGGCGAAGCCGGCGCGAGGCAGGAATTGGCACCTGGCCGCTGGCAGTTTGCCTGCGCGGTTGCCGTGGCGTCGTCGGGCCTGTCCCTCAGCCACTCGTGATGAAGAGCCGTATGCAGTTCCGAACTTGCTTATCTATACATCCACATAGAATGATGTGTCAAGCGGAGCACTCGCCGTCGAGCACCGTCGGATTGAACGCGCTCACCTCGCCGAGATCGACGAAGTCCGCCGGGTGCGCGTCGCTGCCGGTCAACTGATCCAGGCCCGCCAACGCCTCTTTGACGACGCCGAGATCGACGCGCGCGAAGAACGCGGTCGCCTCCTCGCCGGGGCCGCGGCCTCGCGCATACAGCGCGATCAGCCGCTCGACCGCCTCGGCGATGCGGCGCGCCGGAATCTTCGCGGCGAGCCGCGCGAAGCTGGCGCCGCGCTCGGTGACGCCGCCGCCGACCATCACGAAGTACTGCGGCACCGGCTGCGAGCCGACGCGCCGCACACTGCCCTGGAATCCGAACGTGGCGATGTGATGCTGGCCGCACCCGTTCGGGCAGCCGCTGATCTTGATGCGCGCGCCGTCGGCCGCTTCCATCAATTCCGGATGCGCGCGGAGATGATCCTCCAGCACGCGCGCGAGCCCGCGCGACTGCGTGACGGCAAGCCGGCACGATTCCGCGCCCGGGCAGCTCGCCACGTCGGCGATCGTGCCCGCGTCGGCCGCACCGAGGCCGGCGCCGGCGAGCCGCCGGTACAACTGGCGCACGTCGGAGACGTTGACCCACCGGAACAACAGGTTCTGATCGATCGTCAGGCGCACGGTGCCGTCGCTGTACGCGCGCGAGAGGTCGGCGACGACGCGCATCTGCTCGCTCGTGAGATCGCCGAGCGGGACGGTGACCACGGCCATCACGAATCCGAATTGCTTTTGCGCACGAAGGTTCGTCGTCCGCCAGCGCGCGTAGGCTTCGTCGCCTGCCTTGAACAGCGGCACGACGGTCGGCACGAGTCCCGGTCCCTTCACACGGCCCGATGCGACGCGCGCGGCGACGTAGCCGACCGACGGCGACGACTCGGTCTGCAGCGTCGGCCGCGGCTCCGCCGCCGGCGGCTCGATGTCCAGCGTCGGCACGACGCCGCGGAGGCGGCACGCCGTGAGCTCGCGGTCGTACTCCTCGCGCCACCTGGTCCAACCGAGCGTTTTGATCATGAACTTCATGCGATTGCGCTGCTTGTGCTGGTAGTCGCCGAAGCGCGCGAACACTCGCAGCACCGCTTCAGCGGCGCGCAGAATCTCGGACGCGGGGAGAAACGCGTGCAGAAGGCCGGCGGACGTCGGCATGATCGCGGTACCGCCGCCGGCGTCGACGCGGAATCCTCGCCCGCCGTCCGGCGAGACGACGGCGCGGAACGAGAGATCGTTGATCGCCGTCGCGATGTGATCCTCCGCGCAGCCTTCGAACGCGATCTTGAACTTGCGCGGGAGCGTCGAGCTGAGCGGATGCCGCAGCAGGTAGCGCGTCATCGCCTCGGCATACGGCGTCACGTCGAACCGCTCGTCGGCGGCGACGCCCGCGTACGTGCACGCCGTGATGTTGCGGACGGAATTGCCGCACGCTTCGCGCGTCGTGAGCCCCGCCTCCGCCAGCCGGCGCATCGCCGGCTCGACATCGTGCAGCTTCACGAAATGGAACTGCACGTTCTGCCGCGTCGTGATGTGGCCGAAGCCGCGCGAGCAGCGCTCGCCGACGTCCGCCAGCGCCATCAATTGATCCGCGTTCAGCACACCCTGGGGCACCTTCACGCGCAGCATCTGCGCATCGTCTGCCTGCCGCTGGCCGTACGTGCCGCGGACGAGGCGGAACACACGCCATTGATCCGGGGTCATTTCGCCGCGTTCGAAGCGGTCGAGGGCGGACACGAACTCGTCGATGTCCGCCTCGTCGGCAAACGACAGGCGTGCGCGTCCATGCGTGCTGACGTCATCGATAACTGACATACTGCTCCTCCTGCCGCGCCTGATCCTGCTCGGCAAGCGACACGACTGCTCCGATCACGATCGTTCCCGGCCCGTCGCCGCGCAGATCCAGGCGATGCCCGGCGAGATCATCGAGGGTGCCGCGCCACGTCTGCTGCGCGGGCAGCGACGCATCGATGATGACGGCGGCGGGCGTACCGCCCGGCCACCCTTGCGTCATCAGCGTCGCAGCGATCTCCGCGGCGCGCCCGAGGCCCATCAACACGACCAGCGTGGCGCAGCCTGGCTTCGCTCCACCGACAGTCGACGCGAAGACGTCGATGTCGTGGCCGCTCACGACGATGAACGCGGACGCGAGACCGCGGTGGGTCACGGGAATGCCGGCGAGAGCGGGCGCGGCAACGGCGTTGCTGATGCCCGGCACGATCTCCACCGGAATGCCGGCCGCGCGCAGCGCGATCGCCTCCTCGCCGCCCCGGCCGAACACGAACGGATCGCCGCCCTTCAACCGGACGACGCGTCGGCCGCGGCGCGCCGCGCGAATCATCAGCGCGTGGATCGCCGTCTGGCTCATTGCGTGGCGTCCGGCGCGTTTGCCGACGAAGAAGCGCTGGGCCAGGCGGGCGAGGCGGAGAACGCGCTCGTCGACCAGCGCGTCGTAGAGCACGAGATCCGCGGCGCGCAGTTTTGCGGCGGCCATGCGTGTGAGCAGTGCCGGATCGCCCGGTCCGGCGCCGACGAGCGCCACCGAGCCGCGTGCGATTGTCACATCCATGAATCCTCCGGGGCGCTCATCCACGGCACGTTGACGGCATGACTGAAGTCCTGCCCTACAATCTCGCAGCGCGCATCCCGATCGTGGGGCCGGTCGCCGTACAGGTCGTTCAATGCCTGGAGCAGCAGCGGCCTGCGCGCGGGCATCGGCACGCCGTCGCGCCTCCACTTCCGCCGCTGACGCTGACTCTCGTCAATCCACACGTCCAAATCGTCGGGAAGCACGGCGTCGAACGCCTCGCGCAGAAGACCCGCGAGCGCGGGCGCTTCGCCGCTCGTCGAGATGGCCAGCGTGACGCCGTCGCGCCGCACCACGCCGCTCAGAAACGCGCTGGCGTTGGCGGGATCGTCGACCGCGTTGACGAAGACACGCCGCGCGTCGGCAGCCGCCGCAACCGCGCGGTTGACCGCCGGCGTCGCCGCGGCGACGACGAGCCAGACGCCGTCGAGATCGCCGGGCACGAACTCGCGCCGTTCGATGCGAACAGGCGCCTCGGCGATTGATGCATCGACAGCCGGCGCCACGACCATCACGTCGGCTCCGGCGGCGATCAGCGCCTGCAGCTTTCCGGCGGCCACTGGGCCGGCGCCGACCACCAGCACGCGGCGGCCCGTCAGATTCAGAAAGAGCGGCAGTAATTCAGCCATCGTCGACACGGCGCGAAAAACAAAAAGGCCCGGGAGGTGTGAGCCTCCCGGGCCTTGGTCTAAGAGCGAGTGCGAAGGTGATCAGGTCATCGTCGCGGTGCACGCAAGCAGACGTCGGCGCAGGGGCTCGAAGAGCCCTCGCAACAACAGCAGCAGCAACACACGCAGACGAACCGGCCGATCACGATGTTGTTCTTTTACCTCGCGGATGACGTCGCGGTCAAGTCCGGCGCGCGGCGCCGGACCCGAAGCCATTACACTGGAGGCATGCGCATGCCGCTGCTCACTTCTCTGCTGTTCGTCGCGCTCGCTGCCGGATCGGCGCGGGCGCAGCGTCTGCCCACCACCGTCACGCCGGACCATTACGACCTGAAATTTTCGGTCGACGTGCGAGGCGCGCGGTTCGACGGGACCGAGACGATTCATGTGCAGGTGCACGAGGCCACGCCGCGCATCGTGTTGAACGCGGCGGATATCACGTTTCACGAAGTGACGATCGGCAGCGGCACCTCCACGCAGCCTGCAAAAGTGGAGCTCAACGCGGCCGACCAGACCGCGACGCTCACGGTGCCCACACCGCTCGCCGCCGGCCCGGCCGACGTGCACATCAGTTACAGCGGCATCCTGAATGACAAGCTGCGCGGCTTCTACTTGAGCAAGACCGAAGCGCGCAACTACGCCGTGACGCAGTTCGAGTCGACCGACGCGCGGCGGGCCTTTCCCTGCTTCGACGAACCGGCATTCAAGGCGACGTTCGCGGTGACGCTGGTGATCGATCGGGGCGACACGGCGATCTCCAACGGCAAGATCGTGTCGGACACGCCCGGACCGACGCCGACGCGCCACACGCTGGTCTTCAGCCCGTCGCCGAAAATGTCGTCCTACCTGGTGGCAATGGCGGTCGGCAATTTCCAGTGTCTCACGGGCGGCGCCGATGGCATCCCCGTGCGCGTCTGCACGACTCCGGACAAGAGAGAGC
>Ga0207657_10003225_pt1 | contig 17473 bp, 17 predicted proteins | sample KBSC33metaG_FD_184316 | JGI IMG/M metagenome (GOLD analysis project Ga0207657, IMG submission 184316) | Corn rhizosphere microbial communities from Kellogg Biological Station, Michigan, USA - KBS C3-3 metaG (SPAdes) (version 2) | ecosystem: Host-associated > Plants > Roots > Rhizosphere > Soil ... | reverse complement strand
CGGCAAGGCGGCGCGGATTCACAATGTTCGGGAATTGCGACGAGCGGGCCTGGGCCGAGTGCCGCTGCTGCTCCTGTCTCCGATTTTCCCGACCTCCAGCCATCCCGACTGGGACCCGCTGCCGCGCATGCGCGCCGCGACCCTGGCCAGGCAATCGGCGGTCCCGGTGATCGCGCTGGGTGGAATGGACGAACGCAGGTTCAGGCGAATCGAAAAGCTCGGATTCCGCGGCTGGGCCGGGATCGACGCCTTTAGAACTTGAAGGCGGTGCCGATATAGACGGCCTGGCTGTCAACGCGATTGTCGGTCAGCGCGGTCACCCGGTCGCGTTCGACCTTGTAGCGGACTCCGCCGGTCACGGAGAGGCGGCGCGTCAGCGCATAGGATCCGCCGACGTCGAGAGCGTAATTGTCAGGATCGCGAAGCGCCGGAGCGGCCGTAGCTTCCGAACGGTCAGCCGATACCGCCACTCGGCCGGTGAACCGCGGAAGCGAATAGCTGACACCGACCACGGCGCTTTCGCGGCTGTCGACCGGCGAGCCCGCGGCTCGGATCTTCGACACGTCGCCGGAAATCGCGAACCTGCGCCAGCCGACCGCCACTCCGAGATTATAGCTGACCGGAGCGAGCGCGCTCACCGGCGAGGCCGAACCGTTCGAGGTCAGCTCCTGCGGCGAGGAGGTCCGTGCGCGGATCGCGACTCGAACCTGCGACGGCCGGCCCTTGGCAGCCGCCGGAGTGAACTTGAAATCTGTGATCGACGGCACCCGGCCCGAGAAAGCGGCGGCGAGCCGCGGGTCCGGAGATGCGGGAGTGAAGCCGAAATCCGGGCTCATGCTAAGCGAAATTGCCGGAGGTTGTTTGTTCGAGTCGCCGGCCGCGAATGCCGGGGTCAGCAAAAGGCCCCCCGCGCCTAGCGCGATGGCCAGCTGTCCCGCAGTGAATGGCCCGAGTTTCACCTAGAGCGAACTCCCTGTTCGCGAGTCCATATAGGCTTGCGAAGCTGAAGGTTCCATGACTGGAATCGATTCGCCGGGAGTCTGTTGCACTTCCACAACAAATGGGCCTTTGAGGCGCCGCTTGCGGCGTTCCGGCCAGCATCTATAACGCCCTCCGAATAGCTCACAGCCGAGGATCCCAGATGTCCCGCCTCAAGGTCACTGCCGCCGCGCTCGTTATTGCCGTACTGGCGTCGTCCGGTTGCGCCCGCAACCGCAACTTGCCGACCCAGCTCGCGCCGTCGCGAATGACGACGATCGGTGTCAACGGCTACCTGTGGCAGGCGGCGCTCGACACGGTTTCGTTCGCGCCGCTGCTGCAGGCCGACGCAAATAGCGGCGTGATCATCACCGACTGGTATGCCAACCCGAAGGTGCCGGGCGAGCGTGTCAAGCTGACCGTCACAATCCTCGACCAGGACCTGCGTGCCGATGCGCTCCGTGTCGCGGCGGCGCGGCAGGTGCTTCAGAACGGGGTGTGGGTCGAGGCACCGGTTTCCGCCGCGACCGTCCAGAAGCTCGAGGACATCATCCTGACCCGCGCCCGTGACATTCGCCGCGCCACCGTCCCCGGTTAAGAAGGTTTCGCTATGAACGGCCGCTTCGACCCGGCGGTTGCGGACGTCCGCTGGCAAAGACGCTGGGACGACGAACGCTGCTTCATTGCCGACCCCGACAGCGGCAAGCCCAGAACCTACGTGCTGGAGATGTTCCCCTATCCGTCGGGTCGCATCCACATGGGCCACGTCCGCAATTACACGATGGGCGACGTGCTTGCCCGCTACCGGCGGATGCAGGGGTTCGAAGTGCTTCATCCGATGGGCTGGGACGCGTTCGGAATGCCGGCCGAAAATGCCGCGATGGAACGCGGTGTGCATCCCGACGGCTGGACGCGATCGAACATCGCGGCGATGCGAGACCAACTGAAGCGGCTGGGGTTTGCGCTGGACTGGAGCCGCGAGTTCGCGACCTGCGATCCGGAATATTATGGGCACGAGCAGGCTCTGTTCCTCGATCTCTACGAAGCCGGGCTGGTCTATCGCAAGGAAAGCGAGGTCAACTGGGATCCGGTCGACCGGACGGTGCTTGCCAACGAGCAGGTGATCGACGGCAAGGGCTGGCGCTCGGGCGCCCCGGTGGAACGCCGCAAGCTTTCGCAGTGGTTCCTCAAGATCACCGATTTCGCCGACGAGCTACTCGACGGGCTTAAGGCTCTCGACGACTGGCCCGAGAAGGTAAAGCTGATGCAGGAGAACTGGATCGGCCGGTCGGACGGGCTTCGCTTCCGGTTCCAGGTGACGGCGGATGGCGCCGATACCGCTTATCCCTGGGTGAAATCGGCTCTGGCCGCTGCGCCCGAAATTGACGTCTTCACGACCCGCCCGGATACGATCTTCGGTGCGAGCTTCGTAGCCGTCGCTCCCGATCACCCGCTTGCGCGGGCCATCGCCTCCGAAAATCCGGACGCGGCGGCATTCGTCGCCGGATCGAAGGCGATCGGCACCAGCGAGGGGGCGATCGAAAGCCAGGAGAAACGTGGATTCGAGACCGGGCTGGAGGCCATCCACCCGCTCGATCCCGAGTGGCGGCTCCCGGTCTGGATCGCCAATTTCGTGCTGATGGAATATGGCTCCGGTGCCATCTTCGGCGTTCCGGCGCATGACCAGCGCGACTTCGAATTCGCGAGCAATTACGGCCTGCCGATCCGCCGCGTCGTCGCCAGGGCCGACCAGGACAAGGACACTCCGATAGACGGCGCGGCCGAGCCCGGCGAAGGCGTGATCGTCAACTCGCGGTTCCTCGACGGCCTTTCGGTTGAGGAGGCGCAGGACGCCGTCATCCGCCGGGCGGAGGAGCAAGGCTGGGGAAAGCGCGAGATTGCCTATCGCCTGCGCGACTGGGGAGTCTCCCGCCAGCGTTACTGGGGCACCCCGATCCCGATGATTCATTGCGTCGATTGCGGCCCGGTCGCGGTCCCGCGCGACCAGCTTCCGGTCGTCTTGCCCGCCGACGTCACCTTCGACCTGCCCGGCAATCCGCTCGACCGGAACGAAGCGTGGCGGCGCGCCCGCTGCCCCAAATGCAGCGGCGAGGCGCTTCGCGAGACCGACACGTTCGACACGTTCGTCGATTCCAGCTGGTACTTCATCCGGTTCGCGAGCCAACCGATCGACGAACCGTTCGACCGCGCCGCGGCCGAGCAATGGCTTCCTGTCGACCAATATATCGGCGGGGTCGAGCACGCGATCCTTCACCTGCTCTATGCGCGCTTCTGGACGCGCGCGCTGAAGCGGATCGGGCGGATCGGCATCGACGAGCCCTTCAAGGGGCTGTTCACGCAAGGCATGGTCACGCACGAGACCTATCGCGGCATCGACGGGCGCTGGCTCACCCCGGAAGAGGTTGCGAGGAACGACAATGGTGAACTCATCGATGCCGCGGGTGCACCGGTGGAGCGTGGTCGCGTCGAGAAGATGTCCAAGTCGAAGCGGAACACTGTCGATCCGCAGCCAATCGTCGACAAATATGGGGCTGACGCGGTGCGTTGGTTCATGCTGTCCGATAGCCCGCCGGAACGAGATCTCGAATGGTCGGAAGCCGGAATCGAGGGCGCTTCTCGATTCGTGCAGCGGGTCTGGCGGATCTGCTCTGGCAACCCGGAACGCGGCATCGACGCGCCGGAGAACCCCGGGCTGCGCCGGCTCATGCATCGTACCATTGCAGGCGTAGGCGCCGACATCGAGGCGCTTCAGTTCAACAAAGCCGTCGCCAAACTCTATGAATTCGTAAGTGCCATCGAGAAAGCTTCGCCGACGCCCGACAAGGTGGCCGCAATCGCAATCCTGCCTCGGTTGATTGCTCCGATGGCACCGCATCTTGCCGAGGAGTCCTGGGCGAGTCTGGGCGGAAAGGGGCTGGTCGCGAATGCCGAATGGCCGAAATTCGATCCAGCGCTGCTGGTCGAGGACGAGGTCACGCTCGCGGTCCAGGTCAATGGCAAGCTTCGCGACACGCTGACCGCGCCGCGCGGCCTCGGCCGCGCCGAGGCGGAGGCCCTCGCGCTCGCTTCCGACAAGGTCCAGCGGCAGCTTGGCGGCGTGACCCCGCGCAAAGTGATTGTGGTCCCCGACCGGCTGGTCAATATCGTCGCGTGATTCGCGCGCTCCTCATCGCCGCCTCGGCGCTGACACTCTCCGCCTGCGCCCTTCACCCGCTCTATAGCGGGGGAACGTCGGGTGAAGTCGCGGGAGTCCTTCGCCACGTGACCGTCGCGACGATTCCGGGGCGGAACGGCTGGCTTGTGTACAACAAGCTCAAGGACCGGCTCGGCGAAACCGGTTCTGGCGATGCCCGCTATCGACTTGATGTGGAACTCGATGACCAGATTATCGGTCTTGGAATCCGCGGCGATCGTGCAGCGACCCGCGAACGGCTGACCCTTCGCGCACGCTACAGGCTCGTCACGATCGGTAACGGGCAGGTCTTGCTCGATGCCACCGCCGGTTCCGACGCGGGAATCGATGTCGTCAGCTCCGAGTATGCGACGGTCGCTGCCGAGCAGACCGCTGCCGAGCGCCTGGCCGACGCGGTTGCGGACCAGATCGTCGCCCGGCTCGGCCTCTATGCGACTCGAACCGCTGGATCGCCGTGAAGACCGCCAAGGGATCGCTAGCCCAGGCCCTCGACCGGCCCAGTCCTGAGATCCGCTTCTATCTGTTTCACGGTCCCGACGAGGGGCAGTCGAGGGCATGTGGCGAGCGGCTGCTGAAGGGCCTGGGGGCCGAAAAGCATGTCGTTGCCGCACAATCGGCCAAGGCGGACCCTGCGCTTCTCGCCGACGAGGCCGGCGCGATCGGGCTGTTCGGTGGCAAGCGCGCGCTTTGGATCGAGCCAGCGGGGGATGAGATCGCTCCTTCGGTCGAAGCCTTGCTTGAGGTGCCGGCTACGGAGAGCCCGGCAATCGCGATTGCCGGGTCGCTGCGCAAGACTTCGCCGCTGATGAAGCTCGCCGAAGCGCATCCGGCCGCTTTGGCGCACATTTCCTACGAACTCGGGCAACGCGATGCGGAAGCGCTCGTCGCCGAACTTGGCCGTGCCGAAGGTTTGCGTGTCGGCCCCGAAGTCGCGGGACGGATCGCGGCCGCTGCCGGCAACGACCGCGGTATTATCGTGCAGGAATTGGCGAAGATCGCCTTGTACCTGAACCCCGGCGCGGATTCGCTGGTGGAGGTCGATCCCGATGTGCTCGAAGCGATCGGTGCCGGCAGCGAGGGCGATTGGTCGCGCCTGAGCGATCTCGCGCTCTCCGGAGACATGGCCGCCCTTAGCCACGAATTGGATTCGAGCGCCGCCGACGCGGAGCCGATCTCGGTGGTTCGGGCGCTTCAGCGCCGGCTTCTGATGCTCGCTCCCATCCGGGCCAGGGTCGAGGGCGGCGAGCGACCGCATGACGCCGTGACGTCAGCTGGCAAGTCCGTGTTCTGGAAGGAAAAGGACCTGATCGTGAAGCTGGTTGCACGGTGGGACTCGAAAGCATTGGCGCGGATTTTCGAGCGCTCCGGTCAGATCGAGCGGCGGCTTATGCAAAGCGACTCGCCGCCGCCCACCGAAGCGATGGAAGAGGAGCTGATCGCGATTGCGAGGACTGCGCAGCGGAAGTGATTGCCGCCGAAGCGGCCTAAATGGATTCCCCGCTGAGTCGCTGGCAAATCATGTCGAGCTGGTCGAGACTTGAATAATGAAGCGTAACCGCCCCGCGATTGCCGTCGGACGCCACCTTCACCTTCAAACCCAGTAAGTCACCAAGCTGGCGCTCCAGGGCGGCGAGATCGGCATCGGCCGCCTGCCGTTCGCGGCGGGCGCTCGCCCGGGCGATCGACGTCCCGGCGCCAGGTCTGCGCTGTTTCGCGAGCACCTCTGCCTGACGAACCGAAAGGCCCTTGTCGGCGATTTCGCGGGCCAGGTTCTCCGGATCTTCGCTCGTTGCGATCGCTCGGGCATGGCCCATGCTGATATCGCCTCGCAGCAGCATTTCCTTCACTCCAGAAGGAAGTTCAAGCAATCTCAATAGGTTAGCGACGTGGCTTCGCGACTTGTGGACAAGTTTGGCGACCTCGTCCTGCTTATGGCCGTAACGATCGATCAGCTGCTTGTAGCCTTCGGCTTCCTCGACCGCGTTCAGGTCCTGGCGCTGGACGTTTTCGATCAATGCGATTTCGGCCGAGGTCGAATCATCGATCTCGCGGACGATCGCCGGGATGGCGTGAAGCCGCGCCCGCTGCGCCGCTCGCCAGCGACGCTCGCCGGCGACAAGCTGGAAATATTCCCCGTCCGGCCGAAGCAGTATCGGCTGGAGCACACCGCGCTCGGCGATTGATTCGGCGAGCTCGGCGATCGACTCCTCGTCGAAATGCATCCGGGGCTGCGATGGATTTGGCCGGATGCGCCCGATCTCGATCTCGCGCACCCCACGGTCGCGATCGTCGGCCGACGATTGCTGCCCGGCCTGCGCGGACGTCGGACGAACGGCTTCGTCAAGGAGCGCCGCGAGGCCGCGGCCAAGGCCCGAGGTCCGCTTCTCGCTCATGCTGCTTCCGCCCGGCGCGGAAGCCGCGCGATCAACTCGCGCGCCAGTCTTACATAAGCCTCCGACCCCGGACATTTCAGGTCGTAGATCAGAGCTGGCAGCCCGTGGCTCGGAGCCTCCGACAGGCGGACGTTGCGCGGAACGACGGTTTCGAACACGACCGAACCGAGGCAGGCGCGGACGTCGTCGGACACCTGCTGCGACAGCCGGTTGCGGCGATCGAACATGGTCAGCGCGATCCCCAGGATCGAAAGCTCCGGATTGAACGCGACGCGAATCCGCTCGACCGTCTGCAAGAGCTGGCTAAGCCCCTCCAACGCAAAGAATTCCGCCTGCAGCGGCACCAGCAAATGCCGCGCTGCGACCAGCCCGTTCACAGTCAGCAGCCCAAGCGACGGCGGGCAATCGACCAGGCAGATATCCCACCGGCCGCGCGGCGTCGCGCCGAGGGCCTTGTCGAGACGGTGCGCGCGGTCTTCCAGGGCGACCATCTCCACCTCCGCGCCCGACAGGTCCATCGTCGCCGGAAGGAGGTCGAGCCGGGGCACGCGTGTCGGGATCACGCTCTCCTGCACGGTGGCGGAGCCGATCAGCGCATCGTAACTCGAGCGTTCGCGCCGCGACTGGGGAATGCCAAGGCCGGTCGACGCATTGCCCTGCGGGTCGAGATCGACCAGCAGCACCTTCCAGCCGATCGCGGCAAGCGCCGTCGCCAGGTTGATCGCGGTCGTGGTCTTCCCGACGCCGCCCTTCTGGTTCGCGACCGCAACCCGAATCATTACCCACCCCTTGCCTTCACGCCGTGCAGCACCAGGATCTCGGAATGCGGATCGGTGCAACTCGACACGCTCTCGGCTTCACAGTGCCAGTTTCGCCTCGCTTGGGCCAGTTCCGATTCGACGCCCCTGCCCTTGGGGAGCAACCATCGCGTTTTTCTTGTGGACAGATGCGTGGATATTTCCAGAAGCCGATCGAGCGATGCGACAGCTCGCGCGGTAATCACGTCAAACCTGCCGCTGATCCTTTCGGCCTTCGCGGCCGCGACGGATACGCGATCCATCAGCCCGAGCTCGTCCACAACTCGCTGCAAGAACGTTGCCCGAAGCCGACGCGGCTCGATCAGCAGGACCGGACCGGAAACCAGCGTCGCGACGACAATTCCGGGCAGCCCCGCTCCCGATCCGATGTCGGCCCAGGATGCGCCCGGCTCCGGTTCGAACCGCACAAGCTGCGCGGAATCAAGGATGTGGCGCTCCCAAAGGCAATCGAGTGTCGATGCCGAAATCAGATTCTGGCGCGCTGCTTCGTCACGCAAGAGAGCGGCGTAGATTTCCAGCCGTTCGAACGTTTCACGTGAAACAGTGGGGCGGCCGATGGCTTCGGCCAGGCGTCGGATCATGCCGCGGCGCGCGTTGCTGCAACATGCAGCGCCGACAGGGCCGCGGGCGTGACGCCGGCGATTCGCGAAGCTTGGTCCAGCGTCTCCGGGCGGGCTGTGGATAGACGCTCGACCATCTCGGTCGAAAGTCCCGGCACGGCGGAATAATCAAAGGCCGCGCCGAGCCAGACCCGCACGTCCCTCTGCACCGCCTCCCATTCCCGCTGCTGCCGCTCCACATAGGGCGCATAAAGCGCGTCAGCCCTGCCCTCCTCGCCGTCGTTCCAGCCGGCAGTCGCGCGTTGATCGAGGTGATCGACGATATGCCTGCGGCGCCGATCCGACAGGCAATTTGCTGCAAGTGCCGTCTCACCCAGCCGTGTTGTCGAATTGTCGGCCCTGAGCGCGAGTCGATATTCCGCGCGCGCGGTCATCATCCGATAGGGTTCGGTCACGCCCTGTACCGTCAGGTCGTCGATCATCACCCCCATGTAAGAGGTACGCCGGTCGAAGCGCACAGGGTCGAGGTCGAGCGCCTGGGCCGCAGCATTGAGTCCCGCGACAAGGCCCTGCGCGGCCGCTTCCTCATAGCCGGTCGTGCCGTTGATCTGGCCCGCGAGGAAAAGGCCGCCGATGTCCTGGACTTCGAGACTAGTCCCAAGCCGCCGCGGGTCGACGAACTCATATTCGACCGCATAGCCCGGTTTTGCGATCACCGCGCGCTCCAGGCCTGCAATCGACCGGACGAAGTCCCGCTGGACATCCTCCGGGAGCGAAGTTGAAATCCCGTTCGGATAGACAAGGCGATCCCGGAGACCCTCCGGCTCGAGGAAGAGTTGATGCCCGTCGCGCTCCCCGAACCTTTTCACCTTGTCCTCGATCGACGGACAATAGCGCGGGCCCCGCCCCTCGATCGCGCCCGCGAACAGCGGCGAACGCTCGAAGTTCGCTGCGATGATCTCGTGGGTCCGTGAATTGGTGCGGGTGATTGCACAGGCAATCTGGGGAACGGCGCTTTCAGTCGGGAGCGCCGACATGGACCAGGGCGCGCGATCGCTCGGCTGTTCCTCGAGCCGCGCCCAATCGATCGTTCGCCCATCGATCCGGGGTGGCGTCCCGGTCTTCAGCCGGCCTTGCCCCAGTCCGATTTCGCGAATCTGCGCGCCGAGCGCGACGGAAGCGCCCTCATCGCGCCGTCCGCCCTCGATGATCCGCTCCCCGACAAACATACGCGCGGCGAGGAAGGTCCCGGTAGCGACAACCACGGAGCGGCAGGCAAGCCGCCCCAGGCTGGTTTCGAGTCCCTCGACCCGGCCGTTTCGGAGCACGAGTCCGAAAGCCTCGCAGATCACCACTTCGACGCCGCTCTCTTCAACCAGTTCCGCCACCGCTCGGCGATACAGGCTGCGATCGGCCTGAACCCGCGGTCCCTGCACTGCTGGCCCCTTGCTGCGATTCAGCATTCGCCTATGGATCGCGGCCTTGTCGGCCGCCCGAGCCATCAAGCCATCGAAGACGTCGAGTTCGCGGACCAGATGTCCTTTCCCGACCCCGCCGATCGAGGGGTTGCACGACATCTGGCCAATGTCTTCCGCTCGGAAAGTGATCAGCCCGACGCGCGCACCGCGCCGCGCCGCCGCCGTCGCAGCTTCGCAGCCAGCATGGCCTGCACCGATGACCAGGACGTCGTACATGGGCCCGCCTTAGCCGATGCCCGGATTTCTCGCCATGCACCCGGACTTGGCTGCGATTAGGCGTTTCACGTGGAACATCGCGCTATTTTCCGAGGCAGAACCGGCCGAACAGCGCGTCGAGCAAATCTTCGACCCCGGCGCGCCCGGTGAGCCGATCGAAGGCCGCCCTTGCCTGGCGAAGCGACTCCGCCCGGATCACCAGATCACCCGCGGACTCGGCGGCTCTCAGCGAATCGCGCGCCTCGGCGAGACAGGCCGCCTGCCGCCGATTCAACGCCAACTGCCCTTCCGCCGGGAGCAGGGCGCGCGACTCGCGAATGATTGCCTCCGTCAGCTCGGCGAGGCCGGCGCCGGTCACCGACGAGACCGCGATGGAGCCGTCTGGAGCGTGCCCTCGATTCGGAAGATCGGAGCGGGCGTGCACACGTATCGCGCGCGGATGCTGCGGCGCGTCCGATGGCTCTCCAAGCCAGACCAGGACATCGGCGACGCCGATCAGCGATCGCGCTCGCTCGACTCCGATCCGCTCGACCAGCTCTCCGGATTCGCGCAAGCCCGCGGTGTCGGTCAGTCGGACCGGAATGCCCGAAAGCGCCATCGCAACCTCGATATGATCGCGGGTGGTGCCGGGCAGCTCAGTGACGATGGCTCGCTCAAAGCCAGCTATCGCATTGAGAAGGCTGGATTTCCCTGCATTTGGCGGGCCCGAGATCACGGCCCGGACGCCATCGCGGAGAGGTTCCGCGCGTGGCATCTCCAACCATTCTTCCAGCTCTATCGCTAATGCGCCGCAATCGCTCCTGAGAGCCGAATCGTCGTCGCCCGATTCTTCGTCGACATAATCGATCGCCGCCTCCGCGCGCGCGGAAAGTTCGAGAAGACGCTGCTGCCAGGCATGAATCCGCTTGCTGAGACCACCCTCTGCCATGGCGAGCGCGGACCGGCGCTGGCTTTCCGTCTCCGCCTCGATGAGGTCTGCAAGCCCCTCCGCTTCGGTGAGGTCGATCCGGCCGTTCTGGAACGCACGGCGAGTGAACTCACCCGGCTTGGCGGCTCGAAGCGAGGCGATTCGCGAAAGCGACCCGAGCACGCCCTCGACGACAGCGCGGCCGCCGTGGCAGTGGAATTCGACCAGATCTTCACCGGTCGAGCTCGCCGGGCCGTCGAACCGGAGGACGAGCGCCTCGTCCAGCAGCTCGCCGGACTGCGGATCGCGGAGCTCGCGCACCGCGGCCTGCCGCACTTCGGGCAGGCGCCCAGCCAGGGCCTCACCGGCGGAGTGTGCGCCGGGACCGCTGACCCGGATGATGGAAATCGCCGCCGGCGGGCTCCCGCTCGACAAAGCGAAAATGGTGTCGTCCATGCCGACCCCTACAGCCGTTCGCCCCTCGAGGGAAAACTCAGGTGAAGAGCCGACCGATCCCGACGTCGGGATGCACCCAGCCATCGTAGATCATCTTCCCGGCGACCCACACGATCACGGCCAAGCCTATGTAAGCGATCCAGCGATAGCGCTCGATATATTTGGCGATGAGATTTGCCGCGAGACCCATCAGCGCGACCGCGAAAACGAGGCCGACGATCAATATGCCCGGATGGTCGCGGGCGGCGCCGGCAACGGCGAGCACATTGTCGAGGCTCATACTCACATCGGCGATCGCCACCGCCCAGACGGCAGCGACAAAGCTTTTCGCGGGCCGCAGCCCCGAATGCTCGTCGCCGGCGATTTCATCCGATCCGGCGCTCTCGCCCGTGTGCCGAAGCTCCCGCCACATGCGCCAAGCGACCCACAGCAGGAGGAGCCCGCCGACGAGGATCAGGCCTATGATTTGCAGGAGCTGGGTGACGACAAGGGCGAAAATCACCCGCAACACCAGCGCCGCAAGAACGCCGATCAAGATGACCTTCCGCCGCTGGACCGGCGTCAGGCCCGCCGCGAGCGCACCGACGACGATCGCATTGTCGCCGGCCAGCACCAGGTCGATCATCAGCACCTGAAGGAAAGCGGCGAAGGCGGCCGGCTCGGTGATGTTCGAGAAGTCCCGGAGGATTGCGCCCCACATGTCGCCAAGGGGGACCCCTGCGGCCGCCGCCGCGGCTGTCAGGGTGGTGATGGTCTGAAGCACGTTACGATCCCGGAATTGAAGGGGTTGAGGAGAGAGAAATGATCGTGCGGCCGTCAAGGTTCACTGGAGAAGGCTCCTGAGACCGAGCACATGCTCCCCGCCGACCCATCCTTCATAGATCATGCCCGCAGCGACATAGAGAATGACGGCCAGCCCGATGTAATTGACCCACGGATAGCGCTGGATGAGCTTCGCGACATAATTAGCGGCCAGCCCCATGAACAGTACCGAAAAGCTCAGGCCGACGATGAGGAGAGCGGGGTTCTCGCGCGCGATCGACGCGACCAGGAGCACGTTGTCGAGGCTCATGCTCAGATCGGCGACGGTGATCTGGATCGCGGCCCGGAAGAAGGTCTTCGTCGCCCGCGGTCCTTCCACCTGTGGAGTTGCGGGATCGTCGGCCACGACCACCGCCTTGGGGTGAAGCTCGCGGAACATGTTGTACGCGACCCACAGGAGCAGCAGACCGCCGGCGAAGACGAGGCCGGTGATCTTCAGGAGCTGGGTCGCGACAATCGCAAAGGCGATAAGGAAGACCAGGGCCATCCCGACGCCGAACATCAGCACCTTGCGGCGTTCGCTCGCCGGCAGGCCGGAAGCGAGCGAACCCATGATCACGACATTGTCGCCAGCCATGGTAAGGTCGCCGACAACGATCTGGCCGAGCTTGGCCGCGCCGGCAGCAGTGAAGATGCTCGAGAAGCTGAAGCCGGAGATCATCGGAAAAATCCCAATTGCTCCGTCCCCGCGACAGAGCCCCGCGCCAGCCCGCATCGAGCGCGCCGGTGCGCCGGCTCAGCTTACTGGTTCATCGACGCGAAGAAATCCTCGTTCGACTTGGCATCCTTCATCTTGTCGAGAAGGAACTGCATCGCATCGACAGTGCCCATCTGCATCAGGATCCGGCGAAGCACCCACATCTTTGTGAGGATTGCCTGCTCGACCAGCAATTCTTCCTTGCGGGTGCCGGACTTGCCGACGTCGAGCGAGGGGAAGATGCGCTTGTCGGAGACCTTGCGGTCGAGCACGATCTCGCTGTTGCCGGTGCCCTTGAACTCCTCGAAGATGACCTCGTCCATTTTCGAGCCGGTATCGATCAGCGCCGTAGCGATGATCGAGAGCGATCCGCCTTCCTCGATGTTGCGTGCCGCTCCAAAGAAGCGTTTCGGCCGCTGGAGCGCATTTGCGTCCACGCCGCCGGTGAGCACCTTGCCGGAGCTCGGAACGACGGTGTTGTAGGCGCGGCCAAGTCGCGTGATCGAATCGAGCAGGATCACGACATCCTTCTTGTGCTCGACGAGGCGCTTGGCCTTTTCGATCACCATTTCGGCAACCTGGACGTGGCGGCTGGCGGGCTCGTCGAAAGTCGAGGAAATGACCTCGCCGTTCACCGAGCGCTGCATGTCGGTGACTTCTTCCGGCCGCTCGTCGATCAGCAGCACGATCAGGATGACTTCGGGATTATTGTCGGTGATTGCCCGGGCGATGTTCTGCAGGAGCACCGTCTTGCCGGTGCGCGGCGGCGCCACGATCAGCGCGCGCTGGCCCTTGCCGAGCGGGGCGACGATGTCGATGACCCGCGCCGACTTGTCCTTGATGGTGGGATCGAGCGTGTCGAGCTTGAGCTTCTCGTCGGGGTAGAGCGGCGTCAAATTGTCGAAGTTGACCCGGTGGCGGACGGTCTCGGGATCGTCGAAGTTGATCGAAGTGACCCGGGTCAGCGCGAAATAACGCTCACCGTCCTTGGGTCCGCGGATCTCGCCCTCGACCGTGTCGCCGGTCCTCAGGCCGAATCGGCGGACGACCGAGGGAGCGACATAAATGTCGTCGGGACCGGCCAGGTAATTGGCCTCCGGCGAGCGCAGGAATCCGAATCCGTCATTCAGCACCTCGATGGTGCCGTTGCCGACGATCTGCAGGCCCTCTTCCGCCTCGATCTTGAGGATCGAGAACATCAGGTCCTGCTTGCGCATGGTCGATGCGCCTTCGACGCCGAACTCCTCGGCCATGGTAACCAGCTCGGCCGGCGACTTTTGCTTGAGATCTTTGAGATGCATTGGGGGTTCGCTTTTCGGGCGTTGGACGAAACAGCTGTTCAAGGCCTTGGCGGCAGAACGCCGCTTGGGTGGACGGAAGGCTGAAACGGCGAAATGGAATGGAACAGGCCGGTACAGCCTTGGAGATGGGAGTTAGGGAGCGCCTTGCTCCAAGTCAATCGCCCGCGAACGGATCGGATCGATACAAATTCAGAAGGGGCGGACGATTACCAGGACGACGATGAGCGCCGCGGCTATTCCGGGAATCTCGTTCATGATGCGAAGAGTCCGGTTATCGGCCGAGCGGGCGCCAGACGCGAGCTTCTTCCCATAGACCCCGAGCCAGCCCTGGTAGGCGGTGAGTCCGACGACGAGCGCGAGCTTGGCACTGAACCATCCCTCGCCAAACGCGTCGATGTTGAACGCCAGCATCAGCCCCAGCACCCACACCGCGATCATCGCCGGAGTCAGGATGATGTTGCGGGCCCGTCGCTCGCGCTCGATCCAGGCGCGGTCCTCGGCCGATCCTGGCGTGGTTTCGTGGTGATAGACGTAAAAACGCGGAACCAGCAGCAGGCCGGCGATCCAGAAGATGACGAAAGTGACGTGGGCCGCCTTTACCCAGGGATAGGCCACACCGAGAAACCCCGTCAGGTGGATCATTCGCGTCCTTTCAACAGCGCGATCAATTGCTCGACGTTTCCGACCGGAGTGTCCTGCAGGATGCCGTGCCCGAGATTGAAGATGTGCGGCCGGCCGGCGAAGGCGTCAACTATGCGGCTGACGGCGGAGGCCATCGCGTCTCCGCCTGCAACCAGGGCAAGCGGATCGAGATTTCCCTGCACCGGCAGATCGTCGGGAAGCTCGCGATTGGCCCAGCCGGGGTCGACCGTCTCGTCAAGGCCGATGCAATCGACCTTCGTCTGGCGCGCATAATCGGCAATCTTTCCGCCAGCGCCCTTCGGGAAGCCGATCACTGGAACATGCGGATGCTGAGCGCGGACACGCTCGACCAGACGTGCCGTCGGCCCGATCACCCATTTCTCGAACTCACTCGGAGCAAGGCTTCCAGCCCAACTGTCGAACAACTGCACCGCCTCGACGCCCGCGTCGATCTGGCCGCAGAGATAGTCGAATGTCACGTCTTCGATCCGGCCGAGAATGTCCGCGAACCGTCCGGGGTCCGAATAAGCGAGGCGCCGGGTCTCGGCCTGGTCGCGGCTCCCCTGGCCCGCGACCATGTAGGTTGCAACCGTCCACGGGGCGCCTGCAAAGCCGATCAGCGTTTTCGCGGGATCCAGCTTCGACTTCACCGTTCGGACCGTCTCGTAGATCGGCTCGAGCCGGGTCAGCACCGGAGTCAGCGAGTCCAGCTGGGAGCTGAGCAACGGCGGCGTCAGCCGCGGTCCCTCGCCGGCGACGAAGCTCAAGTTCTGGCCGATCGCGAACGGTACGATGAGAATGTCGGAAAACAGGATCGCCGCGTCGAGGTCGAACCGCTCGAGCGGCTGCAGAGTCACCTCGGCCGCGGCGGCACTGTCGTAGACGAGGCCGAGGAAGCTGCCCTTTTCTTCGCGAAGTGCGCGATATTCGGGAAGATATCGCCCCGCCTGCCGCATCAGCCACACAGGCGGAGGATCGCGCCGTTCCCGGCGAAGCACGGCGAGCATGGGCTTATCCGGTGCCCTTGCCGATCTCGATCCTGCCGGCGAACGGGCCACCCACTTCTCTCCTTAATTAGATTCTTAAGAGGAATATTGATGTTGTGGTTGTCCAGCGGGACGCGGGGAATAGGCACGGGTTCCGGTTTTGCCAACAGACGCCCGAAGATGCGCCTTCAGGATTCCCCGCGAGTCGCGCGCCGTGTCTCCCGGGATTCACAGGATGGGGATGACTTGCTGCGCTTGTGAATGGATTCGGGCACGACACTCGCGAACGGGGTGGGAAGGTGTGCGTTGAGATCATCCCCACTCTCGCGCTAGGGCCACAGACCGGCTTTTCCACAAGGTTGTCCTGTTGGCACTCGTCCTTGCCTCGTCCAGTCCGATCCGCCGAGCAATGCTCGAACAGGCCGGAATCCGCTTTGATGTTCTCTCTGCCGATATCGACGAATCGGCGCACAAGGACGGCGGTGCCGAGCCCGGCGCTCTGACGATCGCGCTGGCGGAGAGAAAGGCGCTCGCTGTCAGCGAGCGACGGCCCGGCGACTGGGTCATCGGCAGCGATTCGGTCGTGACCGTGGGCGAAAGGCGCTTCGACAAGCCGAGGCACCGTACCGAAGCCGAAGGGCATCTGCGGTTCTTCTCCGGAAAGTCGATGCAGCTGACCAGCGCCGCGGCGCTCGCCCGCGACGGCCGCGTCGACTGGAGCCAGGCCGATCACTCAACGCTCCAGGTCCGGCCGCTGTCCGACTCGTTCATTGCCGACTATCTGGACTCCGAATGGCCGGACGTCGGCCACTGCGTCGGCGTCTTCCGCCTGGAGGGGCGCGGTGTGCAGTTGTTCGACGCGATCGAGGGGAGCTATTTCACGACTCTGGGAATGCCGCTCCTTCCTCTTCTTTCCGCGCTTCGCGACCATGGCCTGGTGCCGGCATGATGACCGTTGCCCTCACAGGCTCCATCGGAATGGGAAAATCGACGGTCGCGGCGATGTTCGAGCGGGCGGGAGTCCCGGTCTTCGATGCCGACGCGATCGTCCGCGCCTTGCAGGGTCCGGGCGGCGACCTGGTCGAGGCCATCGAACGCGAGTTCCCCGGCACCACCGGTCCGGAAGGTGTCGACCGCGCCGCCTTGTCGAAAGATGTCCTTGGCAACCCCGACGATTTGGCGCGGCTGGAGACCCTCGTGCATCCCGCCGTCCATCGCGCCCGAGCGAAGTTCCTTCTCGAAAACCAGGACAAGGCAGCGCTGCTATTCGAGATCCCTCTCCTGTTCGAGACCGGCGGCGGCGAGGCTTTTGACAAGGTGATTGTCGTCTCGGCCCCGCCCGACGTACAGCGGGCGCGCGTGCTTTCGAGGCCCGGGATGAGTGAGGCGAAGTTCGACGCCTTGCTGGCGCGACAGATGCCGGACGAGGAGAAACGCAAGCGCGCGGATTTCGTCGTCGACACTGGCGGCGGCCTATCCACAACTGAGAGCCAGGTTCGCGAGATTCTCGCTTGTCTCAATCTCGCTTCGGGTGATTAAGTCGCGCAATGCGCGAGATCGTTTTTGACACCGAGACGACCGGCCTGGACCCGGCGAGCGGCGACCGGATCGTCGAGATCGGCTGTATCGAAATGGTCAATCGCGCCGAGACCGGACGCTACTTCCATGCGTACTTCAATCCCGAGCGGGCGATGCCGCTCGGCGCCGAAGCGGTGCACGGCCTTAGCGACGTATTCCTTTCCGACAAGCCGCGCTTTGGAGAGCGGGCGGAGGATCTGCTCGCGTTCATCGAGGATTCCCCGCTCGTCGCGCACAACGCCAGTTTCGACTTCGGCTTCCTCAACCATGAGTTTGCCCTGTGCGGCCATCCAATTGTCTGCATGAGTCGGATGGTCGACACGCTCGCCATCGCCCGGAGCCGCCACCCCGGCGCGAAGCACAGCCTCGATGCCTTGTGCACGCGGTTCGGCGTGGACCGCAGCCAGCGCGTGAAGCACGGAGCCTT
>Ga0207657_10003224_pt1 | contig 17480 bp, 12 predicted proteins | sample KBSC33metaG_FD_184316 | JGI IMG/M metagenome (GOLD analysis project Ga0207657, IMG submission 184316) | Corn rhizosphere microbial communities from Kellogg Biological Station, Michigan, USA - KBS C3-3 metaG (SPAdes) (version 2) | ecosystem: Host-associated > Plants > Roots > Rhizosphere > Soil ... | reverse complement strand
TAGCTCGGACTGCACTGCCGAAGCTCGGGCCGGCGCGGTGGGCCACAGCTCACCGCTCCGATCGCGAGGGCCGCCAGCGAGACCGTCCTCCCCCATCCCGCGCGCACGATCACGACTGGTAGTACTCGAGGCCGAGGTGGGTGATCTGCTCTTCGCCCATCAGGTGACGGAGCGTGTTCTTGAGCTTCGTCTGCTGGATGAAGAGATCATGTTCCGGCTGCAGGCCGGCGGCCGTCATCGGGCTCTTGTAGTAGAAGGAGAGCCACTCCTGGATTCCCTTCAGGCCGGCGCGCTGGGCGAAATCGCTGAACAGCGCGAGGTCGAGCGCGATCGGTGCCGCAAGGATGGAATCGCGGCAGAGGAAGTTGACCTTGATCTGCATCGGGTAGCCCATCCACCCGACGATGTCGATGTTGTCCCAGCCTTCCTTGTTGTCGCCGCGCGGCGGGTAGTAGTTGATGCGCACGACGTGCGAGAAGTCCTTGTAGAGATCGGGGTATTTCTCGGGCTGCAGGATGGTGTGCAGCACCGACAGCTTGGACTCCTCCTTCGTCTTGAACGACGCGGGGTCGTCGAGCACCTCGCCGTCCCGGTTGCCGAGGATGTTGGTGGAGTACCATCCGGCGAGCCCGAGCATGCGTGCCTTGAGGCCGGGCGCGATGACGGTCTTCATCCAGGTCTGGCCGGTCTTGAAGTCCTTGCCCGAGATGGGAACGCCGCGGTCGTTCGCGAGCTGCACGAGCGCCGGGATGTCGACTGACAGGTTCGGGGCGCCGTTACAGAACGGCACGCCCTCCATGATGGCCGCGTAGGCGTAGAGCATCGACGGCGCGATCGCTTCGTCGTTGTTCTCCATCGCGCGCTCGAACTGCTCGAGCGTGGCGTGCTGCGGACCTGCCTTGATGTAGATCTCGGTGGAGGCGCACCAGACGATGACGACACGGTCACACTTGTTCTTCGCCTTGAAGTCGCGGATGTCCTGCCGCAGCTGCTCGGCGAGGTCGCGCTTGGTCTTGCCCTTCTTCACGTTCGTTCCGTGAATGCGCGTGACGTAGTGGTTCTCGAACACCGCCGGCATCGGCTTGATCGCCTTCAGGAAATCGGCGATCGGCTCGAGATCGCGCTCCTCGAGCACGCCCGCCTTCTTCGCCGCGGTGTACGCGTCGTCGGGAATGGGATCCCATGCGCCGAACACAATGTCCTTCAGGTCGGCGAGAGGAACGAAGTCCTTGATGAGCGGGGTGCGGTTCTCCGTGCGCTTGCCGAGGCGGATCGTCGCCATCTGGGTGAGCGAGCCGATGGGCTTGCTGTGGCCGCGACGAACGCTCTCCACGCCCGCCATGAAGGTGGTCGCAACGGCACCCAGGCCGGGCGTGATGATGCCGAGCTTGCCGGTGGCGGGACGGGGCGCGGTGGGCGCCTCCTGAGCAGAACCTTTCACGAACTATTCTCCTTTGAGCAGAGGGCGCGGTGAGCGGCGACGCGCGAAGAAGCGAGGCCGTGCCTCGCTCTCGGTGCGCGCTGCCGCCTTTTCCGCTCGGGTGGTGGCCGAGTACACGAACACCACACGCTGGACCACCGTGATCCAGGCCGTGACGGACAGAATGGTGATGATGAGGGCGAGCACCCAGCCATTGAACACGAGGCCGAAGAACGCCTGCGGCGCCGAGAGGAGCACGACACGCTCGGGGCGCTGCAACAGCCCCACCTTCGCGTCGAGCCCGAGCGCCTCGGCACGCGCTCGGGTGTAGGAAGTCAGGAACGCGCCAACCAGACCGAACAGCGCGACGATCATCATCGGCACGCTGCGGTTCGCCGTGCTGGTGGCGTAGAACACCGCCAGGCCGCCGAGGACGAACCCATCAGCGAGCCGGTCGAGGGTGGAATCGAGAAAGGCCCCGAACGTCGAGCTGCGGTTCGAGCGGCGTGCCACCGTGCCGTCCAGGACGTCGAACAGCGCGGTCAGCCCGAGGAACCAGCCGCCGGTACGAATGTGCCCGGTGGCGTAGATGACGCCTCCGCCCACCGTGCACAGCGTGCCGATCACGGTGATCGTGTTGGGGTGCACGCCCTTGCGCACCATCCAGTTGGCGACCGGATCGACGAGCCGGAGATATCCGTTTTTGATCCAGTCGGGCAGCAGCTTCATGCGGCTCCGGAGCGCACGCAGGTCCCGCGGCCGGATGGTCGAGCGGCGGTGACGACGGGAGAAGAAAAAGCGAACGGGCTGGAGATTCTCCAGCCCGAAGAAAAGCTATCCGGCGCGTGCCCGTCCAGCAACCGGCCGGGCACGCGAGGCTCGCTCAGGGAATGCTCCAGATGAACAGGCCGGAGAGCGTCACGCTGCGGCTCTGGTATGTGCGCGAGCCATCCACCGTCACTGCCTTGAAGGTGACCGACGTGCCGCTCGCCACTCCCTGCACCGGCACCTTCTCCGCCGTGTTCGCCGGAATCTGCTTGAGGAACATCTCCGAGCTCGACGCACCGGTGACGTAGACGTTCACCGCCTGGCTCAGGTTGTTCGTCACCTGTACCGCCTGCTCGGCAGCGGTCGTCGGCGCGGTGCGCACCTCGACCTGGCGCGGTCCGCAGGCCGTTGCGGTAGCGACGACGAGGGCGAGGAGGACAGCCGACGCTCTTGACGTGACTCTCATCGAATACGACTCCTTGGACGTGTGCGGTGAAGTGCGACGCCGGCCGCGGATCTCGGCACCCGCGCCACCCGGCCTGACGGACATTACCGATAGAGAAGGAAGGGCGCCACCTGCCGGCGCCACGCCGCCACGGCATCGTCGTCTCGAGCCACCACGGCATCAGGATCTTCCCCGCGCAGCAGCGCCTCGCGCATGGCTGGCCGGCCGAAGCGATCGTCAAAGGTGGCGGCGCGGACGACGAGCGACTCGGGCGACGTGCGAACGAGCGCCCACAGTACCGCCGCGCCCGTACGACCGGCGTGATACCGGTCACGGCCCGTGAGCACGATCTTCACTCCCGGAATCGTCCGATCGGCATACTTCCCGTCCCCGGGCGCGTGCGGCGTGAAATCACTGCGCTCGAAGTGCACGCCCGGCAGGCGACGCCCGTTGAGCAGGGCCACGACCGAATCCGCCTTCATCCACGGCGCGCCGAACCGCTGGAACGCGTCGGACGTACCCCGTCCCACACTCACGTTCGTGCCCTCGAACGCGACGAGCGCCGGATAGATCGTCGCGCTGGCGATGGTCGGAAGGTTGGGGGACGGGCGCACCCACGGGAGTCCGGTCTCGTCGAACCACTCCGCGCGTCTCCAGCCGGCCGCAGGGACGACGTGCAGGTCCGCACCGATGTGCAGCGCGGAGTTGAAGAGGAGCGCCATCTCGCCCATCGTGATTCCGTGCCGTAGTGGCACCGGATAGAGCGCGTACGCTCGCCCTGGGCGGGCCGCCGTATGCTCCTCCGGATTCGCCAGTGATGGATCCAGCAGTGGTCCGTCCATGGCTACGCCGTTCAGCGGGTTCGGCCGATCGAGCACGATGACTGGCATGTGGTTCCGTGCCGCGGCGCGCATCGTGTAAAGCATGGCGCCTACATATGTCCAGGTCCGGGTGCCGATGTCCTGCAGGTCGACGACCATCGCGTCGAGGCCGCGGAGGGTGCTGTCCGGCGGGGCGATCGTGGTTGTCGTGTACAGGGAGTTCACCACCAGGCCGCTGCGCTCGTCGATCCCGCTCGCCAGATTGGTGCGGTCCTCGGTGCCTCGAATGCCGTGCTCCGGGGAAAAGAGCGCCGCCAGCCGCACCCCGGCTGCGCGTGCCGGATCACTGCGTAAACGCTCGATATCGGACTCGCCGTGTTCGTCGACTCCCGTCTGGTTCGTCAACAATCCGATGGTTCGCCCACGTATGAGGTGCAGGCTGTCCTCGAGCAGCACCGAGATTCCGGGACGCACCCCGCCCGGCGCGTCGACTCGCGAGACGCCGACCGGCGCACAACCCGCCGCGAGCGCGCTTGCCACCGCTGCGGCATACACCTTCCAACTCACATTCGGTTGCCAATGCATCGTCATGCTCCTCGAGTGCTGCTGACGTCGCTGATGATGGTGACGCTCGCCGGCTGCGCCTCCGGTACGGCGCAGGGCGCTGCCGCCCCCAAAGCTGCGCTGCCGGACGTCGCGCAGAAAGACCAGCCGGCTGCAGCTGTTCGCACCGCGCTCCGCGATACCCTTCAAGTCATTCTCGATCGCGGCGTGGTCGACAGCGCGTTTCCCGGTGCAATCGCAGTCATCGGCAACCACGACGGTCCCATCGTCAGCGTGTCGGCCGGTCACCTCGACTGGGCGCCGTCGCCCGAACCGAACGATCGTACCATCTGGGATCTTGCTTCGCTGACCAAGGTGGTCGGGATGACCTCGGCGATGATGCAGCTCGTCGAGCAGGGCAAGGTGGATCTCGACGCGCCGGTGCAGCGGTACCTCCCCGAGTGGCAGGGACCCAACAAGGACAAGGTCACCGTGCGCGACCTCATCACCCATCGCTCGGGGCTGCCGGCATTCAAGACGTACTACAAGTTGAATCTCTCGCCAGACTCCACCCTGGCGTTGTTCATGGCGACGCCGCTCGACACGCTGCCCGGCGTGCGCATGGTCTACAGCGACATCGGCGCGATCCTGCTCGGCAAGATCGTCGAGCGCGTGTGCGGCCAGCGGCTCGATCAGTACCTCACCGCCCACGTCTTCCGCCCGCTCGGGATGTTCGATACGCAGTATCGTCCCGACTCGTCCCTCCTGCTCCGCATCGCCCCGACGGAGCGTGACCCGTGGCGCGGCCGTCTCGTGCACGGTGAGGTGCACGACGAGAACGCGTATGCGCTCGGCGGGATTTCGGGCCACGCGGGGCTGTTCAGCACGGCGCACGACTTGAGTCGCCTGGCGCAGGCATACCTGAATGGCGGCGAGATCGACGGCGCCCGCTTCGTGAAGGCGTCGACGATCCGGCAGTTCACCACCGTACAGGACAGCGCCTTTTCCAGCCGCGCTCTGGGCTGGGACACGCCGAGCGCGCGGAGCTCGGCAGGACATTTCATCGAGCGACCGGCATTCGGCCATACCGGTTTCACCGGCACCTCGCTCTGGATCGCCCCGCAACACGACCTCTATGTTCTGTTGCTGACGAACCGCGTGAATCCAACGCGCGAGCACAACGGTATCGGACGCGTGCGCGTGCAGGTCGCTGACGCGGCGATGCGCGCCTTGCGCCCCGCCGTCGTTGCCGCCATCGAGGCGCGCGGCACTTCCACCTCTTCCCCCGACCGGCGATGAACCTCACGGCGATCGACTGGGCCATCGTACTCGCGTACTTCGCGCTTTCGATGGGGATTGGGCTCTTCTTCACGAAGAAGGGCGGCGAAAGCATCGAAGAGTATTTCCTCTCCGGACGCAACGTGAGCTGGTGGCTGGCGGGCGCCAGCATGGTCGCCACGACCTTCGCCGCCGACACGCCGCTCGTCGTGACCGGGCTCGTGTTCAACAACGGCGTGGCCGGCAACTGGCTGTGGTGGAACATGCTGATGAGCGGCATGCTCACCGTGTTCTTCTTCGCGCGACTCTGGCGTCGCGCCGGCGTGATGACCGACGTCGAGTTCGCCGAAGTCCGGTACAGCGGCAAGCCAGCCGCGGCCCTCCGTGGCTTTCGCGCCTTGTATCTCGCCATTCCGATCAACCTGATCATCCTCGGCTGGGTTACGCGCGCGATGATCAAGATCCTCACGATTTCGCTCGGCCTCCGGCCGGTGCACCTCGGAAGCCTCACCATTTCCGGCGACATCGTGGCGGTGGGAATCTGCTTCGTCATCACGGTGGCGTATTCGGCCGGCGCCGGCATGTGGGCCGTGCTCTGGACCGACCTCGTCCAGTTCGTCATCAAGATGACCGCGGTGATCATCCTCGCCGTGTACGCGGTCCGCGCCGTAGGGGGCATGGACAAGCTGCAGGCCGGCCTCGCCACGAAGTTCGGCAGCGCGAGCGCGGCGGTGTCCGTGTTGCCGGTGAAGGTCACGCCGCACGGGCTCGAGGCGTACACCTGGATGCCACTGCTCGCCCTTGCGGTATTCCTCTCCGTGCAATGGTGGGCCGCGTGGTATCCGGGCGCCGAGCCAGGCGGGGGCGGCTACATCGCGCAGCGCATCTTCTCGTCAAAGACGGAGAAGGATGGCGTGCTCGCCACGCTGTTTTTCCAGGTCGCGCACTACGCCATGCGCCCGTGGCCCTGGATCATCACCGGTCTGGCCACCGTGCTCCTCTACCCGAACGGCGTCGGCCCGACTGGCGATCACGAGGCAGCGTACGTCCAGGCGTTCGTCGACCTGCTGCCGACGCCGTGGCGGGGTTTCATGATGGCCGGCTTCGCCGCGGCGTACATGTCCACCGTCGGGACGCAGCTCAACTGGGGCGCGTCGTACCTCGTCAATGACTTCTACAAGCGCTTCATCAACAAGACGGCGAGCGAGAAGCACTATGTCTTCGTCTCGCGCTGGGCGACCGTCCTGCTCTTTCTCGCATCGGTCGGCGTGACGATGAACCTCACCACCGTCGAGGGAGCGTGGAAGTTCCTTCTCGCGCTCGGCTCGGGGACGGGGCTGGTGCTGATCCTTCGGTGGTACTGGTGGCGTATCAACGCGTGGAGCGAGATCAGCGCGATGATCTCGTCGTTCGTCGTGTCGTTGACCGCGATCATCACCGTGAAGAGCCGCTTTCCCGACAACGACCTGCGCGGCGACGCATGGGTCATGCTGATCACGGTCGCGGTGAGCACCATCGTGTGGCTGGCGGTCACCTACCTCACTGCGCCCGAACCCGACAGCACGCTGAACGCGTTCTATGAGCGGGTGCGGCCCGGCGGACCGGGCTGGCGGCGGGTCAGCGAGCGGCTCGGCTACGGCGGCGAATCCATCCCCGGCGGTGCGCTGCAGTGGACCAACTGGATCGCCGGCATCGTCGCCGTCTATGCCAGCCTGTTCGGGGTCGGCAAGCTCATCTTCGGCGAGATCATGACTGGGGTCATCATGCTGATCGTGGCGCTGTTCGCGTTCCTCTGGATCGCACGGTCGTTCCGTGAGGAGGAGTCCAAGCCGCCGACGGCCCGTCGTGAACCGGTCGCAATCGCCGCGGACTAGGGCGTCGATGCTTTTGACTGACGGCTGAGCGACCGGCTCACTGGGGACTCATGACTCTCCTGTCGAGGGCTGGACCGGCCAGTTCGGAGGTCGGACGCCAGAGCACTCGAGTACTTGAATACCGCGCCGATCTGCACTGGCGCGGCGGGTCAGTCGTTCTACAGAGCAGTCGTGAGTCGCGAGTCGTCCGGTAGTCCGGTAGCCACTCCTCCGCGGAACTTGCCGGGCGCTCCGGGATTGGTGTAAAGCCGAGCTTGAACCTGCACCCATTGCGGGGTATATACTTAGGATCTGATGACCGCGCGGCCGACGGGCCTGCGCCACCCAGTGGAGGAGCCGTGAGCACCATCAACACCCCCGAAGTCCTGATGACCGTCACGCCCGGCGCGGGCGCCGAGGTCAAGAAGTTCATGGCCCAGGAGAATGTCGACCCCGCGGTCGGCGGCCTCCGGGTGAGCGTGCAGCCCGGCGGCTGCAGTGGATTCAAGTACGGCCTCCTGATCGAGGACGCGCCGGCCGAGGACGATCTGGTCGTGGACCAGGGCGACTACAAGGTCTTCGTCGACCCCTTCTCGGCGCAGTACATCAATGGGGTCACGATCGACTACGTGACGTCGATGCAGGGCTCCGGCTTCACCTTCAAGAATCCGAACTCCACGGGCGGCTGCGGTTGCGGCAGCTCGTTCTCCGCCTGAACGCATACTCATGATGGAACCGGTCACTGGCGTCGCCCCAAGCGCGGACGTCGGCACCGGGCACGAGGCCCGCGAGCGCGTCGTCACTCGCGGGCCTTCGCGTGTCCCGCCGACGCCGCACGCGACTGCGCTCGAGCGCATTCGCACCGTCGTCGTGGACGAGCACGAGGACCTCGCCCGACTCGTCGCGCACCGCATCGCCTCGCTGATCCGTGAGCGGGCCGCCACGGGAAAGACGGCCGTTCTCGGCCTCGCTACCGGCTCGACCCCGATCGGGGTGTACCGCGAGCTGATCCGGATGCACCGCGAGGAGGGGCTGAGCTTCGCCAACGTGGTCTCGTTCAATCTGGACGAGTACTATCCGATGGCGCCGGACAATATTCATTCGTACCACCGCTTCATGTGGGAGAACCTGTTCTCCTTCGTCGACATCGCTCGGGAGAACGTCAACATCCCGCGCGGCGACATCCCGCGTGATGAGGTGGAGCGCTACTGCCAGAACTACGAAGCGGCCATCCGCCGCGCCGGCGGGATCGACTTCCAGATCCTCGGCGTCGGCAAGACGGGACACATCGGCTTCAACGAGCCCGGTTCCGGCGTCGACAGCCGCACGCGGCTCGTGCACCTGGACGCCGTCACGCGTCGCGATGCGGCGGCTGATTTCTTCGGCGAGGAATTCGTGCCGAAGGAAGCGATCACGATGGGCGTCGCCACGATTCTCGAGGCCCGCGAGATCGCCATCCTCGCCACCGGCGAGCACAAGGCGGCCATCGTTCGCCGCGCCGTGGAGGGCGAGGTCAACCACGAGGTCGCGGCGACTTTCCTCCAGCGGCATCCGGCCACGACGTTTTACGTCGATCGCGCCGCCGGAGCCGCACTGACTCGCATCGCCACGCCGTGGCTGCTCGACGAAGTCGAGTGGAACACGGACCTCATGATCCGCGCCGTGGTCTGGCTGTCGCTCAAGTCCGGCAACGCGATCCTCAAGCTCACCCAGCGTGACTATGCCGAGCACGGCATGTCGTCGCTCGTGGCGCAGAAGGGCTCGCCGGGAGCGGTGAACGGCGAGGTGTTCAACGCCCTCGGCGCCAAGATCCGCGGCAAGAGCAAGCTGCCGAATGGTCGTCGCACGATCTGCTTCTCTCCGCATCCGGACGACGACGTCATCTCGATGGGCGGCATCCTGCGCAAGTTCGTGCAGAACGGCAACGACATGACCGTCGCGTACATGACGAGCGGCAACATCGCCGTGTTCGACCATGACGTGCGGCGGTACATCGACTTCCTGCGCCGCCTCGCCAAGGAGAGCGGCGTGGGCGGGAACGCCGTGAATCACCTCGCCGATCGCGTGCTCCAGTTCCTGGACCACAAGCAGCCGGGCGACGTGGACATCCCCGAGGTGCAGGACATCAAGCGGATGATTCGCGAGAGTGAGGCCGTGGCCGGCATCGAGGTCATGGGGCTCGGTCGCGACCACGCTCGCTTCCTCAACCTCCCGTTCTACCAGACCGGCAGCGTGAAGAAGGACCCGATCGGTCCCGCCGACGTGGCGATCGTGCGCGACCTGTTGAACGAGCTCCAGCCCGAGATCATCTTCGTCGCCGGCGACCTCTCGGATCCGCACGGGACGCATCGCATGTGCAAGGAGGCGATCGACCTCGCGCTGCGCGAGATCGACTTCCCGCGTCCCGAGGTGTGGCTGTACCGCGGGGCGTGGCAGGAGTGGGACGTCACCGATGCCACTTGGCTCGTGCCGATGTCGCAGGAGGAGTTGCGCCTCAAGATCCAGGCGATCTTCAAGCATCAGTCGCAGAAGGACTCGGCCCCCTTCCCGGGCCAGGATGATCGTGAATTCTGGCAGCGCGTGGACGCGCGCAACAAGGACACGGCGCACCTGCTCGACCGGCTGGGGCTCGCCGAGTACTTCGCCATGGAAGCGTACGTCGTCGAATAACGGAGCCCACCACCCGTGACCCGATTCACCACGCTCGACGCGATCGTGCTCGTCGCGTACCTCGCCGGCACGACCGCCCTCGGGTTGTGGGTGGGGCGCCGGCAGCGCGACGCCAAGGACTACTTCGTTGCCGACCGGGCGATCCCCTGGTGGGCGGTGATGTTCTCCATCGTCGCCACCGAGACGAGCGCCCTCACCTTCATCAGTACGCCGGGCCTGTCGTACGGCAATGCGCCGGGCTTCGGCAACCTCGGCTTCCTCCAGGTCGTCGCCGGCTACATCATCGGCCGCGTCGTCGTCGCCGGCGTGCTGTTGCCGCGATACTTCGAGGGCAATCTCGTCACGGCGTACGCGCTGCTCGAGACGCGGTTCGGGCTCGGCGCGCGGCGATTCACGTCCATCGTGTTCATGGTGACGCGCGCACTGGCCGATTCGGTGCGCGTCTTCGCGACTGCCATCCCCGTTGCGCTGATCATCAGTCCGTCGGTGACGAACAAGTCACTCGTGATGCCCCTCGCGGTCGGCATCATCGGCCTGCTGACCGTGATCTACACGTATAAGGGCGGCATGAAGGCGGTGGTGTGGACGGAACTGCTCCAGGCAGGCATCTACCTGAGCGGCGGCGCGGCCGCGTTGCTGATCCTCGGTCATCTCGTGCCCGGTGGCTGGTCGGCCATCTGGAGCTCGGCCCATGCCGCCGGAAAGACCCAGATGCTGGACTTCTACCCCGGGCTCGACCGCGCCCACACGGTGTTCGCGGGATTGATCGGTGGCGCCTTCCTCGCCATGGCATCGCACGGTACGGATCAGTTGATCGTGCAGCGCCTCATGTCGTCGCGCACGCTGAAGGATGCACAGAAGGCGATCATCGGCTCGGGCTTCGTCGTGTTCCTCCAGTTCTTCCTCTTCCTCGCCATCGGCCTCGGGCTCTGGGCGTTCTATCAGGGGAAGCAGTTCCCGCTGACGGACGAGATCTTCCCGTCGTTCATCATCGACCACATGCCGCACGGCCTCGTCGGCCTCATCGTGGCGGCGATCGTCGCGGCGACGATGAGCACGCACTCGGGGGCGATCAACTCGCTCGCCGGCGCGACGACGATGGACATCTACCTGCCGATCACCGGGCGGTCGGCGGACGATCCGGTCACGCTCAAGATGGGCCGGTTCTTCGCGCTCGGCTGGGGAATTGTGCTGACGCTCGGCGCGCTGCTTTTCCCGCAGGACACGAAGACGCCGGTGGTCATCGTCGCACTGGGCATTGCCTCGTTCACCTACGGCGGCCTGCTCGGCGGATTCTTCCTTGGCATCTTCTGGAGTCGCGCCATCCAGCGCGACGCCATCCTCGGGATGTCCGTCGCCATCTTCATCATGGCGTTCATCGTCTTCGCCGGACCGATCGCGCACGCCTATCCATCGCTTGCCGGCACCCTCGCCCCGTTCGGCAGGATCGCTTGGCCCTGGTACGTGCTCATCGGCACGCTCATCACCCTGGCGGTGGGGATTCTCTCCTCATTCACCCATCCCGCACCGGCACGCCGGCCGGCCACGGCATGACGTTCATCGTCGTCGGGGTGGACGGCGGCGGGTCGAAGACGAAGGTCATCGTCGCCGACGAGAACGGCGCGCAGCTCGGCGAGGTCGTCGGGCCGGCGAGCGCTGTGCGCCCAGGCCGCGCCGAGCAGTCGGCCGAGGTGATCTCCACGATTGTGCGCGATGCGCTCGCGTCGTGCGAGATGACCCATGTGGTTCCCCGCGTGCTCTGTGTGGGTGTCGCCGGCGTCGCGCGCGAGCCCGAGCGGCAGGCGCTCTGGCAGGCGCTCGTCGGTCGCGAGCTCGCGGAAGAGACGGTGGTCCATCCCGACTTCGCCGTCGCGCTCGATGACGCCTTCGGTGACGGGGCCGGGGTGCTGCTGATCAGCGGTACCGGGTCGGTGGCATTTGGCCGCAGCCCGGCGGGCACGATCGGCCGCTGCGGTGGCTGGGGTCCAATGTGCGGCGACGAGGGGAGCGGTGCGTGGATCGGACGTCGCGCACTCAGTATCGTGACCGCATCGGCCGACGGGCGCGAGCCCGAGACGGCGCTCCTTGGTGCCGTCCTCACCGCAGCGCAGGTGAACGAGCCGCAGGAGTTGATCGCCTGGGCGGCAAATGCGACGCCGGCACAACTGGCCACGCTTGCCCCGATCGTGGTGCGTGTCGCCGAGACGGGCGACCTGCGCGCCAACGCGCTGATCAGCCTCGCCGTCGAGGAGCTCGTCCTCCACGTACGGACGATGGCTCGTCAGCTGTTCGGCGACGAACGCGCCGCGCTGCCCGTGGCGCTTACCGGCGGCATGCTCACCCGCGGCACCATGCTCCGAAAGCGTCTCGAGCTCCGCCTGCGGAGTGCGGTGCCGGGCGCGCAGGTGCAACAGGGCGAGGTCAATCCGGCGCGCGGCGCGGTGCGCGGCGCCCTGCGCTACCTCGGCGAAACCGCGGTGTGATTGGCGCGAGCACGATGCGATCACCAAACGCCAGCGAGGGCACTCATTCATGAGTGCCCTCGCTCATTCCGACTCTCGAGAGGCCGGGCGCGTTAGACCGGGAAGGCGCGTTCTCCCGCTTCCTTCACCACCGGCATGCTGAGCGGAGCCCCGACAAGAGCATCCGTGACCGGCATGTCCGAGCCGGGCGTGTCGAACGAGCCTTCCCAGCGCGCCATCACCACCGTCGCGAGGCAGTTACCGACGAGATTGATCGAGGTGCGCGCCATGTCCATCAGTGCATCCACGCCGAGGATGACCGCGACGCCCTCCAGCGGCAGGCCAAACTGCGCGAGCGCGCCGGAGAGGATCACCAGCGACGCGCGCGGTACGGCCGCGACACCCTTGCTGGTCAGCATGAGCGTCAGCATCATGAGCAACTGTGTCTCGATGGGCATGTGAATGCCGGCCGCCTGAGCCACGAACACCGACGCCACCGCCAGATAGAGCGTGCTGCCGTCGAGGTTGAACGAGTAGCCCGTGGGCAGCACGAAGGCGACGATGCGCCGCGGCACGCCGAGCCGTTCCATGTTCTGCAACGCCAGCGGGAAGGCTGCCTCCGACGAGGCCGTCGTGAAGGCAATCAGCCACGGCTCCTTCACGCTGTTCCAGAAGCGCCGCAGCGGCACCTTGAAGGCGATGGCCACCGGGATGAGCACGAGCAGCACGAATGCGATGAGCGCACCATACAGCGTGAGTACGAGCACGCCAAGGTTCCGCAGGACGCCGAGGCCACTCTGCCCCACCGTCACGGCGATCGCGCCGCCGATGCCGAAGGGCGCGAATGCCATCACCAGCCCGACGAACTTGAACATCACCTCGCTGAGACTCTCGCAGAACGAGAGCATCAGCGTCTTCGCTGGCCCCTGCACCTTCGACAGCGCGACGGCGAACAGGATCGCGAAGAAGACGATCTGGAGGACCTCGTTCCCTGCCGCGGCCTCGACGAAGCTCTGCGGCACGGTGTGAATGATCACCCCCATCAGCGAGGTGTGCTTCGTCGCCAGCTCGGCGCCCGTGGCAGCGCTCGCCGCCGACAGGTTCACGCCGACGCCCGGCTTGATCACGTTGACGAAGATCAGCCCGACGGCGAGGGCGATCGTCGTGACGACCTCGAAGTAGATGACCGAGCGCAGGGCCAACTTGCCGACGCGCTTCATGTCGTCACCATGGCCGGCGATGCCGACGACCAGGGTGGCGAACAGCAGCGGGACGATCAGCGACTTGATCATCCGGAGGAAGATCGTCGACAGGACCTGCAGGTCAGCCGCCTGGAATCCCTTGGTCTCGGCGGCCCCGGGAAACAGGTAGCCGATCAGGACGCCGAGGACCATCGAGATCACGATCCACTGCGACATCGTGATGCGGCGCCAGCCGGTACGGGGGGAGGGCGGCGGCGCGGCCGTCGTGTTCACTGCTCCAGCAGACATCGGATTACCGGTTCGAGGGGAGCCCGGCCGCCGCACGGCGGAGGGTCGAGTTTCGGTAGCCGTACGCGAAATAGAGTAGCAGGCCGATGGCCAGCCAGATGGCGAAACGTTCCCACGCCTGGCGGGGGAGGCCCCACATGACGTAGACGCATGCCGCGGCACCACCGAGGCTCACGGGCCATACGAAGGGCACGCGGAAGGGACGCGGACGCTCGGGCTGCGTGTAGCGGAGCACGAGCACGCCGATGCATACCAGCGCGAACGCCGAGAGGGTCCCGATGTTCGTGAGGTCGTACGTCTCGCCCGCGTCGCCGATGAGCGCCCAGCTGGCGACGAACAAACCGGTGAGCAGCGTCGTGGCGTACGGGACGCGCGACTTCTTCGAGACCTTCGCGGCCCACTTCGGAAGCAGGCCGTCACGCGCCATCGCGTAGAAGATGCGCGGCTGGCCGTACTGGAACACCAGCAGCACCGCCGTCATCGAGAACACGGCCCCCAGCGCCACGAGCCAACCCACGTTCGTCATGCCCGTACGCACGAGGGCATAGGCGAGCGGATCGGCGTGGAGACTCGGGTCCAGCTCCTTGTAGTTCACCATGCCGGTCAGCACCGCACCGACGATCACGTAGATCACGGTACAGATGGCGAGACCGCCGAGAATGCCGATCGGCAGGTTGCGTTGCGGATCCTTCGTCTCCTCTGCCGCCGTGGAGATCGCGTCGAACCCGATGTAGGCGAAGAAGACGATCGCCGCGCCATGGTGAATGCCCTGGAACCCGTTCGGCGCGAAGGGCGTGTAGTTGGCGGGATTGATCCGGGTCAGGCCCGCCGCGATGAACAGGCCGAGCGCGAGCAGCTTCACCACGACCATGATGTTGTTCGCGCGCGCGCTCTCACGCACGCCGCGCAGCAGCAGCCAGGTGATGAACAGCACGATCGCGGCAGCCGGCACGTTGATGAGGATGGGGATCCCCGCCACGCGCGGTGCGGACTGGAGCAGCCCGTGCACGCCCGGGTCGGCACTCAACAGCGCCGTGCGATAGCCGGTGGTCAGCCACACCGGCAGGTTGATCAATCCGCCGGTGAGCGTCTTGAAGTAGTCGCCCCACGAGATGGCGACGGCGACGTTGCCCACCGCGTACTCGAGGATGAGGTCCCAGCCGATGATCCACGCCACGATCTCACCGAGCGTGGCGTAGGTGTACGCGTAGGCGCTGCCTGCCTGCGGGATCATCGACGCCAGCTCGGCGTAGCACAGCGCGGCGAGCGCGCAGACTCCGCCGAGCAGCAGGAACGAGAAGACTAGCGCCGGACCCGCGCCACTCCGGATGACATTCCCCGCCGCGTCCGTCTGGCCCGCTGCCGCCGTGCCGATCGCACCGAAGATGCCGGCGCCGATCACGGCGCCGATCGCCAGCATGATCAGGTCGCCGGCGCCGAGCGCTCGCTTCAGGGAGTTTGGGTGATCGCCTTCGTCCAGCAGCTCGGCGATCGGCTTGCGCGAGAAGAGTGAGTTCATCCGTCGTGGGTTACGGGCTAGATGAAGAGCGGCGCCAGCACCAGCGTGATGGTGCTCAGCAGCTTGATCAGCACGTGCAGCGAGGGACCCGCCGTGTCCTTGAACGGGTCGCCGACCGTGTCACCGACCACAGCCGCCTTGTGCGCCTCGGAGCGCTTCCCACCGTGCGCCCCCGTCTCGATGTACTTCTTCGCGTTGTCCCAGGCGCCGCCGCCGTTGTTCAGGAAGCCCGCCATCAGGATGCCCGCGATCGTACCGACCATCAGCAGCGCCGCCACCGACTCGGCGCCGATGTACTCGCCCGCGCCGCCGAAGTGCTTGAACACCACGCCGACGACGATCGGGAAGAGCACCACCAGGGCACCAGGCGCGATCATCGCCTTGAGTGCGCCGACCGTGACGATGTCCACGCACGTGGCGTAGTCGGGATCCTCCGTGCCCTGCATGATCCCCGGGCGCTCGCGGAACTGCCGCCGCACCTCGGTGATCACCGACGACGCCGCCTTGCGAACCGCCGTCATCGCCAGCGAGGAGAACCAGAATACCAGCATCGCGCCAAGCAGGCCGGCCACGAACACCACCGGCTTGGAGAGATCCACGTGCAGCGCCTGGCCGGTCAGGTTGCGCACTTCATCGAGATACGCAGAGAAGAGCAGAAACGCTGCGAGCGCCGCAGAACCGATCGCGTAGCCCTTCGTCAGCGCCTTCGTGGTGTTGCCGACGGAGTCGAGTCGGTCGGTCTTGTCGCGCACTTCCTGCGGCTGGCGTGACATCTCGACGATGCCGCCGGCGTTGTCGGTGATGGGACCGAAGACGTCCATCGCCAGGATGTAGCCGGCCGTGCCGAGCATGCCCATCGTCGCCACCGCGGTGCCGAACAGGCCGCCGATCGGCTGGCCGGCCGCGTTGAGCAGCCCGCTCATCTGGCCCAGCGAGTAGCTGGCGATGATCGCGAAGCCGATCGTGATCACCGGCAGCACGGTGGACTCCATGCCGACCGCGAGACCGGCGATGATGTTCGTCGCCGGACCGGTCTTGCTCGCCTCGGCGATGCCAAGCACGGGCCGGTAGCGGTACTCGGTGTAGTACTGGGTGATGAACACGAAGGCGATCGACGTCAGGATGCCGATCATGCCGCAGAAGAAGAAATAGAGCCACGCCTGCGGTGCGGTATCGGTGACCAACAGCGTACGTGTGGCGAAGAAGAACGCGAGCGTCACCAGCGCCGCCGTGACGTAGTAGCCGCGGTTCAGCGCCTTCATCGGGTCGGCGTCCTCCCGCGTCCGCACCACCATCACGCCGATGATGGAGCAGATCAGCCCGAGCGCCATGATGACGAGCGGGAAGAGGATGCCGCTGATGCCGAACGACTGGTACAGCAGCACGCCGAGGATCATCGCGCCGATGTTCTCGGCCGCCGTGCTCTCGAACAGGTCGGCGCCGCGGCCGGCGCAGTCGCCGACGTTGTCGCCGACGAGGTCGGCGATCACGGCCGGATTGCGCGGATCATCCTCGGGAATCCCCGCCTCCACCTTGCCCACCAGGTCGGCGCCGACGTCGGCCGCCTTGGTGTAGATGCCGCCGCCGAGCTGTGCGAACAGCGCGACGAACGATGCGCCGAATCCGTAGCCGACGATGAGGAAGGGGATGTGCCGCGCCCATTCGCCGGCGGGCATGCCGGCCGGCGGGAAGGCGGAGAGCACCGCGAACAGGCCACCCACGCCGAGCAGGCTCATGGCGACGGTGAAGATGCCGGACACCGCACCACCGCGCAGCGCGGTCTGCAGCGCGTCATTGAGCGACGTCATCGCCGCCGACGCGACGCGGATGTTCGTGCGGATGGAGACCCACATGCCGACGTAGCCTGCCACGCCCGAGCTCAGGGCGCCGAGCAGGAACGACGCCGTCACGTAGAGCGCGAAGGTCTTCGGATCCTGGACCGGATCGTTCGCCGTCGTGTGGCGGAAGAACCCGTAGCCGATGCCGAGCAGCGCGGCAACCACGATGGCGAGGACGGCGATCGTCTTGTACTGGCGCGCCAGGTATGCCTCCGCGCCTTCCTGGATGGCATTCGAGATCTTCTGCATCTCGGGGGTGCCACGGCTGCGAGCGAGCACCCAGCGGGCGAGGAACACGGCGAAGATCAGGGCGAGCGCGCTCGCGCCGATGACGACGGTCAGGAGTGATGACTGCGTCTGCGTCATGATGCGT
>Ga0207657_10003222_pt1 | contig 17486 bp, 18 predicted proteins | sample KBSC33metaG_FD_184316 | JGI IMG/M metagenome (GOLD analysis project Ga0207657, IMG submission 184316) | Corn rhizosphere microbial communities from Kellogg Biological Station, Michigan, USA - KBS C3-3 metaG (SPAdes) (version 2) | ecosystem: Host-associated > Plants > Roots > Rhizosphere > Soil ... | reverse complement strand
GTCGTGCCCGTCGTTGATCACCCAGCAGTCCAGCCACGCGGCCTTCGTCTGCGTCGGGTCGTTGGGGTTGTGGCGGCCGTTGGACATCACCAGGCGCTTGGGCACGCCCTTGATCGCCTGCCAGAGGACGTGGCCGCCGCGCGGGCCGGTCTGCTCGTCCTGGAACTGCTGGCCGATCTGGATCGGCGCGGTGATGCCCTTGATGTGGCCGATCAGCGCGTGCTGCATCGACCAGCTCTCCGGGGTCGCCTGCATCTCGGCGTACGAGCCGACGATCAGGTCGGGCGGCGGCGCGTAGTCGCCCATCTGGTGCTGGGCGAAGTTCGCCTGGCAGTGCGCGTCGGTGAGCTGCGCCTGGAGGTCGCCCTCGGCCTCGGTCACCGGCCGCAGGCCCGCGCCCCAGGCCGCCGGGAACCCGGAGTTCGGCACGCCGCCGGGATAGAGGATCCCGCGGTAGAAGTCGTCGATCAGGCCCGACACGGCGGTCGCCTTGAGGTGCTCCGGCGACGTCGCCGCCACGAGGAAGCCCATCAGGCCCGCATAGCTGTGGCCCCAGATCCCGACGCGCCCGTTCGACCACGGCTGCTTGGCGATCCACTGGTCGATGATGTACTTGCCGTCCTGCGCGCTCTGCCAGCTGAAGAGGTCGAACTTCCCGCCCGAGCAGCCCGTCCCGCGCACCGACGCGTAAACCGCGACGTACTTGTTGGAGTTCATGAACGTGCCGTCGTTGGGCTGCAGCGCGCCGCCGTAGCCGTCGAGGCCGAACAGCGTCGGCCACTGGCCGACCTTGCCGCCGTCCGAGCCGGCGGGGAAGTGGACCTGGACGGCGATCTCGACGCCGTCGGGCATCGTGATGTACGTCAGGTCGGCCTTCGCGACCGCGGGAGCGACGACGACGGCGAGCAGGGCGCTGAGCAGCGCAAGACGGATCTTCGGCATCGCTTCCAGAACGACGCGCCGTGCGCAGACTTGCGGCTAGGGTTGCGCGTATGGCCGAGGAGTTCTGCCAGGTCGGAGATGTCCGCCTGTGCTACGAGACGTTCGGCGACCCGGGTGATCCCGCGCTGCTGCTGATCATGGGGCTGGCGACGCAGATGGTCGCCTGGCACGAGGACTTCTGCGCGGACCTGGTGCGGCGCGGGTTCTTCGTCATCCGCTTCGACAACCGCGACATCGGGCGATCCTCGAAGATCGAGGGCCGGCCGCCGACGATGGCGCAGATCCTCACGCGCAGCCGCAAGGCGGGGCGCTACACGCTCCGCGACATGGCCGGCGACGCAGTCGGGCTGCTCGACCACCTCGGCATCGAGAAGGCGCACGTGGTCGGCGCCTCGATGGGCGGGATGATCGCGCAGACGGTCGCGGCCAAGTACCCGGACCGCGTCCTGTCGCTCGCCTCGATCATGTCGAACACCGGCAGCCGCTTCACCGGGCAGCCGAAGCTCGCGATCTACCCGGTGATCCTTCGCACGGCGCCGTCCGACCGCGAGGCGTTCGTCGAGCACATCGCGAGCGTCTACAAGGCGATCGGCTCGCCCGGCTTCGACCGCGACGTCGACGAGATCCGCGAGCTGGCGGAGCGCAGCTACGAGCGCGGCATCAACCCCGCGGGCTCCGCGCGCCAGCTCGGCGCGATCGTCGCGTCGGGCAACCGGACGGCCCAGGTCGCACGCATCACGGCGCCGACGGTCGTCATCCATGGCACGAGCGACCGGCTCGTCTCGCCGTCGGGCGGAAAGGCCACCGCCCGCGCGATCCGCGGCGCGAAGCTCGTGATGGTCGAGGGCATGGGCCACGACCTCCCGCGCGGCGCCTGGCCGCAGATCATCGACGCGATCGTCGAGAACGCCGAGCGGGCCGAGCAGCCCGTCGCGGCGCAGGCGGCCTGACATGCGCCAGCTCACGAGCGTCGACGCGCAGTTCCTGGCGATGGAGACGGTGCGCACGACCGGCCACGTCTCGGGCCTGGCGATCATCGACCCGACCGACGCGCCGGGCGGCAAGTTCGAGGTCGAGGACATGTGCCGCCTGATCGGCGACCGGCTGCACATGGTGCCGCCGTTCCGCTGGCGGCTGGCCAACGTGCCGTTCGGCCTCGACCACCCGTACTGGATCGAGGACCCCGACTTCGACCTGGACTTCCACATCCGCGAGACCGCGGTGCCGCCGCCCGGGACCGACGAGCAGCTCGCCGAGCTCGTCGCGCGCATCTGCGCGCGGCCGCTGGACCGCGCGCACCCGCTGTGGGAGCTCTACGTCATCCAGGGCCTGCGCGACGGGCGCGTCGGCCTGCTCACCAAGATCCACCACGCCGCCGTCGACGGCATGTCGGGCGCCGAGATCATGGGCGTCGTCTACGACCAGGAGCCGTCCGGCCGCGAGCTGCCTCCCAAGCCCGAGAAGGAGCCCGGCGAGCGCGAGCCCGGTCAGCTCGAGCTGCTCGCGCGCGCGGTGGTCGGGCTGCCGCGCCCGCTCAAGGCGCTCGCCGTCCTGCCCGCCGCGTTGCCGCGCCTGGACTCGGTGCCCGTCATCGGTGCGATGCCCGGCGCGATGACGATCGGCCGCCTGTCGATGCGCGTGGCCAAGCTGGGCCGCGGCACGGCCGACGGCGGTGTGCTCGAGCGCACCAACGTCCGCGCCCCGCGCACGCGCTTCAACGGCCGCATCTCGCCGCACCGGCGCTTCGCGTTCGCATCGCTGCCGCTCGATCGCGTCAAGGCGATCAAGAGCGCGGCCGGCGTCACGGTCAACGACGTGGTCGTCGCGATCTGCGCCGGCGGCATGCGTAGGTGGCTCGACGAGCGCGGCGAGCTGCCGGCCGAGCCGCTCGTCTCGATGGTCCCGGTCTCGGTCCGCAGCCGCGAGCAGATGGGGACATACGGCAACCGCGTCTCGACGATGTTCGTGCCGATCCCGACCGACGAGGCCGACCCGCGCGACCGGCTGCGCCGCGCGCACGAGATCATGGCGTCGGCCAAGGAGCGCCACCGCGCCCTGCCCGCCGACCTGCTCTCCGATGCGTCGCAGTTCATCCCGCCCGCCCTCGTCGCACGCGCCGCGCGCGTGACCAGTGAAGTGCTTGCGAGCCCGCGCCTGGCGCCGATGCTCAACCTCGTGATCTCCAACGTGCCGGGGCCGCGCGACCCGCTGTACTGCGGCGGGGCGCGGCTCGAGCACAACTACCCGGTGTCGGTGATCACCGACGGCGTCGGTCTCAACATCACGTGCCTGAGCTACCTCGACGGCATCGACTTCGGCATCGTCTGCGACCGCGAGATGGTCGATGACGCGTGGTCGATCATGGCCGCCGTCGAGGCGGCCCTGGTCGAGCTCGACGAAGCGGTCTGCGGGAAAGCGCCGGCGCCTAGACGGCCGGCACCTGCGAGCAGTCGATAACCGTCCAGTCGACCCCGCTCGGGTGGAACGAGTCCGCGTTGCCCGGAGCCAGGTCGGCGTGGTCGTTCTGGCCCGCCATGTCGTCGTAGCCGTTGATCGTGTCGACGTTGACGAATAGGTCGGTCAGCGCGGTACCCGGCTTGACGTTCAGCGAGGCCGGCACGTCGATCAGCACATGGCCGTCGGGGCCGTCGACCCACTTGCCGGTCGTCGTGCCGTCGGTCGTGTAGGTCGAGAACAGGTTCGCGCCGATCACCGGGGCGCTGGCGGGCAGCGACACCCAGCCGATGTGGCCGTAGGCGAACGTGATGCCGTCCTGCGTGCGGTTGATCGACTTGACGAACTCCTGCGTGCCGTCCTTCAGCGTGAAGAAGAAGTAGTAGTAGACGCCGCCCTGCGAGTCCTGCGGCGACGGGATCGTCTCGTCGAGGTTGGCGACGTGGATGTCGGCGACGAGCTTGCCGCCGTCCCAGACGAGGTTGCCGTCGACGACGTCCATGCTGTCCGGCGCGGCGTGCTTCTTCTCGCCCGTGCCGGTCGGGTCGATCTGGGCGTCGCCCGTGTCGTCGGAGACCAGCGGGTAGTCGCAGCCCGCGGTGCCGACGGGGCCGCCGTCGTCCTGGGCCGCGGCGAGCGCGACGTTGAAGCCGAAGGGGACGGCCGCGACGGCCAGTGCAATGAAGAACCGGTGCATGAAGGCGCCTAACGCAGGCCGCACCGGAAACTGGCGGTCTAGTCCTCGTTCGGCGGATAGCCCCGCCGCTGCCCGTCCTTCGCGCGGTAGATGACGTAGCTGCCGACCGCGGTGGCGATCAGCGTGCCGTCGGCGTGGCGGACCTCGCTGCGCAGCACCGCGTTGGTGCGCGTGCGGCGGTCGACGTCGGCCGTGCAGACCAGCTCGCCCTCGCGCGCGGTCTGCACGTAGTTGATCGCGATGTTGAGCGTCGCGATCGCCTCCTCCTCGGTCGTCTCCTTCCACAGCGCCGAGCCCATCGTGTAGTCGACCATCGCGTAGGTCACGACGCCGGCGAGGAAGCCCGCGGCGTTGATGTGCTCGGGGCCCATCTCGATGCGCGTTGTGCGCACGTCATCCCAGCGGATGCCCATGAACTTCGAGACCGCATCGATGGCCATGGCGCGCCACCCTATTGCCATGGACCGACCCCACGCCCTGGCCGTCCTGCAGCGCCTGCACGCCGCCCAGAACGCCATGTACGGCGGCGGCGACGTCGCTCCGATGCGCGAGCTGCTCTGCGAGGACATCGTCTGGACGATCCCCGGCCACAACGCGATCGCCGGCGAGTACCGCGGCATCGATGCGGTGCTCGACTACTTCGCGCGGCGCCGCGAGATCGCGGGCGGGACCTTCCAGCTGCATCCCGGCGACGTGCTGGTGGGGGAGGGCGACCACGTCGCGGCGCTCGTCGACGGAAGCGCGTGCATCGACGGCGTGGAGCACCGCTGGTCGACCGTCGGGCTGTACCGCCTGCGCGGAGCCCGCATCGCCGAGTGCCGGCTGCTCGCGTTCGACCAGGCGGCGTTCGACGCGGTGTGGGGCTAGAAGCTGGCCGTTGCCGTGTCGCCGGCGGCGTCGACGACGGTGACCGTGCCGCTGCGCCCGGCGGTCTTCGCGTGCAGGCCGTCGGCGGTGCCGCCGTCGGCGAACGTCCAGTGGGCGGCCACCGCGTGTCCGTCGCCGCCGTCGACGAGCACCGACGACCAGGGGCCGTCGTCCTCGACGCTCGCCGCGAGCGGCGGGTCGACGATGATCTTCGCGCTGTAGGTCCGCACGGCGCCGTTCTCGTCGCTCGTCGACGACGTCACGGTGTACGTCCCCGGGCCGGGGAACGTGTGGGAGATGCGCGGCTCGCTCTCGGCCGTCTGCACCTTCGGCGACCCGTCGCCGAAGTCGACGATCGCGTGCGTGGCCGAGTGGTCGGCCGAGCCGGGCGCGACCGGCGCGTTGGACGGCGTCGCGTTGACGAGGAACTGGCGCTCGGGGTCGGCCGACTCGACGACGCTCGGGTAGAACTGCGTCCCGGCCTCGAAGAACGCGTTCGGGTCGGTGTCGTCGATCAGCGGGTGGGCCGGCGTGCCCTGGAAGCCGAGCTGCGTCGCGTCGAGCGCGGCGGCGTCGACGTTCTCGTCGGCCAGCGCCGGGCTGACGTTGAAGAGGATGAAGTCGCTCGGGTTGAGCTCGGACTGCGGGTAGTCCTCGGGCGGGTAGTAGTAGCCGAGCTGGTCCTGGGCCATGCCGACGACGTTGACCTCGCGGGCGCCGGACACGCTCGACTGGATCGTGCGGGTGACGTCGTTGAACGCCTCGCCCGGCTCGCTGACCCACAGCGCGTCGCCGACCCGCAGCGCGGTCACCCACGTGCCGATCACGTTGCCCGCCATGTACGGCGGCTCGAGCGAGCGGTCGATCGTGCACGGCAGGGTGCCGCTGGGATCGATGTCGCAGCTCGGCCGGCCGCGTTGGCCGCCAGCAGCGCGAGCAGCGCAGCGTTGTGCGCGGGCGCCGCGATGTACTGCTCGGCGCCGCCGAGCGCTGTCGTCGTGATCGGCCTGGCCTTTGCGAGGCCGCGCAGCAGCCCGTTGGTGATGAACGCGCCCTGCTTCTCGACCTCGGAGTAGTCGTCGATCGAGCCGATCGTCTCCTGGCGGCCGAGCGTGCCGTCGGCGATCACCGCGGTGCCGCCGAGCAGCTGGTCGAGATGTGCGCGCACGTAGCCCGGCCAGTCGGCCGACGCCTCGCCGTACTTCGAGCCGCGGAACTGGTCGGGGTGGACCGGCACGTTCGCGTACAGGCCTTCGGTCGCGCCGGTCTTCGGGTCGCGCGCCCACAGGATCGGCAGGTGCGCGTCGATGCCCCAGCCGTCGAAGCTGTCGGTCCCGTCGTAGTTGTGGACGATGATGTCCGTGATGTCGCCGGCGCCGGTCCACAGCTCAGCCTTGCGCGTGTGCTCGGCGGCCTCGGTCAGGGCCTGCACCGTCGCGTCGTGCACGCGCTTGAGATAGACGGGGTCGGTCGGTCCCCAGATGCCCATGACCGTCGGCGCGGCGTGCGAGTGCGTCGAGGACACGATGAAGTTGGCGGGCGTGACGGCGTAGCCCAGCCCGGCGATCGCGGTGGCCGCGGCCTGGCGCGCGTCGGTCACCCCGTAGGCGCCCTCCTGGTAGCCGGCGAACCAGCCCTGGCTGTCGACGATCGCGAACGCGACCGCGTGCGTGCCGTGGCCGACGAAGAACGCGCGGACCTGCAGCGGGTCATGCGAGACCGCGGTCGGCTTGTCCATCTGGTCGTAGCCGCCGAGGTACTGCGGGTGGTCCGGGGTCGGGCTGATGTCGACGACCGCGGTGCCGACCTGGAACGTCGGGATCGTCCCGCGCGCCCCCGCGGGCGCGGCGAGCACCAGGCAGACGAGCGCGGCCAGTGCGGCAAACCGGGCGACCATGCCCCTTGAACGCGCGGCGGCGGCGGAACTTGCCGAAAGGTTGGACGTCCGCAGACGTTCCGGAGTCGATGCATCGACGCCTGCTGCCGCTCCTCGTCCTGCTCGCGCTTCCCGCGGCCGGCGCCCACGCCGCCAACCGTGCGGAGGTCGGCGACGCCGTCGCCTACGCGACCCCGACCGGCGCGGGCATCTTCGACGGCAAGGTCGGCCGCACGTGGGCGTTCGACGCCAACGGCGGCGTCACCGCGACCGGCCTCGAGAACCGCGCGACCGGCAAGCAGTGGGCGACGTCCGGCCCCGACTTCGCGCTCACGCTCGACGAGGCGCCGACCGACTCGGCCACCGGCTGGCGGCTCGACACCGCGCTGGCGCGCAACGCGCCCGCCGACGCGAGCCGCCCCGACGCCGGCCCTGCCGTCCAGCTCGTCCTGACGTACGAGCTCGTCCCGGTCTCCGGCGTCGGCCCGCGACTCGTGCGCAGCTTCACGCTGCACCCGGGCTCCGCGGTCGTCGAGGTCGACAACCGGATCGTCAACCCGACGCCGGTTCCGCTGCGCGTCGGCAAGGCGACGCTCGACCAGATCACCGCCGCCAAGGCGCCGGCGACCAGCGAGGTCTTCGCCTACCACGACGGCTCGGACTGGCGGACGGACTACCGCGTCGCCTCGAAGCCGACCGGCGCGTTCGACCAGGAGGGCGAGGTCGTCCGCTTCGACGACGGCACGGGGGCCGGCTGGTTCCACGTGCTCGGCACGCGCGGCGGCTCGATGTGGCGGGCGGGGCTCGACTCGGCCAACCGTTCGTACGTCGGCGCCGACTGGCCGCGCGACGCCTTCGACTACGGCCCGCTCCAGGACACCGATCCGAACGCCACCGGCGGGAGCTACAACCGCCTCGACAACCCGCTCTACCCGGCGCCGATCCGCGAGCGCCTCGTCCCGCCGCTCGGCTCGCTCGAGCTCGGCCGCGCGTTCACCGGCGTCTACGCGGGCGGCGCGCCGGAGGCCGGCTACGCGTTCGGCTCGGACTTCGCCGAGCACGTCGCCCAGAAGCTCACGCCGACGGTCGGCGCCAACTCGTTCCACCCGTGGAGCCACGGGAAGGACATGAACGGCGACAACCTGTCCAAGCAGGTCGACCTCGCCGCCCAGCTCGGCATCGAGCGCTACATGATCGACGACCAGTGGCAGGGCGGCCCGGGGGGCGAGTCCGGGGACTGGAACTGGGATCCGGCGCGCTTCCCCGACCGCGACCACAACGGCCTGCCCGACGTCGTCGACACGATGCGCCGCGACCACGTCCAGCTCGCGCTGTGGATGTCGCCGCTGGAGTTCCACTTCGTCGGCGACGGCTCGAACAGCAGCAGCCCGCTGGCGCAGGGCGGCGCGGACCTCGACGCGCCCTCGCAGACCTACGAGGCGCATCCCGACTGGGCGTGCAAGCCGGTCGGCAACGCGGTCGCCCTCGACCCGACCGACGCCGGCCTCGGCGTCTGGGACGTCACCAACCCGGGCTTCCGCAAGTACCTGACCGGCGTGATCGACCGGCTCGTCGCCAGCTACGGCGTGCGCGAGTTCAAGTTCGACTTCATGACCTGGCTGGACTGCCCGCCGCACGACTACCTCGACTACGAGGCGGCGTTCGTCTCGCTCGTGCGCAGGTTCGAGCGCCGCCATCCGGACGTCCAGTTCGAGCTCGACGAGACCAACGACCAGCGCTCCTGGCCGTTCGAGTCCGCGACGCTCGCGGCATCGTGGTTCGACAACATGCACCAGAAGCCGGGCGGCCAGCCGGCGAAGCTCATCCACGACATCTGGACCGCCGCCCCGTGGCTGCCGACGTCGCAGATCGGCATCGGCGCGCTCGACGGCACGATCGACTCCGCCCACACGGTCGACGAGATGATGCCCGTGGCGCTGCTCAGCCACATCACGTTCTGGACCGATCTGACGTCGATCGCGCCGAGCGACCAGGAGCGCGTCAAGTACTGGCTCGCCTGGTACAAGCAGCACCGCGAGACGCTCGCCGGCGCGTCATACGAGCTGACGGACACCGACCCGCTCGACGGGAAGAGCTGGGCCGCGTTCGAGCCCTGGCGCGACGGTCGCGGCGCGCTCTTCGCCTTCCGCCAGAACGGCGCAGACGGCTCGCAGACCTACTCGCTGCGCGGCGTCGACCCGAACACGAACTACCTCCTCACCGACGTCACCGACGGCCACAGCCTCGGCAGCGTCTCCGGCGCCGACCTGCGCGCCGGCTACAGCGTCACGCTTCCACCCAACGGCGCCGCGGTCATCCAGATCGATCCGCTTCCCTGACTACCAGCGGTCGTGATGGATGACCTCGGTGGCCGGTCTGCGTGAGACCGGGCCGAAGTTGCCCATCGGCCAGCCGACGGGGATGACGGCGAACGTGTGGACGTCCTTGGGGATCGCGAGCTCGCGCTTCCACTCGTGCTCGAGGAACAGGTGCCAGACCGTGATGACGGCGCCGAGGCCGAGCGCGCGGGCGGCGAGCAGCAGGTTCTGCACGCCGGGGTAGACCGACGAGGCCTCGCCGAGCGTCGCGACGCGTCCCATGCGCGCCACGAGCTTGGCCGCGTCCGCGCCGCCGATGCGCGACAGCAGCTTGCGCCCGGTGGCCGCGTCGGGGCGGCGGCTGCGGTAGCAGGCGACGATCACCGCGGGCGTCTCGTGGAAGTGGTCGCGCTGGTACTCGACCGCGGCGCGGACCTTCGGGTTCGACGCGGCCGGCGTGACGTTGCCGACGCTCGCCAGGTAGGCGTCGACGCTGCGGCCCCACAGCTTCGCGAGGCGAGCCATGACGTCGCGGTCGGTGACGACGACGAACTCGTAGCCCTGCTCGTTGGAGCCGCTCGGCGCCCAGGTCGCCGCCTGGATCAGCTGCTCGAGCAGCTCGGCGGGCACCGGGTCGGGCTTGAGGCGGCGCATCGCCCGCATCGTGCTCATGACGTCGAAGACCGGCGGGTTCTCGCTCACGCTCGCGACCCTAACCGCTCAGGTAGCGTCCGCGTCATGGACGAGATCGCATCGGGCATCTGGCACTGGACGGCGTTCCACGACGGCATCCAGTTCGACGTCAGCTCCTACTACGTCGAGCCGCTCGCGACGGTGATCGACCCGCAGTCGCCGGACCTCGACTGGTTCAGCGGGCGCAACGTCGACCGCGTCTGCCTGACCAACCGCCACCACTACCGCCACGCTGACCGCTTCGGCGTGCCCGTGCTCGTCGACGAGCCCGGGCTCGAGGACGTCAAGGACCGGCCGGGCATCGAGAGCTTCGAGTTCGGCACGGAGATCGCGCCGGACATCACCGCGTACGGGCCGATCGACCCGAGCTGGCCCGACGAGGGCGCGCTGCACATGGCGATCGGCAACGGCGTCCTGGCGATCGCCGACGGCGCCGTGCGCTACGGCGAGGACATCCACTTCGTCCCCGACGAGCACCTGGGCGCCGACCCCGAGCGCACCAAGGAGCTGCTGCGCGCGGGCTACGGCCGGCTGCTCGACCTCGACTTCGACGTCCTGCTGTTCGGCCACGGCACCCCGATCGCCGGCGGCGCCAAGGACCGGCTGCGGGCCTTCGTCGAAGGCGCCTAGTAGCCCTCGACCAGGACGAGGCTGCCGTTCGACGCCTCCTGGCGGATCGGCAGGATCGCGCGGTAGGCCTCGCTGTCGTACCACCCGCGCGCGGACTCGCGGTCGGGGAACTCGATGACGACGAGGCGGTGCGGCTGCCAGTCGCCCTCGAGGATCTCCTTGTCGCCACCGCGGACGATGAAGCGCCCGCCGTACGGCTGCAACGTGTCCTCGGTGTGGGCGGTGTAGTCCTTGTAGCGGTCGGGATTCGTGACCTCGACGTCGCCGACGATGTAACAGGAGGGCATGGTGGCCATACTGAACCACCGTGCATCTGTTCCGTGACAAGACCCGCATGATCGACCCCGACCGCGCCCTCGCCGGGCGCGACGCCGAGATGACGGTGCCCGAGCGCCACGAGGTCCTCGGCACGCCGCTCAAGCCGCCGTTCCCAGAGGGCTACGAGTCGGTCGTCCTCGGCCTCGGCTGCTTCTGGGGCGCCGAGCGGCTGTTCTGGCAGCTCGACGGCGTCTACACGACCGCGGTCGGCTACGCCGGCGGCTACACGCAGAACCCTTCGTACGAGGAGGTGTGCTCGGGCTCGACCGGCCACACCGAGGTCGTCCTGGTCGTCTGGGACCCGGCGAAGGTCTCCTTCGAGGACATCCTGCGCGCGTTCTGGGAGGGCCACGACCCGACGCAGGGCATGCGCCAGGGCAACGACGTCGGCACCCAGTACCGCTCGGCGATCTACGTCAGCTCGCCCGAGCAGCGCGAGGCGGCCGAGGCGTCGCGCGCGATGTTCGGAGACGAGCTCAAGAAGGCCGGCTACGGCGACATCTCGACCGAGATCGAGGACGCCGGGCCGTTCTACTACGCCGAGCCCTACCACCAGCAGTACCTGGCCAAGGTGCCGAACGGCTACTGCGGCCTGGGCGGCACGGGCGTCAGCTGCCCCATCGGTCTGAAGACGACGTAGTCTCCGCGCCATGACGGCGTGGCACCGTTGGGGCAACGTGCTCGGCGTGGTCATCCCGGTGGCCGGCTTCCTCACGGCGGTCGGACTGCTGTGGAACCGCTTCGTCGGGCCGCTCGAGCTGAGCGTGATGTTCGTGCTCTACGTGCTCACCGGCCTGGGCATCACCGTCGGCTTCCACCGCCTGCTCACGCACCGCGCGTTCGAGACGACGCGCTGGGTCAAGGCGGCCTTCGCCATCCTCGGCTCGATGGCCGTGCAGGGCCCGGTGATCAACTGGGTCGCCGACCACCGCAAGCACCACGCGTTCACCGACGTCGACGGCGACCCGCACAGCCCGCACGTCGGCCGCGGCGCGGTCAGCGGGCTGTGGTACGCACACGTCGGCTGGCTGTTCACCGAGGAGGGGCGCGCCGAGCGGGTCAAGTACGCGCCCGACATGCTCGACGACCCGGTCATGCGGTTCGTGGACAAGCAGTTCTTCACGTGGGTCGTCATCGGGCTGCTCGTGCCGTTCGGCCTCGGCTGGGCGATCGGCGGCTCGCTGCGCGACGGCCTGCTGACGCTGCTGTGGGCCGGCCTCGTGCGGATCTTCCTGCTGCACCACGTGACGTTCGCGATCAACTCGCTGTGCCACTGGCTGGGCGGGCGGCGCTTCGCGACCGAGGACGAGTCGCGCAACGTGGCGTGGCTGGCGCCGCTGAGCTTCGGCGAGGCGTGGCACCACAACCACCACGCGTTCCCGCGCAGCGCCTTCCACGGCCTGAAGCGCGTCGAGGCGGTGCTCGACCCGGGCGGCTGGGTCATCCGGCTGCTCGAGCGCCTCGGCCTCGCCTGGAACGTGACCCGGATCGCGCCCGACCGCCAGCACGCGCGGCTCGCATAGCTAAAGCGCGGCGGCGCCACATCCGATGCTCTTACGGTGCGCCTGTCCGGAGCGGTCGCTGCCCTGGTTTCCCTCGCCTTCGCCGCGTCCGCGTGCGCGAACAGCCTCGTCTACCACCGGGCGATCGGCGCCGCCCCGCTGAGCGATGCCGTCGCGGCCGCGCGCGTGCACATCTCGCAGTGGGAGCCGCGGCCCGACAACACCCGCGCCAACCACACGACGCCGACCGCGGCGCAGCTGCGCAGCTTCCATCAGCACAGCGACATGCCCTACCAGGCGTACGTGACCGGCAACTACACGGGCACGACCGACGAGATCCTGCAGTGGGGCGCCGCGAAGTGGGGCTTCTCGCCGCGGCTGTTCCGCGCGGTCGCCAGCGTCGAGACGTGGTGGCACCAGGCGTTCATCGGCGACGGCGGCTCGTCGTTCGGCCTCATGCAGGTCCGCGTCCCGTATCACTGCTGCCTGCCGTTCATCCAGACCTCGACCGCGTTCAACGTCGACTACTACGGCGCGATCCTGCGCGCCTACTACGACGGCAAACAGACGTTCCTCGAGGACGTCGAGCACGGGCGCAGCTACCGCGCCGGCGATCTGTGGGGAAGCGTCGGCGTCTGGGCCTCCGGCCGCTGGCACATGGGCACGAGCGACAGCTACGTCCAGGCGGTCAAGCAGCGCGTCGCCGACCGCATCTGGCGCACGGCCGACTTCGCCAACGGGTAGCCCCCGATCGATCCCAACTGGGTGTCGTAGAGCGACACCAGGATGGGATTGACTGCCGCCGGCGCCTAGAGCCCGGGCGGGTGGCGGACGGTGTAGCCCGCCGAGGAGCGTGAGTAGGGAACCCAGCGGGTGCCGTCGCCGCCGCTGGTGTCGTAGCGGCGGCCGCGGATCGTCATCCACGCGTGGCCGGGGTTCGAGTAGATCGTGATCCAGCGGCCGGGGCCGGCGGCGCCGTAGCTCATGAGCTGCGAGGAGTCCTCGGGGGCGTCGAGCACGCCGGCGCCGTGGAGCACGTACGAGACGGAGCCCGAGCAGTCGTAGCCGCTGTCGTTCCAGCTTCCGTGGCCCCCGCCCCAGCGGTACGGGAAGGTCGCGATCCGGTTGGCCGCCGCGATCGCGTGGAACACGGAGGCGGGCACGCCGCTGCCTCCGCCCGGGAGGTGCAGGCGGCCGCGCTTGAGCACCGGGTGATGCCCGCGGACCCCGAGCGCCTGCCAGGTCGCCGGGCCGATGATGCCGTCGGCGGTCAGGCCGTGGGCGCGCTGGAACGCGCGAACAGCGCGCTGCGTCAGCGGGCCGAAGACCCCGTCGGCGCCGATCCCGAGCCGGCGCTGAGCGAGCCGGACGCTGGGGCCGCGGCTCGTGACGCGGGGGCTGCGCCGGCCGCCGCCGTGGTGCGCGGCGTGCGCGCGGTGGCGGCGGTGGTGGGGGACTCGCTTGAGCACCGGCTCGCTCTTGCTGACCCCGAGCGCCTGCCAGGTCGCCGGGCCGACGATGCCGTCGGCGGTCAGGCCGTGCGCGCGCTGGAACTGCTTGACCAGGCGCGCCGTCTGCGGGCCGTACACGCCGTCGACGGGCGCCCCGACGAGCTGCTGGACGAGCCGCACGGCGGGCCCGCGGTGGCGGACCTTGGCGGCGTCGGCCGTGGCGGCAGGGGCGAGCAGCGCGCAGCAGAGCGCGACGGCACGAAAGGTGTCGAGGTGAACACGACGCATCCGCGAGGAGCGCGCGAGCCTACAAGCGAAAAAGTGCGCCTTTGCAGGATCTCTTGCAGCAGCAGGATCCGCAGCGGATCCTGCGACGAGGGACTACGCGTTCGGGTTGTGCCCGTGCTTGCGGTAGGCCTGGTTCTGCGCGCGCTCGCCGAGCGCCTGGCCGATCGCCAGGACGACCAGCACGTTCACCAGGATCGGGAACAGCACGAAGAAGACGCCGACGAGCCCGAGGGTGGCGGCGACGTCGGTCAGCGCGAGCATGGGATGGATCATATCGGCGCGTAGGCTGCGCCTCATGCCCGAGTACATCGCCTCCGCCACCGCCCGCGGCGCCCGCGCCGGCCACGTCCGCTCCGACAACGGCCGCCTCGACCTCGACCTCGCCGTGCCCGAGGAGTTCGGCGGCCCCGGCGGCGCCGGCACCAACCCCGAGGAGCTCTTCGCCGCCGGCTACTCGGCGTGCTTCCAGGGTGCGCTCGCCGTCGCCGGCGCCAAGCGCGAGATCGACACGTCGGCCTCCGAGGTCACCGCGCGCGTGCACCTCGCGCCGCCGGACATGACCCTGTCGGTCGAGCTCGACGTAATGATCCCCGGCGTCGACGAGGAGACCGCGCTCAAGCTCGCCGAGAGCGCCCACCGCGTCTGCCCGTACTCGCGCGCGACGCGCGACAACATCGAGGTCACCCTGTCTGCGCGGGGCAGCGACTCCGCCGCGTGACGCACAGCGTCAGCGTCGCGCCCGTGTCGCGCCGGTAGTCCGTGCCGCCGGAGCGGTAGCGGACCTGCACACCCTGCAGCACCAGCCGCGTCGGGAACGGGACGGAGAGCCCGAACGCGATGCTCACCGACGTGCCCGGCTTCACGACGAAGCCGTCGACCGGATCGCGCAGCGCGCTGATCGGCGGGGGCCACCTCACGCCGACGAAGACCTTGCGGCCGTGCCGCGCCGCCGTGCCGAGCACGCGCGCACCGCCGTGCAGCGGCACCCCGAGCCTCGCGCTCGACAGCGTCACCGGCTCGTGTCCGCTGTTGACGAGCATCACCCACTCCACCCGCGCGCGCCCGGGCGCCACGTGGAAGCGCCCGTAGCCGGCCGTGACCTCCTGGAGCGGCCCGCCCTGGTGGACATGCGGGCTCGGGAGCCACAGCCACATCGTCCCCCCGACGAGCACGACCGCGGTCGCCAGCCACCCGCGCGACGTCATGGCGCATCCGTGTCGGGCGCCTGACACAATCCTGAACGGGTACGTACAGGCTGGGAGGGGTTCACCTTTGCGGAAGGCTATGTCGGCCGGCGGGCTGATGGCCACGCTGGCTCTGATGGCACCGGTCTCGGCGCACGCCGCCGAGCAGCAGGCGTATGCCGCGGGGCTGAACTACGCGACCCCCGCGGTCGTCGTTCCCCAGGGCGACAGCCTGCGCTTCACGAACCTCGACAGCCTCGCGCCGCACGATCTCGTCTCCGAGACCCCGGGCCAGTTCAAGACCAAGGTCCTGAGCGCTAACCAGTCCGAGGTGGTCAGCGGCGTCGAGAAGCTCCCGACCGGCACCTACGCCTTCCACTGCTCGCTGCACTCGTGGATGACCGGCACGATCCAGGTCGTCCCGGGCGGCGATGGTGGCACCGGCGTTCCCAACCCGTTCGCGGTCAGCTCGCCCGACCTGGGCACGACCGCGCCCGACCCGATCGACCTCTCGCCGCAGGCCGCGGTGAGCAAGCTCGGCCCCGGCGAGTGGCCCGTCTACGGCCACGACCTGTCGAACACCCGCGACGCCGGCAAGGCCGGCCCGGCGCCGGCCGATGTCCCGAACCTCGGGCCGGTGTGGAGCTACTTCTCGCCGAAGGGCGACTTCACCGGCACGCCGGTGATCGCCAAGAACACGCTCATCGCGGTCTCGTCGAAGGGCTGGGTCCACGCGCTCAACGCAACGACCGGCCGCGTGAAGTGGCTGAAGGACGCCGGCGGCCCCGCCAACGGCAGCGCCGCGATCGACGGCAACCGCGTCTTCGTCCCGATCGCGACGCCCGGCAAGCCGCGGCTCGCGGCCTACGACCTGCGCACCGGCGACCGCCTGTGGAACCGGATCCTCGACGTCCAGAAGGACAGCGACATGTACGGCAGCCCGGTGCCGTACGACGGGCACGTCTACATCGGCGTCAGCGGCGAGAACGGCGAGACGTCCGACCCGAACGTCGGCGTGCGCGGCTCGGTCATGTCGCTGTCGGAGAAGACCGGCGACACGATCTGGAAGACCTACACGGTCCCCGAGAAGCACGACGGCGGCGCGGTGTGGACCACGCCGGCGATCGACCCGACGACCGGCCTGCTCTACGTCGGGACCGGCAACGCGTACCACACCGAGGCCGCGCCGACGACCGACGCGCTCCTCCAGATCGACATCACGACCGGCAAGATCGTCAACTGGTTCCAGGCCACCTCCGGCGACGTCTGGAACGGCACGAACAACCGCACCGCCGGTCCCGACTACGACTTCGGCGCCTCGCCGCAGCTCTTCGAGGCCGACGGCAAGAAGCTCGTCGGCGACGGCGAGAAGAACGGCATGTACTGGGCGCTCGACCGCGACAAGATGGTGCCGGAGTGGTCGGCCTTCGCCGGCCCGCCGACACCGACCGTCGGCGGCGTCGTCGGCTCGACCGCGGTCGACGGCCAGCGCATCTACGGCCCGAACACGACCGCCGGCCTGCAGTGGGCCATCACGACCTCGGGCGACATGAGCTGGGTCTCGACCGACGGCGGCCCGCTGCACTTCAACCCGGCGACCGTCGCCAACGGCGTCGTCTACTCGAGCGACATGAGCGGCTTCCTGACCGCGCGCGACACCTCGACCGGCGCGATCATGACGCGCCTGCCGCTCGGCTCGCCCGCGTGGTCTGGCGTCGCCGTCGCGGGCGGGAGCGTCTTCACCTCGACCGGCACCGGCGGCGGCTCGGGCTACCTCGTCCGCTACGCGCCGCGCAACCTGATGGACACGCTGACCGGCCCGCGCCCGTACGCCAACGAGGGCAACGAGCCGACCAACGACCAGAAGCCCGACGAGTGCACCTCCAAGGGCGGCAAGCACTGCGACATCGGCAACCAGCCGCCGACCGACCCGACGCCGTACGCGCCGCCGCCCAAGAAGGACGCGGCCAGCGGCCACCAGGGCCACAACCACTCGCCGGGCGTCGGCGGCGGCATGGTCAAGGGCCTCTCGCGCCGCAGCGACCGCTACATCCCCAAGCCCGCGGGCACGGTCGAGAACCTGACCTTCTACTACGGCCCGTACCTGATCGGCCCGGGCCAGGACATGAACCGGCCCGACATCGACCTGCCGCTGCAGAACGGCTTCATGCTCAACGTCAAGCCGTCGCTGCGCCGCTTCCAGGACCTTTCGACGCCGACGCACATGGAGGCCCACATCCACCACGCGCACTGGTTCCGCGTGGCG
>Ga0207657_10003220_pt1 | contig 17487 bp, 15 predicted proteins | sample KBSC33metaG_FD_184316 | JGI IMG/M metagenome (GOLD analysis project Ga0207657, IMG submission 184316) | Corn rhizosphere microbial communities from Kellogg Biological Station, Michigan, USA - KBS C3-3 metaG (SPAdes) (version 2) | ecosystem: Host-associated > Plants > Roots > Rhizosphere > Soil ... | reverse complement strand
AGCGATGCGGCCGCCGCAAGTTCATCCGCAATCGCGATTTCGGTGACCTGCATGGGGCGATCAAACAGGTCGGGCGCCCCGATCATATTCTGCAGCGACGGCACGCCGGCGCTGCCGATAGCGACGCCCACGACGCCATTGCGCCAGGGCCGTCCAAAACTGTCATTCATGATGACGCCGACGTCGACGCCGAACGCCCGATCGAGACCAACCTTCAGACCCTCGCAGCTCGCGTCCGGATTCTCCGGCAATAGCAAAACCCGACGCTCACCTTCATTATGTACGATGTTGGATTCGTCGATGCCCGCATTCGCCATCACGAAACCCAAGCGATGGGCCACGATCATCACGTTCTGACGGGTGCGCACGACCTCACTGGATTCCGACAACACCACCTCGATGTGACGAGGGTCTTTGCCGACGATCTGCGCCAACTCCAACGCCTGCGACGATGGCGTGATCTCGCGCAGATCAACGTAGCGATTCTCGGACTTGGAGACGATTTTCTGGGCCAGCACAAATACGTCGCCGGCAGCGACTTCGATTGCCGCACGACGCACGCCGTCCACGATGATCGCGACGAGATCGTCACCCGGCTCGACCAGCGGTAGCCCCGGAAGCGCGATATAGCTGATGCTTTTGACCATCGCGCCAATTTCCCTGCACCTGCGATTGCGAGGCCGGACGCACCGGAGCGCTCGCGCAATCACTCGGCGTTGCTATTCTTTCATTGCGCTCCTGAAGGCCTCGTGCAGACCCAGCACGTTGCCTTCGTAATCCAGCGCCTTGAGAATCGCGCCGGCCGGGCGCACGCCGATCATGTCGGCGCCAGCCTCGTGCAGCGCAGCAAGGCGACGGGTGCACTCTTCCGCCGAACCCAGGATCGCCATTTTGGCGACGAGGTCATTCGGCACCAGTTCGCGCTCGATCGGGAACTGCTTGGCCTTGACCCGCGTCACGATTGCTTCGACCTGAGTCGGATCGAGGCCGAGCAGTGCTCGGATCTTGGAGTGCGAGGCCGTAATGGTGCGCGCGATCATCTCGCGAACGATATCGGCCAGTTGATCGACATCATCGCCACACAGAACCATGTTCCAGGCCACGATGGTCACATCCTCGCGCTTGCGTCCGGCCGCCTTCAGCCCTTCCTCGACGAAGCGGATGACTTCGCGCATCGCCGCAGGCTCGCCAACATTGCCGACGATCACACCGTCCGCAACTTCGCCGGCCATCCGGAAGGCGTCCGGATGGGTGCTGGCGACGTAAATCTTCGGCGTGACGTGCGGCAGGAAATTGAGCTTGGCGTTCTCGATCTTGAATGCGCTATTCTGGGCTGAAACGATCTCTCCCGCGAACAGCCGCTTCATCGCGATGATGGCGTCACGCGTGACTTCGACGAATTTGCCGTCAGGCGCGGCAAGCGCAGCACGCGTGGGCTTCAATCCGGCGCCAATCCCGACAATCACAGGCTCGTCACGATAATCCTGCACCGTCGCCATAGCGCGGGCGACCTGCACCGGGTGGCGGGTGTATGGATTGGTGATACCGAGCCCGAGACTTATCTTGCTCGTCTTAGCGCCGATTGCAGAGAGCACGGCGAAGGGGTCGCGGTAGAATTCCTCATCCGGAATCCACAACAGATCGACACCCGCCTGTTCAGACCGGACCGCGATATCGACAAGCGTCTGTGTCGAACGGTTCGGAATCGTGCAATAGGAAAACTTCATGAGGTACCCCGGGCTGACATGTCGTCGTTATCGATTGCTGAACTTGAAAATGCCCGTAATACGCCGCCAAATTGACGACAGCACCAGCGAAACGAGATTGAGCGATTGTGGCTCGGCATTGATGCGAGACGGCGCCTGCAAAGACTCGGTTACGACGGCGCTGGCGGTATTTCCGGACGCGCTGCCCGACTGCGCTGATTTGGAAGGCGCGGCAGAGGCCAGCATATTGTCGAGGTTGCTCGCAAACATCTTGGTAATGCTTCCGGCAATATCCTTCACGATACCGGCGCGGCTGAACTGAGCAAGGGGACCTGTAATATTGTAATCGACCATCAGATCGACGCGCGTTACAGATTCGCTCACCGGGACGAGTTTGTATTCAACTCCAGCCTTAACGCGCGTTGCATTCTTGCCATCGCGGCCAGCACCGCTGATGGTACCCGAATAGTTAGGCTCGTCGCGCACGATCTCTGCCTCACCGGCAAACGCCGCCTTGATTGGACCAAGCTGAATCCGGAAGACGCCAACGGCCTTCCGATTGTCTTCAACACTGGTAATTTCCGCGCCGGGAATGCACGACGCTGTCGCACGCAAGTCCTCGAACATCTGCCATACAGGCTGAATGGGACGCGCGACCTCAAATGACTGCTCAAGCTGCAAAGCCCATTCTCCTCAGGTTTCGTTGCGATTCGCCGCATAGGCGTTCTGGATCGCCCGGACGATGCCTTGGTAGCCGGTGCATCGGCATAGATTCCCCGACATTTCTTTTGGAATATCGGCCGGATCCATATCCGGAAATCGCGTCAGGAGTTCATAAGATGTCATCAGCATTCCCGGCGTGCAGTAGCCGCACTGGAGTGCATGTTCCTTCGAAAATTCCACGCGAAGTGCTTCCATCTGAGTGTCAGCCTCGAAGCCCTCGATAGTTTTGACATCGCGGCCATCACACGCAACAGCCAGAGTGATGCACGAGCGGGCCGATACGCCATCCAGATGAATCGTGCAGGCCCCGCAGACGCCATGCTCGCAACCAACATGCGTGCCGGTCAGGTGCTGTCTCTCGCGCAGAAAATCGACTAACGACAAACGCGGCTCGACTGATGCCTCGACGCGTTCGCCGTTGATGGTCAGGGAAATATGGATCATGACAACGCACCGCTGTGAAGGGCGCGCAAGACCGCCGCCGCATGAAAGTGAATGTGATCCCCTTCAACATCCGGCGCCGCTTCCTGCACGGCTGAACGAAGATTGTCGATATTGATGTTGGTCGGCCAGCCACCCGCACCTGCGAATAGAACAACCGGAGGAGACGATAGAGCTCCAGCGACAATGCGCCGGACCGACCGACTTTCGTCCTCGATGAAGCAGCCAATAGCCTCGGCGAACTCTCCAACTTTACGATTGTGCTTGTAATAGCCCCAGCGCGCATTGGCGCCGAGAACCGGAAGATTGAGCCGGGTGACAAACTCGTCAGCCTGCAACGCCGTCGTGAAGCTGGCCACCAAAAATTCGGATATCGGCAGTTCTCGCGTGCCGCCGGTTCCGGAAATACTAAGCGTGGCGTCGAGTGCGAGCAGACAGGACAACCAATCCGCGGCCGGGTCGGCGTGCGCTACGCTGCCGCCGATGGTCCCCCGGTTGCGTACAGCACGATAGGCAATCCCGCTTGCGACCTTCCTCAGAATATCGAACGTGCGCCCCGGCTCTCTGGAGAATTCGAGCGTCGCGTGCGTCACCATTGCTCCGATGGAGATGCCTGACGGCGACACTTCAATGGTCGTCAGTTCGGCCAACCGGGAAATATCGACAACCGCCGAGGGGCGTGCGAGACGCAGATTAAGCATCGGCACCAACGACTGCCCGCCTGCAAGCACGCGTGCGTCGCCGCCGTGTTCCGCAAGTATTTCGGTCGTCTCCTTGATAGTCGAAGGCCGAACATAGTCGAACGCTGCGGGCTTCACGATTTCGCTCCTGCGACAAGGCCGGGGCTGAACCCGACTTCCCCAAGCGCGTGAAGAATTCGCGCTGGCGACACTGGCACTTCCGCAACCTCCGCGCCGAAAGGCAGCAACGCATCATTGACCGCATTAACAATTGCCGCTGGCGGCGCGATCGCCCCGCCCTCCCCGACGCCCTTGATCCCGAAGCGCGTGAATGGCGATGCCGTCTCTGTCTTGAACAACCTGATCTTGGGCACATCGCCGCAACCCGGGACGAGATAGTCGGCGAATGTTGATGCCTGCGGTTGCCCTGCCACGTCGTAACGGACTTCCTCGTAGAGCGCCGTTCCGATCCCTTGGACGATACCGCCCCATATCTGACCGTCGACAATCATCGGATTGACCTGGATCCCGCAATCATCGACCGCGACGTAATCCCGCAGCTTGACGGTGGCGAAGTCACGGTCAATCTCCAGGACAGCCACATGTGTCGAATAAGCGAACGCGCCGGAATCTATTTTCGGCCGATAACCACCGACAATTTCAAGGCCCCCAGCATCGATATCGTCAGGAAGTTCGGCCGGAGCGAAATAATAAACATGCGCGATTTCCTGAATCGTCATGGAAGCGGATTCCGCGTGGAACGCGCCATCGCGAAACACCAAATCTTCCGGTTTGCGCTGCATCAGATGCGCGGCCGCGATCCGCATCCGCCCAATTAACTTGTCGCAAGCATCCCCCACCGCCCCGCCCACCATGATCATGCATCGCGATGCATAGGTACCCGTCGAATACGGTGTGAGCGCAGTATCGCCGTGGGTCACCTGAATCTGATCGGTATGGATACCGAGAACCTGGGACGCGACCTGCGCCAGCGAAGTCTCCATTCCCTGGCCATGCGATTGCACGCCCGTTCGGATATCGACACCACCATCAGGCCCAATCCTCACAGCGGCCTGCTCGTGGCCCGGCATCAATCGTGTATTCATCCACGCGACAACCGAAGTACTGACGCCGGTATGCTCGGTATAGGTTGCAAATCCGACACCGAGAAGCGCACGGCCATCGGCAAGACGTTCCTTCTGCTCCGCTCGGAGCGCCGCCAAATCGATCGCACCAAGGGCAATATCGAGACTGCGACGATAATCCCCGCTGTCGTAAAGTTTGCCAGTCACCGATTTGTAGGGCATCGCTTCGACTGGAACGAGGTTCTCCCGCCGCACCAGATAGGCCTCTCGTTTCACCTCGCGCGCCAGCGCGTCGATTGTCAGTTCGGTGGCAAAGCACGCCCCCGGCCGCGCCACAGCTCGATAGGCCTGGATCGGTGGCTTATTGGTCGCAACGGTTCTGGCAATGACGCGGTAATTCGATAGCTGATACGGTCCCGGCAAAATACCAGCAGCCTGAATCGCGTCGAACGCACAGGTATGGGGCCAGATCGAATAAGCTCCGGCATCGACGATGATTTCCGCATCGAGGCCGAGCAGATGCCCCTGCGTGTCGCCGAAAACCGTCATTTTGTATATGTGCTCGCGACAGTTGGCGCCCGCAGTCAAATGCTCGCGCCGGTCTTCCAGCCAACGGACGGGACGCTTGAGCTTCCACGCGAGTGCGCCAAGGATAAGCTCTTCAGGATGCAGAATCGCCTTATAGCCGAAGCCGCCGCCGACATCAGGCGCGATCACACGGATACGATTTTGATCAAGTTTCAGAAATTCAGAAAGCGCGGTGCGGATCAGGTGCGGAACTTGTGTCGAGGAATAAACCACCAGTTGATTTACGCGCTCATCCCAAAGTGCGACGACACCGCGTCCCTCCATCGGCACGATTGCCTGGCGGGCTAACCGAAAGGTACGCGTCACACGCACGGGAGCTGTTGCGCGGATTTCCTCGAAATCCTGGCCCAGTTCCAGGCGGTGGAAGATATTATCGGGTAGCTCCGGATGGATCGTTGGCGCCCCGGCCTCGGTCGCTGCGATAGCATCCGTCACCGCGTCCAGTTCGTCAAAATCAAAAAATACGCGCTCAGCTAAATCCTCCGCCTCAGCACGAGTCGGCCCGATGCACGCCGCAAGAATCTGACCGACGAAATTTGCCTTGTCGCGGGCCATCACCGGATAGTCAGTCTTTATGTATCCAGGGATGGTGCCATCGGCGACGATCGGTCCAACCGTACCGAAATCCGCACTGATAAAGACTCGCGCACGGTCTTCGGGTTCAATCACCGCTTGCTTGAGTACGGCGTGGGCGACGGGGCTGCGTACAAACGCCACGTCAAGCATCCGCGGAAAGCTTAGATCCCCCACAAACGTGCTCTTGCCGTGGAGATGACGCCAGTCTTCCTTTCGTGGAACACTCGCGCCGATGCCTGTGGCACTCATTGTCGCCTCCTGCGCCGATTTGAATCGTGATGACCCAGATCAGCCTCCCAGATACGCTGCCTTCATGCTTTCGTCTTGCAACAGCGCCGCAGATGTCATCTGCGACGATACTGTGCCTCGCTCGATGACGTAGGCGAGGCTGCTGTATTCCAATGCCATGAAGGCGTTCTGCTCGACCAGAAGAATCGAAACACCCTGCTGATTGATGCTCTTGAGCTTCTCGAAAACTTCCTCAACGAGATTCGGCGCTAGCCCGAGCGACGGCTCATCGAGAAGCATCAACTTGGGACGCGCCATGATGGCGCGACCGATCGCCAACATTTGCTGCTGACCACCCGAAAGTGACCAGCCGAGCTGCTTACGTCGTTCGGCGAGGATAGGGAACAGCGCATAAACGCGATCCAGATCATCCGTCATCGATTGGCCGCGGCTAAACCAGGGCGTGGTTGCAACCCGCAGATTGTCATAGACGCTGAGACCTGGAAACACGCCTCGTCCCTCGGGGACCATCGAGATTCCAATCCGGGCAATATCAGGCGTTTCACGCCCAAGAATATCCTGCCCCATGAACTTGACCGAACCACTACTGCGAACAAGCCCCATGATCGCGCGCAACGTCGTGGTCTTACCCGCACCGTTTGCCCCAATCAGCGTCACCATCTCGCCCTCACGGACCGAGATGTTGATCTTGTGGAGCACCTCGACCCCATCGGGGTACGCGGCGCTTACGTCGCGAACCTCAAGCAACTGCATTCTGAACGTCCTTCGCCACGCCGCGCTTACCGAGATAAGCGCTGATCACTTCAGGATTTCTGCGGATAGCCTCAGGCACGTCATCAGCAATTTTCTTGCCGAAATTGAGAACGGTAATGCTATCCGCGATCTTCATCACAAACGGCATGTTGTGCTCGACGATCAGAACGGTGATGCCGATGGCCTTCATCTTCTGAACATAAGCGATCAGCCGCTCAACCTCGGTCGGGTTCATTCCGGCGGCCGGCTCGTCGAGCAGGATCATCTTCGGGCGCATCGCCAATGCCCGTGCGATTTCCACCAAACGCTGTTGCTCATGCGGCAACGCGCTGACAAGTACGTCCCGCACGCGCCACAGTCCGACAAAGCGAAGCGCCGCTTCTGCTGTCGCGCGTAGCGACGTTTCCTCCGTGGTTGCCGATCCCGCTCCCAGCATGACCGACGCCCAGTTGACCGGCTTTTGCGTCCGGCATCCGACAAGGACGTTATCCATAACGCTGAGCGAGTGGAATGACCGCAGGTTCTGGAAGGTTCGCGCAATGCCAAGGTCGGCGATCTTCCACGGCGCAGTGTCCTCGACCAGTTGTCCATCGAAAGTCATCGTTCCCTGTTGGCGCGAGTACACACCAGAGACAAGATTGATGAAGGTCGACTTGCCGGCACCGTTCGGGCCGATCAGCGCATGAACGGTTCCGGCACGCACATCCATGGACAAATCGCCAATCGCCACCAGTCCACCAAAGCGACACGTCAGGCCGCTGATCGCCAGCATGACAGGTTCTGTGCCCGTCCCTTGTGACACGGCCTTCGCCGGACGCAGCAGGTTGATCGATGGATCATCAATACTCAATTCGTCCAGTTTCCCGCCCTCGGTGATGGACGGCACCTTCATGGCATTCCTGCGCTGAAGTAGCCCCAGGATACCTTGAGGCAGGAACAGAACCGCGAACGCGACACCGGCGCCATAGATGACCTGATAATACTCTTTCGAAACGCGCAGCAATTCCGGCATTGCGATGATGAACGCAGCTCCAAGCACGGGTCCGAAGGTCGTTCCCATACCGCCGATCAGCACCATGCTGAGCACCTGCGCGGTCACCTCGAACGTGAAAGTGTCGGGGCTGATGAACCCAACAAGGTGCGCATACAACGAACCGGCAAAACCGGCGAGGACCGAGCTGATGGCGAAGGCGAGAATCTTCAACCGCGTGACATTCACACCGGTCGTGCCCGCAGCCATTTCCGCGTCGCGAAGCGCCGCAAACCCTCGACCGTATTTCGAGATTTGCGTCCTGTGCGCGAGGCCCAGCACCAGCAGAAGCACCACGATGCACAGAAAGTAATATTTCTGGTCGGTATCGAATTCGAACCCGAACGCGGCGGGCGACGGGATGCGCCCGATGCCATCGGTGCCTCGCGTAACCTCTCGCCAATTGTACAGAACGATCCGAATGATCTCGCCAAAGCCCAGCGTGCCGAACGCCAGGTAGTGCCCCTTCAGCCTGAGCGCGGGAACACCAATGATGAGGCCGGCGACGCCAGCGGTAACGCCAGACATCAGGAACGCAGGCCAGAACAGATAACCTGACCCGGCCTGCGTCAGGATCGCGGAGGTGTATGCACCGATGCCAAAGAAGCCAGCATGTCCGAGAGAAATTTGACCCGCAAATCCCATCACGAAATTCAGACTTACGGCGAGGATCGCGTAGATGATGCCCATGTTGACCAGCCGGATCAGGTAGTCATCCGAGGTCATGAACGGAAAAGCGGCGAGGACAACCAGCGCCAGAAGAATTGCAAACTTACGCATGGATCAACCGCGCTCCTTGACGGCTTCGCCGAGCAGACCGCGCGGAAACGCGATCAGAAAGATGATCAGGATCGCGATGCAGATTGCATCCTTGTAAACGGACGATACGTAGACAGCAGTCAGGATTTCGATCAGTCCAATTCCGATGCCGCCGATCACCACACCCGGAATGCTTCCGAACCCACCGATCACAACCGCGATGAACGCTTTCAGCAGAACCGCTCCGCCCATATCGGTATCGATCAGAAAGATCGGCGCGAGCAGCACGCCAGCGAATCCGGAGATGGCCCCAGAAAGCGCGAACGTGATGCCAATCATCCGGCGCGGATAAATTCCCATCAGCTGAGCAGTTTGCGAATTTTGCGCAGTCGCCCGCAACCTGCGACCAAGATCGGTGTGAAAGAACAAAAGGTATTGCAGAAGAAGAATAATCGCGGTCACCCCAACAATGGCGATGTTCTCGGGCGAGAGCATCACATTGCCGAACTTCACGACGTCCACCGTGGTCAACGGAGGAACCTTCAGTGGGTTGGGGCCCCAAACGATGAGTGCGAGATTGCGCACGCAGATCGAGAAACCGATGGTCACGATAACAAAATACAGAAACGAACGGTCTTTCAGAGGATAGAAAAGAACCCTCTGAAAGACCCATCCGAGTCCGCCGACAGCTGCGACGGACACGACCACGGCCAGCCAATAAGGCAGATGAAGTGCCGTGACCGTAAACAGGGCAAACGCCCCAAGCATCACGAACTCGCCCTGGGAAAAATTAAGGCCGCCAGAAGCATTGTAAATCAGGACAAATGCAAGACCGACAAGGGCATAGATACAGCCCATCGATATTCCGGAAGCAATAATTTGAGCCATCTCGAGTCCAATAGGTTTGGAGTGATATCTCAGTGAAGCCTATTGACGCGCGACGACGCTGACTTTTCCGTCGGCATCGAAGCCCATGATCACCCGGTTATGCCACAGCGTGCCTTCGGCATCCGCCTTGTAGTTGCCGAGGATTCCCTCGTAAGACTTCGACTTGAAGCCATCGCGAATGGCATTCCGGTCAACGCCCTTTTCCTTCATGATTTCGACAAGCATATTCACCGCGTCATAATCCTGAGCGATGTACATGTCCGGCGGGAAGCCGGCTTTCTGCTTGTAGTCCTCAACGAACTTCTTGACCGCCGGCCGGTCATTGTGCGTCGGCAGAACGTCTGGCGCCTGGCAATATTTACCCGCGACTTCCTGAGCCGTTACGAGATCGCGGAGGAACGCCTTGCACATGCTCGCGGACGCAACGTAGGTCGCCTTGCTGCCGAGCTGGTTGAATTTTTTCAGCGTCAGCGCTTCGTCGATCGGATACCCTTGCACGAACACCAGATCGGCACCGGCCGCGGTCATCGCAGCAACCTGAGCCGTCATATCCTTGTCGGTCGGCTGATAAGACGCAACTGCGACCGGCGTGAGGTTACCCACCTCCTTCAATTCCTTCGTCAGGTAATCGCGCCCCTGATATCCCCACTCCGCCATCACGTGAATGATGCCGACCTTGGTCTTCTTCAGATCGTTGACGATGAATTTCGCGAGACCCTTCTTGTCGAAGGCGTCATTGCCGCTGTCGCGGAAATAGTACTTGGCACCTTGCTGGGTCACGCCGGGTGTCGTCGCGCCACCGATCAAGGTCACTTTGGCCTTCTCAGTCAAAGGCTGCATCGCAAGAATCTGGGTGCCGAGGCCAGGTCCGATAATCGCCACCGGCTTCGACTGCAGAACCTTATTCAAGGCATTGATGGCCGTGGTGTTGGAAGCCTGCGTGTCTTCGACGACGATTTCGATCTGCCGGCCATCTACCCCGCCCTTCTTGTTAGCTTCGTCGACAGCAAGCGTGATCGCCTCAAGGTTCGGCTTGCCATAGGGCGCAAGCACACCGGTCAGAGGCAGAACGACACCGAGCACGATGTTCGGCTTGGCCTGAGCATAGGCAGGCGCCGCCGCTATGGACGCACCAAACATGGCTGAGGCACTCAACAAAGACAGCAACGGAAGGCGACTAAACTGTTTCATTTTCCAATCCCATTCTCATTTTGGAGGCGTCTAGATCTCACGATCACATCGAAAATCGACCCGTTTTCTTTGACTCTAGCACTACATTTTAGGTATTTCAAAGAAAATAACACTGTTTCTTTAAATGAAACGATGCTATTTATTTGCCATCCATGACGCAAAGCCGATTCACCAGCACGAGCAGTTGGCTCGAAGAATGAGCAAGCAAATGCAAGCGCGTTACTGGCGTTTCTCACGTGCAAGCTCAAAGTCCAGGCAATCCCTGAGACTTTGCAGCAGACGCGAGTTCGTCCCACGTACCGTCGCACACCGGCAGCGGATGACTTCCCACGCCGACGTCCTTGAAACCGGACGACGTCGCGATGCAGACGATCGGGCGACGCTCGCCTGCATCGCGCGACAGCCTGCGCAACGCAGCAACGCTGGAGGCCGCAGACAATTCCACCCACAGCCCTTCTCGAGCCAGCGTAATCTGCGCCTCGACCATCTCGGCGTCGGTCACCAGGACCGCCTGCCCGCTGCTTCGAAGTGCCGCAGCGACCGCGCGATGTCCGCCGATCTCCACGGCAATCGAAAGTGCGTTTGTGGAACCGCTCGGCTTGATCGAGGCAGCTGGAACGCCCTCGTCGATCGCTTTCTTATGCGCACCGTAAGCGCTCGTTTCGCACACCACGATTCGGGGCAGATCAGTCGTAAGCCCAAGCAACTTCAGCTCAACGAATCCCTTCCAGACGCCATACGCAAGTTCGCCGTAACCGGTCGGAATCAGCACGACCGACGGCACAACCCGATTGAGTTCGATGAAGATTTCATAGGCAATCGTCTTGTAACCCTCGGTGCCGAAGGCATGCCCGGTGTGGCTTTCTTCCGTCATGTTGCTCACCGGATGAAAGCCGAGACGTGCCACGACCTCCCGCAGCAGAGGCCATCGTTTCGCCGCAGGCACGGCAACGACGGCAGCGCCGTAAGCGTTGACGAAAGTCTGCATCGCAGGAGGCGCCGTCGAACTCGCGAGCACGATGCATGGCAGCCCGAGCCTTGCGCTATACGCGGCCGCGGACGCGCCATGATTTCCGGAAGACGCGACGACAACGCCCGACGCACCGGACAGACGCGCCGCGCTAATGGTGCAGCGATTCAGGCGATCCTTATGGCTCCAAGTCGGATTGCGGCTCTCGTCTTTGACAAACACTTCGGCATCGAGACCCGCCCACTTCGCGAGTTCCGGCATTGCCACAAGGGCAGTATTGCCCTCCCCCAAGCCCTTCCCGGCCACAAGGGGAGGCAAAACCATCGACCACTGATCGATCCCACGACCGGAAATGACCTGGTCGAAAATCGAGGTGTCTACGCCCGCATAGTCATACACAACCTCAACCGGCGCCCTGAACTCGTCGCCGAGACTCGATACGCTACCATTGACGACCGGAGGCAAAAGCGGAAATTTACGGGTGATATCGTGAATCGATTGCTGACCGACAGCCGCGGTCGGATAACAATCGATGTTTGCGATCTTTTGCTGAATCACCATTCTGAATCATTGTCCTGTTTGCAGTTGCGCTCTATCGATCGTCGCTCGTGAGCGAGCTAACCCGCCATCTCGAATTCCGTCAGGAAAGATTGAACTTCAAATGAAGGCACCCGCTGAAGCTAAAAACCAGTCGCTCGTACGCGGCCTCAAAATCCTTGAAGCCTATACGGCGGCGAAGCAGAGTTGGGGTATTCGAGAACTTGGCAGAGAACTCGACATCAATGCGGCGACCACCTACCGCCTTGTTTCCACGCTGGCGGGTCGCGGCTATCTTGAGCAGAACCGCGAGACCCAGAAATATCATCTTGGGCCAAAGGTCGTGCAGCTTGCTGCAAACTACTCGACGCAAAACTCGCTGATCGAGATCAGCTTTCGTCTGTTTGCAAAATACGAGAAGGCATTTCCCTACAATTTCTACATCGGGGTGATGAACTCCAACGAGGTGATCTATGTCGCGGTTTATGAATCGCGCGGTCCCCTCAAGATCACCACTGAGCCGGGACAAAGCGTCAGCCTTTACAGCTCCGCGCTCGGAAAGCTGTTGCTTTCCAACGAAAGCGACGCCTTCATCAAAGCATTGCTTGCCGAGAAGCCGATCGAGCGGATCACACCCCTGACCGTCACCAATGAAAAGGAGTTGATGCGGCAGATTCGGGAAATCAGAAAGCTTGGCTACGCCGTCAACCGCGGCGAAATCTACGAAGAAATTGCTTCTGTCGCGACCCCTATCAGGGGCCCCGACGGTGCCGTCATTGCCGGTCTCTCGTTGAGCTTTCCGATACATTATCTGGACACCAAGAAACTTGATCTCGAGGAAATCATCAGCCTCGGACAGACCATCGCCGATGAAATATCGACGATGAACCGCCGGACCGTCATTCGCTAACGTAACGGCCTCGGATTGTCCTCATGACAGGACGACGAGTTCACGCGGCGAACCCGACGTCAGCAACACGTTCGGGCCGCTCTCCGAGACAACGAACGGATTCTCGACGTGGATCGCGCCGATGCCGAATTCGTAGTACGGCGTCTCAATATTGATCACCATTCCAGCCTCGATCGTCACATCGTTGCCGTCGGCTAGGATCGGCTGCTCATAAACCTCTGCGCCGATGCTGTGGCCGACGTGATGTCGGCGATAACGAGGTTCGCCGTTGTCACGAACACCCTGCATCGTCAGATGGAAGACGTCGCCTCCGGTCATGCCGGGCCGCGTCTTGTCGATGCCGGCCTGCTCGCCTGCCACCATCGCCCGATAGAGCGTTTGCACGCGTACTGACGGCTCGCCGAAGCTGAACGTCCGGGCCAGATCTGACCAATAGCCCCGATAGGAACTGCCCACGTCGAACCAGATCGTGTCGCCCTTCCGCAGCCCGGTGCGATTCGAAAGCACCTGACCGCCGATGCCATTCCGACCGAACTTGATCATCGTAAATTCCGCACGGCCACCCTGCGATGCCACGGACCGATTGAACTCGAGGTAAAGCTCATGCTCGGTCACACCAGCACCGGCAATTGCAACGGCCGCTTGAATGGCATGTTCGGTGATGCGCGCCGAACGACCAATCCTCAAGATCTCTTCCTGCGTTTTGACGCGACGAACCCAGGCAAGCGCGGCATGCGCCGGCACAAACGTGGTCTGCGGTAGCGACTGCTTCAAGGTATTTTCGACACCAATTCGCAACCCGGGCTCGTCAATACCGACTCTCTTCCCTGCCAATCCAATTCGTTTAATCGCCGCGACCAGCGCAGCCGCGCCGTTCGGCTCGGCCGGATTACAAGTCATCTGATAAAGGCGCTGTTCATGCGTCGGCAACACATCATCGCCGTAACGCTCGCGATAGAACGTGCCGAAATTCACGGCGTCCGCAATCTCCGCAGAGCTGTCGAGCACCTGATCGACTTCACCGGTCGATGACACAAGCGTGACCCGCGCTGGAGCGTCGCGAGTGATGACCGCATAGCACTGACCGAAATAAGGATGCAGATGCAATGATACGCTGTCGATGCCTGTCAGATAGTGGACGTTCTCCGCCGTCGCGGCGACGATGCCGTCGAGATCGTCCTCGACCATCCTCTGTTTCAATCGCCCGATGTGAGCAAGCATCGCCGTCTCCAGATACACGTTTTGAATAATGAAACATCAGTTCAATTATTGATGCCATGAGTATTTCGTCACGTCAATCCAAATTGTATCGATAAAATCGGCATATTGAGCCAAGTACAGAAATACTCTGGATTTCTTCTTGACGAAAAATGCGGCTGATGATTGACTAGTTTCAATTCTCGTTTCAAATATTGAAACAAGAGAGTCGCGCCATGACAATGTTCCAAGGAGATTGATTATGAAGATTAGCGTCGGACTTCCGACCGGGATGGAAGGCTTGATGTATCCGGTCCCTTTCTCCACTCCGAAGGATATCGTCGACATCGCCGTCCACGCCGAGCGTCTCGGATATCATTCCGTCTGGGGCAACGACCACATGACCACGCAGCACTATGTGCGCGAGGAGTTCTCCACGCCGCCCAACTACTGGGAGCCGCTGATCACTTACGGCTTCATCGCTGCCGCCACCAAAACCTTGCGAATGGGCACTGGCATGCTCGTGCTTCCCATGCGCCGCGATATCGTCGTCACGGCCAAGCAGATTGCGACGCTGGACCAGTTTAGCGGCGGGCGAATCGAGATCGGTATCGGCGTCGGTGCCTATCGCGAGGAATTCGAGGCGCTACAGCCGCACTTCAAGGCACATCGCGGCAACATGGTGGACGAAGGTCTTCACGCGCTGCGCCAGCTATTCACCGAGCGAACCGCTACTCACGAAGGCGAGTATTACCAGTACCGCGACGTCGAGATGTTCCCCAAGCCGCTGCAAAAGCAGCTCCCGCTCTATCTCGGCGGCAACAACAAGAATGCCATTCTGCGCGCCGCAAAGGCGGGCGACGGATGGATGCCGGCCTGCGTCGAGGTCGACAAGCTGCGCGATTCCACCAATATGCTTCATGATCTCGCGACCAAGAACGGCCGCAATGCCTCCGCCCTCGAGGTCGCGCCTCAGTACATCGTTTATCTGGGCAAGAACCGCGAAGAAGCGATTGCGAAGTTCAAGCAGTCGCAGATGTACAATCACCTTGTTTCGCTGAGCAAATCGACGCTCAAGGATCAGGGCGAAGTGGCTCATGAAGACATAAATCTTGTCGGCGATGCCCAGCACATCATCGATCTCGGCCTGAAGCTGAAGGAAGCTGGAGCGACCCACCTCCTTGGCCTCTACTTTGCCGTCAACACCATGCCGGAGCTGCTCGATCAGATGCAGGCCTTCGCCGAAGAAGTCATGCCTCATCTCGTGAAGGCATAACTGCTCGTCCCTCATCCAGGATTGCTGCGTTTCACCGAAGGTACAGAATGTCAGAGAACTCGCTTCCCACGCTTTCCATTATTGGTGGTACCGGTGATCTTGGATCGGGTCTTGCCCGCGGCTGGAGCAAGGCCGGCTATCCGGTCATCCTCGGCTCGCGCGCCAGCGAAAAAGCAGAACAAGCCGCCGCTGCGCTGCAGGCAGAAGGCTTCAACAATATCAGCGGCACGACAAACGTCGCCGCCGCTGAGAAGGGCGAAATCATCATCGTCGCCGTGCCGTTCTCAAATTACGAAGCGTCACTTGCCGAGATCAAGGACGCCGTCAGAAACAAGATCGTCGTCACCGCGGTCGTACCGCTGGTGCCGCCGAAGGTCTTCATCGTGCAACTCCCGCAAGCCGGCTCCGCCGCGCTCATGGCGCAGGCCGCGCTGGATTCCAGCACCAAGATTGTGGGCGCCTTCCACAATGTTGGAGCACAGAAACTGCATGCGGGCGGCAAAGCGGACTGCGACGTGCTCGTGTTCGGCGATAATGCCGAGGCGCGCGCAGAAATCATCAAGCTTGCCAACGCCGTCAGCAACCGCGGGGTGGACGGCGGAGCGCTCGCCAATTCGGCAGCGGCCGAAGCTTTGACTTCAGTTCTGATTGCCATCAACCGGAAGTACAAGGTCAAGGGCGCAGGGCTTTCGATTTCCGGCCTGGCCTGATCCAAACTCCTCTCATCAGCTTCCGCGAAAGACCAATTCATGTCACAGATTCAAAAGAACCTGAACCAGGCCGGTATCGTGCTGCCAACGCCCGCCGCGCCGATCGCCAACTATGTAGGCACCGTCATCGCCGGCAATCTGCTGGTGATTTCAGGCCAGCTCTGCCTTGGCGCAGACGGCAAGCTCGACGCAGCGCATCGCGGCAAGCTGGGCAACGATGTCTCGCTCGAGGCGGGGCAGGCCGCGGCCCGACTGTGTGCGATCAACCTGCTCGCACAGGCCAGTATCGCACTCGGCGGCAATCTCGACCGCATCCGCCGCTGCGTGCGGCTGGGCGGGTTTATCAACGCCAACCCCACCTATGCCCAGATTCCCCAAGTCATGAACGGCGCGTCCGACTTGATCGTGCAGGTGCTGGGCGACATCGGACGTCATGCGCGCTCGACAGTCGGCGTGGCCCAGCTTCCGCTGGATTGCGCTGTCGAAATCGAAGCGATGTTCGACATCTCGCAGGATTGATCGTCTCGACGGGGGACCGCTGCCTAGAACGCAATAACAGTTGCGCGATTGTGATTCAAAGCTCGAGAACGCCGTTACAGATCTCGATAATCGCGTTGCAATATTCTGATTCAGCGTACACTCGTTGTGGCGGCTGCCGTAGACGTAGAGGACGGCATGGGATCGGCGCGCCGCCCCAATTTTGGCCGCGGCCGATCAACATGTTTTAACCCTGACAGTGCGCGGATCGGCCGCGTTAGGCATCGATCCGAGATACACAATCGCCATCGGGCTAAGCGCGATCGGAAGGATCGGGCCCGCTAGGCATGACAGCAGCCTGGGTTGCCGGGTGCGGGAGCACCCTGCCCAGTCGTCTCGTCAGGAAAGTGTGTCGCGCATCATCTATGGGATCACACTACGAATCTCTCAAACTCGCTGTGCAACTCCTGCCCTTCAAGACCAATACCCAGCAGCAGCGACAGTAACAGCCGCGCCTTTAATCCACCTAGCGAACCGGCGCCGATCAAGCCACGCCCGAGAAGATCGATTTCCGAACCCGGGAATCCATAGGTGCCCGCAAACACCGATCCCGACGCGACGCGCGAACTGAGAACGACGGGAAAGATTTCCGTGAGGCTCGCCAGCCCCGGCACCATCGCGGACGGCACATGTCCGACGCCCATCGCCTCGACGACCAGCCCGCGATAGCCAAGCCCCGGA
>Ga0207657_10003218_pt1 | contig 17487 bp, 15 predicted proteins | sample KBSC33metaG_FD_184316 | JGI IMG/M metagenome (GOLD analysis project Ga0207657, IMG submission 184316) | Corn rhizosphere microbial communities from Kellogg Biological Station, Michigan, USA - KBS C3-3 metaG (SPAdes) (version 2) | ecosystem: Host-associated > Plants > Roots > Rhizosphere > Soil ... | reverse complement strand
AGGGCCGTTGAAGAACATCAAGTAGCGCAGGCGGTATCTGGTCATTCCTGCCCCGATTCGATCGGGGCTTTTTTATTTTCAGGCATGAGAGCGATTGGTGCGGGGGCGATTACCACGGAGGCACCGAGACACGGAGAGATCTTGGCGTTCTGGAAACGGAGCACGCCATCATTGCCATTTCTCAGTTTTCAGTTTTTAGTTTCGGTTCTTCGTTCTCGCTTGCTTCTGGTGCTATCACCTGGTTGCAACCGGAGTAGGTGAATACGCGCCAGTTATTGCCGGAGGCTACAGGACACTGAATTGGGCGAGCAAGACATAGGCGCCGAGCAGGATTAGCGCTGGGCCGCCCCAGATGCAGAGCGCGGACTTCCAGCCCAGGGACTTGGCGATGGCTCGTTCATTGCGCCAGGAAATAAAAAAAGCGGGGTTGTTTTCGCCTTTCATGAGTACGACCTTGGGCTGCAGATCGAACTCCTGCGCGGGACCTGCGGCGGCGGACGTCGTAGCGGAAGCGTCAAGGGAGGCGGAGGACATGACAGCGGTTCCGGCGAAGGTGGCCACGGCTGCGCCAGGATTGTCGATGCCAGCGGCATTCCAAGCGGCGGGATTGGTTATACCCGCGCGCATGAGTGCGGCAGTAATTTTGCCCTGCTGCGTCATCTCGGCGGATGCAGCTGGGAGCTGGTTATCGGAAAGATTGATTACTTCCACGGAACGATGAATCAGACTTGGTTGTGGCAAGGATTTGAGAGGCACTGGTTCAGGCTCATAGCCGATTGTCTTGCCGACCGAGATTGTGAAGGTACCTCTGCTGCCGCCCGGCAAATTGAGAGTGAATCGCGAGGAACTCGCAGGCTGCGTACGAACGGGTTGGGGAACAACTGCGGTGCCTGGGTTCTCGGCCAGCGTTCCCAAGATAAAAAGGAAGTTCTTGGGCTTAATGCAGTACTCGTCGACGCGGACTTTGCGCTCGCCGGAAACGGCGTAGCGGGCCAGGAATTGGCGGCATCTTTCGGGCATTTCCTTGTCGAAGAAAATCGAACTGCTGTATTCCTCATGGAAGTCGCGATGAATATCGAGTTCTGCGCCCTGAGGGTTGATCAGTAAGCGTCCGGTGTTGTCATCGAGAAAAAAGGGCACGTGCAGGCTTTCGTCGGCGACCTGCTGCCACTCATTACTTTTGCCGGACTTACGCAGTTCCCACGCCTGGGTGCGATAAAAGAAACAAGGCGCGGCGGTAATTGGCGCGGTCAGGGTGTAAGGGCCGACGGCGAGACCATTGACTTCGACGAGTCCGAGGGAAGCGCTGCGAATCTTGGATGTGGGCGTGTTCAGGATGAGGCGTTTGCGCTGCAGCATCTTGAAGCCGAGCACAAAAAGATAAATGCCGCCAGCAATGCCGGCCGCAGGCCATATCCAGCTACTGAAAGCTACAGAAGAGAGTATTGATATCGGAATCACGTATGAATGCAAGCGCCCACGTCAGGGCCAAGGCGCCTCCGCATTGAGCGTAAAAGACGAGGACGAAGCTGGCAGCAGAAAAGCAGGGGCAAGGCTTACTTCAGTAATGATTCGAAGGCATGCGCGGCGGCAAAGCGGCGCGCGTGCAGCACATAATGGATGGGTTCCGATTGCCGACCGGCGCATGAATTCATTGCAGCACGCTTGCGCGTTTCTCGTTCGCAATCGGGGTCAGGTTCCTCAGAAACTTGACGTGTTCACCACATGGATTTGGACATATGGCCGGTGCATCTACAGGAACGACGAAGGTATTTGGCTCCGGGATCAGTAGACTCATGGGCCAAAGCAGTTACTGGGATTCATTGCACACCACCCATACGCTATCCGAGGAGAACGGAGCTCCATGACCATTCGCGCGCGCTTAGGGCACTGGAAGGAGCAGGGCGCGATATCGCCTGAGCAGCACGTATATTTGGCGAGCCTCTGCCGTGGAGAACCCTTCTCTGTTTTTCTTGAGCTGAACGTTCTTCTCTATGCTGGTGTCCTGGCGTTTGTTGTAGGACTTGGTTGGACTGTCAGCACCTGGTCGCAACAACTCGGTGACGTTCTCATCCTGGGCATTCTCTCCACGATCCTAGGCACCTGTTTTTGGTACTGCTTTTCTCGTGCGCCCGCTGCGTCCCTCGCGGAAACACCCGCACCGACTGCGGTCTTCGACTACGTGCTTTACCTCGGCAGCCTAGTCTGGTGTGTGGAACTCGCTTACCTGGAGAAACGGTTCCACGTGCTCTCCGGACAATGGGATCTCTATCTCTTTGCGACCTCAGTCTTTTTTTTCTTTCTCGCGTATCGTTTCGACAATCGTTTCGTGCTGTCGCTCGCTCTCTCGTCGCTCGCGGGATGGTTCGGGCTCACCATCTCGCACTGGCCATCTCATCCGGACGCGGCCTATCGGCAATATGCCCTGCTCTATTGTCTGCTGGTCGGCCTCGGCGGGACGCTTCTTCAACGGCACGGTCTAAAACCCCATTTTTTTGGAACGTATCTGAACGTCGTGGCCAACGTTTTGTTTTGGGCATTACTTTCTGGCGTATTCAATCATCACGGCTACGAGGTATGGTTCCTGGCCTTGCTTCTCGCCTGTGGCGCGGCTCTCGCCTGGGGCCTGACGCGGCAGCAGTTTGTCTTCGTTGCTTATTCTGCCGTCTACGGTTACGTGGGTCTTAGTTCGATACTCATCCGCGGCATCGATGATGAGAGTGTCGCCCTAGGCTATTTTGTGATTACCGCAGTTGCAATGCTGGTTGCGCTGGTCCAAATCGCGCGGCGCTTCGGGAGACCGGCATGAGACTCTACGCTGCATCGAGCGAAGAGAGTCTACGCGCCCGCGAACTCCTGGCGGACTGGGCCAATGAGGGTTTTCTCACCAAGGGCCAGTACGAGCGACTGGAGCAGGAAACCGTCTCTGAGTTGCGCACGACCAATATCTTTCTGCGATTGATCTTGTTTCTCTTTACGCTAATCAGCGTGGCTGCTGCCGCCGCACTATTCTTGCGGGTTATTCTTGCGCGGCCATCGGAGCAAACCACTGGAATTTTCTTCCTGATCTTCGCTGCCGTTTGCTATGGCGCCACCGAAGTCGCCGTTTCCCAAGCCCATCTGTATCGCTATGGGATCGAGGAAGCACTCGCCGTCTGCTCGGTTGGTTTTTTTTGTGCGGGAATGCAGGCGGTTCTTTTCAGCGGCAGGCCCTATTCGCCCCGGCCGGACGCATTCCAGTTCATCGTTCCCGCTGCTGGCGGCATTTTTTCGCTCTGGATCTGGCATCGATTCGGGCTATGGTATGCATTTCTCGCCGCAATGGTGTTCGCCCTCTTTCTGCCGGGCTACTGGACTTCGTCTCACACTGTGCAGCATGTGTTCGTAGCCTTGCTCTATGCAATCGGGCTCATATGTGTGACCGTGATACGTTCCCGCTACCACTTCGATTACATCGAAGATGATTATTCGCCGGTGGAAGCCTTCCTCTGGCTCGGCATCTACCTGACTATCAACCTCCAACTTTCGTCCTTGAACATGCGTGCGCACTGGTGGGACAACGGCACCACGGGCGCCTCTGAATTCGGGAGGTCGTTCTATTGGACCACATGGGTGCTAATCTGGTGTCTCCCGCCGGTCGTACTCGCGCGCGGGATTCGCCAGAAGGACCGTTTCGTCATTGCGGTGGGCGCGATTCTCGCCATCCTGACCCTCATCTCCAATAAACCTTACCTAGGCTGGCCGCGCCATACTTGGGACCCGATGCTTATGGGCATATTGCTCACCGGCTTTGCACTGTTCATCCAACGTTGGCTTGCCCGTGGCCCAGGCGGCATTCGTGGCGGCTTTACCGCGGCGCGCTTATCGGGAAAGGACAAACAGTGGATGAACGCCGGCTCTGCGGTATTGGGCCTGATAACACCGCAGTCAATAACCCCAAGCCCGCAAACGAGGAGTGCAGAATTCCGCTTCGGTGGGGGAGCTTCGGGAGGTGGAGGCGCCAGCGGCGATTTTTGAAGGGCACTCAACTGCGAGCGATGGGCAAACCTGAAGTGAAAGGTCGTTTGGCGTAGCCGACAACTCAGGAGTTAATCTCCGGCCAACCGTGCTGCTTGCGTCATGAGGTAATTCCGTTCCGGAATGCTCGTTGTCCGCGTAGCTGCGATTCGGTAGTGATTGACGGCGGCTTCGCGATCACCGATTTTTTCGAATAAATGGGCGCGGACGGCGTCGAGACGATAGTGACCGGCAATACGCGGATCGCTATCGAGAGCCCGGAGCAGATCAAGACCTTTGGCAGGACCGTGCACCATGGCGGCTGCGATTGCATGATTGAGAGTCACCATCGGGCTAGGAGAGACTCGGTTCAGCAACTCGTAGAGAGCCATGATCTGTGGCCAGTCGGTGTCCTCGACTTTCTCGGCTTCATCATGAACGGCGGCAATCGCTGCTTGAAGTTGATACAGACCCACTGACCCTCTCGATAGCGCGGCAGTAAGAAGCTCAATTCCTTCGGAGATCTCCGCACCATCCCACAGAGTTCGATCTTGCTTGTCCAACGGAATCAACTCCTCATGCGGACCGGTTCTGGCTGCGCGACGCGCGTCGGTCAAGAGCATCAGCGCCAGAAGTCCGGCTATCTCGGGATTGTCGGGGAGCAGCGTTTTTATGTTGCGCGTCAAGCGAATCGCTTCACGCGCCAAATCGAGTCGTTGCAGATGCGATCCGATGCTGCTGGCATATCCCTCGCTGAAGATCAGATAGAGTACATGCAGAACTTGCGGCAGCAGTTCACACCGCTCGGGCGGAGAAGGCAGACGGAACGGGACGCCCGACGCTTTGATGGTTTGCTTCGCGCGGCTAATCCTTTGGGCCATGGTGGCCTCGGGAACCAGAAAAGCATTGGCTATTTCAGCCGTAGTTAAACCGCCAACCGCGCGCAATGTCAGCGCTATGGCCGACGAGGGAGTGAGAGCGGGATGGCAGCACATGAATAACAAAACCAGCGTGTCGTTCGGATCCATGTCGGCCTCGATCTCGAGGGTGGGTAGCAAGGCTTCCACTTCGGCGGCCACTGCCGTTTCTCTTTCGCGCCGGGCGATTTCGCCGCGCACATGGTCCGCCATGCGTCGGCACGCCACTTGAATCAGCCAGCCACGAGGGTTATCGGGAACACCCTGCTGCGGCCATTGGGTGAAAGCGGCGATCATGGCCTCCTGCACGGCATCTTCGGCGGAGGAGAAGTCGCGGAAGCGGCGAGCGACGGCGCCGAGCACCTGGGGCGCAAGTTCACGCAGCAGATGCTCGATCCGAGCGTCGTGTTGGCAGTCGGCCATGTCCCTCTCTTCAGCGTCCGCGTTCAGAGGCCCAAGTCCGCATGGCCGCTCAGAACCGGCCGCACTTCGATGGGCATGTTTGCGGGTTTTCCGCCAGGGCCGGGAGCTTGCGAGACCCGCGCGGCAATCTGATAAGCCTGTTCTGAGCTTTCCACATCGATGATCCAGTACCCGGCGAGAAACTCCTTCGATTCAGGAAATACGCCATCGGTGATCGGCTCTCCGTTTTTTCCGGCGCGGACGAGTTTGGCCTCACTGGGCCATCCCAGGCCTTCGGTCGAAACGAATACACCTGAGTCTTGGAGTTCTTTGCTGAATGCGCGCATGAAAGCCACATTCGCCTGAAGGTCATCCTTCGACCAGCTTGCATAGGCTTCGAAGTCGGACTTCTTGCCGGTCATCATCAAAATGTATTTCATATCTCTCCCCCTATCGAGTTCGAAGCAGATTGTTCGCGGCTCTGGGATGTGGCGCAAAGGAGGCTGGCGTTCTCGACATCCGTCTACTCGGACTGCGGTCCATGGGTTGCGAACTGCCGGACTTCGATCGGCATGTTGGTAGGTTTGCCCCCGGGTCCAGGGGCTGCGGAAATCTGCCCCGCTATGGCATGAGCACGCTCCGCGGTGGCAACATCTACTATCCAGTAGCCCAGGAGAAATTCCTTCGACTCGGGAAAGACGCCATCGGTGACTGGCACACCATTTTTCTCGCCACGTACAACCTTGGCTTCCCTCGGATCGGCTAAGCCCTGGGTGGCGACAAATTCTCCGGATGCGGTAAGGTCCTTATTGATGCGCTGAAGAACTGCCATGTGCGCGTTAATGTCCTGCTTCGACCAGGCGTGATAGCCCTCAACCCCTGCCCTCGTCCCTGACATCAACAAAATGTATTTCATTTTTCGCTCCTCTTTCATCGCTTATTTGCGCTACGCACTGACGCTGACCGTATCTGTTCATTGGCAGCGCCCGTGATCCGCGCTTTCAACCTGTAGTCGGAGCGGCCCCTGCCGTTCTCTACATCCCTTATAAAATATTTTTGACGGAGATCAGCAGCCCGTGTCCATTTCGGAGGCCCAGAACCGAGATACGGCTGGACACGAACTTAGCAAAGAACAAATTGTGCTCAATTGCCGACCTATTCGTTATAGACTCCTTCGCAATTGCGGTACCCTCTCCTAGAGGTTTTGCTCATGCCCGGTGAAAGGATTTCCCCAGAACAGGCTGCCAGTTTCGTCAGATCTGGTATGTGGCTGGACTACGGTGCGACGCACTGCGAGCCCGATGTTTTCGATAAAGCGTTGGCTGCCCGCAAACATGAAGTGGAGGACGTCAAAATCCGCACCTGCCTGTCCATGCGTCCGCGGGCGGTGATCGAAGATGATCCTGAAGGCAAGCATTTCCACCTTTTCAGTTGGCATTTTTCGAGCTACGAGCGCCGAAAGCACGACCTTGGCCGTTGCAACTACTCACCATTGAATCTGGGAGAAGTGCCGGATTATTACCGGCGATTTATTGAGCCGATTGACATCGCGATCCTGAAGACTTGTCCGATGGACGACGGCGGGTATTTCAACTTTGGCCCGACGAATCTCTGGCAACGGGCGGTGATTGAAAGTGCGAAACTGGTGATCGTCGAAGTTAATCGTGAGATGCCCTACGTATTCGGGAAAGACAACGGCGTGCACGTGAGCGAGGTCGATTTCATCATCGAGGGCGATGACCAGCCGTGTGCGGAGCTTCCGAATCCGGAGCCGACCGATATCGACCGCATAGTTGCTCAGCGCATAGCCGCTGAAGTGGAGGACGGTTCCTGTCTTCAGATCGGCATCGGGGGAATGCCCAACGCAGTATGTGCGTTGTTAAACGATAGCGGAGTAAAAGACCTGGGGATCCACACCGAGATGCTGACCGACGGCCTCGGCTTGCTTTACCGTTCGGGCAGAGTGACGGGATCGCGGAAGACTTTGGATCGCGGCAAGGTCGTTTATACCTTCGCGCTGGGTTCGGCCTCGCTGTACGCAACCGCCAATCGAAATCCGCACTTGTACTGCCACCAGGTGGACTACACGAATTCGCCGCACATCATCATGCAAAATGAAAAGGTAGTGTCCATCAACAACACCACGCAGATCGATCTGCAGGGCCAGGCGGCTTCCGAATCCGACGGGCATCGACATATCAGCGGCACGGGCGGGCAACTGCAATTCGTGCGCGGCGCCTATGCATCCAAGGGAGGAAAGTCGTTCATCTGCCTTTCGTCGACGTATGAGAAACGAGGGGAGCGCCGCAGCCGCATCGTTTTCAGCCTGACGCCCGGCAACATCGTGACGACCCCGCGCTCGGACGTAATGTATGTGGTTAGCGAATTCGGCATGGTTAACTTGAAAGGAAAGTGCGTGGCGGAACGGGCTAAGGAGATCATTGCCCTTGCCCACCCTGATTTCCGCGAGGACCTGGAACGGCAGGCTTACGAAAACCGGTTGATTCCGCGCGGTGTTTCGTTCAGATGTCGAGTGAAGAAGTCTGAAGATTTGCAGAAAGCTCAGGGCTTCCAGTGAGATTCACCCGATTTCGGAAAACAGAACGGAGGTCGTATTATGCGCGCCGACGCTAGCTTATCGGCAGAACAATCGTTCGTGCTTTCAACGGTCGCGGCGAACGGTGTTGCCACGCTGACCCTCAACCGTCCCGAACGATTCAATCCGCTTTCGCAGCAGATGATCGCCGCCATGCAGGCGGAGCTGGATGCCATTGCGAAGGACCCCTCAGTAAGGGTTGTGATCCTCGCCGCTGAGGGAAAGGGTTTCTGCGCGGGGCATGACCTCAAGGAACTGCGTGCTCACGCCGGGGACAAGAGCTGGCAGCAGGGCCTGTTCGACGCCTGCAGCCGCATGATGATCGCGCTCACTGAAATTCCGCAGCCGGTCATTGCCCGTGTCCACGGCATCGCTACAGCCGCGGGTTGCCAACTGGTCTCGATGTGCGATCTTGCGGTAGCAGCCGAGAGTGCGACGTTCGCGATGCCGGGGGTCAACATCGGCGTGTTCTGCTCGACACCAGCGGTGGGCGTGGTGCGGAACATCGGCCGCAAACGCGCCATGGAGATGCTGCTGACCGGCGAGCCCATCGACGCCGCCACGGCGCTTTCGTGGGGGCTCGTCAACCGAGTGGTTCCCGCCAACATGCTGGACGCCGAGATCAAGCAATTCACCGATATCATTCTGTCTCGAAGCCCTGCGACCATCCAATTCGGCAAGCAGACGTTCTATGGTCAGGTCGATCGTCCTCTCGGGACAGCGTACGACGTCGCCGGCGAGGCCATGGCGTGCAATATGCTTCTGGAAGATGCCGCCGAAGGGATTGACGCCTTTCTTCAAAAGCGGCCGCCTACCTGGCGCGGGAAGTGACGTGAAGCGGGGCATCAGTAAAACTTAGCCGAGCGAAGATTTTAATAAGATTTCGGCGATTTCCCTTCACGCCCGCCTTATACCGATCAAACCCAACCATTCGGACAGAGACGAAAAGATCATCGCTTTGCCGCGGAGAGAACTTCTTGCGCAACCTGTCACATTCCTCTGTCGCGCTACTGGTCGTGATTATGTCTGCATGCGATGTGATCTGGATCACAACACACTAGGACTTAGATCACAGAATCTTTGGCGCCGGGCGTAGAGGATATGTACATGTAGAGGTCAACAATGCTCTGCATTACTTCCCAATACGCACTGCGGGCGCTGGCCCACCTCGCACGGCAGACCGACGGAGCCGTTCTCGGCCGGGATCTCGCGGAGTCAGTGGAAATTCCGGCGAATTATCTATCGAAGGTGCTCTTGACCTTGCGCAATGCAGGGCTTGTGGATACGACGCGCGGTTCCGGTGGAGGATACCGGCTGCGTAGGCCCGCGAATGAGATTCATTTGATCGACGTAGTGGAGCTGTTTGAGGAAATTTCGCGAACGAAACCACCCTGTTTCCTGGGCCGCACGCGAGAGTGCTCTGGCAGCGAACCCTGTACTGCACATGCCACCTGGAAAGGTCTGCAGGCGGCGTATTTGGGATTTCTTATTTCCACACCACTGTCCGCGATCGCAGGGAAGCCGGGGGAAACCTGGAGGAGTTCTGGGCCAGGCACTTGTCGCAAGGACAGTCACGAGCGTGACAGAACTACTCACACTGGAGGTTTAAGCAGATGACCGTTGTTATGGATAAGAGCGTTCGGGAACTGGCGCTCGAAAACCCGTCTTCGACGAAAGTGTTTGAAAGGCTTGGGATCGACTACTGCTGTGGTGGCAACAAGTCGCTGCAGGAAGCCTGCCGTGTTGCGGACCTGAACATCGATCAGGTGCTCGATTCGCTTGATAAAGCCGCGCAAGCTGATCTCGCGAGGGATGAACAGCGAGACTGGCAAGTCGAGCCACTGGCAGCTCTGATCGAGCACATTCAAAGCACGCATCACAAGTACACCAAGGAAGAGATTGCCCGGCTAGGGCCATTGTTCGAGAAAGTCTGTTCCGTTCACAGTAACAAGCACCCAGAGCTCCTGGAGGTTCGCGAGATATTCCAAAACCTCGCGCAGGAATTAAGTGCCCACATGATGAAGGAAGAGACGATTCTCTTTCCCTACATCGTCAGGGTGGAGTCGGCTGTAACGAGGAAAGAGACGATGCCGCGTGCACCGTTCGGTTCTGTCCAAAACCCAGTTTCAATGATGGAACATGAACATGATTCCGCGGGGCATGCATTGCGAGGGATGAGGCAGAGGACGAACGGCTACTCTGCGCCTGCCGACTCCTGCGTGAGCTACCAGACGCTCTATAAAGCGCTTGCCATTTTCGAAGCGGATCTTCATCAGCATATTCATCTAGAAAACAACATTTTGTTCCCGCGAGCAGTTGTAGTCGAAAAAGGGCGTTAGCCGCATCACGATCGATCATTCGATAGGAAGTCATAGGAGAGAGATTCATGCAATACAAGAAGCTGTGGATCGCATTTGGGCTGATCATGTTGATTTCGTTCTCAGTGCTGGGCGGGGTTGGGTACAAGGCAATCAACAATGGGCCGCCGATCCCGGCGAAAGTCGTCACCACAGACGGAAGGCTGTTGTTCACCGGCGAGACGATTCGCGATGGGCAGAATGTCTGGCAATCAACCGGCGGTCAGGAAATCGGCACGATCTGGGGGCACGGAGCCTATGTGGCTCCCGACTGGAGCGCAGATTATCTTCACCGGCAATCAGAGATCGTGCTGAACCGGTGGGCGAGCCAAAAAGGTTTTTCGGATTATCGCTCCATGACGGCAGAGTCTCGCGCCGCTCTGCAAGGACGATTGATCGAACTGACGCGGCGGAATACTTATGACGCTGCCAGCGACACAATCGTAATCGACGCCGATCGCGCAGCAGCGTTCGATGAACTGGCCCGTTATTACGCTGACGTTTACGGCAAGGGGAGAGATGCGTACGCAATTCCCGCAGGGGCATTAAGCGATCCAGCAAAACAGCACCAAATGGCGACATTTTTCTGGTGGACCGCATGGGCGGCTAGCACCAACCGGCCCGGTCAGGACGTCACCTACACCCAAAACTGGCCGCATGAAGAGTTAGTCGGAAATCGTCCAACTGGCGGAACGGTTGTTTGGAGCGTGATCAGTTTTGTGCTTCTCCTGGCTGGAATTGGCGGAATGGTCTGGTATTTCGGTTCGCAGCAACATCGGTCGTCTCCTGATCCCATGCCAAGACGCGACCCTCTACTGGGATTGCAGCCAACACCATCTCAGAAAGCTACGGTGAAATATTTCTTTGTGGTAGCCGCGCTTTGGGTGGTTCAGGTGGCCTTGGGCGCAATCGCCGCACATTACGGGGTCGAAGGCGGCGGCTTCTACGGCATCCCTCTAGACAAGTGGTTACCTTACTCAATAGCGCGAACCTGGCATTTGCAAATCGGTATCTTCTGGATCGCCACTTCGTGGCTTGCAACCGGCCTTTACATTGTGCCTGCCGTCAGCGGCGTGGAACCGAAGGGACAGCGTCTTGGCGTCAATGCGCTTTTCGTCGCCGTTGTGGCCGTGGTGGTTGGGTCACTTGCCGGCGAGTGGTTGGGCATCGAGCAAAAACTCGGCAACCTGTGGTTCTGGTTCGGCTCACAGGGTTATGAATACGTCGACTTGGGCCGTGTGTGGCAGGTCCTGCTGTTCGTGGGTCTTACGTTCTGGTTATGGTTGATGTGGCGCGGATTGAAGCCTGCGCTAACGCGACGAGACGAGAACTATTCGCTGCTGATGTTGTTTCTAATCTCAAGCATCGCAATTCCTCTTTTCTATGCAGCGGGGCTGATGTATGGCCAGCGCTCGCCTCTTATCACCGCGGAATACTGGCGCTGGTGGGTTGTGCATCTGTGGGTTGAAGGATTTTTCGAGGTCTTCGCAACCGTGGTCATCGCATTCCTGCTCACCAGACTGAAACTACTCTCCATTGCGACTGCCACGCGCGGTGTCCTTTTCTCGACGGTGATCTATCTCTCCGGAGGAATCATCGGGACCTTTCATCACTTATATTTCACAGGAACGCCCAACGCCGTTCTGGCACTCGGCGCAATCTTCAGCGCTTTCGAAGTGGTGCCACTGGTTCTTATCGGCTTTGAGGCGTGGGAGAACATTCGCTTGTCGCGTGGGACCGCTGAGAGTCCATGGATCAGCGCATACAAGTGGCCGATTTACTTCTTCGTCGCCGTCGCATTCTGGAATTTCCTGGGTGCCGGCTTATTCGGTTTCATGATCAATCCCCCAATCGCTCTTTACTATGTACAGGGTTTGAACCTGACCCCGGTACACGGACACACCGCCCTGTTCGGTGTTTACGGAATGCTCGGGTTAGGGCTCATGCTGTTCTGCCTGCGAGCTCTACGTCCAGGGTTGATGTGGAAAGATCGTCCCCTCGCCATTGCTTTTTGGTCCATCAACATTGGGCTCGGAGCGATGGTGTTGCTGAGCACGTTGCCCATTGGCTTGGCGCAAGCCTGGGCGTCAGTGGAGATTGGCACGTGGTACGCGCGATCTTCTGAATTCCTTCACACTCCGACGCTGACCTGGCTGCGCTGGATGCGAATGTTCGGCGACACGATCTTCGCCTTCGGAGCGATCGTGCTGGGATGGTTTGTTCTCGGACTAATCACTGGCCATTCCTTCGATCGAGGAGCGAGAGTTATTGAAGAAGGAGAATACACTCCACACGAGCCAGAACTCGTGCACCAAGGGGACTGAAGAGGCAGCCATGAACGCAACCATCCAAACCGCATCCTCTGTTCAGCAGGCCCGCAGGCGAGCCATGGTTCTTCCCCGCGAGCATGGCGCCTGGGGTCTGCTGCTGGTTCCTCTCTTTACCGGAGTGGTGGCGGGCTTTGCGCCCGAGCACCGCATGTGGTCATTGTTGTTGTTCACATTGGCGAGCCTCTCGCTATTTTTCTTGCGGACACCAGTTGAGAGTCTGCTTGGCATGGGAACAGTTTCAGCATCTTCCAGAGATGAGCGCCGCACAGCCATGATCGCAGCAGCTTCGTTCGGATTTCTGGCGGGCGCATGCCTGTTTGGGCTGATGTGGAAAGGGCGTTACTCATTGTTGCTGGCGCTGGCAGCCGTATGCGCATGCGCATTTGTTGCCCAGGCTTTGCTTCGGAAACTGGGCCGTAGCACGCGCATGATCTCGCAGCTGGTGGGTGCAATTGGCCTGACCTGTACCGCGCCGGGTGCTTACTACATCGGCACGGGACGGCTTGATTGGTTCGCTGTTGTATTGTGGATCGCGAACTGGATTTTCGCCGGCAACCAGATTCACTTTGTGCAACTGCGAATTCACGCTGCCCGTGCAGCAACATTTACGGAGAAATTTCAACGAGGACGATGGTTCCTCCTGGCCCAGCCGGTACTCTTGACGGTGTTGGTGTTCGCCTCGCTTTGGCACATAGTGCCTCCGCTTGCGATCATCGCGTTCATTCCTGCGGTTGTGCGAGGCTCACACTGGTTCTTCAAAGGGCCTGAACCGTTCAACGTCAAGAGCCTGGGCTGGTCCGAGATGAAACATGGTGTTGTATTCGGATTGTTGCTCGCAATGACCTTCGTATACAGATAGGTTTCTGAAAAACTCTGCTGCCCAGCGAGCCTGCGATTTAGGACCGCGCGAGGCGGCAAACAACTTCTTCGGTCTGAAGGACCAGACCGAAGAAGTTGTCGGTTGAAGCTACTCGGCTTGGCCGGTGAACGGGGCGCAGGAAACGCCGCGATGCCAGTTCACTAAATTTGCGTACGGAGAGCGGCCTCAGCTTGGAGAGACCGGGGGAATTCGGCGAAGCCCTACATTTCAATTTCGGCCGCAGCCCGTTGGGGCACCGCTCTGTCCCCGCGTCGTCTCGAGGAGACAAACGGCACGAGCATAGGCACGCGGCGGCGATACTCGGCGTATTCGGCGTGCGACCGGATCAGGTCCCGCTCCTCGAACTGGATTGCGAGAAGAATGTAGGCAGTGGTGGCGACGGCAAAGACCAGATGCGCCACTGTCATGAGCGGGGCTGACCAGAATACGAGCAACCACCCCACGTACAACGGGTGCCGCACAACCCGGTACAGGGCGGGAGTGCGGAACTGAAGAGCCGTGTAGGGAACTCCGCGCAGGTGCAGCCAGACTTGGCGCAACCCGAACAGGTCGAAGTGATTGATGAGAAAGGTAGCTAGCAGGACGATCAGCCAACCTGCCGCGTATAGCGTGTAGAGAAGCAGCTGGCCGGCGCCGCTCTCCACATTCCAAATCACGCGCCCCATTGGTTCCCACTCCCAAAAGAGCAGGAGCAACGCCAGACTGGAGAACAGTACATATGTGCTGCGTTCGACCGGAACTGGTACGAGGCGGGTCCAAGCTCGCTTAAACCATTGGCGCGCCATGACGCTGTGCTGGACGGCGAAGAGTCCCAGCAGGGCGGCGTTGACCGCCAAAGCGTAGGTGAAAGGTCGGTGCGGTCCGGAGTCAATGGACTTCGGAACGGCAAAGTTTCCTATAAAGCCGATGGCGTATAGGAACGTGGCGAAAAACGCGAGATAGCAAACCACACCATACAAGAAAGCTACGGTCCTCTTGAACATTGTCTTCTTGGGCCTCCTTGCCCTCAGGCGGCACGACTCCATTCTTTTGGTCGAGCGCCTCTGCTAAAATTCCGACCACTTGGGGCCCGCTGTTGGGCTGTGCACCACGTGGCGACCGTGATTTCATATCCGGGATAGCCGCACGATGTCTTTAAAGGCCCAATCAAATCTTTTTTAAATCGCGATAAAACCACGTATGTTGCAGTCTGCCCAAGGCTTATACGAATTCGGCTCGTTTCGGTTGGACCCGTCGCAGGAACTGTTGCTGGAGGGAACACGGAAAGTTCCGCTTACTCCGAAGGCCTACCAAACGCTGCTGGTGCTTGTGGAAAACCGTGGGCGAACCCTGGGCAAAGACGAGCTTTTACAGAAAGTCTGGCCGGATGCCTTCGTAGAAGAGGCCACGCTGGCGCAGAACATCTTTACATTGCGCAAGCACCTTCGTGACGACAGGGACACGGCGCAATATATCGAGACCGTTCCCAAACGTGGGTATCGTTTCGTAGCTGAAGTCCGCGAAGTGAGGCCCCCTGCGGCCGTAGCTCAGCCGCGGCCGAGGTTCGCTCGAGCAACCGCGCTCTACGCCGCGGGTCTGGTCCTTGTGTTGCTGGCTGCGCTGGGCGGGTGGTACTGGACTCAACGGAAGACGACGAGAGAACCTGCAGCCGTGGTTACCCAGTCCAGGCCTGCGACGCTTGCGGTCTTGCCGTTTCGGGGGCTCTCGAACAATGCGGGAGACGAATCGTGGGGGATTGGTATGACCGATGCCATCATCACGCGTCTCACGTCGCTGCGAAACCTTGCCGTGCGGCCGACCGCGTCGGTTCTGAAATACACCAACAGTTCGATTGATCCAGCCCAGGCTGCGCAGGAATTGGGAGTGGAATCGGTGCTCGGTGGAACGTATCAGCGCGATGGCGACCGTATCCGCATCTCGGTTCAGCTGATCGAAAAAAATCAGTCAACGCGCTGGGCTGAACATTATGACTTGAAGACTAAAGACTTATTGTCCTTTCAGGACGAAGTTGCGCAGAAGGTTGTGGACGGTCTTCGGGTTGAGGTCTCGGGCCGAGAACGAGACCTGCTGGCGTCGCCCTCGACCACCTCGGCGGAAGCATACGATCTCTATCTACAGGGGCGTGTATATAAGAATGACTATTTCACCCGCACCCAGCGCGAAAGCCTGCACCGGGGACAGGAGGCCGTGCGCCGGGCGGTGAAGGCCGATCCGTCATTTGCCGATGCACACGCATTGCTGGCCATGCTGTATTTGCTAGAGTGCGCCAACTTCCGCGAGAACGCGGCGGCCAACCTGCTGCAGGGAGAGCAGACAGCCCGGCGCGCCCTTGAGGTGAATCCCAACTCCATTGAAGGACTTCTAGCCCTGGGGTTTGCTCTTGGCCAGGGCGGGCGGAATGAAGAAGCCATTCCTCGCTTGCGCCAGGCAGTCGTGCAGGCGCCCAATTCCGAATTCGCGTGGGATTTGCTTGGCTACGTTTACCACTATGCCGGGCTCGACGAACTTGCCGAACGGGCTTACCGGCGCAGCCTGGAACTCGATCCCACGACTCCGCGCATCTACTGGATGCACTCCCGCATGTTGCTCTATCTGGGGAGGGTGCAGGAAGCTGAGCAGGGCGTCCGGCAAGCGTTGGCCATCCATCCCGACCAGTTCAAGGCGATGGCATACCTGGGCGAGTTCCTTTATTACCAGGGAAGGTCAGATGAAGCGGAGCCAATCCTCCGACGCGCAGTCGAATTGAGCCGCGATAGCGGAGATGAAATAGCGCTCTGGTATTCGGGATTCCTGTATGCAGGGCGCGGACAGAGAGACAAAATCGATCCCAGCATCTTTCGCGAGAAACCAGAATTGGTTGCTGACGGCGACAGAGCCTATTGGATCGGCAGTATCTACGCGTTGCTTGGCGAGCGGCCGCAAGCAGTCGCATGGCTACAACGCGCCATGGACCTGGGCAATCACAACTACCCATGGTTTGTTCGGGACAAGAATTGGGACAAGCTGCGCGGCGATCGTGATTATGAAAGAATCATGGTCGAGATCCGCAATCATCACAATAGATACCAGCAGGAATTTGGCGCATCTTCTTTCTGAACTCTTCAGGTGTTATCTCAATCTGGTCGCCGAGCATATAAACGCAGCAGTATCAAAGCGGCAACCAAAGCTGCATTCAGGTTGTAGCAATGCGCCAGGCTGCCCGATATGTCTTCAGGCTGCGCCCACGTGTGATTGTGTCCTGGATCGCGAGTTCTTTTGGAGCAGCCGCCATTGTCCTGGAGTCGTTCCTTCCCAATGATGAAAAGCCCTGAAAAAGGAGTTGGCATCTGCGTAGCCTAAGAGATAGGCAGTTTCATTCAGCTCCCGAGACGAGTGCAGGAGGTAGTGGTGGGCCAGTTCACGACGCGCCTCGTCCAACAGTTGCTGAAAAGTGATGCCCTGCTCGGTGAGGCGGCGTTGCAACGTGCGAGTGCTCAAGTACAGCTCTCTCGCGAGATCCTGTATGCCCGGACGCTGACCAGCGAGTAACTGCTTCAGGATGCCTTTTGCTTGTTCCTTCAAATTTTTGTGCGCGAGTTGCTCATTCAGCTCCGCCTCAAGCTGGGGCGCCACAGTCGCCAGCAAATCAGCGTTATACGTTACAAACGGGAGCTCTATATCTGACTTGCTGAATATCAGAGCATTTTGCGAGGCCTTGAACTTTATCGGGCAGTGGAAATACGCCTCATAAATTTCCCGATTGGCAGGAGGCCTTTGCAACTCGACCCTCTTCGGGTGTATCGGCCGTCCAGTACCTCGCTGACCCAGAGTGAGAATCCATGCGAAGCACACATCTACCAGCAACGGAGGCTCTTGCTCATGCGCCAGCAGCCAAAGGAACCGGACCGCGAATTCGTCACCCCGTTTGATCAGACGGATTTCCTCTGGACACGTGAGTTGTTTATAGCGCGATGACCGCTCTATTGCGTCCCGGAACGACCGCGCAGAAAGCGCCGCGAGTTTCACGGGA
>Ga0207657_10003216_pt1 | contig 17490 bp, 12 predicted proteins | sample KBSC33metaG_FD_184316 | JGI IMG/M metagenome (GOLD analysis project Ga0207657, IMG submission 184316) | Corn rhizosphere microbial communities from Kellogg Biological Station, Michigan, USA - KBS C3-3 metaG (SPAdes) (version 2) | ecosystem: Host-associated > Plants > Roots > Rhizosphere > Soil ... | reverse complement strand
CAGACGACGAACTCGCCCGACAAGAAGTCGAGCATGTCGTCAGTGTACTTCCGCGCGCGTCCGCCCGGGGAGGATGAGCCGGGTGCGTCGTACGGCAACTCGTACTACGACCATGCGCGGTTCAACAGCGGCTACCGCGCCGGTGGCAGCGTCGGACCATGGGTGTGGATGGCGCAGGCCGAGAATGACATGCTCGAGGCCGAGGGACTGATGCGCCTGGGCCGCGACGCCGAAGCGGTGCCGCTGATCAATCGCACTCGGGTGGCGAACAACCTGCCGCCGTTCCCGGCCGGTGCCACGAAGGCGACCCGTGCCCCGGCGCAACCGGGTGGAAGCGCGAACTCATGCGTCCCGCGCACGCCGACCGGTGCAGGCGGAGCCGTGGAGTGCGGCACGATGTACGAGGCGATGAAGTGGGAGAAGCGCATGGAAACGCTGTTCACCGGCTATTCCCAGTGGTTCTTCGATTCACGCGGCTGGGGTGACCTGCCCGTCGGATCGCCGCTGATGTACCCGGTGCCCTACCAGGAGATGGACGCGCGCTACGAGCCGATCTACAATTCGGTCGTTGGCGATGCGAAGTGGCAGGCATTGACGAGCACGTACGGCTTCGGCGTGGGAACGCGCTGACGTGACGAACTCCTCCCTCCAGACTGCGACGACTCGGACGGCATCCGTGCCGGCCCGGACGCGTCGCGGCTGGACGGTGCTGGTGCTGGCGGGTCTCTCGCCACTGGCCGGTTGCTATGTGAACCGGCCGGTGACGACGGCACCCGCACCTGGTACCACCCTGGTACTCGACCTGAGTGATCGTGGACGCGTCGCCCTCGGCGATCGAATTGGACAGTCCGCTGCCACGATCGAAGGCGTTCTTCAAAGCCCGGGCGACACGGTGTACCAGCTGCGCGTTTCCTCGGTGACCTATCTCAACGGTCGGAACAATCGATGGTCGGGAGAGTCGCTCACGGTGCCACTGAGTCTGGTGTCGCGGGCGCGGTACCGGGAGCTCTCTCGCTCCCGTACGACGGCGGTTGGCGTGGGTATCGCCGCCGCGATCGTGGCGCTGTTCGCGAACACGAACTTCCTCGGCGGGGGCGGAGTGGAGAAGGTGCCACCACCGCCGCCCACCGGTGGCACCTGACCAGTCCATCCGACTTCGCCTACCCACTCACGACTCTTCAGGAATTTCCTCCATGCGTCTCTATCATCTCCTGCCAATCGCACTGCTCGCCGTTGCGGCGTGCCATGACGATGGCGTCTCCGTCAATGCACGGCCGCCCCTCGGCGGCGTGCGCTTCATCAATGCCGTCCCGGACGGCGGTCCGGTGGACATCCGGATGGTGGACCAGGTGGAATGGTCCGCCAGCTCGGTCTCGGGCAATGCCTCGTGCTGCGGCCTTCCCTTCCGACAGGGCACGATTCACTGGGCAACCGAGGCGAAGGCGCGGCACATTCGTGTCTTCCCGACCGACTCCAGCATTGCGGTGACATCGCAGATTCTGCACGACACGACGATCACGATCGAAGCGAACAAGAACATCACGCTGATGCTTGTGGGCAGTCAGGCCGCGGGCGGCAAGGTGAGCTTCGTGAAGATCGACGACGATGTCGCTCCGGCGGGCAATCAGATGGCCATTCGTCTGGTGAATGCCAGCAGCACGGGCCAGGTGCCGGCCGACGCGTCGGCGTACATCACGACGGACACCACCTCGGCGCTTTCGGCCACGGCGACGTTCGCGAACGTGGCGCCCCGCTCTGCCGCGCCGTACGTCATGCGTACGGCGGTCGACTCGTTCTACGTGCGCGCCACGCCGGCAGGCAATACGGCGACCGTGTGGAACGCGCTCGCCCCGGCTGGCGCGCCGGCCAGCGGCCTGATCGGCGTAGCCGCAGGAGCTCAGGGTCCGGGCAGTGCGCTGTCGGCCTATCTTTTCCCGCGCTCGGTCGCCGGCACCAAGGCGCCCCAGAGCGCAGCGTTCACGCGCCCCGGAGTCGTGTTCTTCGTGGACCTGATTCCGGCGCCGCCGCAGTAAGCACATCTCATTGGGAAAGCACGACGGGGCAGGCTGCCACGCAGCCTGCCCCGTCGTTCATGTATCAGGTGCCTCCGGCAGCTACCGCGTCAGAACGTGGATCACGGGACCGATCTTCACGACGTTGAACTTCTGTTGCGCGGCCGATGCTTCGTAGTAGCGCACCAAGCCGACGGTATTCAGTGAAATGCCGGCCAGGGTGGACAGCCCGCCGAGTTGGGTGTCGTCGAGAAACACGGTGACTGCCGCGATGCGTCCGGACGGGTCGCGAAGCCACTGCGGGTGCGTGGCGACGATGAAGTCCTGCAGGTTCAGCTGGGTGGCGCCGGCGAGATCCGCTGAGGTGATCGTGCGGAAATCTCCGCGACGAACGGGCAGTTCCTCCGGATCAGCGCGAGGCGCGCAGGCACAGGCGACAGCAATGGCGAGCGCGGCGAGCGACAGGGAAGTGCGTTTCATCGGCGCAAGTCTGCAACCCGTTCTGCATCTCCGCCAGCCAGGCATCGAGCCGCGCACACGATGGGTGCTTGACCGTGGCCGTCCGATGCTCCCTAATTGAGCATGCGGCCGCGCCGACCCGGAGCTCAGAGAGCGACTCTCGCTTGGGTGTTCCTGCTCATTGCGGCAGGAAGCTCCGCCGAGTCACAGCGCCTGAGTGGTGCAGGCGTTCACGGTGTCGTGCGCGATTCGATGGGCGCACCGATCGCGGGTGTGGACGTCGCCATCACGGGCAGCGGCATGCGATCACGCACGAACGATTCCGGCGTGTACCGTCTGGCGGGACTCGCGCCCGGGCCGGCCACCCTCACCGCACGGCGCATCGGGTATCGCGCATTCAGTCAGACACTGCATCTTCGCGATGGTGATGCGTTGACGATGGACATCCGGCTGAGCATGAGTGCAGCACTGCTCTCCGGAATCCAGGTGACCGCTCCGCGCGAGCCGTACGAGACACGGCTGGCGGGATTCTACGCGCGCATGGAACGTCATGTCGGACGTTTCGTCACGCGCGAGCGGATCGACCGCGCGAACAACGCGAATCTTTCCGCGCTGCTGCGCGAGCTTCCCGGCGTGCAGATCGGCGCGAACAGCATGCAGGGACGCGTGATTCGCCTGCGGGGTGCAGACTGTCCGCCCCTGGTGTTCATCGATGGCTTCCCGGCTTCGGCGGGCGAGTTCGACCTCGATATGATCGAGCCGCAGAGCGTCGAGGGGGTAGAGGTCTATTCGGGGTCCGCATCGGTGCCCCCGGAGTTCAGCGGCCCGCGTGATCTGGATCGGTGTGGCGTGATCGCGATCTGGAGCCGACCTTCGCGTCCGCGGGCGCACGTCACGGATGTACCGGATACGGTTGCCGAGGCGCGGAAGGCCCACGCATTCGCCACGGCGCTGACGTCGGACCAGGTGGATGTCGCCGCTCGCCTCGACAGCGCGAGCCTGCGACCTAGCTATCCCGACTCCCTCTATCGAGCGGGAATCGGAGGGCGGGTGGTGGTGGAGTTCGTGGTGGACACGTCCGGCAAGGTCGATCAGGTGAGCGTGGACGTGATGGCCTCGAGCGATCCGCTGTTTGCGCTGGCCGTGCGGCAGGCGCTCGGACTGACACGATTCGTTCCAGCGATACTGAGGGGGGTGCGCGTGCGGCAGGTCGTCCAGCTCCCCGTGGAGTTCACCCCGCCGGCCGGACGGGCGTCGGCGAAGACTCCGTAGGCCCCTGAGTCGGGGCTTCCGGAAGGTCGCGCCAACTGACATGTGGCGCGCCCATACATTGGAGGGTCAAGGGAGGCAACGGCTCCGCCACGGGCTCTACCTTGCGCAATGCATGGCAGGTCCACAGAATAGGCGCGGCCCGGGCTGCCGGTGGCGGAAATCGGGATAGGCGCCACCAGCAGTCCTGCGGGTTTTCCTCTATACGCGGGCTTCACGCCGCGAGTTTCGCGACTACCCGGAGATCGAAACGGTCTCCGTCTCTCATAGACACCGTTGGCCGGGCGAAGGTTGCCTGACCGATGGACTGATCTGGAGCGCCTCTTCCTCGACGTCCACGGAGAGACGCGTCGGCGCCGACGCTCACGCAGCGTCGGCTGTACTGGTTCGCGAACCCCATCATCGAGGATCGTTCATGAACAGAGTTGCAGGCGGTCGAGGCATCGCCGCCCTCGTCGCGCTCGCTCTCCTCGCGTTCGCCGGCAGGGCGGTCGCGCAGGGCAGTGCGCAGATCTCAGGGCGAGTGACCAACGAGCAGGGCGCACCAATCGCCAACGCGGGGGTGCTGATCCAGTCGTTGAACATCGGCACCTACACGTCGGCCACCGGCAGCTACACACTCACCGTTCCGGCGAACAAGGTGAGCGGACAGACGGTGACGCTGGCAGCGCGCTTCATCGGTTACACGCGGCAGAACCGAGAGATCACGTTGCGCGCCGGAACGCAGACGCAGGACTTCTCGCTCAAGGCCGATCCGTTCCGGCTGAACGAGGTCGTGGTGACGGGCGTGGCCAACGCGACTTCGGCCGCGGTGGTTCCCTTCTCGGTGGCGAGAGTGTCCGAAGAGCAGCTCAAGCAGGTCCCGGCCACGTCGCCGGTGGCGGCGCTTGCGGGCAAGGTGTCCGGCGCGAAGATCGCGCTCGGCACCGGCAATCCGGGCGCGACGCCGACGATCCGCCTGCGCGGTTCGACGAATCTTGGCATCGGCACCAGCTCGCCGCTCGTGATCGTGGACGGCGTGATCACCAAGAACACGATCGCCGACATCGACGCGAACGACATCGCCAGCATCGAGGTGCTGAAGGGCGCCGCGGCGGCGTCGTTCTATGGTTCCGACGCGGCGAACGGCGTGGTGAACATTACGACGAAGCGCGGCAAGGACCTCGCCGAGAACCAACTCGACTTCCAGGTGCGCAGCGAGTACGGACAGTCGAGCATCGCGCACTGGGTGCCGCTCAACACCTCGCACTACTATGAGCTCGCACCCGATGGGTCGATCGCGCTGAACGGCTCGGGCCAGCGCATCGTGAAGGCGGACAAGATCGCCGACAACCCGTATCCGTCGTCAGGTCCGCTTGCCTTCCGCAACCAGCTCCAGACGTGGTTGACCGACGGACAGTTCTACAGCACGAACGTCCAGATGGGGATGCGGCGCGGGAACACGAACTTCAACTCGTCGTTCACGACCGACCACAACCAGGGCATCCTGCCGATGACGAGCGGACAGTTCCGGCAGAACGTGCGCCTCAACGTGGACCAGGGTCTGACCGACAAGGCCGACTTCTCGGCGAGCCTCACCTACGGCATCAACAACAACGACTACGACCCGAACAACTCGGCCGGGTTCTTCGCGCTGCTCCAGGCTCCGCCCGATCTCGACCTGGCGCACCCGAATCCCGCGGATACAACGCTGTTCTATCCCAAGCTTCCGCCGGTGCAGGCGCCGGGCGCGCGCGGGAATCCGCTCTACCAGTTCGCGAACGAAGACTTCACCTTCCGTCGCGAGCGCATTCTCGGATCCTTCTCCGGTCGCTACCGGCCAACGTCGTGGCTGCGCCTCGAAGGAAGCTACGGCACCGATCGTCTGAACCGCCGCGACACCGACTATCGCTTCCGTGGCTACCTGAGCGATGCCGGCGTGCCGCAGAACGGCTTCTATGGCTACAACACGCAGATGAACGTCGCCCAGAATACGCAGCTGAACGCGACGGCCACGAAGCTCTTCTTCGGCAACATCCTCTCGACGACCCGCCTCGCGTACCTCGTGGAGCTGGCGGACAGCACCGGCAGCAACGCCTCCGGCCGCAAGCTGAACATCACCGGCGTGACCGACCTGCAGGCCCTCGATCCGGCGCAGATCTCGATCAGCTCCGAGGTCCAGGCCGCCCGTACGGTCGATTACCAGGCGTCGCAGAACCTGACGATCAAGGACCGCTACATCATCGACGCGCAGGTGCGTCGCGATGGATCGTCGCTGTTCGGGCCCGACGCGCGCTACGCGAACTTCTACCGTGTCGCAGGCGCCTATCGCATCAGCGAGGACTTCCACATTCCGGGTGTGCAGGAGCTCAAGCTGCGCGCAGCGCGCGGTACAGCGGGACTTCGGCCCGGTTTCGCCGATCAGTACGAGACCTACAGTCTGAGCGCCGGCAACGCTACCAAGTACCAGCTCGGCAACAAGAACCTGAAGCCGGCAATCCAGACCGAGAACGAATACGGCATCAATACCGCGTTCCTCGATCGCTTCGACCTCGAGCTCGTGCATGCCGACCGCGTGACACGCGGTGCCTTCCTCCGCGTGCCACTCTCGCTCGCCCAGTCCGGTGGGTTCCAGAACCAGATCCAGAACGCAGCCGACGTCGGCGCGAAGACGACCGAGCTCTCGCTGCAGGTGCGGGCGATCGACCGCCCGAACTTCAGCTACTCGTTCGGCGTCACCGGCGACCACACGACCCAGAAGATCCTGCGCCTCGGGCGCGCGCCCTATCGCGTGAACGCGGGCGGCCAGGGACAGGATGTCTTCTACTACAAGCAGGGTGAGAACCTCGGCATCATCTACGGGGCCAAGTGGGTGCGGAGCTTCGCGGAGCTGAAGGAAAACCCCGCCTACGCGAGCGCCGTGGAGAGTGACTACGTGGTCAACCCGCTCGGCTTCCTCGTGCCAGTGGCGACGCGCGGCACGCCCAACGAACAGCCGATCAAGTTCGTGGATGCGAACGGCAATACGCAGTTCAAGATCGGCGACGTGAACCCCGACTTCTCCTTCGGCTTCTCGAACAACATCACGTACCGTGGTTTCGGGCTGTACGCGCTGTTCGACGGGCAGAAGGGCGGGCAGATCTACAACTTCACGAAGCAGTGGATGTTCCAGGACTTCCGCCACGGCGACGAGGACCAGTCGGGCAAGCCGGCGGCCGATCGCATCGCGCTGCCGTTCTTCGCCGGCGGTCTCTACAACGGCCTCGTGGCGAGCGATTACTTCGTGGAGAGCGGGTCGTACGTGAAGCTCCGCGAGCTCTCGGTGAGCTATGACCTCACGGCGCGCACGCTCGGCCGCGTGGGGCTGTCGCGCTACGCGAACAACGTCAAGCTCGCACTGATCGGCCGCAACCTGTACACGTGGACCAAGTACTCTGGCTTCGATCCGGACGTCACGGCGGGCAACGACTTCAACTTCCGCATCGATGGCTTCCGCTATCCGCCGTTCCGCACGGTGACGGGTCAAGTCACCGTCGGCTTCTGAACTTCAACGACTCCGGAGCATCAGACATGAAGAGCATCAGACAGCTCGGGGCCGTCCTCGGATCGGCGACCATCCTGCTCAGCGCGGGGTGCAAGCCGAGCCTCGACGTCACCAATCCGAACGAACCCGACATTCCGCGCGCGCTTGCGTCGCCGGAAGACGTGAAGAACCTGGCCGTTTCGTCTGTGCGCAGCTGGTACATCGGCGCGACCGACTACGAGCCGTGGCTCTTTATGCAGGTCACGGCCGACGCATCGACGGCCAACTACGGCAACTTCGGCATGCGCTTCAACAACCTGGAGCCGCGCATTCCGTACGAGAACAACTCGGCCGGCGGCGACCGCGGCGTGACCGAGTCGCCGTGGAACTCCAGCTACGGCGCGCTCGGCGCGGCGAACGACGCGATCCGTGCCTTCAAGGGCGGGCTCACACTGCCGGAAGGCCAGGCGGAGACGGACAAGTATCGCCGGCTTGCCCAGTTCACCCAGGCCGCGACACTCACGACGCTGGCGCTCGTGTTCGACCAGGCGTTCATCGTCGATGAGACGGCAGATCCGAACTCGCCACCGGCGCTCCAGCCATACACTGCCGTCTCGGCAGCCGCGGTAGCGAAGTGGGCGGCGCTTGCCACCGATGCCGCCGGCAAGGGCGACACGTACGACCAGAAGTCCGAGTTCCCGATGGCGGATGCACCGCTGACATCGGATCGCCTGTCGCGGTGGGCCAGCACAATGGCCGCGCTCACCATGGCGTACACGCCACGCAACGCGGCCGAAGCGGCGAAGGTCGACTGGGCCAAGGTGGCCGCGTACGCCGACAAGGGCATCGGCACCGGAAGCGCTGGAGCGCCGTTCGACGTCGTCGTCGTGGGTGATTACAACAACTGGTACTCCGGCCTGACGGAGCTGGGCGCCGGCATTTCGTGGACGCGCATCGACATGCGGTTGATCTGCCGCATGGATCCGAGTCAGCCCTGCAAGTTCAACGGCACGATCCCGCCGAAGGGAAGCTCGGCGGACGCGCGCTTCGACACCGACTACGGGTACGACGCGGAGCTGATCGGTGACCCGGGGCGAGGCATCTACATGCAGAGCCCGTACTTCTACAACCGGTACTACGACTACTCGTCCGATGGCAACGACGAGATCGGACCGGCGCCGTACCTGCTGGCGGCGGAAAGCGATCTGGTACGTGCCGAAGCGCTCATTCGCAGTGGCGGGAGCCTCACCACCGCGGCAGCGCTCATCAACAACACCCGCGTCGGCCGGGGCAAACTGCCACCGGCCACGGCGGCCGACGGTGCAGCTACCCTGCTCGGCTACATCGACTACGAGCGCGATGTGGAGCTCCTGAGCACGAACGGCTTCACGCTCTTCCAGCGCCGGCACGTGGATGGCCTGCAGCCGGGCACAGTGCATCATCTGCCGATGCCGGCGAAGGAGCTCGAGACGCTGGGGATGCCGATCTACACCTTCGGTGGGGTCGGCAAGGAGCAGTCACTCAGCCCGATTGGCGGTGCATCACTGAGCCGCAGCTTCTTCCCGCCGAGTGACGTCGCGATTCAGCTGCCCAACGGCGAGCTCCAAACGTTGCACTTCCCCGGTGCGGCTCGCCGCGCCCGGTCCGGCCTGACGATCAGATAGTATCGGCGGGTAGATACGAACGGGGCGCGCCATCGCTGGCGCGCCCCGTTCGTATCTGTCGGCCGATCACTCAGCTCGAGTGGGAGACAAACTTGAGGTTGGCGCAGGTGACGACGTCGTCGAGCTGCTGGCCGCCGCTGTAGATGTTGACGTGGTAGGTACCCATTGGCTGCAGCTCGAGCGGAAGATCTGCCGAGATCTGGCCGCGGCCATTGGTCCCGACGTCGATCAGTGGAAACTGATCGAAGCCGATGAGGGGCAGGTCGCCGGAGCCGCAGCGATCGGGAAGGACGGCCCAGCGAAGCTGGGAGCCGACATTCGGCGGCACCGAGACGGTCAGCGCGACGTGCATGCGAGCGAGGTTGCCGGCGCGAACCTCCCGCATGCTCACGGTGCCGAACGCCCGGTTCTGGCTGGTGACGACGAGGGCGCCTGAGCGTTGCTGCGTCGGCTGCAGGCTGCCTGCCCAGTGATCCACTGCCTCGTCATCGATCACTTCCTGCCGGTGCGCCGTTGCGCAGCCGAGCAGGATGAAAGCGCTGAATCCCGTACCGCAGAGCGTGCGAAGGTTCATCGGTCGCCACGGAGAGGGTGAGAGTGTGCGTGACTATTACCGCTCGTGACGCGGCCTGTCAAACGTCGGCTCTACGGCGCCTGCATGCCGAGCGTGGACATCCAGGCGGACAGGCCGGGATAGCGAGGATCCAGGCGGGCAGCACGTGCCGCGGCACCGCGCGCCGCGGCGAGGTTGTGGGACAGCCCAAAGGCCAGTGACAGCTGATAGACGGGTGCGGCGACCGATGGCGCCGCGGATGCGGCCCGGTCGAGCAGCGCGATGGCGCGTGGAAAATCACGCTGCCTGAGCGCGACGACGCCGAGCATGTAGTCCGACTCCCAATCAGGCGAGAGGAGCCTGGCGCGCTCGATGAGCGGGACGGCCTGCGAGTCGCGTCCGGCCTCCAGCAGGGCTCGCGCGGCAAGCCGGAGGGGCGGCTCGAGCAAAGGCCGATCGCGGACGAGGCCGAGATACTCGACGGCAGCTGAATCGGGGTGGCCGCGCGCCTCCTCATCGCTGGCGATGCGAAGCTTGGCCTCGGCCCACGTCATGCCTCCTCGCGACACGAGCAGAGCCAGGCTGTCGGTGAGCGAGGACGGCCGGTAGGTGCCACGGTAATCGAGCGCGGCTTCCCGCGCGACGAAGGGCCAGCGGGTGGTCACTGTCTTCACGGTGTGAAGCACGATCAGGCTATCGAGCGGCGTGAGCAACATGCCGGCCTCGTAATGCGACCACGGTTGCAGCCGCCCGAGCCGCGCGTCGTGACCCAGGAAGCGCGCGTCGCGCAGGGCGTCGAAGAACGACTCGGCGATGAGCGCATAGCCGTGCCGGTTCGGATGTACGTGCTCGAGGAACAACTCGTGGCCGGTGATGCCGCCGGGCGAGGCAGCAGCGAAATGTTCGGCGACGGGCACGTAGTGGGCGCCATGGCTCCTCGCTAGTTCCCGGATGACGTCGTCGAGTGCCGACGGGGCGCGGAAGCGGATGACGTCGAGGTCGCGCGCTCGGGCATAGAGTTGTCGCGCGGAGATCGTGTCTCCGGCGGCGAGTGCGGCTCGGGCGGAATCGAATGCAGCGCGCGCCGGTCCATTGTCGGGGCCAACGAACGGGGGCTGATCGCGCAGGTTGGATGCGATGCTGGCGAGAAACACCGGCACGCGCGCCCGGGCGAAGCGCGAGAGCGCGACATCCATGTTGTCGCGGAACTGGACGAGACCTGCGTGGTACGACGCGCCGCCGAACCTGATCTGCTGGTCGCGGACAACGGATTCCATGAAGGTGGCGACGGTGCTGTCGGTCGGGTGACGCGTGGCGCGGACGACGGCGGTCATCCCCGCGCGCATGAGCGCCACCGTCCGAAGCCGCAGCGCCCGCAGATAGGTCCGCACGATCAGCGGCGAAGGTGCGGCGCGAATGCTCGAGCCCACGCCGAGTGCGCCGTAGTACTCGTTGTGACCGGCGTAGATGAGGACGGCGTCGGGTCGCTGGTCGATCACCTCATCGCTCAGGTCGGCGATGGTGTAACTGTTCGTCGCGGCAATGCCGAAGTTGACGACTTCCACCGAATCGCCAGGCAGCACGTCGCGGAGTGCGTCACGAAGCAGTCGCGAGAAGGAGCCATTCGGTGGATAGGGGAACCCCGCGGCTGTGGATTCACCGAGGACGAAAAGCCGGAAGGCATGACGGGGCTTCTTCTCCGCGAGCAGATCAACCGGTGGCGTCGGTGGAAACTGCTCCGCGGCGAAGTAGCGTCTCGCGACGTGCTGACCGGGGATCAGGTAATCGGCATTGGAGCGATGGACGACGTCGAACGCAGGCATCGCCCCGCCGGGCCACGCGAGTCGCAAGGCACCCTCGATCGCGGCGATGAAGAGCAGTGGCGCCAGGAGGGTGATGACGAGGAAGAGCGCGCGCCGCCGAGGTGAAGGCTGCGCCATCAGAACTGCCGCTCCATGCGCGCTCGTTGTTCCTCGGCAGTTCGTCGCGTTGACGCGACCCAGTAGGTGGCCGCGCTTCTGTCACGCCGGAATGGTGACTTGCCGAGTGTGCGCCGAAGAATCGCCATCGGCGTGACGACAATGAAGTACAGCAGTGCAAGCACGACAGGCGTGCTGACGCGCGCGAGCGCAGCGGCGAAGGCCAGCCAACGCCGCGCGGCCGGCTCGAGCGCCGACGGCCTCGCCCAGGCGCAAGCAACGAGAATGAAGGAGAGGGCGATGCACGAGATTCCAATCGTCGAATGCTGCTTTCGAAGCAGGAGGACGCCCGCGATGCCTGAGGCAATGCCGATCTCGAGGCCGAAGCGTCGACCCGGATGCCGTGGCTGGGTCAGTCGAGCGGAAATGTCTGCTGCCATGTCGAATTGTCGGGGTTGGGCACGGCCTGTTCGTCCCGCAGCATCAGGAATGGATAGATGACGAGTGCGTCCATCCGCGTGCGCAGGAAGCAGTTGTAGGCGTCGGTCGGAGTGCAGACCAGGGGCTCGCCGCGCACGTTGAAGGAGGTGTTCACCAGCATCGGGCAGCCTGTCCTTGCCTCGAATGCACGGAGCAGGGCATGAAAGCGCGGGCTCGTGTCCCGACTGACTGTTTGCACGCGAGCCGAATGATCGAGGTGCGTCACCGCGGGCACGGAGGAGCGCGGCAGGTCGAGGGGGCGGGCAGTCGCACGCGTCGAAGCGTCTTCCGAGGATGCGAGGCGATGTTCAGCGCGCAACGGCGCGACGACGAGCATGTACGGACTGTCGCCGCACAGCTCGAAGTAGTCGCTGGCGCGTTCGGCGAGGATGCTCGGCGCAAAGGGGCGAAAGCTCTCGCGGAACTTGATCCGGAGGTTGAGCGTGCGCTGCATCGCCGGATTGCGCGGATCGGCGAGGATGCTCCGCGAGCCGAGCGCGCGCGGGCCGAACTCCATCGATCCGTCGAACCAGCCGACGACCTTCCCGTCGGCAAGCAGCTCGGCGGTGCGCGCGAGGAGCACCCGCTCGTCGAACGAGTGAACGGTCGCGCCGAGCGCCTGGAGCTCGGCTCCGGCGTCGTGCGCATTGAATGCGGGGCCAAGCCGCGCTCCGCGCATCGCATCGCGCTCGGGCGTGACGAGGCGCGGTTCGCGAAACCAGCGATGCCAGGCAAGGAGCGCTGCACCGAGCGCGCCGCCGGCGTCTCCCGCGGCGGGCTGGATCCAGACTCGACGAAATGGTCCCTCGCGCTGCAGGCGGCCGTTCGCGACCGCATTCAGCGCCACGCCGCCGGCCATGCAGAGCGACTCCGCGCCGGTATCGCGATGTGCGGTTGCCGCCATCCGCAGCACGATCTCCTCGCAGACCACCTGAACGGAGCGCGCGTAGTCCATTTCGCGCTGGGTGAGCGGTGACTCCGGGGTGCGCGGTAGACCGTCGAACCGATCCGAGAAATGGCGACTGGTCATTGTGAGGCCGCCGACGTAGTCGAAGAATCGCTGGTCGAGGGTGAACGAGCCGTCGTCGCGGAGGGCGACGACTTCCTCGAGGATCCGGCGCGCGTACCGCGGTTCCCCGTACGGGGCGAGACCCATCAGCTTGTACTCGCCGGAATTCACCCGGAATCCAGCATGGTAGGTGAACGCCGAGTAGAGCAGGCCCAACGAGTCGGGGTAGTGAAGCTCGCGCGCGAGTGAGAGCTCTGCTCCATGACCCGCGCCGATCGTGGCGGTAGCCCACTCGCCGACGCCATCGATGGTGAGGATGGCGGCGTGCTCGAACGGCGAGGGAAAGAACGCACTGGCGGCGTGGGACTCGTGATGCTCGGCGTAGAGGAGCTGTCCCTGATAGTCGGCGAGCTCCTTCCGGATGATGGCGTCGATGTGCACGCGCTCGTTCAGCCAGAGCGGTGCCGCCTTGAGGAAGGATCGGAGGCCGCGCGGAGCCAGGGCGAGGTAGCTCTCCAGCAGCCGGTCCAGCTTGAGCAGCGGCTTCTCATAGAATGCCACCGCGGCGAGCGCCCCGGTATCGATGCCAGCCTGCCGCAGGCAGAACCGGACGGCGCTCGCGGGAAAGCCCGCGTCGCCCTTGCGGCGGGTGAATCGCTCCTCCTGGGCGGCTGCCACGATCTGACCGTCGGCCAGCAGGCAGGCAGCGCTGTCGTGGTAGAAGGCGGAGATCCCGAGCAGATACCGCGTCAAAGGAGGGGGGTGGCAGTTGAGGTGGGAAGGCTACGGCCGGGCTCGATATGGAAGGGCGGAAGAAGATACCGTACATTGGGGGCCATGGCACTCCTGCGCGACCTCTGGGCGTACATGCGGGAACGAAAAAAGCTCTGGCTGGCTCCGCTGCTGGTCATCTTCCTCGTTTTCGGCGGATTGATCGCCGTGACCGCGGGATCGGCGCTCGCGCCCTTCATCTATTCGATCTTCTGAGCGAGGGGTCGGGCTGGTATTGGAACCTCGAGGCGTGGCTCGACTCTGGCGGAGGACGGCCGAACTGGCCCTCGACTTGCCCACTGGCCTGTGAGCCCCTCCGTCCGGGGGGTGCCGCGGGCAGTGGACGCAGGAGAGTATTCGGTGCACACTGGTGACGCTGAGCTACCACCAATCCTGGTGGTGGACGACAATCACGACAATGCCGAGATCATCCGGCAGTATCTGGAGATTCGCGGCTATCCGATGTCGGTCGCGCACAGCGGGGACGAAGCGCTGGCGCTGTTCGAGTCGGTGAAGCCGGCAATCGTCCTGCTCGACGTGATGATGCCCGGCCGCGATGGCTGGGAAGTGTGCCGGCTGATGAAGCAGCATCCAACGCTCGGGCGTAGCGTGCGGGTGATCATGGTGACCGCACTCGACGCGTGGGACGACAAACGTGAAGCGCTGCAGCTTGGCGCTGACGATTACGTGGAGAAGCCCTTTGACCTGCCGACGCTCGCCCGGACCGTGCAGCGCAATCTGGACCAGTTGCGGGTCGCGTCGTAGCGACGCACGAAGCCCCGCGCGCCACCAGCGGCACGCGTGAGCGATTCGGTTCTACTCACGGATTCGGACGACGCGACGATCGACGCGGCCACCGCCAAGCTGGACGGCTGGCGCGCTGAACGTCGACCGTTGCCCGAGCTCGGCAATGCGCTGGGCGAAGCCGGCGTTCGCGCCCTTCTCGTCGTCACCACCGACCCGACACTGCTCCGCTCCAGCATCGAGCAGGCGCACGCACGCGGTGTTCCCGTCATCGTCGGCTGCGCGGACGAGACGGCGCGCCGGCGCGCCGTGGAGCTGCGTGCCGAGGAGTGGTACCTGCTCCCCGCCACGCCGGAGGAGATCGCATCGCGCATCTGGTCGGCGGTGGCGCGCGGAATGTCGCTTGGAAGCGAGGCCGCACAGCGGGTGGACCAGGTGGAGTACGAGCAGATGCTGCACGACTCGCTGACCGGGTTGCCGACCCTTCCCGTGGCGATCGAGCGCTCGCGCCAGTTCTTCAAGGAGCGCGGAGAGCTGGTGGTGCTCTACTTCAACTTCGTCCGCTACTCCAAGATCGAGGAGATCTATGGGTGGGAAAAGCTCGATGCCGTTCTGGAGACGACGGCGAGCGCGGTGCGCGAGTTCCTCGACGACGATGATCTTGGCGACTCCCGCGTGATGGTGAGCTTCACCAACGACGACGACTTCATCTTCTTCCACGTGCCGGCGAGCGGCGTGGCGGCGGCGACGGAAGGCGAGATCACGGAGATGGTGACGCGGCTGCAGCGACATGTTGGCGCGCAGATCGAGGCGGTGCATGGCGAGGACATCGCCGCGCTGTTCGACATCTACGTCGGGCGCGCACACCTGTACTACAACCCGAAGATCCGCCTCGAGCGGTTGATCTACCGCGGAATCCGCGAGGCGCAGAACTCGTCGCGCTCGCTGGAGGAGCGCGAGCGTGCACGACGGGTGAGCGACCTCAAGACGAGCCTGCGGGACCGGCTGGTCTACGTGGACTATCACCCGATCGTCCTCGCGACGACGCGGGAGATCTTCGGCTACGAGGCCCTCGCCCGCGGACAGATGCGTACGCTGCGCAGCCCCGAAGTGATGTTCGAGGTGGCGGCCGAAGCGGACCTGATCTGGGAGTTGAGCCGGCTGTGCCGCGCGCGGGCGCTGGAAGGGATGAGCACTCGACTGGAGGGCGACCAGCTCCTGTTCCTGAACGTGGATCCCACGGACTTCAACGATCCGGCGTTCACGGAACAGGAAGTGACGGATCCGTCACGCGTCGTCATCGAGATCACCGAGCGCACGGCGATCAAGGACTATCCGAAGTTTCGCGACCGGCTCAAGGCGTTCCGCCAGCGGGGATACCGGTTCGCGGTGGACGACGCGGGGAGCGGCTACGCGGGGCTAGGTTCGATCGCCAACCTGGAGCCGGACTTCATCAAGCTCGACATCTCGCTCGTCAGCGCGATCGACACGAACTTCATCAAGCAGAACCTCGTGCAGACGATGGTGAGGTTCGCCGACGATCATGGTGCCAAGGTGATCGCCGAAGGGGTCGAGCGCGCCGAGGAGTTCAAGACGGTTCAGGAGCTCGGAGTGCACCTGGTTCAGGGGTTCTTCCTGCATCGTCCGCAAGCGGCGAATGCTCCCATCGTTACAGCGGGCGCCAAATAACGCAGCGGGTACAAGGTACGCGGTACCCGGTACCCGGTACTGAGTACGCCGTGTGGCGCTCCGCGCGTGGTGACGGCGCTAGCGCAGCAGCCCCTCGACGAGTTTCCACGAACGTTTCGCGGCGCCGAGGCCGCGGTGGACTACCGCCCTGGCGGCGTCGCCGGCGGCGTGACATGCGGCAGCATCAGTGAGCCAGTTGTCGAGTGCGCGCTGGAGCTCTGCTTCGTCTGCCGCGCTCACGGCCGCATCGGCGTCGAGGAGGAGGGTCGCGTCGCGGCTGGCCTGATGGCGGGGGCCAAACAGGACTGGCGCGCCGAAGGCCGCGGGCTCGAGCACGGAGTGCAGGCCGGCCGCGTGGAAGCCGCCGCCGACGAACGCGACATCGGCCAGGGCGTAGAGGTCGCCGAGCACGCCGACACGGTCGACGATCAGGACGTCGGCATCGGCCGCGGCACCCTCGGCCAGTCGAGCAGCGTGGAATCCCTCCGCGGCGGCCCAGCGCTCGATCGGCGCGACGTGTGTCGGCGTGGGCTCGTGCGGGGCGATGATGAGCCTCGGGCGCTGCGCCGCATGCTGACGTACGACACGTGTCCACGCGGCGAGAAGCTGTCCCTCGTCCGCCGGCCAGGTCGAGCCGGCAACGAGGGTGACCCTCTCATCATTGATGAGCGGCGCGAGCAGCGCGCTGTGGCGATCGACGCCCTGTGCGCGCGCCCACACCTGATCGTATCGCGTGTCGCCGGTGACGGACACGCGGGACGATGGCACGCCGAGCGCGACGAGTCGATCCGCGTCGTCGGCGCTGATGGCGCCGACGCGCTCGAGTCGGGCGTACGCACTGCGGAGCAGCGACGACGCGAGCGGCGAGCGACGTGATGACGAGTCGGCGAGCGTCGCGCTGATCAGGCCGAGCCGCGTCTTCCGATGCGACGCTTCGCGGGCGAGGGTTGGCCAGACGTCCAACTTGCTGAACACGAGCGCGCTGGGCGCGAGCACAGCGAGCGCGGCGCGCATGTCGGCGGTTGCATCGAAGGGAAGCGCGTCGCGGAAGTCCACGTCCAGCGTGCTCGCAAAGGTCCGGGCGCTCGGCGAGAAATACGTGTAGGCGAGCTGGAGGTCGGGACGTTCTGCGCGCGCGAGCTGGAGGACAGGGCGAGCCTGGAGGCCCTCACCGACGCTCGGCGCGTGCATCCAGAGCAGCGGCCGCGCCGGATCACGATGGAACGCGGCGTAGCGAGCGAGGATGCCACGTCGTTCGGCGAAGGTGGCGACGAGCTTCTGCTTCGATCGGGGCGCAATGGACGAGAGGGCGCGCGCGAGTCTCGCGGCGCCCTCGTAGGCGAGAAAGAGAGCAGTGTTCATCGTGCCGAGTGAAGCCACGCGTTCGGCATGCCAGATCCCGACACGTGTTTCGCACGT
>Ga0207657_10003215_pt1 | contig 17495 bp, 14 predicted proteins | sample KBSC33metaG_FD_184316 | JGI IMG/M metagenome (GOLD analysis project Ga0207657, IMG submission 184316) | Corn rhizosphere microbial communities from Kellogg Biological Station, Michigan, USA - KBS C3-3 metaG (SPAdes) (version 2) | ecosystem: Host-associated > Plants > Roots > Rhizosphere > Soil ... | reverse complement strand
TTCGTCACTTCTTGCTTCGTCAGGTCGAGCACGTAGTGGTACAGCTCGCTCAGGCCGTCCTCGGTCAGCGGGCCTCGGTTGGCGCGCTGGAGGTACTGGAGCATCCACTGCTCGCGGGCGAGATCGACGAAGCCGATCCCGTGCTCGTCCTTGTACCGCTTCAGCTGCGAGACGAGGCGCAGGCGCTTGTTGACGAGCTCGACGAGCGAGCTGTCGAGATCGGAGATCTCGCGACGCACTTTCAGGACGTACGGATCGTCAGTCACAGTGGTGCTCATCCTTCCTCCTCGTGGCCTTCGTAGACGCCGACAACACGCAGCTCGCGTGTGACGGCTTTGACTTCCTGCAGTGCTTGCCGCACCGCGGGTTCGAGCGGATGCCCCGCAACGACGGCGTCGAAGCGGTACTTCCACGGTGTAGCGGGCTGCGGCCGTGAGACGAGCCGCTGGAGATCGAGGCCGATGCGTGCGAACGGCTCGATCGCCGCATGGAGGGCGCCCGGCTGGTGGCGCGTCACGAACGAGAACGCCGTCCGCGCCGTGTCGTGCGGGACGTCGAGCGCCGTGTAGCGGCCGATCGAGACGAACCGGGTGAACGCCGTGTGGTCGCCGATGTCGTCGGCGAGGAGCGTCAGGCCGTAGAGCACGACCGCCTCCGGGCTGACGATCGCCACATGCGTCGCATCGCCGTCCTCGGCCGCCTGGTGCGCGGCCTCGGCGGTCGTCGGCATCGGGAACGGCGTCGCGTCCGGCATCCGCGCGAGCAGGTCGCGGCACTGGTCGAGCGCCGTCGGGTGCGAGCGCACGACGCGGACGTCCTCGAGCGCGATCTCCGCCGGGCCTGCCAGGCAGTGGCGGATCGGAAGCACGGTCTCCGCGACGATCGAGAGCGCGCGTTCGTAGAGCAGATCGTGCGTCTCCGCGACCGGCCCGACGAGCGAGCTCTCGATCGGGAGCACGCCGTGCACCGCGTCCATCGACGTGACGGCGTCGGCGACCGCGCGAAAGCCGGCGAGCGGCACGAGCCGTGCCGAGGGGAAGAGCGCCGCCGCCGCGGAGGCGGTGTGCGATCCGGCGGGGCCTGGATAGGCGACCGAGACGCTCACCGCGGACGGGGAGGGATCCGTCCTCCGCAACGCGCACTGAGGGACACGGCGGCGCTCTTCCGCTCGGCACGCTGGCCGGGCTCTGGTGAAACGGTGGATCGATCCTGGGTCAAGAAGCTTCGCCTCCTCGCAAACGGGGTGCACGACTCCCGCGGAGTGTTCTGAGCTAGCCGGCGGCGGGCGGGAAAACGAAAGCGCCGGCTAGCGCATAAAGGCGAACGCGTAGAAGCCCGCAAAGGAGCGCGAAGCGGCTTCGAACGCGGAACGCATCTCACCCACCGTACGACGTCCCGACGCGCTCGTCAACGTGCAGTTGTTCTCTTACCGCCGCGCCGAGCTCCGCAGTCGTCGCCGTGCCGCCGAGATCCGTCGTCGGCGTCGTTACGAGAGCGGCATCGATCGCCTGCGCGAGCCGCTGCGCGTCGTCGGGCCGGGCGAGGCCGTGCTCGAGCAGCAGCGCGGTCGAGCGAAGCATCGCCGTCGGGTTCGCGCGACCGGTGCCCGCGATGTCGGGCGCAGACCCGTGCACCGGCTCGAAAAGCCCCGGGCCGCCGTCCGACAGGCTCGCCGACGGCGCGAGCCCGAGCCCGCCGGTGACCGCCGCCGCAAGGTCGGAGAGGATGTCGCCGAACATGTTCTCCGTCACGAGGACGTCGAACTGCTCCGCGTCCGTCGCGAGCTGCATCGCCGCGTTGTCGACGAGCAGGTGCTCGACCCGCACGTTCGGGTACTCGGGTGCAACCGCGTCGACGATCCGCCGCCAGAGGCGCGACGTCTCGAGGACATTCGCCTTGTCGACCGACGTCAAGTGCCCGCGCCGCGCCTGCGCAAGGCGGAACGCGCGCCGGACGACGCGCTCGATCTGGGCCGGCGTGTACTCGCACGTGTCGAATGCCGTCCCGTCCTCACGGACGCCGCTCGCACCGAAGTAAAGACCGCCGACGAGCTCGCGCACGATCAGCACGTCGACGCCGTCCGCGACCGCCGGTCGCAGATTCGCATACGTGTCGAGCGCGGCGCGCAGCCCGAGCAGACCCTGCTCCGGCCGGACGTCGGCGCCGTCGAACTCCGGGTCGCCCACCGGGCCTTTCAGCACGGCAACGGAGGCGAGACACGCGTCGCGCGTCTCGTCGGGCAGCGGCGAGCCCGTCGCGCGAATCGCCGCGGCGCCGATCAGGCGCTCGTCGAGCACGACGTCGGGCGCGAGCAGCTCGAGCACGAGGCGCGCCTCGGCAGCGACCTCAGGCCCGATGCCGTCGCCCGGCAGCAGGACGATGCGGCCGCCGCTATTCGGCAAACGCTTCCTCGCCGAACGTCCTCGGCTGCCGGCCACGCGGGCGGGCGGCGAAGCCCGCCGCCTCCATCGCCGCGTTCCAGCTGCCGAACACGCGCGCGACAGTCTGCCGCGACGGATGGTTCTCGCCTGCGTGATCCCACTCGCTCGTGAACGGCGTCCGGCTGTGTTTGCGATACCAGAGCGTGATCGCGTAGACGATCGTCTCCGGCGTCCAGCGGAACCCCGTCCGCGGTCCGGTTTTCATGCTGCACCTCCAATGGTCACACCGAGCGAATCGAGAATCGCATCGGCGTCGGGCTGGACGAATGTGGGCTCGAGCCGATCGGCAACGAGGCCGGGCGTCTTCAAGCCGTCACCGGTGACGAGCAAGACGACGCGGTCGTCACGGCCGAGCTCGCCGCGGCGTACCGCTTCCTTCAAAGCACCCAGCGTGACGCCCGGTGCGGTCTCGCCGAAGACGCCGGTCGTCTCGGCGAGCAGTGCGACGTTGTCTGCGATCTCGTCCTCCGCGACCGCGTAGACGGCGCCGTTCGCTGCACGCGCCGTCGCCACGGCGAGCTCGCCGTCGGCAGGGCTCCCGATCGCGAGCGACCGTGCGATCGTGTTCGGGCGGACGGGCTTCAACTTCGCGTCGTCGGCGAACGCGCGGGCGACCGGCGAGCACCCTTCTGCCTGGCCGCCGATGAGCCGCGGCTGCTCGGAGTCGACGAGACCGAGGTCGCGCAGCTCCGTGAACGCCTGGTGCACCTTCGTGAACATCGAGCCCGACGCGATCGGCGCGATCACGGCGTCGGGGAGCGTCCAGCCGAGCTGCTCCGCGATCTCGAAGCCGAGCGTCTTCGAGCCCTCGGCGTAGTACGAGCGAAGCTGCACGTTCACGAACGCCCAGTCGAGCTCGAACGACAGCTCGACCGTCAGCCGGCTGCAGTCGTCGTAGCTTCCGTCGACGGCGAAGATCTGCGCGCCGAAGATCGCCGTTGCGACGAGCTTCTCCGGCTCGAGGTCGGCCGGGCAGAGCACCGCGGCGTCGAGCCCTTCGGCCGCCGCACGGGCGGCGACGGCATTCGCGAGATTGCCGGTCGAGGAGCAGGCGAGCGTCGTGCGCCCGAGCTCGATCGCCTTCGCGGCCGCGACGGCGACGACGCGATCCTTGAAGGAGTGCGTGGGGTTCGCGGTGTCGAGCTTGAGCCAGAGCTCACCGACGCCGACCGCCTCTGCGAGGCGGGGCACACGGATGAGCGGCGTCCACCCGGCGGGCAGGCGCTGCTCGGCGGGCGGCGCCACAGGCAGGAGCTGCGCGTAACGCCAGAGCGACTGCGGGCCGGCCTCGATCGACGCGCGGGTGACCGTGCGGCGCTGCTCGTCGCGGTCGTAGACCGGGTCGAGCGGTCCGAAGCAGCGTGCGCACACGCCGATCGGGTCGAGGGGGTACTCGGTGTCGCAAACGCGGCACTTGAGTGCGGTAGCGGGCACTAGACCTTCTCCTTTCGTCCATCACTCGACATCCTCCGAGTCGAAAACCTCGACTCGGCCGGGCTTGGCACCACACCGCTTTGGCAGGTTGCCGAGGCTTCATCGGGCCGGTTCCCTCTGCCTCTCTTGATGTGGAGGAGGACGCTGCCCCTCTCCAGACTCGCACTATACAAAAGAAAGCCCCCTGCGTGCACGGTCATCGGAGGACCGCTCCTTCGGAGGCCGACGAGACTCCCTGCGCGTACCGCGCGAGCACGCCCTTCGTGTACCGCGGCGGCGGCTGCACGACGGCGGCGAGCCGCTCGGCGACCTCGTCGTCAGGCACGAGCAGCCGCAGCTCGCGCGCGTCGACGTCGAGCTCGATCAGGTCGCCGTCGCGGACGGCGGCGATCGGCCCGCCGCGCGCGGCCTCCGGCGCGATGTGCCCGGCCATCAGGCCGTGGGTCGCGCCCGAGAAGCGGCCGTCGGTGAGGAGCGCGACCTCGTCGCCGAGCCCTTCGCCGACGAGCGCAGCGGTGACGTGCAGCATCTCGCGCATGCCCGGGCCGCCGGCGGGGCCCTCGTAGCGGATCACGACGACGTCCCCGGCCACGATCTTCCGTGCCTTCACCGCCGCGAAGCACTCCTCCTCGGAGTCGAAGACGCGCGCAGGGCCGCGGTGGAAGAGCCGCTCGTGGCCGGCGAGCTTCACGACGCAGCCGTCGGGCGCGAGGTTGCCGCGCAGCACGGCGAGGCCGCCGGTCGCCTTCAGCGGCGTCTCGATCGGGACGACCACCTCCTGGCCGGGCGTCTCGACCGCGGCGCTCCCGACCTCTGCGAGCGAGCGGCCGTCGACATTCGGTGCGTCGCCATGGACGAGCCCGGCCTTCACGAGCTCACGCACCACGAGTGCGACGCCGCCGGCTGCGTGGAGGTCGGCTGCGACGAACCGCCCGCCCGGCTTGATGTCGGCGACGACAGGCGTGCGCGCGGCGATGTGGTCGAACTCGTCGATCGTGAAGTCGATGCCGAGCTCGTCGGCAATGGCGAGCAGGTGCAGGACGCCGTTCGTCGAGCCGCCGGTCGCCGCGACCGCGGCGGCTGCGTTCTCGAGCGCGTCGCGCGACATCACGTGCGACGGGCGGACGTCGTCGCGCACGAGCCGCATCGCGACCTTGCCGGCTTCGTATGCGGCGTCCGGCTTGGCCGGATCGGTCGCAGGGATGTCGTTCAGGCCGGCCGGGCTGATGCCGAGGAAGTCGAGCACCGTCGCCATCGTGTTCGCGGTGAACTGCCCGCCGCACGCGCCGGCACCCGGGCACGCGACGCCCTCGAGCTCGTGCACGTCGGCGTTCGACATGGTCCCGGCCGCTGCGGCGCCGACAGCCTCGAAGACGTCCTGGATCGTGACGTCACGGCCGCGGAAGCGACCCGGCGCGATCGAGCCGTTGTAGAGGACGAGTCCGGGCACGTCGAGACGCGCAAGCGCCATGATCGCCGCGGGAATCGTCTTGTCGCAGCCGACGATGCAGACGAGCCCGTCGAGCAGGTGCCCGCGCACGACGAGCTCGATCGAGTCGGCGATCGTCTCGCGCGAGACGAGCGAGGCGCGCATGCCCTCGGTTCCCATCGACACGCCGTCGGAGACCGCGATCGTGTTGAACTCGACGGGCGTGCCGCCGGCGTCGATGATGCCGCGGCGGACGTGCCTCGCGAGCTCGCGCTGGTTCCAGTTGCACGGCATCGTCTCGATCCACGTCGTTGCGACGCCGACGAGCGGGCGCGCGAGCGCTTCGTCGTCGAGGCCGATGCCCTTGAGCATCGCGCGCGCGGGCGCACGGTCGACTCCGTCGGTCAGCGCGGCGCTGTGCCGTTTTGCCGGGTCGGTCGGGCGCGCGTAGGGATCGTTCGCGCTCACAGCGGCCGCTCCGAGATGACGGGCGCGACGAACGGGCGGTCGAGCACCTCCGGGAACGCAGCGATCTCCGCGAGCGCGGCCGCGACCTTGCCGAACGGCGCCTCGTGCAGGACGAGGTCGAGCGACGCCTTCCCCTCGTCGAGTCGCTGGACGAGCTGCGCGACCGACACGTCGTGCGCGGCGAGCCGCGATGCGGCATGCGCGAGCACGCCGGGCTCGTCGGCGACGTCGAGATGGACGTAGAAGCCGGAACGCCAGGCGTTCGGGTCGAGCCGCTCGAGCTCGCGCCAGCACGCGTCGTTCTGGAGGAAGCCGGTGCCGGCGGTTCCGACGACGCTCACGAGGTCTGCAACGACGGCGGAGGCCGTTTCCGTCCCCCCTGCGCCCGGGCCTTCGAGCGTGATCTCGCGGATCGCGTCGCCTTGCAGCATGACGGCGTTGAACGCACCGTCGACAGCGGCGAGCGGATGTGACCGCTCGACGAACGCCGGCTGCACGCGCACGTCGACGGCCCCGTCCGCGAGCGTCGCGATGCCGACGAGCCGCACGACCATGCCGAGCGCCGCCGCGGCCGCGACGTGCGCCGGCTCGATCTCGGTGATGCCGCGCGTCTCGACCTCTGCGAGCGTCACGCGCGAGCCGAACGCGACGGTGGCGAGGATCGCCATCTTCGCCGCGGCGTCCGCGCCGTTGACATCGTCGGACGGATCGGCCTCGGCGTAGCCGAACGACTGCGCCTCCGCGAGCGCGTCGGCATACGAGCCGCCGCGCTCCATGCGCGAGAGGATGAAGTTCGTCGTCCCGTTGACGATGCCGAGGACGCGGTGGACGTTCGTGGCGATGAGCGACTCGCGGAGCACCTTGACGACCGGGATCGCTGCGCACACGGACGCCTCGAAGCGGAGCTGCACACCTGCGGCGGACGCGGCGGCGAAGAGCTCGGCGCCCTCGCGTGCGATCAGCTGCTTGTTGGCGGAGACGACCGGCTTCCCGGCCTCGAGGAGCGCGCGGACGTAGCCGCCTGCCGGCTCGAGTCCGCCCATCACCTCCGCCACAACGTCGATCGCAGGGTCGTCACGGATCGCCGCGAAGTCGGTCGTCAGCACGCCGTCGGCCGCGGGGAAGGATCGCTCCTTCCCCGTGTCCTGCACGAGCGCGCGCACGACGCGCAACCGGTGCCCGGTCGCGCGCTCGATCTCGTCACCGCTCTCGGCGAGCATCCGGCTCACCGAGGCGCCGACCGTGCCGTAGCCGAGAAGCGCGACGCCGACCTCAACTGACGCCATGTGCCTCCGCGCCGAGCAGGCCTTCGATGCCGGCGAGCTCCCGCAGCTCCTTGCCGACCCGCTCGATCTCCTGCGCCCGCTCGCCGCCCTGCTTCCGCAGCTCGGCGAACCGCGGGCGCCCGGCCTCGTCGTCGGAGAAGAGCTCCTTCGCGAACGCGCCGCTCCGGATCTCCTCGAGGATCTCCTCCATGCGTGCGCGGGTGCCGTCGTCGACGACTCGCGTCCCGCGTGACAGGTCGCCGTACTCGGCGACGTCGGAGACGGAGTAGCGCATGTACTCGTACCCGCCCTGGTAGAGCAGGTCGACGATGAGCTTCAGCTCGTTCAGGCACTCGTAGTACGCGATCTCCGGCTGGTAGCCCGCGTCGACGAGGACGTCGAAGCCGGCCTGCACGAGTGCCGGGACGCCGCCGCAGAGAACGGCCTGCTCGCCGAAGAGGTCGCTCTCGGTCTCCTCCGCGAACGTCGTCTCGAGCAGCCCGACGCGGCCGCAGCCGATGCCGACGCCGTAGGCGAGCGCGAGCGGGAGCGCATTGCCGCTTGCGTCCTTGTGGATCGCGACGAGGCCCGGCGTGCCCGCACCGGAGACATAGAGCTCGCGGACGCGATGACCCGGCGCCTTCGGCGCGACCATGATCACGTCGTGGTCGGCCGGCGGCTCGATGCGGCCGAAGTGGATGTTCAGGCCGTGGGCGAAAAGCAGTGCCGCGCCCGGCTCGAGGTTCGGGAGCACCTCGGCGTCCCACACCTCTTTCTGCACATGGTCGGGAACGAGAATCGCGACGAGCTGTGCACCGCGAACGGCGTCCGCGATCGACGACACCTCGAGGCCCGCCTCCTCGGCCGCGCGCTTCGACCCGCTTCCCTCCCGCAGGCCGACGCGGACGTCGACCCCCGAGTCGCGCAGGTTCAGCGCGTGCGCGTGACCCTGGCTCCCGTAGCCGACGACTGCGACCTTGCCGTTGAGAAGGTCGAGATCGCCGTCGCGATGAATTGTCGCCATCTGGATGTGCTCCTTGTTCGAGGGTTCAGACCATGACTTGCTGCGATGAGCGCGGCTTGCCGCCACGCGGCGCACGGCCGAGGCCGATGCGCCCCGTGCGGACGAGCTCCTGCAGTCCCTGCGGCCGTACGAGCTCCTGGAAGGAGTCGACCTCCTCCGGCGAGCCGATCAGCTCGAAGACGATCGCGTCTGGGCCGAGATCGGCGACGCGTGCGCCGAACACCTCTGCGAGAGCCATCAGCTCCGTCCGCTTGCTCGCCGGCGCCGCGACCTTGAGGAGCGCGAGCTCGCGCTCGACGGACTCGCCGGGCGGGAGCTCCTGCACGCGCAGCACGTTGACGAGCTTGTGCATCTGCTTCTCGATCTGCTCGAGCGAGTGCTGCTCGCAGTCGACGCGCAGCGTGATCCGCGAGACGTCGTCGCGCTCGGTCGCACCGACCGCGAGGCTCTCGATGTTGAAGCCGCGGCGGGCGAACATGCTCGTGATGCGCGTCAGCGCGCCCGGCTTGTTCTCGACGAGGACGGCGAGCGTGTGTTTCATGCCGACACCTTCTCTTCGGCCGGGTACTCCATGACGTCCAGCGCGGCTGCACCCGCAGGGATCATCGGGAAGCAGTGCTCGCGCGGATCGACCCTCGCGTCGACGACGCACGTGCGCCCCGAGCCGAGGGCTTCCTTCAGCACCGCGTCGAGATCGTCCGGGCTGTCGACCGTGAAGCCGAGCGCGCCGTAGGCGCGCGCGAGCGCCGCATAGTCCGGCAGGGTCTGCGTCAGGTGGATCTGCGAGAAGCGCTCCTCGAAGAACATGTCCTGCCACTGTCGCACCATCCCGAGGTAGCCGTTGTTCACGATCACGACGACGATCGGCAGGTCCTCGAGCACGGCGGTCGCGAGCTCCTGGGCCGTCATCTGGAAGCAGCCGTCGCCGTCGATGCAGACGACGGTCGCATCCGGGCGCGCAGCCTTGGCACCGACGGCCGCGGGAATGCCGTAGCCCATCGTCCCGAGCCCGCCCGAGCTGATGAACGTGCGCGGCCGGTCGCAGAGCAGGTACTGCATCGCCCACATCTGGTGCTGGCCGACACCGGTCGTCCACACGATGTCGTCGCGGCCGGCGGTGAGCGCCTGCAGCGACTCGAGGACGCGCTGCGGCTTCAGCACCGAGTCGTCTTCGCGGTAGCGGAGCGGGAACTGCGTCCGCCACTCGTCGATCTGCCGGAGCCACGGCTCCGTGCGGCCCTCGACGAGGTCGGGCTTGACGAGCTTCGCCAGCTCCGCGAGGACGCCTTTCAGCGGCCCGACGACAGGGATGTCCGCATGCCGGATCTTCGAGATCTCGGCCGCGTCGATGTCGAGATGCACCACAGTCGCGCCCGGCGCGAACGCCGAGACCTTGCCCGTCACCCGGTCGTCGAAGCGCGCGCCCACGGCGACGATCAGGTCGGCCTTGTTCAGCGCCCAGTTCGACCACTTCGGGCCGTGCATCCCCGGCCACCCGGCAAAGAGCTCGTGCGTCTCGGGGAAGCCGCTCTTCGCCATCAGCGTCGTCACGACCGGCAGGCGCGCGACCTCCGCGAGCGCGAGCAGCTCGTCCGTCGCGTGCGCGTTGAGCACGCCTCCACCGACGTACAGGATGGGCCGCTCCGCCGTGGCCAACGCCGCTGCAGCAGCGGCGATCTGGCGTGAGTGACCACGGCGGGGCGGTTTCCATCCCGGGAGGGTGATGCTGTCGGGGAGGGAAAACTCGAATTCGGCTTCCTGCACGTCGCGCGGCACGTCGACGAGAACGGGGCCGCAGCGACCGGTGCTGGCGACGTGGAACGCCGCCATCAGCGTGTGCGGCAGCTCCTCGACGTCCTGCACGAGCCACGAGTGCTTGACGATCGGGATCGTGATGCCCGTGATGTCGCACTCCTGGAAGGCATCGGTGCCGATGAGGAACGAGCGCACCTGTCCCGTGATGCAGACGAGCGGCGTCGAGTCCATCCACGCGTCGGCGATCGGCGTGACGAGGTTCGTCGCACCCGGGCCTGACGTCGCGACCGCGACGCCGACGCGGCCCGAGGCGCGCGCGTAGCCCTCGGCCATGTGGCCGGCGCCCTGCTCGTGGCGCGCGAGGACGTGGCGTACCGTCGTCCCGCGCGCCATCGCGTCGTAGAGCGGCAGGATCGCGCCGCCCGGCAGCCCGAACATCACCTCGACGTCGAGCGCCTCGAGCGTGCGGAGGATCGCGTCTGCGCCGGTCATTTTCATGCAGCACCCGGCCAGAACTCGGCGTTGCCGTAGGCGAGCTGGAAGCCGCCGACGACACGCGTCGTGAACTCCGCCGTCGTCGCGCCGGAGCCGCGCCGGAGCAGATCGGGCGTCTGCGGCCCGTCGACGAGCGCCGCCGACACCGCGCCGGCGAGCGTCTGGCCGGCCGACGTCGCGTCGAGCCCGTGCTCGAGCATCATCGCGGCGGCGAGCAGCATGCTGCTCGGATTGACGACGCCGTGGCCGGCGAGCGCCGAGCCGCCGTCGGGCGACGGCACGAACAGGCTCGGGCCGTGGCCCGCGAGCAGCCCGTGCGCGGCGACGCGCGACGTCGCGGGCGCCGCGGCGATCTCGGTGACGGCTTCCGCCCAGGGCCGCGCGATCGCGACCACGTCGAAGCGGCTCGCGTTGAACGCCGCGAGCGGAACCGCGACGCGCGGCGCGAGATGCTCGACCCGCACGTCCTCGTGCTCGGCGGCGACGCTGTCGACGAGCTCCATCCATTCCTCGTCGCCGACGGCGGCGAGGCGCAGGCTGCGCGTCTCGGCGATCCCGAACGCCGCGTCGATCGCCCACTCGGCCGACGAGTCGGCGAGCGGGAACACGAACGCGACGTCGTCGCGGTGGCCGAAACGCACCCGCGTCACCTGCGCGCGCAGATCGAGCTCGCTCATCACCTCGGCGAGCGCGGGCTCCTCGGCGCCGGCCACGAGCACCGCGTCCGAGCCGAGGATCGCGGCGCGCGTCGCAACGGGGACGGTCTGCCCGGCCCACGCGAACGCGACGCCGCCGAACGTGACGTGCGTGTCCTGGATCTCGAGCCCATGCAGCCGGGCAACCTCGTCGAGAGCGAAGACGGCAGACGCCATGAGCTCGGCCGCCGTCCCACCCCCTGTCACACATGCGACCTTCGCTTCACGGCTCACGCCGTCACCTCCTGGAAGAGATCTTCGAGCGTCACGCCGCCGCCGGCGTCCGCGCGCTCCTTGAATCGGCGAAACGCCCGGTCGAGCTCGTCGCCTTCCATCCGCTTGCCCTGCTCCGCGCACGCACGCGCGAACGCGTGGCGGCCGGAGTGCTTACCGAGCGGGAGCGTCATCCGGACGCCTACCGTCGCCGGATCGATGATCTGGTACGTCCGCGCGTCCTTCAGCATCCCGTCCTGATGGATGCCTGCCTCGTGCGCGAAAGCGTTGGCGCCGACGATCGCCTTGTTCGGCTGCACGGCATAGCCCGTGCGCTCGGCAACGAGGCGGGACGTGGCGGTGATCTGCTCGGTCTCGATGCCGGTCTCGACGTCGAAGTGGTCGGCGCGCACGTGAAGCGCCATCACGATCTCCTCGAGCGACGCGTTGCCCGCGCGCTCCCCGAGCCCGTTGATCGTGCACTCGACCTGCTGCGCACCCGCCTGAATCCCGGCGAGCGAGTTCGCGACCGCGAGCCCGAGGTCGTTGTGGCAGTGCACCGAGAGCGTCACCTTGCGCAGCTCGCGGCAGCGGCGGCGCACCTCGGTGACGAACGCGGCGTACTGGGCGGGGAGCGCGTAGCCGACGGTGTCGGGAAGGTTGATGACCGTTGCGCCTGCGCGAATCGCGACCCGGCAGACCTGCGCGACGAATTCCGGATCGGAGCGGGTTGCGTCCTCGCACGAGAACTCGACCTCGTCGACGAGCGCGGCGGCGACCTCGACGGCCCAGCGCGCCTGCTCGAGAACCTCGGCCGGCTCGAGGCCGAGCTTCTTCTCCATGTGGATCGGGCTCGTGCCGAGGACGATGTGGATGCGCGAGCGAACTGCGCCCGCGAGCGCCTCGGCGGCCGCGTCGATGTCGACGCGATGCGCGCGGACGAGCGACGCGACGACCGGCACCTGCACGGAGGCGGCGACGGCACGAACACCCTCGAAATCGCCCGGGGAAGCGCCCGCAAATCCGGCTTCGATCACGTCCACGCCGAGCCGTTCGAGCTGCCCGGCGATCTCCGCCTTCTCGTGCGGCCGCAGCGCGATGCCCGGGGATTGCTCCCCGTCGCGCAACGTCGTATCGAAGATCTGGATCCTGCGGGACACGAACACTTCCTTCCTTCACAGGGTGCGAGAAGACGCACCTATGGCGTGAACGTCGGCGTCTGCGACTACGAAAGTCGCGTGTTCGTGTACTCCCCCTAGAGGGGGAGAATCGCGATAACGATGAGAATGAGGGCGCTCGCGACCGCGAGCCTGAGGCGGCTCGGCGGGACGCGTGTGAGCGCGGAAGTCATCATCGCTCTCTCAGATTGCATGGAGATAGAGCCCTTGTCAACTTCGGGGCGCTTGCCAACAGCCGCCCCATCCCGCACACTGAACGCAGGCCGACGCCGCGCTCGACGCGGGGCCGGCAGGGCGACGAAGCCCGTGGGACTGGATGTCCCGCGGGCTTTTGGCGTTTTTTAGGGGAGAAATCGCGTGAAACCGAAGAACAGAGTTGACGCCGGGGGCGACGGCCGCCAGTCTTCGAACCTCGATGCTGCGCACGCCGAACGCCAAGAAGTCGATTGCCATCGCGTTCGTTGCGCGCATCTCGCGTACGGGCTAGTCGGCCCTCCTCTCCGCCACCGCCGACTAGTAGCCAAGGCGGAGACGCTCTACCCGCCCGCGACGCGAGGAATTCCTGCATGAACGCACAAGCGAAGCCGGCCGGCACGGCCGGCCTTTATGACCCGTCCTACGAGCACGACGCCTGTGGCGTCGCGTTCGTCGCGCGGCTCGACGGCACGGCTTCGCACGAGACGGTGCAGCGGGCGCTCCGCGCGCTCGCGAACCTCGAGCACCGCGGTGCCTCGGGCGCCGACGCGGAGACGGGCGACGGTGCCGGAATTCTCCTGCAAATACCGCATTTGTTCTTCGCCGCCGAGGTCGAAGGGCTCCCCGAGGCCGGCCGCTACGGCGTCGGCTCCTTCTTCCTCCCTCACGACGACGGCCGCCGCGCCGAGCTCGAGGAGCTCGTCGAGCGGACGGTCGCCGACGAGGGACAGCGGTTCGTGTGCTGGCGGGACGTCCCGGTCGACTCCTCCCGAGCCGGGACGGCCTCCGCCGGTGTCGCGCCGCGCATCCGCCAGGCGGTGATCGCCGCCGCCGACGGCCTCGAGGGCGACGCCTTCGAGCGCAAGCTCTACGTGATCCGCCGCGTCGCCGAGCTCGCTGCCGGGCCGGATCTCGTCGTGCCGAGCCTGTCGTCGCGGACGCTCGTCTACAAGGGGATGCTGACGGCGCCGCAGCTCGAGGGCTATTACCTCGACCTCGCCGACCCCCGCGTCGAGACGGCGCTCGCGCTCGTCCACTCCCGGTACTCGACGAACACGTTCCCGAGCTGGGAGCTCGCGCACCCGTACCGCTACATCGCGCACAACGGCGAGATCAACACGCTGCGCGGCAACGTCAACTGGATGCGCGCGCGCGAGTCGCAGCTCGCGTCGGAGCTCTTCGGCGACGACCTCGCGAAGGTGCTGCCCGTCATCCGGCCCGGGGGCTCCGACACCGGCACGTTCGACAACGTGCTCGAGCTGCTCGTGCTCGCCGGCCGCTCGCTGCCGCACTCGCTGATGATGATGATCCCGGAGTCGTACGAGGACCGCGACGACATGACCGCGGAGCTGCGCGGCTTCTACGCGTTCCACCAGTGCCTGATGGAAGCGTGGGACGGCCCGGCCGCCATTGCGTTCACCGACGGGCGCGTGATCGGCGCGACGCTCGACCGCAACGGCCTCCGCCCCGGCCGCTGGTACGAGAGCGCGGACGGCTGGGTCGTGCTCGCCTCCGAAGCGGGTGCGCTACCGGACGAGCCCGCGAACATCGTGCGCAAGGGCCGCCTGCAGCCGGGCAAGCTCTTCCTCGTCGACCTCGCGCAGGGCCGCATCGTTCCCGACGACGAGGTCAAGTCGCAGACAGCGACGCAGAAGCCGTACGCAGAGTGGGTCGAACAAGAGCAGTTGCGCTTGTCGGAGCTGCCGCCCGCGCCGCCGACCGAGCCGCCGGGCGAGTCGCTCCGCTCACGGCAGTTGCTCTTCGGCTACGCGCAGGAGGATATGAACGCGATCCTCGCACCGCTCGCACGGAACGCGGAGGAGCCGGTCGGCTCGATGGGGAACGACACGCCGCTCGCCGCGCTCACCGGCCGCAAGCCGCTTCTCTACTCGTACTTCAAGCAGCTCTTCGCCCAGGTCACGAACCCACCGATCGACTCGATCCGCGAGGCGATCGTCATGAGCGTGCGCGCAAGCGTCGGCTCCGAGCGCAACCTGCTCGACGAGACGCCCGAGCACGCACGCCAGCTCGTCATCGACAACCCGATCCTGCTCGACAGAGAACTGGAGCAGCTGCGGATGGTCGACTCCCCCGCGTTCACCTCGTGGACGATCGACACGACGTGGCCCGCCGCAGAAGGAGCGGACGGCCTCGAGCGTGCTGTCGATCGCATCTGCGACGAGGCGAGCGTCGCGCTCGCCGCGGGAGCGAACATCCTCATCCTCTCCGACAGAAGCGCGGGGCCCGCTCGCGTGCCTCTCCCCTCCCTGCTCGCAACGGGCTCCGTGCACCATCACCTTGTCCGCGAGGGAACACGACTGCAGGCCGGCATCGTCGTCGAGTCGGGCGAGCCGCGCAGCGTGCACAGCATCGCCACCCTCGTCGGCTACGGCGCAGCGGCGGTCAATCCGTACCTCATGCTCGAGACGCTCGCCGAGCTCGTCGAGCTCGGCTGGCTGCCACCCGGCATGACGGCGGATGACGCGCAGCGACGCGCGACGAAGGGCATCGCGAAGGGCCTGCTCAAGACGATGTCGAAGATGGGGATCTCGACGATGCCGTCGTACTGCGGCGCGCAGATCTTCGAGGCGGTCGGGCTCGCGCCCGAGCTCGTCGAGCGTCACTTCACGGGCACCGCGTCGCGCATCGGCGGTATCGGCATCCGCGACCTCGCCGAGGAGTCGCTTGCGAGACATGCGCGTGCGCACCCCGGCTCGGCCGACGCGCTGCTGCCGGTGATCGGCCTCTACGCGTGGCGGCGCGACGGCGAGCATCACCACTGGAACCCGGAGACGATCTCGCGGCTCCAGCACGCCGTCCGCTCGAACTCCGCCGACACGTACGAGGAGTACTCGGCGGCCGTCAATGCGGAGAACGCGCGGCGTACGACGCTGCGCGGCGCGTTCGCGTTCCGCGAGACCGAGCCGATCCCGCTCGACGACGTCGAGCCGGCGACGGAGATCGTGAAGCGCTTCTCGACCGGCGCGATGTCGCTCGGCTCGATCTCGCGCGAAGCCCACGAGACGCTCGCCGTCGCGATGAACCAGATCGGCGGCCGCTCGAACACGGGCGAAGGCGGCGAGGATCCCGTGCGCTACGACGACAACCGGCGCTCGGCGATCAAGCAGGTCGCGTCCGGTCGCTTCGGCGTCAACGCGAACTACCTCGCGAACGCCGACGAGCTGCAGATCAAGATGGCGCAGGGCGCGAAGCCCGGCGAGGGCGGCCAGCTGCCGGGCCACAAGGTCGACCGCTACATCGCGAGCGTGCGCCTGACGACGCCGGGCGTCGGGCTGATCTCGCCACCGCCGCACCACGACATCTACTCGATCGAGGACCTGAAGCAGCTGATCTACGACCTGCGCTGCGCGAACCCGGAGGCGCGGATCTCGGTGAAGCTCGTCGCCGAGGTCGGCGTCGGCACGGTCGCTGCCGGCGTCGCGAAGGCGGGCGCCGACCACGTGCTGATCTCCGGGCACGACGGCGGCACCGGCGCAGCGCCGCTTTCGTCGATTCTCCATGCCGGCATCCCGTGGGAGATCGGGCTCGCCGAGACGCAGCAGACGCTGATGCGAAACGGGCTGCGCTCGCGCATCTGGGTGCAGACCGACGGGCAGCTGAAGACGGGCCGCGACGTCGTGATCGCGGCGCTGCTCGGCGCCGACGAGATGGGCTTCGCGACCGCACCGCTGATCGCAACCGGCTGCGTGATGATGCGCGCCTGCCACCTGAACACGTGCCCGGTCGGAATCGCGACGCAGGATCCGGAGCTGCGCGCGAAGTTCGCGGGCAAGCCCGAGCACGTCGTCAACTTCTTCTTCTTCGTCGCCGAGGAGGCGCGCCGCCTGATGGCGCAGCTCGGGATCGCGCGGTTCGACGACCTCGTCGGCCGCGTCGACCTGCTCGAGGTCGACGAGGCGCTCACGCAGTGGCGCAAGCGTGGCATCGATCTCTCCGCGATCCTCCACCACCCCGAGTCGGATGGCCCGCGGCGGCGCACCGAAGCGCAGCCGCCCGTGCTCGACGACGCGCTCGACCATCGCCTGATCGAGCTGGCACACGACGCCGTGCACGGCGGTGCGCGCGTCGACGGCGCGCTCGAGATCGCAAACCGCAACCGCACGGTCGGTGGGCTCCTCTCGAACGCCGTGACGCGCGCGCATGGTGCGGCGGGATTGCCGCCAGGGACGATCCGGTTCACGCTGCGCGGCTCCGCCGGCCAGTCGTTCGGCGCGTGGCTCGCGCCGGGGATCGAGCTGACCCTGATCGGCGACGCGAACGACTATGTCGGCAAGGGCCTCTCCGGCGGCGTGCTCGCGCTGCGCCCGCCGCCCGACGCCGCGTTCCGTGCGGAGGAGAACGTCGTCGCCGGCAACACGATCCTCTACGGCGCCACGTCGGGCAGGGCGTTCTTCCGCGGCCTCGTCGGCGAGCGGTTCGCCGTGCGCAACTCCGGCGCGACGGCGGTCGTCGAGGGCGTCGGCGACCACGGGTGCGAGTACATGACCGGCGGTGTCGTCGTCGTGCTCGGCCGAACCGGCCGGAACTTCGCCGCCGGCATGAGCGGCGGCATCGCGTACGTCCTCGACGAAGACGGCACGTTCGCCGATCGGTGCAACCCCGGCCTCGTCGGCATCGAGTCGCTCGAGATCGACGACGTTCGTGTCGTGCGCGACCTGATCGAGGAGCACGAGCGCCGCACGGAGTCGCCCGTCGCCGGCCGCATCCTCGACTTCTGGCAGACCGCGCAGCTCCGCTTCGTGAAGGTGATGCCGCACGACTACCGCGCCGCGCTCGAGCAACATCGCGACCAGCCGGTCTCTGCGGGCGGCCACGGCCTCTTCACCCGCGAGTCGGAGGAGGCCGCGTAATGGGCGAGATCGGCGGCTTCAAGAAGTTCGCG